>Ga0187886_1001735_pt1 | contig 18955 bp, 18 predicted proteins | sample June2016WEW_20_1_FD_133001 | JGI IMG/M metagenome (GOLD analysis project Ga0187886, IMG submission 133001) | Peatland microbial communities from SPRUCE experiment site at the Marcell Experimental Forest, Minnesota, USA - June2016WEW_20_150 | ecosystem: Environmental > Terrestrial > Soil >... | reverse complement strand
TGTGCGGGAGGTTTCCACGCCGTCTTCGGACAGGATCCGATAGGTGATTTCCTGCGTGCCGTTCTGCCCGGCCTGCACCAGCCGGGTCTCGTCGGGCGGAAGGGCTTCGTTGCGGACGATGCGGCGTTCGAAGGGAATCGTCACCTGTTGGACTTCGAAGGATTCCTTTACCCGGATGACCCGGATGGTGGTTCCGTCCGCGAGGAGCGAATACAACGGCGGGGTCACCCGGTCCAGCGCACCAAGCGTGATCCCGGCCTGGGCCAGGACGCTCGCCACCGTCGTGCCCGGCGCGATGCGCAGGTCGCTGCGCTCGCTGTCGGCGATCAGGCTCACGGTGACATCGGGCGCGCGCACCTGGGGCGAAGCGCACCCTGCGAGCAGAAAGGAAAACAGGACGAGCGCGGCTGATATATGCGGGAATCGATTGCCCCGGAGGTTTTTTCGTGCGGGCGGGCGGGGTGAAGGCGCTGGTATAATCTTTCGGGACATGCGGAAGGAAGATGGGGCCGATAGGTTCCGGCGAAATTCAGCGCAGGATTCCGCGGATCGCGATCTGTCCATCTCCGACGAGAACCTCCTGAACGAGGAAACCGGTGGCGATCGATCCGACCTGGCCGGTGAATGCTTCGGTCAAAACGTCCGAAACAGCCGAGAGCAGGCCGGCGGGCAAATTCAACGGTCCGACCTGAGCCTGCTCGAGCACGAAATTTATTTTTCCCTGGTCGGTCACATCCGGGCGCAAGCGCAGGATCGCGGAAGCGGTGGCGTCGCTGACGGATAAGATCCCATAAATCTGGATTCGTCCGTCGCGTAAAAATACCTGCGCCGAATGGAAGCCGTTGTTGGGATTGGCCTCGAGTTTTTGCTGCAGGTAGGCGGTCAATTCAGCTTCCGAAAACACAACGACAACGGTCTTATCCGGCGACAGCGCGACGGAATCGGACCAGGTTTTCTGTATTGATTGTGCGTCACCTACCGGGGTGATTTCCGGTCCGGGCGGTTCGGGCCCGCCGAGGTAGACCGTACAGGCCAAGGCCGCCAGGACCATGCCGACTGCACCAAAAACCGGCGGGAAGACCTTACGGAAAGATGCATTCACGGAGCACCGCCTTGAGAAAAGCGAACTTCTCCATTCCGAGGAAGATTATAGCATGACGAATCACATCGACGAGCAACCGTTATCCATAGCGGCGCGCGTTGAAAGCATTCTTTTTGTAGCCGCCGAGCCGGTGCCGGTCCCCATCCTGGCTTCCGCCCTGGATACCGACGATCGCGCGGTGGAAGATGCGCTGGAATCCCTGGATCGGGAATACCGCACCCGCGGGTTGAAGATCCTGCGCATGGGAGACCGGGTCCATATCACCACCTCTCCGCGCGCCGCCCGTACGGTGGAAAAATTCCTCGGCATGGAACATACCATCGGTTTGAGCCGGGCTGCGCTGGAAACCCTGGCGATCTTGGCTTACCGACAGCCGCTTACCCGCCCCCAGATCGATTCGGTCCGTGGGGTGAACACCGAAAGCGTGCTGGAGAACCTGATGGCCAAAGGATTGGTCGAGGAGATAGGCCGCACCGAAGGACCGGGCCGGCCGATCCTTTACGTCACGACCGCGGATTTTCTGAGACATTTCGGACTGGGGTCGACAGCGGAATTGCCCGCGCTGGATTTAGAAGAGCCGTTGAAGGAAATTCCCGCCGACTCCGGCGCGCCTGCGGCGCCGATACTGAAGGAGTGATTCCAATGGCGACCGAGCGGTTGCAAAAACTGCTGGCCGCGGCGGGTTTGGGTTCCCGCCGCAGTTGCGAGCAACTGATCGAGACGGGCCGGGTGCAAGTCAATGGACGAACCGCCACTTTGGGAATGAGCGCCGATCCGGCGGCCGATAAAATCACGGTGGACGGTTCGGTCCTCCAGACCGCCGCGCCGTTGCAAACCTTTGCATTGCACAAACCGCGCGGGGTGGTTTCCTCGCTCGCACCGCAGGGGAACCGCGCAACCGTCCGCGATCTGCTTCCCGTCAAAGGCCGGTTCTTCCCCGTCGGGCGACTGGACAAAGACAGCGAAGGATTGATTTTGCTAACCAACGACGGCGCGCTGGCCCAGCGCATTTCCCATCCGCGGTTCGAGGTGGAGAAGGAGTATCGCGTGCTGGTGGCTCGGCGGACATCCGAGGAGCAGTTGGAGATCTGGCGCAGGGGTGTCGTGCTCGAAGAGGGTGTGCGCACGTCACCGATGGAGGTTGTGGTGGAATCCCCGGAAGGACGCGGCGCCTGGCTGCGCGTGGTGATGCACGAAGGACGCAAGCACGAGTTGCGGGAGATCGGCCGGTGCATCGGGCTGCCGGTCGTGCGGATCATCCGCCGAAAAATCGGCAGCCTGACGCTGGGTGGCCTCCGGCCCGGGCAGTATCGCGAATTAACTCCGGCGGAAATTACGTCACTGCGCGGTTCCGGGACGGTATCTGCTCCTCGGAAACACGCGTGGAAAAAACGTTTTCCGTCCGACCGAAACGCAAGCCGACGCATACCCGCGGAACTTGCCTCCAGAGCCGGTCTCGGAGCGAAGTCGGCGCAACGAAAACCCCCGGATAAAAAACGGTTCCCCCCCGACCGAAATAAAGGCAAACAAATTCCCGCGGAGGGTGCATCCCGCCAAACAGAAGGCGCCAAGCAGCCTTCCTGGAAACCCGCAGGGAAAAACCGATTTACACCGTACCGAAAATCGGGGCGACGCGCTCCCAAAGGATAAATCGATGGAACAACAATTCCCCACTTCGTCTTGGCTGGACCGTACGGTGATCCGCGGATTCCCGATCCGCTGGGAGCATCTGCTGTGGACCGTGTTGTGCGTCGTCGCGATCGGCACGCGGTTTGCGATGCTCGATACGCGCGTGATGAGCCACGACGAGAGTCAGCACACACAACTGGCCTGGTACCTCTATCAGGGAAGGGGATACACGCCCAACCCGATGACCCACGGCCCGTTTCAGATCTTGCTCTTAACCGGGTCGTACGCGATGTTCGGCGCGGACGATTTTTCCGCGCGGGTTCCCGCCGCGCTATTCGGCGTGGCGGCGGTGATGATCCTGTATTTCTTCCGGCGCTGGTTGGGCAGGGTCGGTGCGCTGGCGGCAGGGGCGCTTATGGCGATCTCGCCCTACATGCTGTACTACTCGCGCTACGTTCGCAACGAATCGTTCGTCGTGGTCTGGGGGCTGCTGATGTTCTACGCCGTCGGCCGCTATTTGGAAAGCCGGCAGCCCCGCTGGCTGTACCTGCTGGCGGCCGCTACGGCGCTGCACTATGCCACCAAAGAAACTGCGTACATTTACGCTGTGCTGGCGATTGTCTTTCTGGCCGGATTGCTCCAACTGCAATTGATTTTGCAGCATTGGGAGAATTCCGACCGGCGCGGGCGGTATCTGTTCTTCTCGTTCCTGGCCGTCGCACTTGCGGCGGGCGCGGCCGCCCTATTCGTTGCGGGACGCGCAGACCTGATCCAACAAGCGAAGGCATCCGGGGTGGTGACCCCTCCGGATATGATGACCCACACCGCAATGCTGATTACCAGCCCGATCGTTCAGATCGGATTGGCCTTGCTGATCCTTGGCGTTTTGGCGTTGGGTGCCGCCATTTGGACGTTGCTCTCCGAGTTTCCGTTGCCCGTCCTGCGGGAAACCTTGCCCGTGGTCGACATTCTGGTGGTGATGGGGACCACCCTGCTGCCCCAACTGGCCGCGTTCCCCATGGCACTGTTCAACCTCAATCCGTTCGACGGGGACCCATACGCAAAGATCCGCGATACCATGTACATTTTTGAGTCTCTGGCATGTCTCCTGGCGGTGATCGTTCCGGCGATTGTGATCGGTTTATTCTGGAATAGAAAACTCTGGCTGATCTGTGCAGGGATATTCTTCGGGATTTATTTCGCACTCTTCTCCGTTGCGCTGACAAACTTCGCCGGGGTGATTGTCGGTCTGGTCGGCTCGGTGAATTACTGGATGGCCCAGCAGGAGGTGCATCGCGGTACCCAGCCCTGGTACTACTACATTCTTCTGCAAATTCCCGTCTATGAATATCTGCCGGCGTTTCTCCTGATTTCCTCACCGTTTGTAGCCTGGGGGTTGCGAAAGAAACAAGTCCCACCGGAAAACAAAGAACCGTCGCCTCAAACCGGCGTAGCGGAGCCCGAATCCAGGAAGGAGACAATCTGGCATTCCATAATTGCATCGCCGGTTCCGTGGATGTTCGCCTACTGGTGCGTGGGCGCGCTGGTTGCGTTCACTCTGGCGGGAGAAAAAATGCCCTGGCTGACGGTGCATATCACGCTGCCGATGATCCTTCTGGGCGGCTGGGTGATCGGAAAGGTGATCGAAAAAATCGATTGGACCTGGCTGCTGACCTCTCCGCGCTGGATTGGGCTCCTGGTGTTGCCTTCCGCGGTGATCGCATCGGTTCAGACATTGACTACTCTGGCCGGCTCGGTTCGCCCCTTCTCTGGAAACACGCTCGATCAGCTTGCCGCCACGGGGAATTTCGTTTCCTACTTCATCGTCGCGACGGCGAGCATTTCCCTGTTGGTGTGGCTGTGGAGGGGAATCCTTCCCGGCGGATTTGTCCGGATCGCCTACCTGGGAATCGTTGTCGTCCTGGCGTTGCTTACCGCGCGCACGGCATGGATGGCCAGCTACATCAATTACAACGACGCAACGGAGTTTCTCGTGTATGCCCACTCCGCGTCCGGTGTGAAGACCGCGCTTTCCCAAATCGAGGAGATCTCCCGCGAAACGCATGACGACCTGAATATCGTGGTCCCGTACGATACCCGTTCCGGATGGCTGATGAACTGGTATTTGCGGGATTATCCCAATGCCGTCAATTACGGTGAGACGCTCGACCGATCGTACGTCGACGATCCGGTAGTGATCGTCGCGGACATGTACTGGCCGCAGGCGGACAGGCTGCTCTCCAAAACCCATTACGCGTTCACCTACATGCGCCTATGGTGGCCGATGATGGACTATTTCAACCTGACCTGGAACCGGATCCAGTACGCGCTGGTTCGTCCCCAATACTGGACTGCGCTGTGGGACATCTGGTGGAACCGGGATTACTCGGCGTACGCGAAGCTTACGGGCGAAAACCTGACGCTATCCGGATGGCCCAGCGGGGAACGCATGCGGCTGTACGTGCGCAAGGATATCGCCGCGCAGCTGTGGCAATACGGCTCGGAAGCCTTTTCCCCGCCGGTCGCGGTCGACCCGTACGCGGGCGCGGTACGCAGCGTCGCGGCATCAGAGATCTGGAGCCAGGCCGGTACCGACCCTGGATCGCTGCAACGGCCGCGCGGGATCGCCGCCGCGCCGGACGGATCGATCTATGTGGTCGACACGAACAACCACCGCGTCCAACATTTCGATCCGGTTGGGAATCTGATTAATTTCTGGGGAGGATTCAGCGGGACGGATTCCTCGCAGGCTGCGGCCGGGCTGTTCAACGAACCGTGGGGTGTTGCGGTCGGTCCCGACGGATCGGTATACGTCGCCGACACCTGGAACTACCGCATCCAGAAATTCGATGCCAATGGCAACTTCCTTAAAACTTGGGGATCCTCCTCGAGCGCCGATCCGAATTACGCGCTTTACGGTCCGCGGGCGGTGGCAGTGGACAGCCAGGGCCGGGTGTTTGTCGCCGACACCGGGAACAAGCGGATCGTGATTTACGATTCGGAGGGGAAATTCCTCGATAAGATCGGCGAGGCCGGGTTTGAATCCGGACAATTTGATGAGCCGGTGGGCGTGGCGATCGGCCCGGACGGCAGGCTTTATGTGGCCGACACCTGGAACCAGCGCGTGCAGGTATTCCAGGAGGTTAATGGCACGTGGAAATATCAAAAGGAATGGCCGATCGCCGGATGGGAGGGCCAATCCACCGACATGAAACCGTATCTGGCCGTCTCGGGCGACGGGCGTGTGTGGGTCACCGACCCGGGCAATGCGCGGGTGCTGGTATTCGACGCCGAGGGCAATTTCCTCTTCACGTTCGGCGCCTTCGGCAAGGACAGCTCCTCCTTTGCGCTGCCCTCGGGCGTCGCGGTCGATTCTAAAGGAAGGCTATATATCACGGATACCGACAACAACCGGGTTATGGTGTTTGCGGGGGAGTAATAAATAATGTAAACGAACACGCTCCCCGGGTTAACCGGGGGGCGTCATAATTCATATTGTTTTAAAAGGTGGTCGAGTAGGACCGAGCGAAGCGAGGTCCGTATCGAGACCGAAGCATCCTGGTCTTCAATTGTTCTTGGATTATTTATCCCGCTGTTGCGGGATGAGGAATACCCCGCAGCTTTCTGCGCATGTTCTTGGGTGTTGCGATCTGTGATACCGCGCGGCTTGCCGCGCGGTAGTTCATTATTTTTGAATTTCTTATTTGATAACCCGGACAATTTCTGGAAAGATCTTTGGACCAATGCTTCACGTTTTGCGTGGCTCCAATTCTGAACTTGTTTCTCCCTGGCAAAGGCTTCCGCGACGTTCTGGTATTCTTCACAATATACCAACTCGACCGGAAGTCGTTGAGAAGTATAGATTGCACCTGTTCCTTGCTGGTGTTGAAATAAACGGGATTCCAACTTTATTGTGGGGCGAACATAGAACGATCCATCAGCGCATTTCAGGATATACATCCAAGCCATGATCTTCCCCCTTCTGCGAATGAGATATTTTATTTATCCATGAGCCGGTATACATGGTCTCGATACGGCTGCCAAAGTACGGCGGCCTACTCGAACACCAGTAAAATTTTCTAGGCGTCGTTTATTTTTCGCTGATCCACGCTTGCTAAATCCGCTTTTAGCCCCGCAAGTTGCCCGCACCCGGCGGCAATATCCACGCCCCGCGGCACCCGCTCAGTGCACGCCAGCCCTTCTTCTTCCAGGACGGCGCGAAACGCGGCAACGCGTTCAGTCTGAGAAGGGGCGCCGTCAAATTTTCGGGTCCGGTTGAGCGGGATCAAATTGACATGCACAAGCGGTTTGAAAAGCGATTTGCGGATCCGCACGGCCAGACGGCGGGCCTGGGCGGGGGAATCATTCACCCCGTCGATAAGCGCCCACTCCAGGGAGAGCCGGCGATTCGTCTGTTGGATGTAACCATCGCAGGCCTGGAATAAATCCGCCAACGGGTAGGTGCGGTTAATCGGCACCAGCCGGTCGCGCAGGTCGTCGTCGGCGGCGTGCAGCGAAAGCGCGAGGTTCACCTGGCTGTGTTCCCGGGTGAAGCGTTCGATGCCGGGGATGATCCCGACGGTGGAGACGGTGATGCGGCGGGCGCCGAAGCCGAAACCCTCCGGATCGGTGAGTCGCGCGATGGCTGCGAGCGTGGCATCAAAGTTGAGGAAAGGCTCGCCCATCCCCATCAGCACGAGGTTGGTAAGCGTCTTGCCCTCGGCGCGCAGAATGCGCGCCAGGTACAACGCCTGGGCCGTGATTTCGCCGGCGGTCAGCGACCGGCGGAACCCCATCTGTCCGGTGGCGCAGAACCGGCATCCGATGGCGCATCCCGATTGCGTGGAAAGGCATCCGGTTTGACGCCGGTCGTAGAGCATCAGCACGGTTTCCACCGGCGATCCGTCCGCAAACAGAAAGAGGAACTTTCGCGTCTTGCGGTCGGCGGAGGCGACCTGCACGTCCAGGCGCAGCGGGTGGAAATCAAATCTCTGCCCGAGTTCGTCCCGGAAGGCGGACGGCAGGTCCGTCATGCGGCGCGGATCCTCCTCCAGAACACGATAAAGATTCCGCCAGATCTGTTTGGCGCGGAAAGCCGGTTCCTTCATTTCTTGCAGAAAGGATTGGATGTATGCGAAAGACTGGTCGTAGATGCAGGCTAGGGGCATGGGGATCGGTATCCGCTGAAATGGTATCATACGACGAATTAATTCCGCCTCACAGCTGGATTTTTCGATGAACGGCGGGAAACATGAATTGGTCGAAAGGGATCCGACCCTGGGGACGCATCATGGAAACGCTTTGGGGTCATCGATTTGCGCAACGCACTCAGATGACGACCAACTCGGTCATCCGCGAGATAGTAAAGATCACAACCCAGCCGGAGTAAATATGGGATTTGCGTTCTGTAAACCGAAGCCATGGCATCAGAGGGAAAAGTGGCCGCGAATATCGAAAAAAGCGATTGCAGACGTGCTCCGGATTTATTCGATCGTGATTCCACCCTTTTTACTTTCGTCGCTGTAGGAATTTCTCGCGGCCCGGTAAGAAACTTTACCGAACTCAGGTGGTAGTAGTCGGGCAGACGAATGTTAAAGGCAAAGGTGCCGGAAAACATTGCTGATGCAGATCCTTTCCGCTGGAACTGGTTCTACGAGCAGGCGCCGCCCTTCATAAAATGGAATGGCAAAATTGGTGATACGATAATATTCCGTAGGATGAGCGTATCTCGGCAAATGAATGTACGTATCTCTGCTAAATATTTGTTTGAGGTGCAGGCGGATTGAGGTTTCCACGAGCACTCGCGATGGTGCAAGCTGTGGAATTATATGATCGCTTCAGCGGATTACAGAACAAATAGGATTATCATTAGGATGTCGTGTTAGCTGAATGTAGCAGTTGCCACCGCTTTTAACATGTTACCTGCCTGCGCATTCGACTCCGCTCTACGGTCATATTTCGGCCGGGTGATTATGGCTGCTGTAGATACCATAAGGAAGAGGATACGATGAAAATAAATCGGGGATCACAAACAGAACTCGCAAGCAAAAGGCGAAGTGCCATTCGAAAGTGGTTAATCTCCAGTGTCACTGTTTCAGGGCTACTCATCCTTGGTGCGCTGATCGTTTTACCACGCCTTAATATCAAACAAGCGGGAGCGCCAGGGAGTATTCGGACCTCGACAACAACGAATCCTGCGCCAATGGATGCCGCCCCTGTTCTTGGTCCGCAGAATGCTCCGGTCACCATTATTGAATATGCCGATTTTGGCTGTCCTGCCTGCTGGTACTGATATAAGGTGGATATACTCGACCAGTTGCGCACCGTATATGGAGATCAAATTCGTTTCGTTTGGAGGGATTACCCTGTCGTTACCATACTCTCACCCAAGGCTGCGGAAGCCGGGCAGTGTGCGAACGAACAAGGCAAGTTTTGGGAATTTCACAATGCCGTCTACGATAATGATAGGACTATTGAAGCGAGTGATCTTAAAGCGTACGCGGTTAAAATTGGCCTGAATATGAGTCAATTCAATCAATGCGTAAGCTCACGTCGCTATCGAGATCGGGTGAATGCCGAACAGGAGGAAGCTTTCAGCTACGGCTTCAATGCTGTGCCCTTCTTTCTAGTGAATAACCCGCTGGTGATAGGTCCACAGTCCTTGGCGTATTTCGTGAATCTGATCGATCCGCTGCTGGCCGCCAAAAAATAAACCCAAGAATCGCTTCCCGGGATGCCCGCGCCGATTTTTGCGACCGCTGTGAACGTATCCCTTGGGCTTGTCTTTTTAGCCGGGATTGTTTCTTTCTTGTCGCCGTGTGTATTGCCGATATTGCCCGGATATCTTACCTACCTGGCGGCGCGTTCGAGCGGCCAGGAAATTGGACAAGCAAGCCGTTGGCAAGTCTTCTTCCATGGCATTGCATTTGTCGCAGGATTCACCATCGTATTCATCACCCTTGGCGCCAGCGCTTCGGGTATCGGACATTCCCTGTTTGCCTACAAAGGATGGATTTCCCGCATTGGCGGGATACTCATTATTATTTTTGGGCTGCAAATGTCAGGCCTATTGCAGATACCGTTCCTGGGGTTTGAAATCCGCAAACATGCCGACCCGATCCCCAGGCTTGGTTACATTTCTTCCCTCTTAATGGGCGTGTTTTTCTCCGTCGGGTGGACTCCGTGCATTGGACCTACGCTCGGTATCGTGCTTACCCTCGCAGGAACCGGAGCATCGATGACAAGGGGCATCTTACTTCTGGAATTATATTCTTTGGGATTTGGACTGCCTTTCATCATCACCGCGCTGGCCATGGATCGGGTGGGACGATGGATGAGGCGCATGGCAAAGGTGACGCAGATTGTCACCATTGCCTCGGGGATATTCCTGGCCGGAGTGGGTATACTATTATTTCTTGGGCAACTCAATTTTCTCGGGAAATTTCTCCCTGGCCTAAATATTTTTATATAGCACGCACAAGGCAATTGTCACCGCCATCCCCTCATCGCAGTTAATAATAATTGCAGATAAAAGCTACTCATTAATATCCGATTTTTGTTCCCGAGCCAAGTCCAGATACGCCGTAAAGCGATGTTTTCCCGTAATACTCTACAGGCTTCCAGATCGAACGACGATCGGTTGCCAATTCCCAATTTCGACAATACTCCGTTTCAACCGCTTTATTATTGTTCTTTCTATCTCCTTGCATGGAGAAAAGAAGAAAGGATACGAAGCCTGGTTATTAACGACCTTTGTGGTTGATATTTTAAAGTATTTGATATCGGATATCGTAAAGCAGATCCTTATCGATCAAACTTGAGATTTGGCGGATGTATCGAAATATGATTGACTTATGCTTGGCAGCCTACTTCTACGCCGGATCGTACCGCTTCGTGGTGATTCCAAGCAGGATCGCCCAAAAACAGAAGCCAAGTAATAAAGACATCGTATCTGGATTATATCCAAGATTGAATTTTACCAACGCCATCAGAATTGCACCGACGGCAAGTAGAAAAACTCCCCAGAGTTTGCTGGCTAAATACGGCCTTTTGGTTTTGGCAATCATTGCATGGTTTTGGGTTTCATAGAAATCAAAAAGGTGAAGGAAACTCATATTGAATAATATTCCTGTTGCGAAACAAAATACATATCCGACAATCTGATTGAACATGGCTCTCCTCCCCGTGCCTTTGTATTCCAGGCCCTATGAACACCGCATTTACCGCACGCGGTACTGACGGATGGCGCTGGGCATCCGCAAAACTGACAGAAAAAACCCTTTATCGCACCGGTATCAGCAGTGCCGGTGTATCGATCTTTCCGAGAACCCTCGCCGTCACGCTGCGATTCCAAAAGGCGGAGGATCCCGCTTTCCCGTGGGTTCCGAGCACGATCATATCATCCTTTCGGCCGCGAGCCAGATTGGCCAATTCGGCCGCCGGATCGCCGCGCAGCACCTGCGCACCGGCGTTCAACCCCATGCCTTTCAGCCGCTCGCATTGGTCCGCCAGGTATTTCCCGGCGCCTTCCTCCGCCAAGTCCAAAGCCGCCGCCGTCGCGACCGGCAGCAGTCGTCCGGTGGCCGCCCGTTCGCCGCTGAGCGTATCCGGCGTCGGAACGACCGTCGCCAGATGCATCGTGGCGCCGCTTCGCACTGCGATCTCCTCGGCCAACGCCGCGCTGCGTTCGTGTTCCGGAACCCCGTCCATCGGCAGGAGGATCGACCGGCAGGCGAAGACTTCCCCCGGCTGAGGCGGCTGATGCGGATGCAAAAGCAAGACGGGCGTCGAACCATGGGAGATCACCTGCTGGGCGATGTTCCCGATCAGCCAGTCGCGCGCACCGCCGTATCCGTGCGCGCACAGGATGATCAGGTCCGGCTGCAGTTCCGCGGCATGCTCGACGATGCTGCGGGCCACGTCACGGGCGGCTGAGGAATGCACATGCTGCTCCACAGTAACACCTGCAGGAATGTACCGCGCGACGGTGTCCTTGAGGTAAATTTCGGCTTCCCCGGCGCTGGTCAAATGGCGCGAGGTGTGGACATGGTCGGGGGCGTTTTTTTCGATGACATGAAAAAGCGTGATCGATGCGCCGAACAATTGCGCGAAATACAGACCCGCCGGCAGAGCGCTCTCCGCCAGATCCGAACCGTCCAAGGGGAGAAAGAGACAGCGGATGGTCATAGTCGTCCTCCCAAGAAGGTTGCGTATAACAAATACAGATTCAACGCGATGATCATCGCCGTCACCGCCCAAGTGGCAAGCGTGGTGACGCGGCGGTTGACCAGTTCGCCCATGAGCGAAGCCTTTGAGGTGAAGTACGCCAGCGGCAGGATGGCAAACGGAAGGCCGAAGCTGAGCGCGACCTGGCTGATAACCAGAACGCGGGTCGGCTCCCATCCGGCGAAGAGAACGATCATCGAAGGAACCATCGTCACCAGACGGCGGATCCAGGGGGAAATCTGCCGGTGCAGAAAACCCTGCATGATGATCTGGCCGGCCATCGTCCCAACCGACGCGGAAGAAAGCCCGGAGGCTAGAAGTGAGAGCCCGAAGATCAGGCTGGCAGCCGGTCCCAGCAGAGGTTCGAGAGTATGGTGCGCCTCGGCCAGCGTCCCGACGCTGGTCATACCGGCGCGGTGGAAAGTTGAGGCGGCCATGATCAGCATCGCCGCGTTGATAAGACCCGCCATCCCCATCGCAATCAGCACGTCGAAGTGTTCGTAGCGATACAACCGGCGAAGCTGGGCCGGCTCACGGACGGAGATCCGCCCCTGGGTGAGCGCCGAGTGCAGGAAGATTGCGTGAGGCATCACGGTTGCGCCGAGGATCCCCGCTGCGAGCAGCACGCTCTCGGGGCCGGCAAGCTCCGGCTTCACGGCATGCAGCAACACATTCCCCCAATCCGGCCGGTCCAGGACCGTTTCGATCAGGTAGCAAACCGAAATCACACCCACGAATGCGGTGATCACCGCTTCCAACGGCCGGAAGCCGAAGCGCTCCAAACCGAGGATGACAATCGTGACGGCGGCTGTCAACAACCCGGCCAGCCAGAGCGGGATGCTGAGTAGCAGGTTGAACCCGACCGCGGCGCCGATGAACTCCGCCAAGTCGGTTGCCATCGCGACGAGCTCCATCAGCACCCACAGCGAAACGACCACCGGCCGCGGGAATGTGTCACGGCAAAGCTCGGCCAGGTTCCTCCCGGTAGCGATCCCGAGTTTGGCCGAGAGGGTCTGGATCACGATTCCCACCAGGTCGCTGGCGACCACAACCCAGAGCAGCGTGTACCCAAACTGCGCGCCCCCCTGCAGGTTGGCGGCAAAGTTGCCCGGATCCATGTACGCCACGCTGGCAATGAACGCCGGTCCCAGGAAAGGCAGCAGCCGAAGCAAAAAGCTTTTCCGGCTTCGCCCGGAAAGCACGTCCTGCGCGCCCTCGACGGTGGATTTGTCGTAACGGTGGATTTCATCCGGCATGAGAAGATTATAGTGCCGATTGCGGATCGCGAATCGGAATAAATCCTCAGGATTATTTTATCCGCTTGCGATGGAGCGAAAGATATAAAATCGAAAACCCTTAGGGTCTGCAAGACCCTAAGGGTTTATTCGTCTGTAAGATGACCCCGGAATAGTTGCTAAATGCGCGTGATCGCGATTCCGATGATAAATCCGCCGACGAGGCTCAGTGCTGCGAAAGGCAGGTAGGGCCGGGCAAGGATCAGCCCATCCAGCATTTGTTCCACGGCCTGCAGCGTTCGCAGCGCGGTCAGGAGGGAGAATTTCTTGATGATATACATAGCCCGCTCCTACTTGGAAGTGCTCAGGCGATTCACTTTGCCGCGCTCGTCCGTCACGACGCGCACGACGCGCGCGATCGGGCCGGCGGGCGTCTGCGCCGTGGCCTTGTAGACCAGCGTGTAGCCTTTGCCGCTCGGGGTGATCGACGGCCGCGCGCCGCGCATCTCGGGATACTCGCGGTACACGCGCTGATTGATTTTTTCAACGGTGGAAGAATCGATCGCCATGCTCGCCTCCGGAAAGGAAATCGCGGTTATCCGACACCGTGAAAAGCGCGGGACGCGGATTGGGTTTCCTGCGGATGCATTCGCCGCCGCAGAAATGCCGGGATCTCCAATTCCTCCATGGAGTAAACCGCATTCAGATCATCCTCCTCGGTGATGGCCGATGGAATCGTCAGGTTCCGGGCGGCGGGGGATGAATCTCCTTCCGGTGATTCCACGGAGGAAACAGATGCCGCGGTGACGGATCGCGCAACCGCGGGAATGCGCGCCGGCGGCTGGGTGGACGCAATCGGTTTGCGCAGAATGGGCGCGGGCTGGGCGGAGGAGCCCACCGCCAGCCGCGAGAAGGGCGCGGCGACGGATGTATTTTGGGCTGCGTCCGGAGCGGTGTGTTTCAGCAGGATGTGTGACGCGCCGGCGATCACGCTCCCCAGCGGTTGTCCGCCCACGCCGGTGGCGACGATGATCACCTGGACCCGGCCCTTCATCGACGGATCGATCGCCGCGCCGAAGAAAACTTCCGCGTTCGTCGCGCCCGCCGATACTTCCTGCATCGCGCGGTGCAATTCGGCCAGCTCCAAATCTTCACCGCCGGTGAAGTGAACCAGCAACCCGGCGGCGGATTCGAGCGAACCGATTTCCAGCATCGGGTTGTGCAGCGCCGAGCGCACCGCCTGGATCGCCTTATCGGGTCCGGTGCCGTGGCCAACCGCGAGGCAGGCGCCGCCCGCCAGCTGCATCAGCGAGCGGACGTGCGAGAAATCGACATTCACCAGACCCGGCCGCGTGATCAGTTCGGCGATCGCCTGGACCCCCTGGCGCAGCACGTCGTCGGCCAGTCGTAGCGCAACGTCGAACGTGGTTTGCTTGGGCGCCACATCGAGCAGCCGGTCGTTGGGGATGGTGATCAGCGTATTGCAGAACGGATGCATGCTTTCGATCCCATCCTGCGCGGCCTGCATGCGCCGCTTGCCTTCAAACGAGAAGGGAAGGGTGACGATGGCCACCACGATCGCCCCCTGGGCCCGTGCGATCTCCGCGGCGATGGGGATCGCCCCGGTGCCGGTGCCGCCGCCCATACCCGCGGTGAGGAACACCATGTCCGCGCCCTGCATCGCCTCCGCCAGTTCGCGCGAACTTTCTTCCGCAGCGGCGCGCCCGATGGACGGATCGCCGCCGGCTCCCAACCCGCGCGTGGTGCGCGTACCGAGCGCCACCTGGCATTTTGCCAGCGAGCTGCTCAGGGCCTGATGGTCGGTATTGCAGGCGATGAATTCCACGCCGCCGACACCGAGCTCGATCATCCGGTTGACGGCGTTGGAGCCGCCCCCGCCCAAGCCGACAACTTTAATCACCGTCTTGGGGCGGGAAAAAGTTTCATTTTCGGAGACCTCGGGGAGGTTTGGATATAACATCGCGTTCTCCTTTTAGAGACGTTCAGCGGCGAGATATTCTACGCGACACCCGCAATCCCGCAACCGCAGGGCGGTGATCGTGGAAGGAAGGTCGCCGAGGATGGTCACCTTCTCCGCCTGGCAGGCTTCGTCGATCGAGAAGCCGCAGACGGGTTGGAAGGCCAGCAGATAATTGCGAACTGATTCCCAGGCGTGCCCGGAAATCGAAACCGGATTCTGCGGCAGGAGCAGGTAATGGCGCAGAGATTTTTGAATGACCGGAGCGTGTTGCAGATTCTTTGAGAGGGACCTGCGTTTGAGCGAATCGACGATGGGCAGCGTGGATCCGTCATTCCGATACCAGGCTTCGGATGCCGTCGGATCGCCTTCGTCGGCAGCCATCACCCAGTAGCACAGGCACAGAACCGGCGCGGAAAACCGCGACCCGGCGGCGATCTGAGCGACCTGCAGGTTGACGTCGGCCTGGCGGATCGGATCCACCGGCGGATATTGCGGATCCATCAGATCCCCGACCGTCGCTCCGGCTTTCAGACCGATCATCGGAAGGCTTTCGCCCAGCGTTCGGCGGACGATATCATCCACCCAGAGATAACCCTGGAATCCGAGGTGATCCTGGGAATCGGGCGGTGTCAGATACGGTTGAACGTTCGGCCAGCGGCTCGGACCGCCTGCTCCCCAATCCAGTGGTCGGTTGTAGGCCGAGAAACTTACTGCCAGCGCCAGCTTGCGGGCCAGGTCGCCCTTGCCGCAACGATCCAAGCCTGCAAGGAATGCCTCAAGGTATGCCGGACTCCAATAGCTTCCGTTGGGATCCAACATCGGGAGAACGGGTGTCATGCCTTCAGCGAGGATCGCTTCCGCGACGGGAGGAAATATCTGCAGGAACTGATCCACCGGCGAAGCGTTCTGCCAATCCGCACCCGGCCAAGAAGTATCGGCGTTGGGTGGGGCGAAGGGTGCGATGAAACGTACGCCCGCACGGCGGTAGGAGCGGAGCATCCACGGCAGAATTTCCGACGGCGCGGTGATAGGGTCGCGGTCCAGGAGCAGGACGGGTTCGATCTCTGCATCCACCAATCTCTTAAGGAAGGCCTCCGGGATGGCGCAGGAAAGCGATCCGGAGAGGACCAACCAGCGGAATCCAAGTGATTGCAGTTCGGGGACCCAAAGATCCAAGTCCTTTAACCGGAAATGGCGGTCGTCGGAAAAGTAGTGAATGCCTAAACCGGCGGGAGCCTTCATAGTCATCATGGCAGTATTCCTGACCGAACTAGATGCAATTTATATGCCATAACAAGCTTTTTCCGGCCGATGCGCCGGTCTTTTTGTGAATATGGCTTGATCTCCGGGTACGGATTTTCCGGACGACCGCTGACGAATTGGTCCCACCCACGGAGATAACCTGTGTGAGCGGGAAATAAAAATTTATGCCTAGTTTCTTTGACAGGAAAAATAAACGAGAATATTATTTATCAATGAGCGGGGGATTTTGCTTTTTTAAGGCACACGGCAATCATCAAAACGAATCCCAATTATCAATATTATCCCAAGGAGGACCCATGAGTTCGAAGAAAGCCGTTCTCGGCGTAGCGTTCTTGCTTTTTCTTGCATCCATCGCCTACACCAACCCGATTGCAGGCTATTTTTCCACCCGGACTGCGGTCATGGAGACGGCCACGGCGACGATGTTCACCCCGACGGCAACCAACACCGATACGCGCCGGCCGACACGGACGCGGACCCCAAGCATCACGCTTACTCAAACGCGAACCAAAACAAAAACTCTTCGCCCGACCGATACCCCACTGTTTATCGAAACAGCCGCAGAAGGTTCGGGAACTCCGCCGGCGCCGAATTTACGGACCTTGACGCGGACTGGGCCTTCGGATTTGCAACCGAATCGTTTTACCGAATCTGCCGGAAAAACAAAATTTTCATACGTTCCTCCACTGGGATGGAAAAAAGTGCCGGCCTCGAAATCCAGTCTGACGTCCTGGAACGGACCGATGCAAACAGGCGGTGTAGCCTGCACGCTTGTCTTCAATGTCGAGCAATCGGATCTATCGGCCGCGGAAGCCGCCAAGGAATTGCTCGATTCATTATCACCGGGAGGCGGGGTAAAAATACTCTCGCAAGGCAAGTTTCTCAATGACGCGGGGCTGGATGCTTACAAAGTGGTGATCGTTATTTCAAGTCAGGGGCAGAATCTACAGTTGGCTGTTTATTTTTTCCAAAAACGGGGATTTCAAATTCAATCGGTTTATCTTCGTATTGCAGAACTGAATAGGGAACAGGACTCGATTGTCGATCAAAGCCTGAAAACCCTTCAATATGAATAGCAGTGGATGGCGATTGTTTCTCTTCCTGTAAAATGGCGAGAAAAAATCCTCGAAAGCTTCTAGACCTCAAGGGTTTTTCATTTTCGATCCCACTTTTTTCTCCCCTGTCGTTATTTAATGCGATACCGTAACCTTGATCACCCGCCCGGAGGAATCCACGCTGATCTTGGCATATTGGGTGAGCGATTGCCCGTGGGCTTCATATTTTCTATCCAGCGCCACCACCCAAGCCGGTGAACGCGGTGCGCCTCGTCCCTTTTTCCCGCGGGATCCCGCAGTCTCAGCAGGCGTTTCGGGACGCGGATGCAGGTAGCGCAGACGGCTATCGCTCATCCCCGGCAGATACTGGTGCATGGCCTTCTTCAGGGATGTTTGAACATTTTCGGAAGGGACAGTCCCGTTCTCGAGCAGGTCGCTCTTGGTTTGCAGGGTTTGGATGGCCGGCGCAGACTTCCTCCAGCGGATGATCTCCGGTTCCACGCGTTTGCCCGTGGCCGTCTTCGAAACATGCAGCGGATCGCCAAGAAGGAGGAAGGAGATCAGGGTTTTTTGATCCTCCGGATCCAGGTAACTCTGGCGGCGATTCATCTCTGACGCAGAAGAAAGCTTGGCTTGACGCAGCGCCTCGCCAATTGGGATTCCAGCCAGGCAGTTTTGCAAAAACAGGCGCGCAAGCAGATCGGCTGCAATCAGCGGAGTCGATGCCGCGCCGTAAGAAATCATGGTTGATCCGACCAGCGTACGGGTTCCGGAAGCGAGGAACTCCAGCGAAATGGAATCCCCCACACCTTTCCGTAGAATATTCGCTCCATAGCAGGACTCGGTAAACACAACGTCGGGAGTCTTCCGGGCGCCAGCCACCTGCGAAGGCAGCAAAACGATCGGGAACTCCACATCCTCCGGGCTCTTTCCTTTTACATTCCGCTGGCCCAGCCATTGCGGCCCGTTTTCCATCCCGTGCAGGTTGAAGTAGGAATATTTCGGACCCGACAGGAGATCCGACGGCAGGTTCCCGCTGTTTACGGGAGGGCAAACCAGCAATCCATTGGACGGCCCGATGATCCGGAATACCTCCGCTGACGCTTTTTGCCAGACCGCGGCGGTACATCCGGACCCGGTGCGGAAGCGGGAGGCCGGCGCAGGAAAAAGATTACGGATGACGGAGAGCAGATTTTGCAGAAGCGTGACGCGGATCGGAGCGGACTCATCCGCGATCCGGCGCAAAACGCCCAACAGAAAAGTGGCATGCGTGTCCGACGGGGTCGGAATGCGACCGACGGGCCATTCGGGGACGAAATAATTTTCGTCACGCGAGGCATATGGATTGTCGGAGGGAACATCGGGATCGCCGTCGTCGGTCGGGTTGGGAAGCAGATGGAACGGGATCACCTCGTGGCCGCCGACGATCAGCAGCGCGCCGATCATCTCGCCTTTCTTGGCGAGG
>Ga0187886_1001734_pt1 | contig 18956 bp, 17 predicted proteins | sample June2016WEW_20_1_FD_133001 | JGI IMG/M metagenome (GOLD analysis project Ga0187886, IMG submission 133001) | Peatland microbial communities from SPRUCE experiment site at the Marcell Experimental Forest, Minnesota, USA - June2016WEW_20_150 | ecosystem: Environmental > Terrestrial > Soil >... | reverse complement strand
CTGGAACCTACAGATAAACCGCCCAAACATTGTCATAGAAAACCATGGATACTGGAACGACAACAGCACCAACATTTATAATGATGTTCTAAACTATGCGCAGCTTGCGTGGCGGTACAATCAGCCCTTTGAGCTGGGGGAATTCGGGGGTATTGAACAGGGTTTGCAGACTGAAGCTTCAGCCATCTATACAATGCAGGCAGCTAACCAACTTGATGTCGGCTGGGTATACCTCTATTATAACCCGCCAGCGGCTCCTTCCGCCCAAACCTGGACAGACCTACAAAACAACCTCCGCTCCAACCTCATATACTAAAATGGCCTGCACTCTTTAGCAGGACACCAATTCTTTTTTTTAACCTTTTGATACAACAAAATTCTGTTTAAAACATTTTTCATTATTCACTCAAACAATTTAAGTTGCAATTCGACCTCCTTCTGTTATCAAACTAATCATAGGAGATCCGTTAAGAAGATGTTAACGTTAAGCCATTCAAATCGTATCGTTTTCAAAGTTTTCTTTTTTTAGAACCCCGAAAAAATACTTGACCTCAATTCTGTTTTTCACATGCATATGCATGCTTTTTGGTGCCGGTTCTTTGAGAGGTTCACCGATTTTGCATAAAGAGGAAGTGCAACTTAGCATTGAACAATTTTCGAATTATGTGGACTGCGAATTAATTACAATGCAGCTGTTAGAATAGTGTATAGCTTGTCACCGACTACTTCTGCTGTTCGCTTTGTGTATTCCTCGTAGCCGTTGCTCTGAAGTTTCTTGTAAAGTCCAGCATCATTGTATAGCTGATTTATATTTTCAACAAGATCACTATCAGTTTTGCTTACTAGTGCGTTTACGTTGTTAGATACATAGTTGTCGTTATGGGTCATTACGATAGGAGTCTTCATACTCCAACAATCACCTATGAAGCCCCATCCACCTGTTCTGACAGGTGTGTAAGCGAAAAAACTACTGGAAATAGCCCGAAGTGCGTCATTTCTTGAAACCTGAGGAATATAGCAGATCCGGTTACTGTATTTTTGTTTGAGCTTCTTTATTATGGCGGCGTGTGGGCCAGGGCCTATTATAACAAACTGCTTTGTGTTGGTTTTTTCAAGGATGAGAGGTAATGTCCACTTAAATTCTTGGGTGTTCTTAAAGGGGAATAGCGAACCCACATAAATGCCTTGGGTTTTTTCCCTAATAGTTGAAGGCTCGAAGTCGCTGGGTACGTAAGAAGGCCAAGGCAGATAAAATACAGGTTTTCCATTAGACAATGAAGATAGAATTTTTTGATCTCTTGGATGACATGTAATTAAGACCCCAGCTTTTTCGCAAAGCCAAAACCAAAATTTCTTGTTCCCTGAGGGCATACCGAAAAGGTTCATCAAAAACCTCGTTCTTGGACTATTGTTTGACGCTCCTGAAAAGATTCTTCCTGCATCCTCGACGAGTACTGCTATGGGCCTATCGAGATATTTTTGGATCATAAGAGCTAATCTGATATTCATTTCTTGAGAACAGAATATCAAGTCAGGTCTTAGAGACTTCGCTATTTGTAAAACTTTCACTGATTGCCTATGCGGAAAAAGAAACATTTCGTCGGAATTTCTGTACAGCCTATGTATGGGGACTCCATCCATATTTTCGTAGCGGGGAAGTTTTCCATGCCCTTTTAGACCCATGGACATGCTTGTTATCACTATAGGTTGTGCACCTTTGTCGTGGAGCCTAACCAACATAGCTGCGTTGTCATTTGTGCCTTTGTTCATCCCAGGATACAAACATAGAATTCTCAAACTAACGCCGCCCACATAACAACTTGTATACAATTCATTCTTCAGTAGAGATTTACCGAAGCGATTGGATTAATACAATTTTTTTTAGAATTCGTGATAATCTTGAAAGATTGTGAATTTTGATGACCAGGCGAACCCCAATAAACAGGCGAGTACGCGAATACGAGACGAATTTGTGGAATCAAAGCATCCATCAGTTGGCTATTCGAACTCACAGAGATCGTTAATCTTTTTCTCTATTCTTCCTATTGATGAGTCTATGTTCTTATCTTGACTCTCATCGACTTATCGATTATCGATTCTTAACAGCAAAAAATGATGGACCTGAGTTGTAAACGATATCGTAATTTGAATCTTGAGTAATGTTGAATTGCGAGATGTTATCACCTGCAAGGTTTTTTTCCAGACCGACCGAATAAAGAATGGCGTCATATGAGTCAATGTTTCCTGGAAAGGTACCGTCCGCCTGAGTAACGAAAGTAGCATTGCTTCCGCTCCTAGTTGTCAAATAAAGAGCATCGGGCGTGCTCGAAAGTATGGTGCTGGGTTTGCCTAAGTTGTAATATTCGAAAACGAAGTCTGCAGTTTGATGAGCTTCAACTGTCTGGAATTGGATTCGGCCATCAATTGCAAGGTAAAATGATTGGTGCATAGGCATGAAAACAAATAAGATAAGGGAAATTAGAAAAAGAGCTTTTACATAGGATTTAAACCTGCCTTCTAGCAGCCTTGAGGCTCCCAGTGACAAAGGAATAAGCATAATCGGAATTGCACGCTCGCTTAAGTTCGGGATCAAGAAGCCAATAGCAGTATAGATTACTCCCGTAAGAAATATCGCTTTGTCAGTAGCTCTGAGTTTTCGTTTAATGAAAAGGATTATGAAACCTATGCCACACAAGGTGCCAGTAAAGATTACATCTAGACGACCCAACTGCTGCGCCATTGCATCTAGTGGAGATGGGGTAATACCCGCGGCGGTCTGGGTATAGAATTTTCCGAGGGCGTTGGAGCCCGGTTGGATATCTGTTAGCTCTGGAAGGTATCTAGCTAGGAAAACTGTGTCTCGAGTCATTAGTATAGTAAGATAGATCGCTGTAGCCAAAGCGAAGAGGATAGCATATTTTTTGTCTCTCCTGATTACAAGCATAATCAGAAGGTAAATGATAAAGAAAACAGGTACATATACATGGGTAAATGTTAAAATTGTGAATACCAATAGCTCCGCTGCTTGTACTTTAGCCCCTCGTTGCGTTGAAGCTTCTAGAGCAAACAAAAGCAGGAGGAGAGAGAAAGCAAAAGCATAAGGAACCCACTGCAAATTCAAGAAATTAAAAGCAATTACGAAAAAAGGCAATACCGCAAAGTACCCATTCTTCTTATTGAAGCTTGAAAAATAGACATACAATGAAGTGACAGAGATTATCACTGTTAACGTGAAAAGCAGAAACTCGGCCTGTGTCAAACTCAGGTTGAACAGCCACGTGACCAGCTTGTTCAATTCAAAATACACTGGCCATTGATAGTAAGAATGATATGGTATTGAAGGCTTTAGATCTCCGGTAGATAGGAAGTATTCTGACAGCCCTCTAAAATAATGGGAATCAGAGCCCGGCATCAGGGCGTAAAAATAAGTGAGCGATATCATACTTAATACAATCCCCAAGACACATGCCCAAGTCAAAACTTTGCTCCTATTGGAAGTAGCGAAGAAATAAAGAGAAACAATGACTATAGGTAAACCAATCCAATAAAATATCGAAAGATTATTAAAAATATAATCTTGTGTCGATGTGACTGACAAAGGAAAACTTGCTATCCAAGAATATGCCATCAAAAATAGCCCGCAAACCAAGGAAAAAAGCGGAAAGATATATCGACGCATGATGTTTCACCTACTTTTTCTCACAATTTTCTTAGATAATTCTCAAGCTTTTCGGAAACTTTCTCCCAAGTATATTCATTTTCTATGAGGAATCGTCCTTTAGCTCCCCAATCTTGCAGCCTTTCCTTGTTATCATACGCAAATACAATAGATCTAGCTATGTCATCGGGCCGAGTTGATGGTGAGTAAACTCCACATTCGCTGTCGCCTACAATTTCTCGATGACAAGGGATATCTGTCAAAATGACGACTTTCTTCATGGCAAGATACTCAAGAAGTTTAAGTGGACACTGATTTCTCCACTGCGGTAGATTAGGAAGTGGGATTATTCCAACATCGCACATCGCAACATATTTTGGAACTTGCCTGAAGTTTACTGGTTCATGCACGATTATTCTATTCTCGAGTCCGTTATCTCGAATGAGTTCTTTCATGTCTTTCAATGTCTGCGTCGAGCCTGTGCCCAAGAGAAACAGGATTATTGCAGGGTTACTATCTTTTAACAGCGATATAGCGTTCATAGTGTCTATCAATCCCCTGCTTTGAGTGAATCCACCATGGTAACAGATCAAGAATTTGTCGATAAAGCCTAATTCTTTTCTGAGTTCTAACGCTTTGCCTGTAAATTTCTCATAATCGAAAAGTTTTGTTGATACCCCACTTGACCATACGCCCACCCATTTTGGGTCGATTTTAAACTCGTTGCAAATCTCCTTTTTCATCAAGTCTGTTATGATGGTCATTCCATCCAGTTTTTTCTTGGCTATTTCAACGGCAACGTAGAAGGAGAGATCTATCAGACGTTGAATTATTGTCACTTTACTCTCTGAATTCAGGATCGGTGTTGGAGTACTCCGTATATCAAGAATGATTTTTGATTTGAGCAAACGGTAAAGTGGAAGAGTCGGCAAAAGACCGTAAATGCTATCTGGGTCAACGACAACGAAAAGCGGCTTTATCTTTATGAGAAAATAGATATAGTAAAAGAATTGCACGAAGGTGAAAATAAAGCGCGAAACGAAAGGCAGATTCTTTCCTACAGGTACGGAGAACACGTGAATTCTTGGATTTTGGAAAATGCTTGTTTTCTGCTTAGAATGAGCAGAAACAAAGAATACTTCATAACCATGTTCTGCCAGTTGCTGTAAAATTCCAATCTCCGTCGTTTTATGCAGATGGACATCTAGAAGGATGTCCCTTGCCCAGACGATTCTCATTTCGCTGTGGTTTTTGTTTCTTCCCATATTCGCAAGTCCGAACGATTGGTAATCTCAAGATAATTTGAATTTGATATTGCCATCGCAGGCGTTAATTCAGAAGAAACTTTGTTAAGAGAAGTCACCAAGAACAGTTCCTGTTGCAGGACATTATAAGCAATTTTCCCGATAGTCGAGACACTATAACAAGAAGACGTATAGCTGTTACAGTAATCTTGCAAGAATAGTATGGCATAGCGCGAACCGACGGGATAATAGTTTGAACTTTGTTTCGTTCTCGGGGCTCAATCAATGAATGACAAGAAGCGAGTCCTAATCGAATGAAAGATAAATGAAACGATCTCAAATAGATGGAACATTTAGCAAGTGACTTTCAAGTACTCCATTATGCCCAAGTGTACACTGGCAAAAGAAAGTTCCGCGTCAAAAGTTTTGATTTTCAAGTAGCTGCTAATTATCTGATAATTATCTCTTCTGACACGGAGAAACCTTTCGTCCGGGACATCGTTCCTTCTGGCAAAAGCAGTTTGGGCGTTAACATTCAGGCGAATAATAAAAACAAAGCTCGGTTTCAAAGCGAGGATAAGTCTACCTATCCTTTTTCGGTAAAGCTCTTTATCGCCCACATCAGCCGTTAATTCAACAAGCGCATCGTGAACGAAGCGGTCGCAAACAACCGTTGTGCCCCGCCAAACAGGCACACACACACGAAATAACACTAGGACAGACAGATCAAACAGTTGTATCCAGGGCCACACTGACGCCAAAGCCTTGTTTTTGTAATATTGATGTTCTTGGCACACAATCCTGTTCGGCAACGTATGGTTCTTGGTGTATCCAAGTTTGTTGCATAGAAACATGAAAGGATAAGAGAGCAGGTAAGGTTGACCGAACCAAGCGTAGCGGCAATTTTTTCCTTTAACTCGAAGTTCCTCTATAATTTTCGTGGCATGCGCAGTTTTTCCAGTTCCGTCCCCGCCGACTAAACAGATTGCTTTGGGAAAATTGTTTTCCTGCATTGTTTAGCCTTCAACCGTTGTCCTATATTTCAATGTAACCAATGACTCTTCGCCGCAAGATATCAGAAAGAACATAATCGACATGTCGAGATTTTTGATAGAAAGAAAAGTGCGGGTTCCGGAAAACTTTTCGCAGGAAAAACAGGGCTGAAACTCCGTATGGAATGTTAAATTTTCCAAGTGAATCAAAGGTTACGGTTTTAAGAGCCAACTGGGCTTGTTTAGAAATATCAGGTTTGTCTAATTCTGGAAAAGCTTTTCGTCCAAAGCAGCAGGCGCTCATGCGGTTGAGAAGTTGCAGGTTAAGGGCAAAAGCGTCGCTCCATCCTAGTTCTGCAGCTTCATTAAACATGTAATCCCAGTCTGGCTCCCGCTCCCTTGAAAGCTCCCACAGCTTGAGCAGGTCGTAAACCTTGATTTCATGGTCTTCAAAAAAATAATGCGCTACGGTGATGAGTATTGAGTCTTCAATCGATGGAACTAAAGCTCCTGTTTCTTTGTTGATGAAGGGGCGGGCCCGTTTTCTGAGTTTTTTGGCATCTGCAAATTCCGCCGCTTCCCATTCCACCCTTGTGTGTATGTGTAGCGGTAAATTTTTTGGTGTGGCTATTTTTCTGTACAGGAATTTGTGGGGTTCTCTGGTTATGGGAAGTTCTTGGTAGCCTTCATCTCTGAGTATTCTGTCGCATATAGCCAACTTGTCGGGTTCTATGAGACAATCAAAGTTACTGCTTTCGTGAGGAAACTCGCCGGCTGATTTGATTAAAAGCAGATGCACTTCTTCTCTTGCTAGTAGCTTACTTATTTTTAGAAATTCGTTAAGTTCGCTTATTTGGCGGCTTTTTAGTTCTTCGTTTAGCTTCTTCAATTTGGGATACGCTGACAGGAATCTCTCTGCAAAGTTAGGTTGGGAATCAAGTTTCTTGCTGAATTTGCTGAATACTTTGCTTTTTTTTAGAATTTGGATAAGCTTTTGTTCATCTAACCCTGTGAACACTTCTTCCTTAGGTTCGCTGAAGTGCAAGAAAGGGTTTAACGTTTGGAGAATAAATTTCAGTTCTCTGCTTTTTTTGTCCAAAATTGTACCTCATTATTAAAAATGGCTGTTAAAGCAAGCGTTCGGCAGACCTCAGGTTTTATTTTGCTTCTGAAACTGCTGTTGCGAGCACTTGTACAAACTGTTCAGCTACATCATCCCAATCAGGAAGTGAGTTCGCGAAGAGCTGGGCGTTCCTTCCAAAAACGGCGACCATCTTCGGGTTCCTTGCAAGAAACGAAATTGCTTCGGCTAACTTATCGACATTTCCAGGTTCAACCAGAATGCCTCGGTTTTTTCCAATGATCTCACGCAAACCGCCCAGATTAGTAGTTATGACGGTTTTGCCTAACCTCATAACCTCGAAAAGTGACAATGGCGGTTCACTTGAAACCAACCTGAAGGGAAGCACGACAGCATCGGAAGCCTGCAAATATTGTTGCATTAAGGTTTTATCAAGGAAGCCGGGGATTATATCAAGGTGGTTATCTACTTTCAGTTTTTTAGCGAGTTTCTGGAGATATTCTTCTTCCATTCTAAAATATTCTTGACCTCGAGAAGTGTCGCCTATGACGCGTCTGGAAAAAACCAGCAGTCTTACGTTTTTGTTTTCCTTGAGGATTTTTCGCATGCTGATGATGGCAACGTCTGGTCCTCTGAGCAAGTGGGGCGCACCGAAATAGGTTATGATGAATTCGGTGGTTTTTAATCCCAGTTTTGCCCGGAGGTATTTCGGATTATTTGGATTGGTTTGAGCGATTTCCTTCGCTTCTATAGTTGAGGGAATTATCACTAATTTTTCCGCGATTACTCCTTTTTTGCATAATACGCTTTTGAGGTAGATGTTAGGCACAATGATTTTGCTGACAAATAATGAGTTAGCAACTGTTGCGATGATGAGTCGGCAATATGTGGCTGCAATCAAGTAAGTGTAAAGCTGGTTGATTGGATTAAGAATTTCTCTTAGCGGAATTCGACTAAGAAATCTGAGATCGTACAAGTCAGTGTCGATGTCCCAGATTAACGGTTTACCAAGCAACTTAAATCGTGTCAAGTAAATTGCGCTAAAAGGGGAGCCATACCAGACAACGACATCAGGGTTGGTTTTCAGTATGACTGATATGAGATTTTTTACGTTTAGAAACGGTGCGAGCATTAGTTTGCTTATTCGGACTATTCTTATGTTTTCAATGTATTCTTGTTTTTCTGAATGTCCATCTGTTATGATTGTAACGGAGTTGTCTTTGGACAACATTCTTTTTGAAAGTTCGTAAAGTCGCCGCCAAGGCTGAAGACGAATGGATGAACGGTCAAATCCGTCACAGATTATTGTTACATTCAATTAAACTCAATTCCAGTGATTTCTGGTTTTATAGCTAAAGCTTTTCATGCATGTAAGCTGGAAAACTCCCTTGCATCCTCATACATTTTAAGATACTGATCAATTAGTGTGTCCCAATTATGCTTTCTCTTCACAGATTCATAGCCATTTTCAGCTATCTGAGCGGACAATTTTTCGTCGGAGAAGAGCAGACGAATTTTCTCAGCTAGATCCTTTACGTTTTTCTTTTCTGCGAGCAATCCATTGTGCATGTGACGGATGACTTCTTGCGAAAATGGGTAGTCGAAAGCTACCACAGGTTTCCGCAGCGCCATGCCTTCGAGCACAGCGACGGATTGAGCTTCAGCCATGCTTGGTGCGACAACAACCTCAGTTTCTTTAATTCTTTTCCAAAGTTCCTTATGAGGGGCAAACCTTCTAATTTCCACATTCTCCGTTAGTCCAAAGTTGGATACAAGCTGGTCTATTTTGCTCCTGTAGGGTCCTTCTCCAAAAATTCTCAGCTGTATGTCTGGAAAATCTTCTTTCAGATTTGCCACGGCTTCAATAAGCAAGCCAACGCCTTTAATCCAAAAAAGACGACCATAGAAAATAATCGAATGCCGCCTCACAGGTTCAGTTGGTGTAATTGAATCCATCCCTTCAAAATCGATTGCGTTCGGAATAACGGTAACTTTCGCTAAATCCAAATAGGGAAAAAGTCGCTCCAATTCAGCCACGGTGCCGAAGTTGCAGACAGCGATTCTGCTGGATGCACGCAGGCAACTATTAAACAGCGACGTATGCAATGGATATCCCAAGAATTTGAAGCCTATGTCACCAAAATTCCAAGCTGAAAAAGGTGAACTTATTATTTTTTTCAGAGGATACAAATAAGTACCGTGAATAGAGGTAACAACAGGTATACCGAATTTTTTCCCAAGATAAGCCGTTGATGCTCCAGCTTCAGGATTGACAATATGTAAGACAGAAAAATTTCTGAATATTCTTTGGAAGAGCTTCAGGTTTTGAAGCTGAAACCATAAGAAACGAGGCGGGGAATCAAAACATGGCAATCGTATAACTTTCAAGTAGTTATTGACTCTCTCCACTTCCAAACGTTTTGCCCTTCCACAAAGAACCGTGGTAGAAACTCCCCTTTTAGAAAGGGCATAGGCTAGGTCATGGCAGACGGAAGCGACACCTCCAAACGCAAAAGGCGGAAACTCTTCTGAAATTAAAGCAACTTTAAACGACGGCAAAACAAATCACAACTCAACTATTTTTTTAGATTCGCAAGCAGAATTTTTTCCAGTTTTTCTGCAAGTATATTCACATCATGGTTCTGTGCAAACTGTTTAGCTTTGTGAGATAGTCTTAGCCACTTATCATAATCGGTAAGTAAAATAGAAGCAGTTTTTGCAAGTTCTTCGGCGTCGTGGAAAAAGAGTACATGCTCGTTGTGGAGAGACATGACTTCTGGAAGAGGCGTTGACAGAATTGGCTTTCCGTGGGCTGAGTACACGAACAGTTTCTCAGGCAAACGGATTACTGCACTGTAAAAATCAGTCCGGTATGGCATGATGCAGCAGCTTGCCTTATCCAGATATCGAACGAGCTCATCATCTGAAACATAGCCTGTAATCTTAACATTGTCCTCTAATTCTTCTTTTTCAATGAAGCTTTCGATTGATTTTTTGAACTCCTGATTTCTCCACGAACCTATTATCACAAATTTTATTCCTGGGAACTTCACGGACAAAATTTTAACTGCCTTAAGCGGGGTAATAAGATCAAGCCAATAATCGATGACACCCATCACAATTAATGTTGGCGACAAATTGCCGTCAGTTTGCTCTAAATTTAATTGATTCGATAGGCTCATGTGCCTGGTGTGTTTAACAACATCCACGGAGTTGCTTAAAAAAAAGCACGGTTTTTGGCTATCAATCGAGCGAACGTTGTTGATAAACGATTGGCAGACTGATAGACAAATGTGGGCCGCTTTGATGTTCAGGTTGTTTATGGCGAGGGTAACCGCCTCAACGACTTTTCTCACTGTGGGAGAGGATTTTTCATAGTAAATTGAAGCGGATTCTGGAAAATAGTCCGAATAATCAAAAACTTTCAAAACCGAGTTTCCTGAAACTAAGAAACTGATTAATCCGCTGAAAATGTTCTCGTTTATGATAACATTAATTTTGAATTTTCTAATGGCTTTAAACATTGAAGGGGCTTGAAATAGCGCGTTGAAGGTGAAGAATAAGGCTGCATCACGAAACGGGAGCGTCTTGGATTTAACCAAAACAACTTTCTTTGGCACTCTTCGAACAGGCTCGTTTTTGTACAGATCAAAATTCCAAGCATAGATTTTATGGCCTTTTTCTGCAAGACTTTCAGCAATATAATTGATATGACCGTGGCCGGGCGCTCTCACCCAGTCGTTTGTAGGAATGATAAGAATATTCAAGCAACTTCATGTTCCTATTGTTCTTTTTTCAATGAGGCTTGATGGTAAATCTGCTTCAATTTCATTATCAGACGAAAACTTGCTCAAAATTTCTTCGTAAGAGCCATTTTCCAAGTGCGCAAATTGGTAATCAGGATGAACAAGCAGCACACAAAACCCACCTATATCTTTTATTAAATCCACCAGTCTGAACCAAAACTCTACGGTTTGGCTAAGGGTCAGATTCGAGACTGTGAGCATCTGATGATCCTGTGGTAAAGTGATTGGCAATTCGACCAAGCCCTCGGCTTGGAACATAAATGTGGTGCCTATTCCGTGGGGTTTCATGGTGCACGGGTGCTTCGGTTCCCAAGCAGGAACAGACGAATCGTAAATGTAGCCTGCAGCTTTGATAGCTTGAAGTATCGTGGGATTGTGTTGAAGCAAAGGCGCCCTAAAACCACTGATCTGCCGACCCGTTATATTTTCAAGCCTTTCCTTTGCCTCAAGCACCCGTTGTGTTGCTTCAGCTTTAGAGGCAAAAATGAGTTTTCCGTCGTGCTTTGTGTCGTGAGCGCCGATTTCGCCAAAGTTTGCAAGCTCTTTGATGATTTCCAGATCAAGTGGATAATGATTAGACGGCAGATACCAAACGGATGGGAGATTGTATTTTTCTTCGATTTTTTTTAGGGCTATAGCTTTTTTTAGGCCTTCGCTGCTGTCAATATCATGAGTTATAATGAGTGTTGTTTTTTTCTTGTTTGAGGCTTTGAGTTCAGGTTTCTTTTTCGTCAACTCTTCAATCGCTCTAACAATAAGCAGCCTCAAAGCGTCTATGGAAAAAAATGCGCAAGATGAGTGGTCGATTAGACTCCCATTTTTTTGTCTCATCACAATGTTCTTAAGCGCTTTTGGCGCTATTGAGTAAAGTAAAGGCGAACGGGTTAAGAGACTATATGCCTTTGATGGTTTGACATTGATACAGTCGTTGAATATGTTATTGAACTCTTGAATGACATCTGTCGCCAAAAGTAAATTGTCTGATCCTGAAGTGATCCATCCGTCTGAATTTACACGATTATTTGCTGACAATGCTTGACTGATGACGAATTGAGGGATGACCGTTAGTGAAGTTTGTTCGCCTAGCGGAACTTGAATAGCTGTGTGGGAATCCGTTGTAATTTTCAATTTGTTATTGTATGTGTAAATCTTAAGGTCGTCGGATGAAGGAATAATTATTGATTTTTTGTTTTCAACAGGCCTTTTCTTGTAAACGAATGCAATGTCCGCTTCATCTAAACCACAGAAAGAAACGTCCCACGGTGAAAGAAGCTCTCCTAAAATTTCTTTACTTTTGTCTGATCCCTCAAACGCTATCTTCAAAACACTTGCACCAAAACCCAACTAGAAACTGACAAAAAAAGAAAAATCAACTGTCTTAACGCTAAATTCTCACAAGCTTGCTAAACAAAAAGCAGAAAGCGAATTTTTCAATTAAGCTGAGAATGGGTTGCGCTATACCATTGGACGAGACTCGCGATTCCTTTTTCGAAAGAATACCTAGGCACAAACCCAAGAATGCTCTTTGACTTGCTAATGTCCGCATATCCGTGCTTGACATCTCCAACGCGGGCTGGCTCGTAGATGTTTACCAACTGTGGTTTGCCTAGGCTCTTCTTAAGCACTTCAGCGACCTGGTTGATGCTTACTCTGCTACCACTACCTATGTTAAACGCTTTACCAACAGCGTTTTTGCACGTTAGCGCCAGCATATTCGCTTCAACAACATCATGGACCGAAACGAAGTCTCGTGTTTGTTCACCGTCGCCATAGATTACGGGAGGCAGGTTTCGAAGAATCCTGTTTAGGAAAATTGTTATGGCACCGCCGTACGCACAGTTTATGTCGAATCTTTGTTTGGGGCCGTAAACGTTAAAGTATCTTAAGGCAACGGTTTCTAAACCGTAAAGTTTCCAGAACGCTTTAACGTAGCTTTCGCCTGCAAGTTTCGTGATACCATACGGGTTGGATGGCTCCAAAATCATGTCTTCATTTTTTTCTGGCGGAAGGTCTTCTCCATAAACCGCTGCGGAAGAAGCAAACACAAATCGCTTAACGCCTACGTCACAGGCGGCCTTAATCAGGTTGAGGGTTCCATTTACGTTGATTTCGTTTGCAAGAATTGGGTCCTTCACGGAACCGGTTATGCTTACGTAAGCAGCTTCGTGAAAAACTGCTTCCATACCCTTGAGAGCTACCCTAGCCGCTTCTGTGTCGCAAATGTCTCCTTTTATGACGCGCAGACGCTCTTTGTTTGTAACGTCTTCGAGGTTCTGCATTTTTCCAGATGAGAAGTTATCGAAAACTGTAACTTCGGAGCCGCCGGCGATTAGTCGGTTCACTATGTGGCTGCCGATGAAGCCTGCTCCCCCCGTCACCAAGATTCTTGAAAACTTCATAATCTCTGCCTTTTTAGTTTCTCACTTGGATAGCTGCTCTAATGTGTAAAGGCAGCTGTTCATGACATATTTTGCTTCATCTTTTGATAAAGCTGCATGCATAGGCAAAGTTATGGTTTGCGATAGAACTTTTTCAGCCACTGGGAGTGTATCCATGCGATTTTGAGCGCTGAGTTTCTTATAAACAGTCTGCAGATGGCAAGGTGGATAGAACACGTTGCCTGTTTCGACGCCAAATTGATCCATTAAAATTTGCGTAAACTGCTTCGTGTCGACGCTTTCATCAAGGATCAATGGATATTTGTAGTAGCTGCACCTGCAACCCTCGGTACACCTCACTCTGTGCATCTTTATGGATTTGTCGATTACTTTGTTGTAGATTGCTGCAATTTCGTTTCTCCACGTGATGAATTCTTCTACACGTTTAAGCTGGTAGAGGCCCATGATAGCTGAAATCTCAGACAACATCATATGGCGTCCCAGGTTGACAAAGTTTGTTTTTCCGGTACCTGAGCCATAGTAGCTGAATCTTTTTGCTTCCTCAGCCAACTTGTTATCATTACTGACCAGCATAGCTCCTTCGCCAGTAGTTAGAATTTTTGTGGGTGTGAAAGCGAAAACTGCTGCATCGCCGAACGTCCCTGCTTTTTGGCCTTCAACCGTGGCACCCACTGCATGTGTGGCATCTTCGATGAGGAAGAGGTCATTGTCTTTGCAGAGTCGGATTATTTCCTTCAAGTCGGGGTTGGGGAAGCCCGCGATGTGGGTAACGATTACCCCGCATGTTTTATCTGAAATTTTGTTTTTGACGCTTTGGACATCGATGGAAAGAGTGTCTTCTCGTATATCAGCGAAAACCACCTTGGCTCCAGAATAAAGCACGCTGTTTGGCACAGAAATGAAGCTATTGGTGCAAACTATGACTTCGCGGTCCTTTACGCCGAAATAATGCAGTATTGTTTCGAAAGCGCTTGAGTCAGAGTCAAACGCAACGGCGTTTTCAATCTTTAGGTAATCTGCGAATAATTTTTCGAATGCGCTTAGGTTTTTGCCGTTTCTCAGCCTTCCTTCTTCCAAAGCTAAGCGGATATCCTGCAAAATCAAGCTGATGTCTTCGGGAGGAAAAAAAGGTCTAGAAGAACGGATAGGTTTGGTGCTCATTCTTTCTCCTCTTTTAAAAACTGTAGCTTACTGTGAAGAGATGCAAGGTCTCATCAAGGATGGCGTGAAATACTTGCCAGCTTGAAGAGAGGTAAAGCTTCTGAAAAATAAAACCGAAACGGAGCTGACGCCTTTCTCCGTTTCCAATAGGCTTCACGTATAGCTTGCTGCCCCGTTTAGAAACAATCCACTTGTGAACGTCTTCGCCGTAAAGAATTTCATTTAACCAGGAGGGCGCTTGAATGTACCCATGCCTGGAAACCCGCTTCAACTCCTTAAACAAAACACCTGGGTTGTCGATGTGTTCAATCAAGTAGTAGCTGGTAACGAATCGGAACGCTTTGTCTCTAAACGGAAGGCTGTAACAAGAGCACAGAACAAACGGTTTTCCATTAGTCACCAAATTTTTCATGCTTCGGTCTGGAACAGGTTTCGCATTAAGGTCGCAGAGGACATCGGCTTTTGGGAAAGGCTTGGCTCCGCATGCGATGTCAAGACAGAGATGTGAATTGCCCTTTTCGGTCGGGACTGCTTTGTAATACATTTTTTTCCCAAGCCGAAACCGGTCAAGGTCTGCTTTATGCAAGGGAACCTTATTTAGCATCAACGAAGAGTTAGCGTAAGTACTTTCTTCTTTTGGAGTGCTCAATTCGGGTACTTTCCTGTAAAACGGATTTCATTTTGAAGACAGCCCGCCAGAGCCTGCGAAATGTATGTCGTATCTTCTTCGGTTAAGCCAGGATGCATGGGTAAGCAAAGAGTTGATTTAAGCACCGATTCAGAGACGGGTAAGTCTCCCGCTTTCGTGCCAAAATTATTCATGTAGAATGGATGAAGGTGGCATGGAGGATAGTATATACTTCCTGTTTCGATGCCATATTTTTCTTTGAGAGCAACTGCCACTTTAGCCAGATCAATTTCCTCATTAAGTCTAACTGGATACTTGTAATAGCTGTGCCTGATGTTGGGAGTCTTCGGAAACAGAGAAAGGCCATTGACATTTTTCAATTGTTGTTCGTACGATTTTGCAACCACGTTTCTTTTTGATATGAATTCTTCTAATCGTTCTAGCTGGTGTTTGCCGATTATGGCTGCGACTTCGTTTAGGCGCCAATTATGCCCTAATATTATCATCTGCCTGCTTGCGTTTTGCCCGTGCGTACGCATGCACCGCGCTTCGTCAGCCAAACTGTCGTTATCTGTTATTATCATTCCGCCTTCGCCGGAAGTCATGACCTTGGTTGGATAGAACGAAAAACAGCCTGCATCACCCAGTGTACCTGCCATTTTACCGTCTAACATGGCGCCATGGGCATGTGCCGCGTCCTCCAGCAGGAAAAGGTCGTTATCCTCACATAATTCGGATAGTTCATCCATTTGTGGGCATGGGAGACCAGCGATGTGAACCACAATGATTCCCGCTGTTTTAGGTGACAGCTTGTTTTTTACGTCTTCAACATCTATGCAGAGTGTGTCCTCTTTGATATCTGCAAAGACAGGTGTACCGCCTGCAAAAATAACCGAGTTAGGCGTCGCCACAAAAGTGTTCGTTGGAACGATGACCTCTTTGCCCTTAAGTCTAAAATAACGCAGCGAAATTTCCAGCGCAGCAGTTCCCGAATTTACCGAAACTGCATGTTTAACTCCACAGTACTGGGCAAATTTCTTCTCAAAATCAGCAGCGTTGGGTCCATCAGTCATAACTCCGCTTCTTAACGTTTGCTCTATGTCTTTCAAGATGGCTTGAATGCTTAAATCGTCAAAAAAAGGAAAAGCTGATCTGATGAGTCTTTTTTCCAATTAAAAACTTCCTCCTGTGCAAAAGAGATAATCTACAACTGAAAGATTGGGCACAAATTCACCATAGAGCTGACGGTAAACAGGATACTCGAAATCTTGAAAGACAACCCTTAATCCTTCGTCTTCAAACCGTTCAACGTTCAGGTAGGCCTGAGCACCTGCACCTGCAAGCTGGATATTTGCTTTAACAGCTTTACATTGGTCCAATATCAATTCGCTTTTTTTTTCACAAATACTTAATGATGAAGCCATTACCAAGGGCTTGTCTATACTCAGAAACTTCATAATTCCTTTAATAAGATGCATGTTCAGATCGATTAAGAACTCCCATTTTTTGTTATAAGTTTCTTCAAAAAAGCCGCTGTATTTCTTCCAATAGGGAGCATGTATATAATGATGCTTCAAACTCAGCCAATGACATTTTTCCCACGTAGACTGTGAATTGTTAGCTATTCTCACCTCATTAATTAACAAAGGTCGACCTGTATGTTCAACTGGCACCGTTAGCCATTTGGCTCCATGCAATGTCTTAATTTTATTTCTGTTAATGAACCCATTATGTTCGTATTGAACGTTGTCTTCGATAATAAAAACATCGCATTTTGACATTTTATCGAAGAACCCAAGCCAAGGCAGGTAGTTGGGCTGATGGCCAGCGGTAATCAACAATTAAAGTCCCTTGTTTAACGGTCTTTTTTCAACGTATCGGATAACTTCAAAAGCTTCAGCAGCAGAAATGCCTGCTTGACTGCCTCTGAAGGAAGCTAAATTAATCATAGATTCGTAAGTCAGATATCTTTTTTGACATTGGGAAAGGTGGCATTTTAATGCTTCCCATTTTAAGCCAATTGTTTCAGAAATGTCCACGAAGTAAGTTGGTGCAAAAGTGCTGTTAACGCGGGGGCTTTCGTAAGCTAGTATTTTAGGCACGGTTCTTAGTGCAGCCAAAGAAAGCCAACCGACTTGTCTGTGATCTTGATGAAAATCGTTCACTGAATGAGTTAAAACGGTGTCGGGTTTGTATTTTTCATAGAAGCTTTCTAAGAAATCCATCGCTTTCCGCGAATTGGGGACTTCTGTGTCTGCGAAATCTCCGAAGAATACATCTTTTATGTCGAATAGCGAGAAGGCTTCTTTGCTTTCTTTGACCCGATCGTCAGGGTTTCCGCTTCGTTCTCCTTTAGTCAAAAAAACGGCAACGACTTTCTTGCCCATTTTGGATGCATTACAAAGTGTTCCACCACATCCTAGTTCGATGTCGTCAGGGTGGGCTCCTACCGCAAGTATAACTTGGGATCTAAAAACCGTAGCAATCACTTCTGATTATTACATTACAATTACTATTGCTTAATTCCCAACTTTAGGTAAACCAGTGGTCCCACTATTTTCCACCAATCACGAAGTGGGGAAATGTTGGAGTATCCACCTCTATTTCTGAAATAGTAAACCTTCGAAACAGGCACTTCTTTTACTTTGTACCCAAGAGTTAGAACCTTATAGTGAAGGTAATACTCAAATTGGTAACCATCAAGCCAACCCTGCTGGATATTGATGTGCTTATCATAAAAAATATTCAGTTTATACGCTCGGAAACCATTTGTTACATCTGTGCATCGCTTACTTGTCAGTAAGGTCCAAACAAAAGGAAACAGTCGGCTAAACATGCCTCGTAAAAAAGGCGTCTTCACGGGTTTGCCGCCTGGCAAGAATCTAGAACCTTGAACATAATCAAAATCTTCTGACAATATCGGAATTAGGAGCCGGGGGATTTCACGTGGCTTATCTTTGCCGTTCCCTGCCATGACGACGGCTATATCATACTTATTGTTCAAGGCGTATTCGATGCCATCCCTTATGGCTACACCCACACCTCTTCTTTTTTGACTGTTTATAACGTGGATAGGAATCCTGTTTTTGAAGGCTGCGTTTTCTACCTGTTGAAGGTCGCTTTTGTTAGCACAATCAATGACAATGCATATTTCGTTGACCGTGTTCTCCTGAAAATTGCCTATAACCTCTACTAGCTGTTTGGTGTTATGGCATGAGGGAATTATTACAACCTTCCTACTATATGCCTTGATTTCATTTGCCTTCAATCCCGATTCTCCCAATAATGCGGCTTGGGTTCCCAGCCACAACTGCCCTGCTGGGCACGTCCTTGGTAACCACAGAACCTGCTCCAACCATGGCTTCCTCGCCTATGGTGACTCCGGGAACGATTACACTGTTTGCACCTATCGAGGCTCCCTTCTTGACTGTAGTGGACAAACGTTTCCATTCCCCCTGTGCTCGGGGGTACTTATCGTTGGTGAAGGTGACGCTTGGCCCGATAAACACGTTGTCTTCTATGGTGACTCCAGTTGGAATGAAAACAAAGGGTCTAACTTTGCAGTTGTCCCCTATAACTACGCCTTCCTCTATGTAAACATACGAGTCGATTTTGCAATTCTTCCCAACCTTACACTTGAAAAGATTAACCTGGTCAAAAACTCGAGTTCCTTCCCCGATTTCCGCTCCACTAATCAAGGCGTAACGAGGAGCTTTCTGCTGATTAGGCATATAACTATTCCAATTCCACTATTTCAGTTCTGCCATTTCTCATGGCTTTTTGAGTTATTTCAAGAAGCCTAACAACGTTGGCTCCAACAAGACCGTTGTTCTTATTCAAGAAAGCGTAGTTGCAAGCGCGGCATTGCCGGATGCAGCTGATGAAGTGCGAAAGTTCCTCATTTATAGTATTGCTCCTTTTCACTGGCACTTCGTAAAAACGGTCCCTTTCGTAAGCGTAAACTTTTTGCGTTATGCAGTCGATTTT
>Ga0187886_1001732_pt1 | contig 18961 bp, 13 predicted proteins | sample June2016WEW_20_1_FD_133001 | JGI IMG/M metagenome (GOLD analysis project Ga0187886, IMG submission 133001) | Peatland microbial communities from SPRUCE experiment site at the Marcell Experimental Forest, Minnesota, USA - June2016WEW_20_150 | ecosystem: Environmental > Terrestrial > Soil >... | reverse complement strand
GGGTGCGCGGACCGCAGCAACGACCACCCCGCGGTGAGGTGCGAGAGCGGTTGAATCGGGCGGTCTCGAAAACCGTTGACCCCGTGAGGGGTCCGTGGGTTCGAATCCCACCCTCACCGCCATTTCATTGATAATGAATGACTTATCTACCTGGTGGCGGTTTGCTCCGTGCCCTTGCGGAGCCGTATCCCGTTGAAAACTCGTTGCCCGGACCGCGGGTGGGTGCGGAACCCTCACCGCGCATCCTGCGCTGATGAACGTCAGCAGATTGGGGGAAGGCGCGCGAGCGTTCGGGTAATGACCCCCGCAGCCGAACCTATTCTCCGGCGCCCCTGCTCCGTGGTTTTCAGCGGGTTCTGTGAAGCCGATCCGGCCGCTTGAGCTGCGAGACGATCTCCTTCTCACCCATGCGGCCATCGGGCATAACCACCCAGGCGTCCCAGACTTCGGTTCCCCCGCGCCGAGCGGTTACGATTTCACCCTCTTGGCGACCATGTCGATGGTCTGATCCCCGGCTTCCACCTTCAACTTCATCTCGTCGCCGGACACGATACCCTTGTGCACGACCTTGAATTGGTCCGTTTCAACCGTGAAACTGATGCGGTCGCCATCCAGCGTGCCATCCGTGATCCGGGCTTCGCCCATCGGTCCTGTGGCCGTTCCGGTCACTTTAGAGCCATCGGCCTTCAGGTCGAACGTCATCTCCATCTGGCCGTTCGGCCCCTCCATGGTGGCCTTCCATTTGCCGGTCACATCCGCCGCGAAGGCCGAGACGGCCAGCATCAAAGTCACGAACGCTGCTGCAATCCTCATGGTCTTCCTCCTGTCGTGGAATCTGGGCCGAAGGCGGGCGGGCCCGTCCTTCGTCGAAATATCAGTAAACCGCAGAGTCTTCGCGCGTGGCGTTAAGATTTGTGAAGGCCCGCCGCCGCGCGCGTTGTCCAACGCGACGAGATCGGTGCCGAGCGTAGCCTTGCTCCGTACCGGCGAGTCCTCCGCCGTGTGTAACCAGCGCTGCGCGTTCAGCACGTCCAGGAAATGGGTGAGGCCTCGGGTATACCTGGTCACTTGCCACGCTGGCGGCCTTCGGAAACTGCCCGACCGGTATCTCGATCTCGCGAGGCGAGAGCTCAGGATCGGGGAGCGGACTTGCCTGCGGTTCCATGGGCGGCTGCATGAGTTCCCGGATTAGCCCCAATACCGTTCACTTTGCCCTCAGCGCTTGTGGGGTCGGGCTTTCCAGCCTGCCGCTGGGCTTCGGCCTGGCGTGGGCTCGCGCCAGCTCGAAAGCCGGCGGCAGCCAAGAATGGCTGCCCCACGAGGGCAAAGTGAACGGCGTTGGGATGAGCCCGCATGTTTCACACAATTCGCCGTGGAGATGCCCACGCGAGTGTGGGCACGGCACGCCGGAGAGCGTGCGCCACGGGGGTGGCGCGAAGACTCGTGTTTGCCGCGCCGAGACTCGTCTAGGCGCCGGGTGTCGCTGGTTCCCGCGGCGCTCGATGGGCGTTATATCGCTTCCATCGCGCGGTATTTGCAGCCTGCGGCCAAGTGGACTCCAGCAGGGGCCTGCAAAGGGCGTCGCAGCGATCCAGCAGGCTTTGGGTCAGAGTGGCAGGCTGATTTCCACCAACAGGCCGGGATTGGCGTTGTGGGCGGAGATGCGGCCATGGTGCAGGCGCACGGCGCGCTCGGCGATGGCAAGACCGAGGCCGACTCCGCCGCCATTCTCGCAGGTGCGATCCGATTCCACCCGGAAGAACGGTCGGAAGATGTTCCCAATCTGCTCCGGGGGGACGCCGGGGCCGTGATCGCGGATGCGGATGACGAGTTGCTTGTCCTCGGCCGCCGCCTCCAGGTCGACCTCGGTCCCCTGCGGGGCGTGCTGGATGGCGTTGCGCAGCACGTTCTCGACGGCGCGGTGCAGCAGTTCGCGGTCGCCCGCCCAGCGAATGCGCCCTTTCGCGAACATGTCGATCGAGCAGCCGCGCGGCTCGGCTTCGATTCGAGAGTCCTCGACCAACGACTGAAGGAACGGGCCGATCTCGACCTCCGTTATGTTGCGCGACGCGGGGTCGCCCTCGGCGCGGGTGACCTGAAGCAGCTCGCCGATGAGGGTTGCGAGGCGCTCGACTTCGCGGTCCACGCGCGCGAACGCGACCTCGGGATCGGGGCTCGTGCGGGCAAGCTGGACCGCAAACCGCAGGCGGGCGAGGGGCGAGCGCAGCTCGTGGGAGACGTCCTGCAACAGGCGGCGCTCGGCGGTCAGCAGCATCTCGATGCGGTCGGCCATCTGGTCGAACGCCCGGGCCAGGTCGCCGATGTCGTCGCGGCGGCGCGAGCGGGTGCGCGAGGAAAGGTCGCCACGGCCGAAGCGGATCACAGCTTCACGCAAACGGCGGATGGGCCTGGCGAGCGTCATCGCCAGGACGTAGCACAGAATGGCGATCACCAGTACGATCCAGCCATACGAGGTCAGATTGGCCCAGGGATCCGGGCGGATTCCGGTTTCGACGAGAATCCCGTAACCAGGGTCCGCCGGCGGGCGGAGCAGGAAGACGAAATGCTGCGGCGGAGGGAACGGGAACCGGGGCCCCTTCAGCGCGCGGCGGGCCAGCGCTGAAAGGTCCGCGCCAGTCGCAAGATCGCGGTTCTGCCGGTCGACAAGGTGGTGGCGCGCGCCCAGGTAGCGGTTCAGGCGCCCCAGATAGCCCTGTAATACGGCGGGCCCGCCGGTTTCATACGCGTGAACCGCCTCGTCGAGCTGGAGTTCGGCCGTGCGCCGGAACATGTCGTCCCTGGCGGGAGAGCGCGAGCCGATCAGGATCGAGGTGAAGACGAACGCGGCGAAGCTGAACACCAGCATGCCGCCAAACCAAAGCAGAATCCGGCCAAACATGCGCTTACTCCTGGACAACGGTTTCCGTAACGGCGAAATGGTAGCCCACGCCCCGAACGGTGCGGATGAGGTCGCCTTCCAGCTTCCGGCGGAGGTGGCTGATATGCACGTCGATGGAGCGGTCGAAGGCCGTGGCCTTGCGCCGGTAGAGGCGTATCATGAGTTCGTCGCGCGTAACCACGTGGCCGGCGGACTGCATCAAGGTCTCCAGAATGTCGTACTCGAGGGTTGTGACCTCGACCGGTGCGCCGTGCTGGGTGACGCGCCGGCCGGCCGGATCGAGGACGACTCCGCTGATCTGGAGGCGGGCGGCCGGGGCCGGCGCGCGGGCGCGGCGCAGGATGGCGCGAATGCGCGCGGCCAGCTCGAGCGGCTCAAAGGGCTTGGGGAGGTAGTCGTCGGCACCGGTCTCCAGGCCGAGGATACGGCTGCTGACCTCGGTCCGGGCCGTCAGCATGAGGACAGGGATATCGCTTTCGGCGCGCAAGCGGCGGAGAAGCTCGAAACCGTCGAAACCCGGCATCATGATGTCGAGCAGCACCAGGTCCCAAGGACCGGCCAGGGCGGCGGCGAGTCCCGTGGGGCCGCTGTGCGCGGTGGCCACAGCGAAGCCCTGCTCGGCGAGAAACTCGCTCATGAGCGTGACGAGCTCGCGGTCGTCGTCGACCAGGAGGACGCGCGGACCAGCATCGGTCATCTATTCCTATTGTCGAACAACTGGGGCGCGCGTAAGCACTTCATTACAAAACTTTACGGGCTCCAACTTTTGCATAACTTAACGTCCCGCGCCGTCCGGTTGGGATTGAATGGTAAGTGATGATACCGGTTCTTCTGGCGCTGATTGCGGCTCTGGCGCAGGCGCCGTCCAGCACCATCGGGACGGCTAGCGTCGTGCGCGCCGAGGCGGGCGAGATCGAGTTCAAGCCGGACCACGGCGCCGGGATGACGGTCCAGGTCGCACCCGAGACCGTGCTGCTCCGCGTGCCGTCCGGCGCCAAGAACCTGACTTCCGCCCAGCCGATCCTGCTCAGCGACATCAACGCTGGCGACCGCCTTCTGGTCACGCTCGAGCCGCCCTCCGCCGCGGCCCGGCGCGTGGTGGTCATGTCCGCCCGCGCCATCACCGAACGCAACGAGGCTGACCGGCGGGACTGGATCCGCCGGGGGGTGGCGGGGGTCGTCGCCGAGAAGCGGGGCGATCAGATTCTGCTGCGCAACTCGAAGGTGGTTGTGAGCGTGAAGGAAGGCGGCTTGGTGAAGCGCTACGCGCCGGACTCGGTGAAGTTCGTCGATGCGCGGTCGAGCAGCGTGGCCGAGATCAGCGCCGGTGATCAACTGCGCGCCCGCGGCATCAAGAGCGAAGACGGCCTGTCGCTGATTGCCGAGGAGGTGGTGTTCGGCACGTTCCTGACCACGGCGGGCACCGTGGCGGTCGTCGACGCGGCGGCGAACGAGATCACCCTCAGGGAACTCGGGACGAACAGCCCGCTGAAGATCAGGCTGACCGCCGATTCGCAGTTGAAGAAGATGCCCGGCTTTTCAGCGATGGCCGGCGGCATGCCCGGCCCGCCGACGGGAATGCGGTCCGGAGATCCCGGCATGATGGGTCCGCCTGCGGGCGGCCGGCCGGATATTTCGCAGATGCTCGAGCGAATGCCGGCGGCGCGGCTGGACGAGCTGAAGCCCGGAGAAACAGTGGTGGTCTCGAGCACCAAGGGCGCAACCAAGGGCGAGGTGACGGCGATCATGCTGCTGGCGAATGCCGACATGCTGATCCGCATGGCGACGGCCGGCGAAAACCGGCCCCAGGCCGCTGGCACGCGCCCGGAGGCGTTTGGCGCCGATGCGGGAATGATGGGAATGCAGGGGCTCGAGTTGCCAGGCATCGTGCCGTAGACGAAGAGGAACTCCCATGTTGCGTAGCTTGTTATTGCTGGCAGTATCCGTGCCCTTAGCGGCGGCCGAAGGCGCTGCATCGTTGCACGGCCAGGTGACGGATCCCTCTGGCGCGAGGGTGCCCAACGCTCTGGTGCAGTTGATCGGGCCCGGCGGGGAGCGCCGCGCGACCACCGACGCGCTCGGCAACTACTCCTTCGCCTCGCTCGCACCCGGCAAGTACCGCGTGCGGGTCATCGCCAAAGGATTCTCCGTGGGCGAGCGGCGGGATTACGAGATCTCCGGCCCGGCCGTGCTGGATGCACAACTCACGATTGAAGCCGAGACGCAGGTGGTCAACGTCGACGAGGAGGCGAGCCGGGTCAGCGCGGAGCCGGCCCAGAACGCCACCGCGCTGGTGCTGGGGCAGAAGGAGCTGGCCGCGCTTTCCGACGACCCCTACGAGCTGGAGCAACAATTGCAGGCGATGGCGGGCCCCTCCGGCGGCCCGAACGGCGGCCAGATCTACATCGACGGATTCACCGGGGGAAACTTGCCGCCCAAGTCCTCCATTCGCGAGGTGCGGATCAATTCGAATCCCTTTTCGCCCGAGTACGACCGGCCGGGCTTCGGCCGCATCGAGATCTTCACCAAGCCCGGCACCGACAGCATTCGCGGCCAGGCCTTCCTGCAATGGAACAAGGAGGCTCTCAATTCGCGCAGCCCGCTGCTGGCGCAATCCCAGCGGCCGCCCTACCAGCAGAAGTTCGCGGGTTTCAGTCTCAGCGGACCGGTGCGCAAGCGGAAGAGCTCGTTCGGGTTGGATTTCGAGCGGCGCATCATCGGCGAGAACGCGTTCGTCCTGGCGACGACGCTGGACCACGACCTGAACGTGGAGAGCGTCAACCAGGCGATCCTCACACCGCAGACGCGGACCACGATTTCGCCGCGGCTCGATGTCTCGCTAACCCCGGGCAACACGCTGACGCTGCGGTACCAGAACACCCAGATCGACCTGAACAACCAAGGCGTGGGCGACTTCAGCCTGGCCTCGCGCGCTTACAGGCAGACCGAGAGCGAGCACAGCTTGCAGGCCACCGAAACCGCGGTGCTGAGCCCGCGCACGCTGACCGAGACGCGGTTCCAGTTCATGCGGTCGCACCTGGCTCAGACCGGCGACAATTCCCAGCCGGCCATCACTGTGCGGGGCGCCTTCGAAGGCGGCGGCGCGCAGGTGGGGCGTTCGGGCACGCTCACCGATAGCTGGGAGCTGAACAACGTCTCGACTTGCACGCGGGAGCGCCATACCGTCAAGTGGGGCGGACGGCTGCGGCAATCGTTCCTCGACGACACCTCCCAGAACAACTTCGGCGGTACGTTCACGTTCTTTGGCGGCACCGGCCCGGCGCTCGACGCCAACAACCAGCCGATCGCGGGAACCGAGGTGCAGCTTTCCGCGCTGGAGCGCTACCGGCGAACGCTGTTCTTCCTGGAGCAGGGGCTGACGGCCGCGCAGATCCGCGCGCTGGGCGGCGGGGCGTCGCAGTTCAGCCTCAACACGGGCACCGCAACTTCCTCGGTACGGCAACTGGGCGCTGGGCTGTTCGTCAACGACGACTGGCGGCTGCGGCCGAATCTGACTCTGAGCTACGGGCTACGGTACGAGGCCCAGACGAACCTGGGCGATCGCGGCGATTGGTCGCCGCGGATCGGGCTCGCCTGGGGCGTCGACGGAGGAGCCAACAAGACGGCCAAGACGGTTTTGCGCGCCGGCTTCGGGGCGTTCTACGATCGGCTGAAGGACACCGAAACCCTTAACGCTTTCCGATTCAACGGCCGGACGCAGCAGTCCTACTTGGTCATGAACCCGGACTTCTACCCCACGGTGCCGTCGGCGGCGGCATTGGCCGGCGGCGAGCAGCCGCAGCAACTCCAGCTTCTGGATGCGCGCCTGGTGGCGCCGCGGACTTACCAGGCCAGCATCGGCATCGACCGGCAGGTGAACCGGTCTTTGCGCCTGGGCGCGCAGTACGTCGCCAGCCGCGGCGTGCACCTGCTGCGGACGTGGAACATCAACGCGCCGGTCGACGGCGTGTATCCGTTTGGCGACCAGGAGCTGCGCATGCTGACCGAGTCCACCGGCTTCAGCCGGGCCAGCCAGTTGATCCTCAGCCCCAGGGTGAACTACAAGAAGCTCTCTCTGTTCGGATTCTACGCGCTGTCCTACGGGAAGACGGATGCCGAGGGCCAGCCGGCCGACCCCTACAACCTGCGGGCGGAGTGGGGGCCCTCGACGATGATGGACGTGCGGCACCGGATGGTGATCGGGACCAGCCTGCCGCTGCCGTGGAACATCAGTCTAAGCCCGTTCTTCATGGCCAGCAGCGGCTCGCCTTACAACATCACAACCGGGCGCGACGCCAACCTCGACGGCGTCGCGGCCGAGCGGCCCGCTCTGCTTGCGCTCAGCCAGGCCCAGTGCAACGGCGGCGACCTGGTCTACCGGGCGGGTTTCGGATGCTTCGATCTGAACCCGGCGCCGGGAACCGCGATTGGGCGGAACTCGGCGCGCGGCCCGGCCAACATCAACCTCAGTTTACGGCTGGCGCGGACTTGGGCCTTCGGCCGCCGGGGCGAGTCCGGATCGACCGAGGGCGGGCCACCGCCAGGCATGGGCGGCGTTCAAGGCGGCGGTCCTCCGCCTGGCGGCCCCGGTGGCGGCGGTCCCCCGCCGGGCGGCGGGCCGGGCGGCGGTCCTCCTCCAGGACTGTTCGGCGGCGACAGCGGGAAGAAGTACAACCTGACGCTGAGCCTCATGGCGCGGAACGTGCTGAACCATCCCAATTACGCCGCGCCCAGCGGCGACCTGTCGTCGCCGTATTTCGGCGAGTATCGCAGCCTGGCCGGGTTCGGGCCGTTCGGCGGCAACACGACGTACAACCGCAAGATCGACGTGCAGTTGCGGTTTACGTTCTGAGTTGGCCCTGGTGCAGCCGGCTCCGCCCGGCCCGGCTCACTGCTGCACGGCGATATAGAGAGTCTGCTGGCCGCTGACGCCTCCGAGCGTGAACGTCAGCGGCAGCGCATCGCCGGGCGCCACGCTCGGCACCACCACGTTGAACTGGTACAGCCCAACCAGACTCGGTGCCTGTCCCGCGTAAGCCACGGTGGCTTCGGCGTTCCCGATGAAGACCCGGATCGGGGTCGTCAGCGTGTGGATCCCCTGCACGATACGGCCCGCGTCCGTCGGCGGAGTCACCGGACCGAACCCTATGCCGTAGGTGACGATCGTCTCCCCGGCACGAGCGGGCCGCGACGTGGTTCCTGTCACTGCGCCCGCGGGCAGCGCCCAAGTCACGCCGTCGGGAAACAGCGCCCCTACGTACTGCTTGCCGGCGATGTTGAAGGTGGGCGGGGCGAACAGGCCCGGTTGCGTGGAGTCGACGGTCATGGTGGACGTCGCGGTCCCGGCCGCAGCCGTGAGAGTGATTGGCTGGGTGCCGGTGGCGATGTTGCCGGGGACCAGCGCGTTCACCTGGGTGGGGCTGATGTACGCGATGAAGGCGGCCTGTCCGCCGATGGTCACGCTGGTTCCATCCAGCGTGGTGGGGGCGTTCAAGCCGTCGAAGTCCGCGGCAGTCCACTGGCGCGTCGTGGTGGCCAGGTTCCAGCCGTAGATCTCGATGAAAGAGCCCAGCGCGGCCGAGGGGAACGCGCCGAAGCCGGACGCACTGATCACGCCGCCGGCGTTAATCGAAGGAGGGTCGCTCGCGGCGGTCGAAGGGGGCACCGCGATCATCACCCGGCCGTCCTGGGGAACGGAGTAGTAGATACGTCCGTCCTGGTCGACGGCCAGGCCGTCGGTTTCCGTGAGGGGTCCTCCCAGGTATGAATTGACGCCGTTGTCGTCCTGGCTGAGGAAGCCGGCCACCACGCGAATCCGGCCATCCGAGGAAACCACACTGATGCGCCGCGATTCGGCAATGTAGATGTTGCCGGCCTGGTCAACCGCCATGCCGTCGATCTGGCCCAGACCGACTCCGGTAGCGAGCTGGCCGGTGATGTCGGTGAAGCTGGCCCCCCTGTCGGAACCGATGATGGTTCGAATGGTGCCGTCGGAGGCAATGCGGCGGACCCGGCGATTGGCGCGGTCGGCGATCAGCAGGTTGCCACCGGAATCGAAAGCGAGGTCGCCTGGCGAGTTCAATTCGGCGTCGGTCGCGTCGCCCTTGTCTCCGCTGAAGCCCCCCGTTCCGGTTCCCGCGATCACGGTCCTGCTCTTGCTGCTCAGATCGTACCGCACCACTTCCTGGGAGCCCGCGTCGGAATAGATCAAGCGCCCCTGAGAGTCCAGGACTATGCCGGTGGGTTGGTCCAAAGCGAGCAGCGTCTTGATGGTACCCTGCGCGTCGACGACGCGAATCCGGGAGTCCTGCACGATGTAGAGTTCGCCGGACCGGCCCCGCAGCAGGCGCGTGGGCGCGTTCAGCACCGCGTCGACGAACCTGCCACCGTCGCCCATGGAATAACCGCTGGGATAGATACTTCCCCCCTGCACCGAGAGAGCGCCGTCCCTCCGCAATCGGAGGACGCGCCCGGAGCCCTCGTCGGCGACCAATATCGAGCCATCGGTGTCGAAAGAGACGCCGGACGGCCGTACCAGTTGCGGCACTTGCGGCCAGCCGCCCGCGAACGTGGCGACCGCGCCATCCTTGACCCGGTAGACCTGAAACGAGGAGTTGTCCGCGACAAACACCCCCCGCGCCGAGGCCAGGATCGCGCTGGGTGCATTCAAGGTGAGCGCCTGCGGATCGCTGGTTTGGGTGGTGCCGAGCTGGCCGCTGCCCACCAACGGGACCATGCTGGACTGGCCGAGGTCGATGCGGACCACGCGATGCAGGGTGGGGCAGGAGACGAACAGCGAGTTCGATTGCGCGTCGTAGGTCAGCGCGCCGATGCGCCCGAGCGGCTGCGTCAGATTGCGGGACCAGAACGATGAGGAGGTTGCACAGGTGCCTGTCCCCGCAAAGGTGTCTATCCCGCCGTCCGAGTCGATGATTCGCACGACGCAGTTGGTTCCATCTCCGATGTACAGGTTGCCGCTGCCGTCGAAGGCCAGGCCGGCGGGATAGCGGAAGTAGGCGGAAGTGGCGGTTCCCTCGTCGCCGCCGTACCCCGCCCCGCCCGCTCCGGCGATCGTCCGGACGTAGCCATCGGTGTCGAGCCGGCGGACTTTTCCCGCGTTCTGCTCGGTGAATACCAGCCGGCCGGAGGCGTCGCGCGCCAGCCCTCCGATGCCGGACAGTTGCGTTTGCGGGCCCGGGAGCGTCTGGCTCCCCCCGCCGCCAAATCCCCCGGCCGTGCAACTCCCGGTCCCGACCAGATCCTGGATGGTGCCGTTCGGCCTCACCTTCCGGATCCGGCAGGTCCCGAGATCGGCAAAAATCAGGCCACCGTCGCCGTCGATCAGCAGGTGCGCCGGAGAGGTGAGGTCTGTTTCCAGGGCGGGCTGGCCTTCCGGACCGTCGCCGATGGCGCCCGAACCGGCGAACCGCTCGATCATGCCGCCAGGGCGAATGCGGCGAATCACTCCCGCATTCGCCTCGGCGACATAGAGGTTCCCACCGGCGTCCTCAGCCAGGCCATCGGGCCCGTCGAGCACCGCCGCCGTGGCGGACCCGGAATCGCCGCGTCCGACTCCGGCCGCCGGACGAATCACATAGGCATCCGGCAGCGCCGGGACGGCCGCCGTCAGAGCGCAGCACAGAATCAGGCTAGTTCTCAGCATATCGTCAGAAGGTGAAGCCAACCAGCAGTTGCAACTCGCCCCGGCGCGACTGTGCGCTAGGGCCGGCAAAGGTGTCGTTCAGCCAGTAAATGTACCGTAGTTCCGGAATCACGTGAATCCCGAAATCGTCCACCGCGTGCAAGCCGGCGCCCACGATCACTCCTCGAACCGAACGATGACTGGGGGTCGCGGGTGTCTCTATGCAGCAGGTGTTGCCATCCGCGTCGGTCTTCTCCATGGCCGTGTGAATGCCCGTTACCCGCCGGAGGGCGAAGCCGCCCGAGGCAAACGCCTTCGTTTTGCTGTCCTTGCGCTGCCATACCTGATAATGCGCCGCCACGGGCAGGTCCCAGAAAGTCGCGCGCGTCTTCTCCAAGGAGGTCGCGGTCTTCTCGTCGGAATCGCTGCCGGTCACGGTCTTGGTGTCCCTCCTGGAGCCGAACCGGTGGTACAGGTAATCGACGCTGAACGACAGCTTGGCGGTCGCTCTGAACTCCAGCCCCGGTCCGGCGCCCACGCGCGCGGACTTCGATTCGGTGGTGTCGGTGTACGAATAGTCGGTCTCCGAGATGACGGTCTTGTCCGCACGCAGCAGATCCCGGCCCATGATGCTGAGGCGGCCGACCAGCGAAAAGCGCCTGAGGAAGCTGGTGCTTTCCTGGTGGACGGCAGCGGGCGCATCCTGTGCGCGCGCCGCGGCGGCCAGTAACAGACTCCCGAGCAGGAGCGTGGCGATATGTCGCATCATCGTTCTCCTAGAATTCCAGCCGCAGCGAGAGTTCCACCGAGCGGGGGCCGCCGTTGCCGTACACGCCTCCGCCCCCGCCCCCGCCCATTCCCTGGTTCAGCATCCGGGTCGCGACCCCGAAATTCGCGCTCGACATGCTGGCCTCCCCCATCCCCGACGGGCTCGCGAAATTGGGGTGGTTTAGCGCGTTGTAGGCCTGGGCGGCCACTTGCAGCCGCACCGATTCGGAGATGATCACCTGCCGGCGCAGCGACAAATCCACCTGCGTGGCCCGGAAGCCCCGAATGGCGTTGCGTCCCAGGTTGCCTTGCTGGTACCCGTCGGGCGTCTCGAAGGCGTCGGCGTTCACCCGCCTTCCCCCGGCCACGTTGGGATCGGAAATCCACACCGGCTGGCCGTTGTAGTCGGGCCGGCCCTGTGCGAATACACTCCCCCTGGGCGTACTTGAAGAACTGCTTACGCTGTCGCTGGTGTCCGAGCTGATACCCTGTACGTTGAACGGCAAGCCGGTGCGGGCAGAGGCGACCCATTCGGCGTGCCAGCCGCCGAACAGGTTCTTGAGCAGCCTCACGCGCGGCGACGGCAGGCGCAACGATCCCGACATATTCAGGTTCTGCCGGACGTCGTAGTCGGAATCCCCGCGGTTGCCCTGGTCGAACGTCGCGAAGCCCGCCATCGATCCCATGTCGCTGGATCCCGTATCGATCGAATGGCCCCAGGTGTAGCCGAGCTGCATCTGGAGCTTGTCGCTGAAGCGCCGCCGGTACTGGAGCTGCATGCCGTGGTAGGACGACGCGCCGCCGTTGGCGGTCTGCATCAGCATGTCGTAGGCGCTGCTGAACGACGGCGTGGACTGGGTCACCAGCAGCTGGTACCCGGCGGTGCCGACGTAGCCGAGGCTGAGCATCTGCCCCCGCCCGGTGGCCCTCTCCAATGTAGCGCTCCATTGATACACCACCGGCGATTTGAGCGCGACATCGGCCGCGTTCACCTGGCCGAACGGCCGCGTGGGCGGCAGCGCCGGCGCGATCAGATTGGACGCGCTCAGCGGGAAGGTGACCGATGTCATATTCGTGACACTCGAATACGGAGCCCCGCTGAAGGCCCCGGAGGTCATGCCGTAGCCCATGTCATAGAACATCCCGACGCCAATGCGGAACACGGTCTCCCGCCCCGGCGTCGGATCCATCTGATAGGCCAGCCCGAGGCGTGGAGCGACGTCCAGCCAGCGGGTGTGGTACAGCCCCTCGCTCTGCGTAACCGCGCAAATCGTCATGTCCGAGAGCGCGTACGGTCGCGGCCCTTTCCGCACGCCCGGCGCCGGGTTCACGTCCCATCGCAGGCCGTAGGTTAGTGTCGTCCGGTCGGTCGCGGTATACGAGTCCTGCGCGTAGAGCGAGAAGTTGACGTAGCTGGGATAAACGGCCGGCTCGTTGGCGGACACCACCGCCGAGGTGGCCTTACCGGAGGTCATCGATCCGGCATTGCCCCCAAGGCCGTTAAACGTCACCGACGCGGTGTAGGGCTTGCGGTACTCAGTCGGCATCGTGCGCCGGTAGTCGGCGCCGATCTTATAATGGTGCCGGTCTACCATCTTCGTAAGCGCGTCGACGACGTTGTACTGTTCCTGCCGGTTTCGAGATGCGCTCCCGAGCGAGTAGCTCGACAAACCCATCACCATGAGACTGAACTGGCCCTGATCCGCGCTGACACCCGCGGGAAGCACTTGCGACGCGGTCAGCGGGACCGCGCCGCCGAAGCTGTCCATGGCCGAACTCGAAGACATTTGCGAGCGCGAGTAGTTCAGCCGCAGATCGTTAGTGGTGTGCCAATCCAGCAGCGTGACGACCGAAGCGGTGGCCGTCTGCGACTTGGTGTTCCGGGAGCTGGTCATGTTCGGGGACATCATCTCGGAGCTCCTGGAGGTGCCTCCGGAGGGCGAGGAGTTGAAGCGGAGGAAAGCGTTCCATCGGTCGTTGAATCGATGATCCAGCCGAACGCTCCACGCATCGGACGACGACGGATTTACGAAACCGGCGTGAAACTCGGCCGCGCCATCGTCCTCGGAGGCGCCGTTGGGCACCGGGAAGGCGTTCAGGTAGCGGCGCAGCGCCGCCGGGGCCGACTTGCGAGTCGCCAGGTCCGGTACCGAAACGATCGCCGTCTGCGGGGTCTCCAGGCGCAGCCCGTCGTACGAGACGAAGAAGAAGGTGCGGTCGCGGACGATCCGGCCGCCCAGCACGGCGCCGAACCGGTTCTGGCGCATCTCGCCCCGCGCGTCCGCCCGGCTGTTGGCGAACCAATCGTTGGCGTTCATCCGCTCGTTCCGGAAATACTCCGAAAGCGACCCGTGCAATCCGTTCGAACCCGAACGGCTGGCCATCGAGATCTGGGCGCCAGGCGAGCGGCCGAACTCGGGGGCGAAGGTGGAGGTTTGCACTCGTACTTCCTGCATCGAGTCCAGCGCGATGCCGTTCATTCCGGCCCCGCCGCCTTCCATCGGCGGGCCGCCACCCATTCCTCCCCCGCCTCCCCGACCCATGCCTCCCCCAAACCCTCCTCCGCCGAGCGGCCTGTTGGCGCTGACGCCGTCCACCGAGTAGTAGTTGGCGTTGGAGCGCAGCCCGTTGACGTTAAAGTCGGGCCCCGCCGCGCTGATCACCCCGGGCGACATGCGGATCAGCCCCTCGACGTTGCGGCCATTGATCGGCAGCTCCTGCGAATAATCGTGTTCGATCGCCGCGCCAGTCGAAGTGTCCGTGGAGATGCCCTCGGCTTCCGCAGTCACCGTTACAGACGCGGCCGCCGCCGGGCTCACCTGTAGCTGCACCCGGACGGTCTGCCGGTCTCGCACTCTCAACTGAACATGCTCCAGTGTGAGACTGTTGAAACCCGCTTTGGACGCTGCGAGGGTGTATTCCCCGGGGGGCACCGAATCGAACAGGAACACGCCGGTGTCAGCCGTCTCGGTCCGCCGGACCACGCCTCGGCCCGCGTCCGTGATCGTGATCGCCGCCCTCGGGACCACAGCGTTGCTCGTGTCTACCACCGTGCCGGACAGCGTGGCGGCATCTTGTCCACGAACTGCCGCCGGCAACGACAGCAACACCGCACAAAGAGAGTAAGCGACTCGTCGCACTGCCATTCTCCCCCGTTGAGGTGATATGGACGGACAGGTGGCACTTCAGGAGTACAAGGCTTGAGTCATCTTCACAAATCTTTACAAGGCGTTGCTAGGCGACACTCGCCCGGACGGACGAGTGCTTTTTACAAAACTTAAGAGTGTCTCACGGACCGTCGTGATATACTCACGGGAGGTTTCGTGTCTCAGGGAACGGTTGATCGTACCCCCTGGTGATGTTTCCTTCGCGCTCCCAGTTCGCGTTGTCGTTGCCACCGAGACTAGCCGAAACAGTTGACGTAAGTCACACCGGAGGGTTTCGCCGCATCAGTTACTCCGTGCCCGCTGCAACGTTCCTCATATCCAGACCGGTACCTTTGGGGCGCTCCGAGATTGTGTGGAACCAGCACAGGACTTTCCCCAGAATCTGAAGGGCAGACAGGTTAGGCCTCGGGGGATCAGCGGCCTGCGGGGATTTCGAAGTGGGAGGGGACGGAATCCGTGGTAGAAGGGTTTTTGGCGAGAAAATCCAGGCCACCACGGAGGCGTCCCTCATGCACGATACCAGAGTCCGATCCCGACTGAAAGCGCAGTTGACGAAGTTCTCCTCGGAGTTGTGTGCCGGCCTGTCCAAGCCACTTGGCTGGTTCGTGTCGCAGATGCTGTTTGGCATCCAGTCGAGCCAGGATGTGAAGCTGAGTAACATCGGGCGCTCTCTACAGGAAGAAATCCCTCTAATCAGAACCGAGAAACGCCTCTGGCGCAATCTGAAGAGTGCGAGTTAGAGAAGGAACTGACTTCGCAGTTAGTGCGGATGGGCAGCCCGCGCGTCCAACCCAACACGGTGCTGGCGCTGGATCTGAGTGACATCCGCAAAGAGTATGCCCAGAAGATGGAAAACCTGGCTACCGTGCGGGACGGCAGCACGGGCGAACTGCACCAGGGGTACTGGCTCTGCGATGTGACCGCGGCCGAGGGCAACGGCAGCGAGATCGTGCCTCTTTATCGGAAGCTGTTCTCGGTTGAGGCGCAGGACTTCACCAGCGAAAACGCCGAAGTGTTGGCCGCCGTCGATCTGATCCGCACGCACACCCAGGGGCGAGGAATCTGGACCATGGATCGCGGCGGCGACCGCAAGAAGTTGCTGGAACCCCTGCTGGACCGGGGCGCGCGCTTCGTCATTCGCTCCACGGGCAAGCGCACGGTGATCGACCGGCGCCGACTGCAAGGCAGTGCGGCCGAGGTGGCCGGCCGATGCCGGCTCCGTCACCAGGCCCGCATCGTTAAGATCCAGGACGGTCAGGAGAAGACCTACGAGTTGCGCTACGGCGCCGAACCGATCCGTCTGCCGGGGCGCTCGGAGAAGCTCTGGCTGGTGGTGATCGCCGGGTTCGGCCTGGAGCCGCTCATGTTGCTCACCGACCTGCCGGCGGCAGCCCGGGACTCACAAACCCTTTGGTGGATCGTGCAAATCTACCTGACGCGCTGGAAAATCGAGGAAACTTTCCGCTTCGTCAAACAGAGCTACAACCTGGAAGACATTCGCGTGATGAAGTACCAGCGGCTGAAGAACTTAGTGATCCTGGTGACCGCAGTGGCCTACTTCGCCGCCGCGTTTCTCGGACAGCAAATGAAGCTGCGGATCTTGTGCGAGAAGCTGCTGATCATCTCGCAGCGGTTCTTCGGCATTCCGCCCTTCCGGTTCTACGCGCTGGCCGACGGAATCCGAAGGATCCTCTCCCACGGCATCTTCAGCCAGCCCGCAGGCCCGCCCGCCAGCCTGCAACTGGAACTGACCCTCGGCTGGGAGGGGTGAAGATTCTGGGGAAAGTCCTACGACTTGGGCCTTGAAAAAGCTGGCGTCAAAGTGGACGAACGCGGGTACATTGTCGTCGACGATCAGCTCCAGACCAGCGCCCCTGGGATCTGGGCCCTGGGCGACTGCAATGGCCGGGGAGCCTTCACGCACACGTCCTTCAACGACGGGGAAATCGTCGCCGCCAACCTGCTTGACAACGACGCGCGGCGGGTCAGCGACCGCATCCCTGCCTATGCGCTATACATCGACCCGCCACTCGGACGCGCTGGTCTGACTGAGGAGGAAGTCCGCAAGACCGGCCGGCCGGCGCTGGTTGGCAAGCGCCCTATGACCAGGGTCGCTCGTGCCGTCGAAAAGGGTGAGTCGCAGGGCTTCATGAAGGTCGTCGTGGATGCGCAAACGCGCGAGATCCTGGGCGCCGCCATCTTGGGTACCGGCGGCGATGAGGTCATCCACTCGATCCTCGACGCGATGTATGCAAAGGCGCCCTACACGGTCATTCAACGGGCAGTGCACATTCACCCGACCGTCTCGGAGCTCATTCCGACGATGCTAGGGGAGCTCCAGCCTCTCGCAGGCTCGGCCAGCGAGGGTGCGCTCGCGTGATCCCTTCCGATTTCAAGACCGGCGCCGCACGGGCGCGGGAGTCGTTCGGGATGGGAAAAGACGCCGGGCGTTTCCGCGAGAGAATATTCGATATGACTCGTCGTGAATCTCTCGAGGTGCTTGCCGCCCCGCTGGCCGCCTCCAGCGCCTCCGCGGCCTTCGATCCGAACTTCGGCTCCGCGCTGGATGCGGCGGCTGCCATCGCCAATCGCAAGATTTCGTCCGTGGAGCTGACGCAGCATGTCTACGAGCGGATCGGGAAGCACCAACCGAAGCTGAACCCGTTCGTGTACCTCATGCGCGAGGAAGCGCTGGCGCAGGCGCGGCGCGCGGACGAAGCCGTCGCCAAAGGCGGAGCGCACCCTCCGTTGACGGGCGTGCCGGTAGTGATCAAGGAGAGCTTCGGCATTGCGGGGCGGCCGTGTACGTGGGGCATTCCGGCGTTGAAAGACGCAAAGGCGGCGGCGAACGCGGCGGCGAACGCGACGGCCGTTCAACGGCTGTTGGACGCCGGCGCGGTTGTGGTTGGCGCCACGAATGTGCCGATCAACCTGGGGGACGAGCAGAGCTACAACGACATCTACGGCACGACCAACAACCCTTGGGACGCGACGCGTACTCCCGGCGGATCCTCGGGCGGGAACGCGGCGGCGTTGGCCGCGGGGATGGGCTTCTTGGGAATCGGGTCGGACATCGGCGGAAGCGTTCGCGGCCCCGCACACTGCTGCGGCATCTTCGGACGCAAGCCCACGCTGGACGTGGTGAGCATGCGCGGGCACGCGCCGGGCGGCGAGAGGAGCGTGCCGGGGTTCTCGACCCTGCTGGCGGTGGCCGGGCCGATGGCGCGCACGGCGGAAGACCTGGAAGCGGCGATGGGAGTGCTTGGCGGCCCCGAGCCGCCGGACTCGGTGGCGTACACCTGGCGCACGCCGGCGGCGCGGCGCGAGCGGCTGCGGGAGTTCCGCATCGGCTACGTGCTCGACGATCCGCTGGCCCCGGTTTCCTCGGAGACCGCGGCGGTGCTCGAATCCGCGGTCCGCGCTCTAGAGAAGGGAGGGGCGAAACTGGTGCGTGGATGGCCGCCGGCTTTCTCTCTCGGGGGCATGTTCTCCACTTACGTATTCATGCTGTCGGCATTCACGTACAGCACATCGCCGGCCGAAGAGCAGGCGCGGCAGCGCGCGGAGTTTGCGGCGACGAAAGACAGCCCCTTCGCGGCGGGCGCCCTCGCCGATTTCGCGGCCTGGAGCCGGCGCAACATCCAGCGGCTCTATTTACGCGCCCTGTGGCAACGCTACTTTCAGGACTTCGACGCGTTCCTGCTTCCAGTGCTGCCCGTGCCGGCGTTCCCGCACGACCACAGCCCGCAGGCCACGCGCACGCTGGAGTCGGACAAGGGCCGGTTGCCGTATCTTCAGGGGCTGCTGGCCTATATGGGCCTGGCGAACCTCACGGGCCTCCCCGCCACGGTGGCGCAGGCCGGCCGGACGGCGAAAGGGCTGCCGGTGGGAATCCAGATTCTGGGGCCGTACCTGGAAGACGCAACGCCCATCCGGCTGGCGGCGCTGCTAGCTCGAGAACACGGCGGGTTCACGCCGCCCCCCGGCTACTGAGGACCGGCCGGGTTCTCCGGTTTCTCGAACTGCTCGCGGTACCGGCGGCTGTTGTGGTGCTTGGCCCAGGTCCGATCCACGAGGCCGGAAATCATCCTTCCTATCTCCCTGGACGCCTCCGTATGGACAGGACTCAGTTCGTTCTTCGAGGCGATACCGGTCAAAAGCTCCTCACCGGCGCATCCCAACAGGGGAGACCTCAGCGGTAGAAAAGGCGCCTCATATCTCGCGGTGTTCTCCCGGCCTCGATCTGGTACATTGTGGTCATAGCGGCCAGGAACTCTGGGGCCGATGCTGTTCTGGAACCGCTCAGAGGGGGGCGCCTCGCCGATGCCGTCCTCCATGTCTGGGAATCATGGAGAAACACAATTGATTTCGCTACTCTGAATTGGCCCCTTTCGATGCTCTGATTTGGCCCCACCTGTAAACCGCAAACCGTGTATCTTGTTCCGGGCATGAGCGCCCGGAAGGAGACGCGGTTTGGAGAACAGG
>Ga0187886_1001730_pt1 | contig 18978 bp, 20 predicted proteins | sample June2016WEW_20_1_FD_133001 | JGI IMG/M metagenome (GOLD analysis project Ga0187886, IMG submission 133001) | Peatland microbial communities from SPRUCE experiment site at the Marcell Experimental Forest, Minnesota, USA - June2016WEW_20_150 | ecosystem: Environmental > Terrestrial > Soil >... | reverse complement strand
GCAGGGAACACTACCGACGTCGTCCTGCAATCGAGCAGTTTGCCCAAAGGCGTGACCACGACACAACGGAATTCCGGATGAACAGCCGGCATTACTTATTTCTCCCTTGCCGCGGGGACAGTTTCCAGGCCTTTTGCTCAGCATCTTCAATAGTACCGACATACATAAAAGCTTCCTCCGTCAGGTGGTCCCATTTGCCCTGACAGATTTGTTTAGCGCTTTCAATGGTATCGGCCTTACTCACGTAAACTCCGTCGAGGCCGACGAACTGCGTTGTAACAAAGAACGGCTGCGAAAAGAATTTTTCGAGTTTTCTGGCTCGTGCGATGATTGTCTGGTCCTCTTTACTCAATTCGTCGACGCCGAGAATCGCAATAATATCCTGCAGGTCTCTGTACCGCTGGAGATATTCGAGGACTGTCTGAGCAACATCGTAATGCTCCTGCCCGACAATATGGGGGTCAAGTATCCGCGATGTGCTTTCGAGCGGGTCAACGGCAGGATAAATGCCCTTTTGTGTAATTGAACGCTTAAGCACGACGAAAGAATCCAGATGCGTAAAAGCCGCCGCGGGCGCAGGGTCGGTCAAATCATCGGCAGGGACGTATATCGCCTGGACGGACGTGATGGAGCCGGTCTTGGTCGAAGCTATTCGCTCCTCAAGCTCTCCCATTTCCGTAGCCAGCGTCGGCTGATAACCGACTGCCGACGGAATTCGTCCCAGCAGAGCAGAAACTTCCGAACCTGCCTGCGAAAAACGGAAGATGTTATCTATAAAAAGCAGTGTGTCCCCCATACCGCTTTCGCTGAAATACTCGACCTGCGTCATTGCAGAAAGAGCAACACGAAGCCGAGCTCCCGGCGGCTCATTCATCTGTCCAAACACCAGACAGGTATGTTTCAGCACCGTATCGTCGCCATCGCCGATACGAGTTTTCTGCATTTCAAGCCACAGGTCGTTGCCCTCGCGTGTGCGCTCACCAACGCCGGCGAAGACGGTGAAACCGCCGTGTTTTTTCGCAACCCTCGCGATAAGCTCCTGGATAATTACCGTTTTCCCGACGCCGGCGCCGCCGAACAAACCCGTCTTGCCTCCGCGCACGAAGGGACACAGCAGGTCAATCACCTTTATACCCGTTTCAAACATCTCTGTCTTCGCAGATAAATCGACGAACTTAGGAGGCTGGCGGTGAATCGGCATCCTAATATCTGTTTTAATCGGTCCGAGTTCGTCAATCGGCTCACCGAGCAGATTAACCACTCTGCCGGCCATAGCGGGCCCCACCGGAACAGTCAGCGGCGAACCGGTATCAATTACTTCCATCCCGCGTCGCAGACCAAAAGTTTTGCCAAGCGCGATGGCCCTTACTTTGCCGCCGCCGAGGTACTGTTGGACTTCTCCATACAGCTTCGTTCTGCCATCCGGGAAATCACCCTGCACGATGACGGCGTTGTACACCGCCGGTATCTGTTCCGACGTAAATTGGGCATCAAAAACACTGCCAATGACCTGTATCAGTTTACCCTTGTTCATTCTAAAACCCCGGTTCCGCCTATTACATCAAGCAATTCTCGTGTTATCTGGCTTTGTCTGGCCTTGTTATATTCACTGGTCAAGTCCTGAATCATATCTTCAGCATTTTCAGTGGCGTTTCTCATTGCCAGCATACGCACCGTATGCTCACTGAGCAGAGCATCGATAAGACAACGACGTATCGACGTTCGAATTAACGCCCGGGCAAGACCTTCGATGATTTCATCCGGAGACGGTGACAGAAGAAAATCCTCGAACGTCAGTTTCCACGGCCAAATAAGGGTCATTCGCGTCGCCAGGTCATCTATCAGCTCCGCAAGAGGCATAATTGTCAGCGTCTGCACCCGCTGGCTCGCCACCGAATGGAAACGCATATAAACAATTCTGAAATCATCAAACCGACCAGCCATATACTGCTTAACAAAGTCATCAGCAAGCCGGTCAATCTGTTCATCGGACAACATCTGTTCGGAGCCGGTGAAAATCTTTGTCGGGACTATGCTATGTTGCCTCAGGATTGAAACCAGCCTGTCTCCAGTCGCGTAAACATCCAGTTTTTTACCTGAGTCAATTGCTCTACCAATATGCACCCGAACGAGTCGGCCGACAGCATCGTTATACGAGCCGCAAAGACCTCTTACCGAGCCGACAGCAAAAATGACAGAACGTCCCGAAGAATTAACCTTCAGTATGGGATGTTCGATGGGTTTCTCTGAAGTAACAAGCAGATACGCTGCCTTTGCCAGGGAGTTGTAATAATCCACGATTGCAGAACGCTTGTTAAAATAGAACTTATACCTGGCGGTGGATATAATGGCCATTGTCCGCGTTATTTTGCGAATGTTTTCCACCGCCCGGCGGCGATAAAATATCTGTCGTATCCCTGCCATTGCTTAATTGATACCTTTACTTCTCGATGTTTTAAAACTTGTTATTGCGGTTTTTAATTTCTCCGCCAACTTGTCGCTGAACTCTTTGGTTGTGTCAATTTCCTGAATATACTCGGGATGTTTTTCGGCAAGCCACTTTAACAGGTCTTCTGCAAAACGGCTGACCGCTGCGATAGGCACATCGTCGAGCAGACCGCTCGAACCCGCAAAAATAGTAATCACTTGTCTGCCGACGCTCAAAGGCGCACACTGTGGCTGCTTAAGCAGCTCCACCATCCGGTTTCCTCTGTCAAGCTGGGCCTGAGCGGCTGAATCAAGCTCGGTTCCAAGTCTTGCGAAACTCTTCAGTTCCTGATATGTCGCCAAATCCAGCCGCAGCTTGGCGGCAACTTTCTTCATCGCTTCAACCTGCGCATTACCACCGACACGGCTGACACTAATACCAACATCAACGGCGGGGCGCATCCCTGTATTGAATAAATCTTTTTGCAGATAAATTTGTCCGTCTGTAATCGAAATAACGTTTGTCGGGATATAAGCCGAGATTTGCCCCTCGAGCGTCTCAATTACCGGCAGCGCCGTCATCGACCCCCCGCCGAACTCATCAGAGAGCTTGGCACTACGTTCCAAGAGTCTACTGTGCAGATAGAATATATCACCCGGATATGCCTCGCGTCCAGGCGGGCGCCTCAGCAACAAACTTAATTGACGATAAGCAACAGCATGCTTGCTTAAATCGTCATAGACACACAATGTATCGCGGTGCTTTTCATACATGAAATACTCCGCCAAGGTGCAGCCGGAATAAGGCGCTATGTATTGCATCGGAGCGCTTTCCGCCGCTGGGGCTGAAAATACAACGGTATACTCCATCGCGCCGTGTCTTCTGAGGGTTTCAACAACTTCCGCAACGGTTGACTCCTTCTGCCCGATAGCGACGTAAACGCAAATCACATCTTTGCCCTTCTGGTTTATTATTGTATCCAAGGCAATTTCGGTTTTACCTGTTTTACGGTCGCCAATAATTAGCTCCCGCTGTCCCCTTCCAATTGGAATCATAGAGTCGATACTTTTCAGGCCTGTCTGCAGAGGCTGGTTGACCGGCTGACGCTGCGCAACTCCCGGCGCATCGAATTCGACAGTGCGCCTGGTCACATCATTTATGGGGGGACCGCCATCTATCGGTCTGCACAGAGGGTCAACCACCCTGCCCAGTAACTGCTCTCCGACAGGAATAGAAAGCAGCTGTCCGGAAGCCTGTACATCAGACCCTCCTTTTACTTTCGTATAGTCACCGTAAATCACCGCGCCGACCGAATCTTCCTCAAGATTGAATGCTTCTCCGATAACGTTGTTCTCAAACAGCAGCATTTCATCAACCATTGCGTTGTCCAGACCATAAATGCTGGCGATGCCATCTCCGACTTCGACAACGCGTCCGACAGTTGAGACATCAAGTTTGCCCTTGTATTGGCTTATCTCCTGCTTAAGGATATTGCCGATTTCACGGACATCAAACTTCATTTATTTCTCTGCCTTTTCCATGTTTTATAATGGTTTCGACCGCCTTATACAGCCTGCCCTGAACAGTATTATCAATGACCTTGTCGTCATAACGGATGATTACACCTCCTAAAATTTCCGGATTAACTGTCAGTTTGAGTTTAACCTTGCAATTTATCATAGAAGCTATATCAGCCGCAAGCTTTTCGGCCTCATCATTGCTTATCTGTCTTGCAACTGTAACTTCCACGGGGCAATATCCTGCGCGGGCATCCCACAGCTTGTTGTATTCGGCAATAATATGCGGCAAAAATTTTGTTCGGCTGTGCTTGATTACCACCACCAGAAAATTCATGGTTAAATCAGCAATTTTGCCAGATAACATTTTGTGTACAAACTGCTGCTTGTATTCCGAGGGAAAATATGGCGAAACGATTAATTTCTCAAAATCCTTTACCATACCGCAGATTCCGGTCCAGCAATCCAAATCATCCTTTACCACATGGAGCGCACCGGACTCATCAGCGAGCTCAAAAAGCACTGCCGCGTAGGTTTTTTCCAGATAACTGCCGAGGGCTTCCATACGTATATGCACCTATTCATCTTTCTTCTGTCTCAGCTTGATAACGGCTTCGTCAATAAGGCGCCGATTATCTTCCTGTGTGATAGTCCGTCCCAGCACTTCACTGCCAAGCACCTGAACAATATCGCCTGCTTCCTTCCATAGTTGTTCTGATGCTGCGATACGCGCATGCCTGACATCCTCATACGCCCTGCGTCTTATTTCGAGAACATCCTGACGCGTCTTCTCGGTCAGTTCCTCAGTTTCTTTTTGCGCCTGCCTCGCAGCATCCATAACTATTTGTAAAGCCTGATGCTTGTTTTCCTCCAGCAGTTTCTCGGCCTTTTTGCGGGCATTCTCAGCAGTCTCTATCTGCTCCTGTATGTATTTCTCTCTGGCATCGAGTCTGCTGAGTATAGGTTTCCAGGCAAACTTGCCCAGCACTGCCAAGAGCAGCACAAATGCCGCAACAGTCCACAGCGCATCTGCGAACGTGCCGCTGAAAATGTTTTGTTCTGTTGCAGTCTGGCCACCATCGGAGGCCGCAACAACACTGCACGCAAAAAATATAATCAGAACTGCTATTGAAATCCTCAACCACATTTTGGAGCCCTTAACTTCTTAGCGGTTCGCAAAAATAATCAGTGCGCAAAGCAACAAAGCAAAAAACGTTATTCCCTCGATAAGGGCAGCAGATACAATCATCGCCGTGAATATTCGATTTGCTGCTTCGGGCTGGCGGGCAATGGACTCGACCGCCTTTTTGCCTATCCAACTAATGCCAAAACTGGCACCGATGATTGTAATCGCACAGCTAATTACCGCCCCCAAGACCGCCAACGAAGCCTCTGGAGCTACTGCAGCTAAAATACCGATTCCTGAACCTATCATAAAATCTAAACCTCCAAAATTACCTTGCTAATAATGCTCCGATGAAACTGAAAAACTTATATAAAGAGTTGACAGGAACGTAAAAATATATGCCTGAATCAACGCTACAAGCAATTCCAGAAATGACAAAGCCAAATTGCCAAGCAGAGCCGCAATTGCAGCGCTATAACTTTTGAAAAGCAGTATCAACCCGAGAATTGCAGCCAACACCATATGCCCGGCTATCATATTAGCAAACAACCGGATGGCCAGAGTAAAAGGGCGAACAATCGCTGATATGATTTCCAGAAAATAGATAAGCGGTATTATCCATAATGGTACCGGCGGTGCAAAGTTAACGATATAACGCCAGAGTCCCTGTCTCCTGATGCCGGCTATATGTGTCATAAAAAACGCAACTATTGCCATTGTCCCTGTAATCCAGACATTGGCTGTTGCGGCACCGCCGAAATGATTTTCTTTGCCCGTCAGAAGCATGATAATCTTTTCAAATGGAACCATCCCGAGCAAATTGAGACTCAATATGAAAAAAAACAGCGTCCAGATAAAGCCGATGTACCGGTCGGTGTTTTCTCCCAGAACCGGCCTTGCCATTTCCTCGCGTAAAAACAGGCAAATCGACTCGACTAAGTTCTTCGCCCCTTTGGGAACCATCCCTTTTGACCTCGACACAAGAGGCATAAAAATCAAAAGCATCAACATAACAAGGGAAACCATAAACATATGATTGCTTACCACAATGCTCCAATGCCCAATATAAAATGTAAACAGCGGAACCGGCATCACCTGCCGGAGAGGGTCAAAATCGGCTAAAATACCAGTAACTAATCGTGTAACAATCAAACTTTGTCAACCTCATCACGTCCAGTTAGCATTTTGATAAAGAAGCAGACTTCCAACACCAAAACCGCCAGGTAGAGCATTCCCACCCACACGGCGAACCACAACGCATCAATTTTCACGAAATATAATATAACACCACTTCCTATTACCGCAAGCAATAGTTTTATTACACTTGCGGCCAGCAAAAAATACACTGAAATAGATGGTTTGAACAACCCAGCATATAGAAGAGGGGCAATACCACCACAGACAGCAATGCCATTTACAACGATGGCCCAAAAACAGCTGTTCCGGGCGCTTTCGCCCAACAGAGCGCTTGCTCCGAACACAGCGGCAAAAAAAACAATAATGATTAACATCCACCCCAATCTGATTTCACGCAAGTTCAAAATGATATTCATAATACAGAATTTCTACTTACGCCATATACGCCAGGATTGTTTCAGAATTATGTAGAGCATCCCAATAAAGCCTACCGCAAAAGCAGCCAGCAGCAACCAAGGACTTGTGTTCAGCGCCTTATCAAGTTTATAACCCATATAACAGAAGACCGCCAACACGCCCACAAATTCAAAACCCAGGCCAGCCCATTTGGCGTATTCGCGCCCGTTGTCGTTCTTTTGGGAACTGCTTTGCTGCTGCATAAAATTTCTCAATAACATTATAGAGCTAAAATTCTTTTTCCGGCTCTGCTATGAATCCCTCTTCCATCAGCAGTCGGGTTTGCTCTCTTGCTTTTTTTATGATTGCTTCAGCTTTTTTATACAATTCTGCCCGTGTTATGACTTTTTGAGCTATTCCCTGCTCGATAGCCATAGTTCCGACCGCAGCCGCCTCGCGCGGAAACACTTCCCATTCATCCATAGAGGGAATTATGTAGTCATCACTTAGTCCCTTATCTTCGGCGGTTCTTGCCAATTCTCTTGCTGCTTCAATACACATTTCGTCGGTTATTGTCTTGGCTCTTACGTCAAGAGTCCCCCTGAATATCCCGGGGAAACCGAGGGAGTTATTTATCTGGTTCGGGAAATCACTACGCCCGGTCGCAACAATTCTGGCGCCGGCCTGTTTTGCCTCCCACGGCCATATTTCGGGCACCGGATTGGCACACGTGAAGACAATGGAATCCTTTGCCATTTTCGATATCCATTCCTTTTGAATGGTTCCAGGCCCGGGCTTTGAAAGTGAAATCAGCACATCCGCTCCCAACAGAGCTTCGGCGATTGGACCCTCGAAGCCGGATTTATTGGTAATCCGGCAGATATTTGCTTTCTCCTTTAGAGAAGGGTTGTCCGTTATGTCGGTTCGGCTCTTACAAAGTGGGCCTTTGCTGTCATACATAATGCATCTTTTTGCGTCAGCGCCGAACTGAAAAATAAGGTCTGAAATCCTGATATTCGATGCGCCCGCCCCCATAAAAACGATTTTTACATCTTTGATATTTTTACCAACTACTTTCAAAGCATTAATAAGACCGGCAAGGGTGACCGTTGCGGTTCCCTGCTGGTCGTCGTGCCACACAGGTATCGGGCTTTCCTTTCTTAATCGCTCAAGTATGTAAAAACACTTCGGCTGAGCAATGTCTTCAAGATTAATCCCTCCGAAAGAAGGATGCAGAGACAGGACAATCTCTATAAGCTTGTCAGCATCTTTCGTATCAAGGCATATCGGAAATGCATCAACGCCGCCGAGATACTTGTAGATTAGGGCTTTTCCTTCCATAACAGGAAGAGCTGCCTCCGGCCCTATATCTCCCAGCCCCAGTACTCGGGTGCCATCACTGACAACGGCAACGGTGTTCCATTTATTAGTCAGCTCGTAAACCATTTCAGGATTGCTGACAATGTCTCTGCACGGGGAGGCGACACCCGGCGTGTACCATATATCAAAATCATGCAGGTCTTTCACGCGGCACTTGGGTGTTATAGCTATCTTACCCTTGTAATATGAATGGAGCTCGGAAGCTATTTTCAGGGGTTTTGCTGCTTTTGCTAAGAGGTCTTTCTCGTCGTATTTCATAATCCTAAACTTTCTTGGTTAGATAATTCAGCTATTATACGCAGAGACCATTTCCCTGCCAATAAAATAAAAAGTCATCCAGAATTTGCCTGTTTGATTTGTAATAAAGCAGGTTTACCAAAACAACATTAGGTTGCGTAGGTATGCAGGCCGAGGAAGAGATTAGAGAGGTTCACCCAAAGCAAAGTTATTACAATGACCGCCATACCCACAATTGCCCAAATGCTATTGATGCGAGGTCGGGTTTTGCCAAACATATAGCGGAAATGAAAATATCCGACGTAAACTAACCAAGACGCTAAAGACCAGAGTTCCTTCGGGTCCCAGCCCCAGTAATCGCCCCAGGCGAGTTTGCCCCAGACGCTTCCGAGGATTAGGCCGAGCGTCAATAACGGAAAGCCGGCGCAAATCATACGGTAGGTCCCCTCCTCAGGGGGCAGGAAGTGTTCGTCTTTTTGGGTAAAGCCGCTAATCTGGAAAACGGCCTGGCAGGCGGCTTTGGCCATAAAAATGTATGAGAGCATATAGACGGCGACGTGGGGGGCGAAGAGCCAGCTTTGCAGGGCCGGCGGCAGTTGTTGCGGCTCGTCACTAAAGATAAAACCAGCAGGAAAAAGAACTATTGCTCCTATGAACATATCGGCTGAGAACCCGCCTGCACGCAGAATATAACGGCAAAACAGTGAAACCGGATAACTCATCATTCCCAAACTCAGGAACACCTCAAAAAGGTTCTGAAAGGGTATATGGCGAACGTGACACCAGCGATAGCCGAAAGCCAGGACTGCAACTGTAAAGCCAAATATGTATAAGACGTGGCCGGCTTTCTCCGCTTGGGGACGCCTTACGGCGGGGCGGCGCAGCAGTGTGGTCAGAAACGCAAGCAGATACGCAACGATAGCAATGTAAATCAGCAAACCCTGAATCGTATATTTAATTCCCATTTATTCGCTTTTCGATTTCCCTTTTGTAAAAATATGTCTCATCCAGAAATGCCAGAAGACACCGACGCCAAGCATCAGATACCCGGCATAGACAAAATCCAGACCTGTATCGGAAACGACGGAAAGAACAGTATATCTATGTCCCTGGGTGTCATAAGAACTCTGATAAAAATGATACCCGCCAAAATGGAGCGGGTGATTTACTTCAATGCTTTTTTCAGCAACAACGTTTCCATCCTTAACAACCTGGATGTCGCTTATATACTCTCGGATGGATTTGCGATACCTCAGCAGGAAATTATCTTCTGGGTAGATGTAGTCTGGGAAACGCTCAAAAACGCATCTGGCAGTTACGGCCCCGTCGGGGTTTTTAATCCGGACCTCAAGGGCGGGATTGTAACCCCTCTGCGGGTCGTCGATAATAGTTTCTCTGTCGCCGTCGATTGATATTTTGAAATTCTCAAATACCCTTACAATCGTTATAGTGCCGAAATCAGGACCTATGGACCATACGCTGCCGACTTCAACGGGGATTTTACTCCGGCCCTGAGGAGTCAGGATTTCGAGGTATTCCGGCTTGTAATATTCTATCCGGAAGTCCTTAAGTTTTATATAGAAGGGCAATTCTTTGGTCCGGCTACTGTCTTCCAGCCAGATACGGTTTTCGGCGTCTCCTTCAAAGATTGTCATTTGACCTGTCTGGATTTTGTCGGCTCCAAAGAGCTGGTTTCGGATTTTAAGTCCGGTAATTGAACCCCAGAGAGCGCCTGCGAGAATGAGGATACCGCCGGCGTGTATCAGCAAAAGCCAGGGCGAGCGAATCAATCGGCGAAATGTTACAAAAGCCGCTGCCAAAAGAGCCATTAAAGCCAACCAATAAGCAGATAACGCTGGGGAGTTAAAAAAGTTTTTTGCCTGGTATGGGCCGAGAAACGCACCGTAAACAGACAAAAAAATCAATAATACCACCATCGCCAGCACAACCCACATCACGGCACGTCCGAATTTTTCTTTAGAGGTTTCCTTTATACCCATCATTAGAGCAATCCGGCAATTGTTTTACTTGACAAATTATGCCAAATTGTGCATAATATACAGAGTATACGAGTTTTATAATCCAAATATAGGGAGGACAACCAGTGCATTTGGTTGTAAAACAAAACGGCCATACTGTCAATGAATTTCGGTTCGACAAGGGGCCTATTTATATAGGCAGGCAGGAAAACAGTCAGGTTTTTTTGCATGACAGAGCGGTCTCAAGACAGCACGCGGTAATCTTCAGCACCCAGGATGGGAAATGGACGGTCGAGGACCTGGACTCGGCAAACAAGACATATCTAAACGACAGGGCGATTCATAAGGCTGATATTAAGAGCGGCGATTGTCTTCGTATAACCGACTATACTATCGAAATCAATCTCGAAGATGGTGCCAAGACTGAGAAACCAATTCATTTGGAAGATACGCTCGCAGCACCGGCCGGGGCGCCCCCTGCGTCAGCCGCCGGCCCACAATTTATAGAAAGAAGATTAGATACCGCCGACGCTCCACCTATAAGATTACCGGCCCAAAGAGGGATGGATTTGCTGCGGGCCAACGAGGCAATCGGCAAGGCCGGTAACCTGGATGAGCTGCTGCTGGCCCTATTGGATATCACATCAAAACAGCTTGGCACATATCACAATTGGTGTGCACTGAGAAGTGAGCATACAGGCCCGATGACATATCACGCCGGCAGAACCCGAGACGGTAAAACGTTGGAGCTGGGCGACATAAAACTTAATGAAAAAATCAACGAGGCGATTGAGAAAAGCCACTTCTTACTTTTTATCTTTTCGAAAGATATGACCAAGGATGAAAAAGGGCAGATACGCTCCGTGGTGATAGCGCCTATTGTAGGCCCGGCCGGTTGTTTCGGCGTGTTATATGCTAACAACACTTTTCGCGACGACCACTACAGTCTCAGCGATTTGGACTATCTTATGCTGCTCGGAATGCACGCAGCCGCTGCAGTGCAAAAGCTCTGAATTTGTGAATCAAGTCACCGAACGACAACCAACAAGCCGGAAGTTTATTTCCTTTTGTATTTGCCGATTAGCTGTCCCTGCCCGAGGATGTGCCCTTCCATTGCCTTGAGCAATTGGCTTTTGTTTGCGCCGGCGGCGAGGTCGAGTTTTGTATCGAGTGCGTAAATCTTAAAGAAGTATCTGTGTGTGCCGCTCGGCGGGCACGGGCCGCCATAGCCAATCCTCCCGAAGTCGGTAATTCCTTGTCTGGCGCCGTTGGGCAAAGTCTTATCCGGCGGAATGTTTTCCTCAAGCTTCCTGGTCTCGGCCGGCAGGCCGAATATGACCCAGTGCACCCACGTCCCCCTCGGCGCGTCCGGGTCGTCGGATATCAGGGCAATGCTCTTGGTTCCCTCAGGCACAGTATACCACTGCAACGGCGGAGAAATGTCCGAACCGTCACAGGTGTACTTTGCCGGAATTAGACCACCTTCGGCAAATGCGGAGCTTGTAACTTTGATTTCCATTTTTTCACCTCCTGCTGCATTGGAATCAGCTTGTTCACTACTTTTGTATGAGCAAAACAATAATGTCGGCATCACTACCAAAACAACAACGCTCTTTAGCATAGCATTTTCTCCTTTATCCTCTAATCTATAAGAGTCTTCAAGCAATCAATCATACAGCTGAAGCGGTCCAGTGTCAAAAACAGTATGGATAAAATCACAATGACCCACATAACTGGCTTTACATCCCTGAGCTTTCCCGAAATAATCTTTATAAATGTGAATGCTATAAAACCAAGCGCCAATCCTGTACTTATACGGTAGCTGACGGCTATCATAACCATAATAATCAAAGCCGGTATAAGCTCATCTACTTTCGAGAAGCTAATCTTCCTGAACTCCTTAATCATAAAAATCCCGACCATAATCTGTGCTGGTGCTGTTGCATATGGCGGCACAATTCTAACAATCGGCACAAACAGTGTTGCCAGCAGGAAAAAAGCACCGGTAACAATAGAAGTTAAGCCCGTCCGTCCGCCTTGCTCGATACCTGCCGCAGATTCAATATATGCCGTTGTAGTCGATGTCCCCATAAGAGCGCCTATCATCGTTGCCAACGCGTCAATACCCAACAACCTGTCAAGTCCTTTTATCTGATTGTTCTCGTTTCTCATCTTCGCTTTATCACAGCAGGCCACAAGTGTTCCAATGCTGTCAAACATATCGATAAACATTAGAGTAAATATATTCCCGAACAGACCCCATTTCATAGCACCGACGATATCAAGCTTAAAAACAATCTTCCCTAAGTTCCAATTTAAGGAAACTAGCGCTTCGGGCTTGCCTACATACCCTGAAATCGCGGCAATAATTGTCGCAAAGGCAATCCCGATTAACAGGGAACCGGCTACCTTAAAAAGTTCGAGCACAATCATCACCGCCAGCCCGCACAGACCTATCAGCACAGTCGGGCCTAAATCACCGAGTCGGAACAATGTCTGTTCATCTCTGAAAACCAAGCCAAGGTTTCCAAGACCGATGAACATAATAAATAAACCTATGCCTACCGATATTGCTGAAACCAAACCAGCGGGAATTGCCTCGACGAGTCTTTTTCGCAAGCCCAGCAAGGTCAATAGTAAAAAAAGCAGCCCGGACAGAAACACGGCCCCAAGAGCGGTCTGCCAGTCCATCTTCCCGGAAACAACCAAATATGTAAAAAATGCATTCAGGCCCATTCCCGGTGCCATCGCTATTGGGGCGTTGGCAAAAACTCCGGTTATTATCGTGGCAATGGCCGATACGATACAGGTTACCCCGATAAGGGCATTCTTGTCCATTCCCGTCGGGCCAAGAATGTTCGGCTGAGCGAAGATAATGTAGGCCATTGTAAGGAACGTTGTCAGCCCCGCTACAATTTCAATTCTTACGCTGGTCTGTTTCTGTTTGAGATGAAAAAGAGAATTGCCCATATTATTACTTCCCTGAACATCATTTTCCTTTAGTGTGCTATTAATGCAAGCCAAAGTGTCAAATCACCATTCTCTCATCTATTTTACATTGACATTCATAAAAAACAATGTAGAATGATTCCTTTTCATAACTGGGATTAAAGCAAATCCTGATTATATTCACTGCTAAAATCCTTTTTGAGATTTTTTATGTATTCGGATTATATTCGTAATGTAGCGATAATCGCTCATGTTGACCACGGCAAGACAACGCTGGTAAATCAGCTTTTGTATCAGTCCGGAATGTTTCGGACCGAGGACCTTGATAAGCTGGCCGGCAGCGAGCACGACCTGATTATGGATTCGAATCCTATAGAGCGGGAGCGAGGCATAACAATTCTCAGTAAAAACTGTGCGATTTACTATACGAACAGCAAAGGCGACGAATATAAAATCAATATAATCGACACGCCGGGCCACGCCGATTTCGGCGGAGAGGTCGAACGCGTTTTGAAAATGGCCGACGGCGTCCTGCTTCTGGTCGATGCATTTGAAGGCCCTATGCCGCAGACAAGATTTGTCCTGAGCAAGGCTCTTGAGAATAAACTAAGACCTATAATCGTAGTTAATAAGATAGACCGCGAAAATAGCCGCCCGCACGACGTTGTCAACGAAGTATTCGATTTGCTTGTTCAGCTTGGCGCCGACGATAAGGCTCTCGATTTTCCTGTTGTTTATGCATCGGCAAAGGAAGGCTGGGCGACGACAGACCCTGCCAAAAAGACCAACAATATGCAACTGGTATTCAAGGCCATCATAAAAAATGTTCCTCCTCCGCAGGTTGTCCCTGACGCCCCGCTGCAAATGCTCGTAACCAGTCTCGAATATTCGGATTATGTGGGGCGAATCGCGGTAGGCAGGGTCTTCGCGGGACAAATAAGCGAAGGCCAGAACGTTACGGTAATCGACGCCAATAATGTGCATACCCAGCAGAAGGTTATGCAGGTTCATCTGTTCGATGGCCTCGGCCGAAAGCAGGTCTTAACCGCTCAGGCGGGGGATATATGTGCGATATCAGGGCTTGACCCTGTCGATATCGGCAACACTATTGCCTGTGCGGACAATCCTTCGAGGCTTGCCGTTATCGATGTCGATGAGCCGACAATGTCGATGACATTCAGGGTTAATGATGGCCCCTTCGCCGGCAGGGACGGCAAATATGTAACCAGCAGGCAAATCGGCGAACGGCTCGAAAAGGAGCTTCAGCATAATGTTGCGTTGAGAGTTGAGCCGGGCCTGACGCCGGAGGAATTTATTGTCTCAGGCCGAGGCCTGATGCATCTCGGTATCCTGCTGGAGAATATGCGGCGGGAAGGTTATGAGATTTGTGTCGGCAAACCGGAGGTAATTTTGAAAATGGTCGATGGCATCCACCACGAGCCGATAGAATTGCTTGCGGTCGATTGCCCCATCGATTGCCAGAGTTCCATAATGAGTCTTCTGGGCGAACGGCGGAGCGAAGTGATGAAAATAGATGCCAAAACCGGTACGAGCGATTTTATTCATATGGAATTTCTTATACCGTCGCGAGGTTTGTTCGGCCTTCACGCAAGAATGATGAACGCCACACAGGGCAAAGCCATTATGCACCATTCGTTTGAAAGATACGAGCCGATGCGAGGTTCCATTCCCCAGCGTAAGGCAGGCGTTATGATTGCGACCACCACCGGCCAGGTAACGGCTTATGCTCTTGACGCTTTATACGACCGCGGCATCTTTTTCGTTGAGCCCGGCGAAGAGGTTTTCGCAGGCCAGGTAGTCGGCGAACACTGCAAGGACAACGACATACCTGTAAACGCGGTCCGGGCTAAGCAGATGACCAATATTCGGGCGGCGAGCAAAGACGATGCAGCACAGGTCCGCCCTGCTCGAAAAATGAGTCTTGAACTGGCGATGGAGTACATCCAGGCCGATGAGCTTGTTGAAATTTGTCCTAATTCTATTCGAATCAGAAAACGCTTCTTGAAAGAAGGCGACCGCCGCCGCGCTGCAAGAAAAGGGTAATAGATAACGGAGCGGTAACAGATTTATATTTAGCCCCCTGCATTGCAGGGGGTTACTCTGGCCGGGGTTGCAAGCGTGAGGAATGCTTTTCTTTTTTCCCGCAAATCCCGCGAGTAATATATCCGAAAGCCCGCCTGCCGTCAGGTATGGCTTACGCTATGTGAAACGCAATGTTTCATCCCTGAACTGAGCCTCTGGAATTATCGATTTTTGATTTCTGATTTTATGCGCGATTCTATATTCCAGTTTTTTTGTCTGTTTACACCTATTCTTGAGGAATGGGCCATTCGAACACAGGATTGGCAATATCAAATTTAATTTTATCTCCCTCCAATACCATTTCATATATTCGCACTGAAAACTTTTGCTTACCTTCTTTCTTACCTTCTTCCTCACCTCTTACTTTCGGTATTGCTGCACTTACAGCACCTACAAGCTCCGCTGTAGCTTTAATGGTTTCTGGAACCTTAGTATCCGTAATTGCAGCAAGAGAGGTAAACTGCCAGCCGTCCGCAAGCGTAATCTTCGTGTCGGATGTACCGCTTCCCGGGTTAATTGTAATGCCATATTTTGTCCGCAGATCCGGCAAATAGACAATCCTTACCGAGTAACCATCTTTGCTAATGGGGGGTGTAATTGGGGTTCGATCTGTGACTTTTTCATTAATTTTGGTACCATCTGGTTTTTCCGTTTTGGTTTCTGTTACCTTTTCTTGATATTCCGTTGTCGAAATCCCGCTGGTGATAAGAAGATATGGCTTCGGCAGGTAATAAGGAATACCCTTATCCTTCTCACCTAATTTTTTTACTTCGACAGATGAACCACAGCCTGTAAGAAAAAGGGCCGACATAACATATAACACGAGTAGAAACTTTGTAATTTTACTATACATAGAGCACTTCCTTTCGTAAGCGGCACCTAACGACGAGTCAGACAGCCCAACACAATTTATATTTAGACTCAAACATCTATAAAGGCGCAGCAGGGTGGTGAAATGTAGATTAAAAAATCTGACCTTTTGAAAAAAGGGAAAATTTATTCCCGCTCAAATGCCGCCGCGCTGCAAGAAAAGGGCAATAGTCTCGTCATTGCGAGCGCACCTGTCCTGAGCAAAGTCGAAGGAGCGTGGCAATCTCAACGATGCTATTCTAAAATCATAAATCATAAATAATAAATCATAAATTGAAATCGGCCGCCGACAGGCACGCAAAACCAGCGGGTAATTTGCTTTGTAGAAAACCTGAAAAACCGTCATTCCGAGCGCAGTCGAGTAATCTATTATTAAAAATTGTCATTCCCGTGAAAACGGGAATCCACTTCTCCACTATCAACTAACAATAAGCGACTATCGACTAACTCGCCTCTCGTAGCGCAGCGGAAACCCCCGAGTGCTGCTCACTTGGCCAAGAACAGGGGACTCATTCTACTAGCGACTAACGACAAGCGACTAGCAACTAATTCACTCCCCCGTCCTTCCACCTTTGCTCTATCTTTTATCCATTAGGATGAGCTATACCTACTTTGGACTGCTTCTGTGAAGTGTCATTCCCGAGAAGTCGCCCCTGTGGGATAGCAGCAGGGAATCATCAGGGCATCTCATCGGCCTTGCGTTACAACTCAATTGATGAATGTTATTCCACCGAACGCAGTAGAGTTTTGCTCTTTGTCGAGGAGATGTCGGACTTTAACGAGGACATATCGTCCTTTATCTTGGACACATCATTTTCTATCGAATATATGCTCAACACTATCGAAGATACTTCCGACTCTATGAGCTTCATCGAGGACACATTGTCCTCTATCAAAGATATTTGCTGCTGCATCCAGAATATATCATTCTTAATCGAGGACACCCTGGACTCTATAGACGGTTTCGGAACGAATCGAATTTTTGTTTTGGACTCTGGCTCATCCGGAACCAGCCGAGAGAATATGTCATTCCTCATCAGTTTTTTAGCTGGCTTTGACATCTGCTCAATCGGAGATGCAAATAGACCCTGTTTAATCGAGTACATATCTGATTCTATCGAGGACAGAGTAAATCTGACCATAACAAGTTGCCACAAAATTACTATAATGCAAACAACCAGAATGGCTTTAATAACAACTGAAAAAATTTTCTTAAGATTCATAACTCACCTGCCTTTTTTTGCCTTTCCTGCTGTTTAGTAGTGCTAACAACCTTTGCATTTATTTCGAGTATCTTATCCTGTAACTTTTGTTCCCTCTTGAGCCAATTTTTGCCTCCCCAGAATGCCATAAAAACACCTAATGCACAAATAATTACACACGAGATTAGAAATGGTTTCGATTTCATATTGTCTGCAAGGCCTAATAATCTTTCATTTTCTTCATTAACTTGTATTGATTCATACTCTCGTTCGTGTTGTTCTTGCAGGTTTTTCGAGAGTCTACTTTCTATATCATTGACCGTATTTTCAATAAGCGTCAGCAACGCCAACCCTTGTCTGTCTTCAAGTCTCGTGGTATTAACTGCCGTTGGAGGAAATTCTATTGAATCATCATTTGGACTATATCCAGAAGCACTTGTATTAAATCTTTTTCCGGGAAAGACGAATCCTACTTCTGAGACATCAAACTGAGGCTTATAAAATGTTACTTTTTCTTTAACGTAGTCCAAGTTTGCCTTTACAATTTCAGATTTTTGCGCTTTACTCCTATCAATCCCTTTAGGGAAAGTCGTATCCTTAAATTTTTCTTTAATTTTATTTGTTAGCTCTTCGCTCTCGAATACTAAAACATCCAATTCACCAGACAAATGCTCCTTTTTTTTCTCGAGTAATTTGATGGTGCTGCTGCACTGACTTTTTCGTTTATCTAATTCAAAAAAATAATACGAAGTTGGAGTCACTGAACTTGCAAGGACGATTAAAATTCCTAAAAACATTGCACATTTATAAAAACTGTCTGTGGGAATTTTTGGCAATCCTATACTATTCATTTTTACTCCTTTGCTTTATCACAACAAGTTCAATATCAAAATACTTAAGCAGAATATCAGCCGTTTTAACCTTGCAACTCCTCGCTGCTTTTCAAAAATTATATCTCCGTTTTTTGCAAGCTCAACCGATTTCACCACCCCATTTTACCTGCCAAATCGAAAACCCGCAAACCTTAAAATTCCGCATAATTTGTGTAATCCGCGATTAAATTTTCTTCGTGCCTTTGCGTCCTCGTGGCAAAAAAATCAATCAAAAGCGCAGCTACCTGCACACCAAAAACGGCTAATTTGAAATTTTTTTTATCGTAGCGCAGCGAAGACCGCGACGAAGCCTTTTGGCGAAGGCGGGCCCACCTTCGCCAGCCCCACGCAATCCATCGTTATCAAAACCCCTCATTCGTAAATCCCCCACTTCTCAAATCCAGAATTTATAAAAAGAATACCTAACTATCTTAGGCATTCTCCTTAGCGGCTGCTCCGCATCACGCAACGACACACCTTCTTAAAATTTCTACAAAACAATTTTATGTTTGACATTCAAAGAATACCTAAGTATCTTAGGTATCCTTTGAAAAATCACTTAGGGTTTATAAAAGGAGAATTGTCGAATGTTTTATCAGCAGATTATAAAAGGGAGCATCAAATTTGTAATCCTCTCAATCCTTGATAATCGAGAAGTCTACGGCTATGGGCTTATCCAAGCCGTTAATCGTCAAACCAAGGGCTTTTTTGAATGGCGCCAGTCCGCCGTCTATACAACTCTGCACAAGATGGAAAAAGCCGGACTGGTTAAAAGCAGATGG
>Ga0187886_1001728_pt1 | contig 18996 bp, 14 predicted proteins | sample June2016WEW_20_1_FD_133001 | JGI IMG/M metagenome (GOLD analysis project Ga0187886, IMG submission 133001) | Peatland microbial communities from SPRUCE experiment site at the Marcell Experimental Forest, Minnesota, USA - June2016WEW_20_150 | ecosystem: Environmental > Terrestrial > Soil >... | reverse complement strand
GCAAAGGATGTTGAAACCGTCGCCAGACGTCAAAAGCATTATGCAGCAATAGCGTTCAGTGAACGAAAGATCAGCGATGTCGATGCTCAAAAGGCCAAAAGTCACGGGTCCATGGCCAGGGAAATGGATGACGAATCAGAATCTGACATATGCCGAGAATTCAGAGCGTACAGAACCAGCATATCGAATCTTTTCGAAGAGCGCGCGAAAAAATACAGAAAACTCGAAGAAATGCACCTGAAAAAGGCAAAAATCATGCAATAGTCAACATTGCATGGCACAGATGGCACCTTACAGCAAACTTGAACAAAAAGACCGGATACGAGTGCAACCTTTCCAGCGCGAGTCCCTATCGATGATAATAGCGCGCGCGCAAACAGAAAATGTGCAGAAAATCGCAAAACAAAATCTTGAAAAAGGCGAGCGATGGCACAAGAAACTCAGCATAAAAGAAATAGTGTTTGGATTCCAAGACAATTCTATAGCGATTCTCGCTATGCTCGCAGGCGTCACTGGCCGGTTCACTCCAACGTGGTCAGATATTGTTGGCTGGTCTAGCTGCCGTTATTGCAGGCGCGATCTCTGTGGCTATAGGAGACTACATCTCTTCAAAATCGGAATTAGAGTACTTTGAAAGCGAGATCAACCACGAAAATCGCGAGATCGAAGGTAATTCTCCAGTCGAACATGAAGAAGTCCGGCAAATCTACATGAAGAAGGCGCCCTTCACGGAGGACGAACTGTCCCTTATTGTAAGCCGCATAACGTCTGACAAAAAAACGTGGTTGGATACAATGGCTAAGGAGGAGCTCGGGATCGTTAGGGAACGTTTTGTACATCCACTGAAGGTGGCTTTGATCATGATGGTTGCTGAAACGGCTAGAGGTCTCGTTCCCCTTACTCCTTATCTTGTCACACCAAATATTCAAACAAGCTTTATTGCAGCCATCATCGTTACCTTCGCCGCCTTGTTTGCGATAGGAGTATGGAAAACAGCTTTCACTAGGAAGAACAAGCTGGTGTCAGGGATTGAAATGGTTGTTGCAGGAATCGTCGCTACAGTGATCCCTTATGTGATAGGAAACCTTCTATCATCAATCACTGTGACTTTTTGATACTTTTTTGCCTAAGATCTGGTTCCTGATAGCGCGGGCGCCTGGAATCGTCTCAGAAATTAAACCTGAATAAGAATAGCTGGTTACATCAACAGAGAGTTAAAATGAAGTACCGACAGGGAGTTAAAATGAAGTTACCCGATTCTAATGAAGTTCGCAATGCCTTTTCAAACGTGGAAAAGAATTTCGATTCTTTAATTTCCTTTGTCTCAACTGAGAAGTCTCCAACATTCAGCGAATATCGGCGCGCGCGCCGCTTTCTTTGACTGCGTTTTCTTAGAAACTATTGTTTTGCATTAGTGGACTAATGCAGAACCTGTTAAATCCTTGGAAGATAGCCATTATACTGAAGGCGAAATCATGGGCGATCACCGATGCGAGAATTGCGGGAAGATGTTCTACACCCGGTATGTGCAATACATAGGCAAGTGCTTATGTCCAGAATGCAGGGGCAAGTCGGGAGCAGCTAAAAAAGAAAAGGAGTATGGGGAAGCAAAAGAATACTGGTCAGCGAGGAAAAAGGAAGTACGGGACTGTTGATTGCTTCTTTTGGCACAGGAGGGAGGAACGCAAGGGTAGCGGCGACTAGACTTTTCCGAGCAGTTTCTGTTGGTAGTCTCTCCATTGAGTCTTAGCATTAGTTGACTAATGTAGAATAAATTAAAAACGCGGAGCAGATACCAATAATAGGGTTGTAAACTATGGTTCGGTGCTCTCATGTGTGCGCGCTACTCAAGACATCGTGGCTATATTGCGTCTGCGTCCTGAAAGCGAAATTTCAACTGATTCGTTGCTTAATAACCTTAAAGGAATCATGGCCTACCAATCGATTCTGGCCAGGTCATTCACAACCTACATCACATTCGACGCACAGATTTGGTGGACGTGGATTGGCGTAGAGGCATAATCAGGCGGCAACCTTCCATTAATAGCTATGTAGACAAGCTTATTAGCGCGCGCGAAGCAGGGAAGCTCCAAAATGATTGTTGATTTAGGCTACCTTGATTACTCAGAGAAACCGCCTGATAATTGTTCGTCTCATTTTGTCCTAAAGGATTAATAGAAGACGGGCTATAAAAAATGTGATTGATGCTTCAGTTAAGCTATCGTGTCACATGATTTGTTGAGATTTGAACCCATCCGTATCATAGTTGGATTACACACATTGTTAGTACTGGCTTCAGAATGCACGATTTCTCTTGCCGTTAATAGGAAGTGAAGAAAGATGACAATATTAGAAAAACAGACAAAGCGGCAAACTTTAGCGGCAAAGGGTTATTTTAGATTTCGCCTCTTCCTACTTTGTCTCTTCAAGTTTTCGAGGCAGATACTCGTCGACAATGTACGTTAAGCCGTATCTGCTGAAAGCCTCCTGCTCGGCCTTCTTCTTGATTTTCATGAAGGTCTTTATTTCCCTCCGCCATAGCGGATCCTTGTAACGCGGGTCCTTCTGCAGCTCATAAAGTCGCTTCATGTCCATCTCGTCAAGCGGGTCGGTCGGCAACTTGTAGTTGACAATGTCCGTCGCCCACACTCCGCTCCATTTCGCGTCAGGAGTGTTAAGCTCCCTCAAATGCGCAGCATTAGCAGAACCTGAGATTATGACCATGGCTATGTGCATTCCCCAAGGATCTCCGTCGGTGAAAACATAGACAGGAAGATTGAGCTCTTCGCTTAACCTTCGGATAAAGTGCCTAGTTGCCCTAGGTGCTTGCCCAGCCGTACACACGAGAATGGAGTTGTATTTTTTGTGCACGTTTTCCTCTATGAACCGTGTGAACAGACCACCTTTTTCTATGGCTATGACTTTGTCTGCCGACGTTCGTACAAACTCTGAAGAGGTCAATGCTGGGCCGATTAGCACGCCGTCCGGATGCGAGGTTAAGTCAAGGGTTTTTCCTTCATAGCCAGGCACGGTGTATTCTATTGTCAGGTCACCAAAAACCGCTGAGCGCTCTTCTGGGAAGATGTTAAAATCCTCTCTCGAAAAGCCCAGTATAGTTTCTAGATCTGTTATGATGTTGTTGGATTCCTGTTGATCTTTGAAGGTCATGTCATAAGCCTGGGCGGAATAGTACACGTCTCTCAGAGTTGACGTCTTGCGCTGCGAAGAGAGCTCATTAGAGAACAGTGCAGCCCACACGAGTTGGGCGAAAGGCTTCAAATGTCGGAGGTTCCGGACGCTTCTTCGAACCCTTCGGTCGCCTAGGATGAATTGTCTAAGCTGCTCATCGTAGGCGATGTTGTCTGTTGAGCGGCTTGGCATGTCTATGGAAGGGAAATTTCCTTGGTCCATTTGATCGTAAATGCTGGATCCAAGATTCTGCAAGCCCTTCAGAACCTCTTTTTTTCTCTCCAGTATACTGCTCTTATGCTTCTTCGGCCCCATACTTCTGCACACTCGCCAATAATTTCTCTATATCAGGCGGTTTTTCTCTCCCCGCCAGTTGAGTTGAAAACTGAGCTATTTTCGGAAGGTACTTGTTGAAGACACCCAGTCTTTTGCGCTCCCTGTCCACGTGTTCTCTTCTCGACAGGAAATGCTGGATTTGACGCGCAACTTCGCGCAGTCCGTTGGCTATCTCTTTTCTAACCTCAGGCCTGTCAGCTATGAACTCTTTTCCAACGGTCTTGTAGGGCACCTTTGTGCTGCAGATGTGCACCAGTATTGCGATGGGCATGTCAGGCATGACTCGGTATCTGCGCCAATTCATTGCCGTTATAACTCTGAACGAAACGTCGTTCGCCTCGTCATATAGTAATGGGATTCTGTTCGCAAAACGATACACTAGAAAGACTCCTTTCTTGGGAATCTCTCCGCCGTAAGCGATGCCGACTTCGACGATGAATGGGTGGCCTGAGTAGGTTGAGGGTTTGCGCTGATGGACGACCACGAACTCGGGTTTCAATTCTTTCACGATACCTGCTTTCAGCAGGTCTTCGCCCAGGGGTGACAGACAGCTTGCGTCTGGCGGCAGAAACTCCCTGAACCTCTTGAGCATGTGCATGAGCCTAACGATTTCCTCATGGGAAAGCTTCTTCGGGTTCTTGGATGGACTTATGTTGCTGAATTCCAGAAACTTTCGCGCGGTGATGTCGCCCACTCTGTGGAAGTGGAACCTCAAGAACTCGTTCATGCTCGCGTAGGGTGTTATCTGTATGAGCCGCTGAAGAAGCTCTACGTCCACGCCGTACGGATGTGGCAATGTCTCTTTCGGTGGCGGGGGCATCTCTTTTGTAATTCTGGTGAACTTGTAGAGTCTTCCTTTCGGATCAACGAAGGTGAGGTTTGCGTAGGGGTTAACCATGGCGGTCTGCTTGAGATAATCCAGGATTTTGGGCATCGCTCTGAAATAGTCGCCTTCGAGAGTGAACTCAACAATTGTCCCCCTCCACATCTCCTTGTTGATGAGGACTCTTCGGTCCACTATCAAAGGGCGGTTTCTCTGAATGTCAATCATGAGCTTGTACATGTACGTCTTTGATATTCCCGTGCTTGACACGATGGTAGCAGGTTGATGTGTCGTAATTTGGCCATACAGAATGGCCATTTTCCCGCCCAAGCCGAACGTGCCTCTCTGCTGCTTCAGCTTGTATTTTGAACCGAACAGAATCTGTCCAAAGGCTGACGGAATGTGTCTTGGAGGAACTCCTGTGCCGTTGTCTTCAACCCTCAACTTGTAAATCTGTGTGTCCTGGCTAGCCTCTCCCTCATATGATAAACGAACGTAAATTTCTGGCGGAATCTGGTGGCTCTCAGCTGCGTCCAAAGAGTTCTCAACAAGCTCTCTTACAGCCACAAAGATGGCTCTCGAAGGGTTCGTAAATCCTGCGATATCCCTATTCCTGTAGAAAAAATCCGCAGCACTTATCTCTTCAAACGTTGTTTGAGCCACTTAAGCCTTCCCAGCCCTCTCCATGTCCAAATTGTCTCTATGATATACTCTGCTCATTCTTTAACTTAACTCCCAATGGTGGCGTAGGTAGTTACGACTATTCGCGCCTTACACCACTTGCAGCGATAAACCGTGGCCTGCAGGGGGACAGACTGTTTCCGTCCGCACAGGGGGCACTTCTGTTGCAAGGGTTCAGCACTCAAAAAAGAAGAGCGTTAAGCCTTGCGAACCGTTACGCTGCCGTCGGCGTCTATCGCACGTGATTTCAAAAGCGTTCTAATTTGCCTATGCGTCTTGCTTTCATCAGCAATGTCTGTTTGTTGCTCCAAACAAAGCAAAAACAGAAGAAACACCATACCGTCACGACAGCAATCACTAGAGTGGGTGCTGATAACACATTCCAGTGGTCACTTCGATAAGTTCCCGTCACCTCAACAATTGATGAGCCTTCGAATGCTAGTGCTAGCATTCGTGGTGGTTGTCCTTCCCTTTCGTATATCAATGGGTTGTTCACATATCCTTGAGGATTAGCAGACGCATCGACAGAAATCCATCTGCTGCCGTTCCAAACCTCGTTAGTTGCATGGTCGTTAAGAGGGAACTCTACAATTCTGCATCGATACCCTTGAGAAATGCACAACGCAGCATAGAGAATGGCAAATTCCATACACGCGCCTTTCCCATATTCAAGAATCTTTATCGGGTCAGTGTTTCGCTGCATGTTCGTGTTTTCAGAGTAGGTTATATGTTGATTTTCCCACAGAATCAGTTCTGTGTAGTTGTAGCTTCTGCTAAGTATCCCCTTGAAATAAGTTACGTCTTCTTGTGATGCAGCCTTCTGTGCCGCTGATTGATATTCTGGCACAGACAAGGCGACAATAATTGTAGGTATCATAAGTATGCAGACAGCCAAAACGCAAAAATCACGAGTCTTCTTAGCTGCCCACCCAATTATCATTTTTTGGTCTACGCTGCTTAGTGCAACCTTCTATTAACAGCTTTAGGTTTGGAAAAAAGAAGGACTTGGCGTGTGCTATTCTCCGTCCAAGGCTCGAAACAAGCAACCAAACTTCTTAAATCTTGGTCATAATGTCCATTACGAGGGGAAGCGCAGATTGAATCGCAATACCAAATTATATGTAGTGCTTGCTATACTCTTTGCTATCATAACTGCTATTCCTGTCATTTTTGTTTCTCTGCCCGCGAACCAGAATCCGCCTAAGGGTCCTCTTGAGATTGGAGTTGGGCCAACCCCAGATGCTGATTTGAACAAGACTGAAATCTCTATTGACATTCCTGACCAAACCATTAATGTAGAAGTCACTTTTAGATTCAATCAGACTGAGAAATACTTCATCTATGTCCTGCTTCCCTATCAGGCCTTGAACGCTGGTGCGTATGCCATTCATGACTATAGTATGTATTCGCCTTTGCCTCTTGAGGGCAAGCCTAGTGTTGGCAATTTTTCAACTAATCTCATATTCAACAGTACTCTTGGTTCTTCCATAGTAAACGCAAGTCTTGATGTCAATCCGAGTTTCCCATGGCTTTTTGGGTATTATCCCCCCATTCAAGACGAACTAACTCTCGGGGTATCAATAAGAGTTCAGGAAAACCTTATCGCAATTGGTGATTCATTCGGGGCGAGCCAAAGTGCAATCTTCACTTTCTTTGGCAACGTTAATGGAATTTGGTCTCAGGAAATGTCAGCATTCACATATCCAGCCTCACAAATGACTTTGAACGCGCCCTTCATAGTATCACTTAGACTTCCACCCTCAAGTTTATACTCTGACAGTCAACCTGGTCCAATAGAATATTACGTGAGGCAGGACCAAAGATGGATTATGTTCTCATTAGACTTTCTGGGGGGACAATATGCTCAGACACTGGTATGCAATTTTGTCAATCCTACTGGGCAAGCTTACAGAGAGATAGCAATATTCGTGACAGGTGTTTTCTCTGCCTTCTTCGTTACCTTTTTGGTGGAAGCTCTGAAATCTTTCTACGCCGAGAGAGGAAAAACAGAACAAACCCTAGTGGAGAGTGCGGTCCCTAGCCCTTCAAATGAACCTACGCACCATCCTGACATCAAAAAGCTGGTCAAGCTAGTGGACGACAAGTTTGAGAAACCATGGTGGTTAAACCCCCTAATCGCTATTCTAGTAATTCTATATGTCGTGATTATAGGCATTATCGCATACCTATTGTCCATTCTTGCCCTGGCAGCTACAAATGTTCAAGGTGAAAGCTTATTCCCAAGCTATGTTGGTCTGGTTGCCGCATTTGTATCATTTAACGTGCTTGTATTTAACTTCCCCAGAATCCTCCCGCCAGAAGAACGCTTCGGCATTCTAGTGAACCATAACTTTGGCAAATTGAAGAAGGAGAAAGCGGTCGAAGAATGGGAACAACCTTTCTTGAAAGCTTTGATAATGATGAAAAGCAGGAATCCCGACTTTAAACTGGAGGATATTCAAGACAAAAAGCTATTTCGTGAGAACCCTCTGCTTGAACGACTTTATCGATAGTTTCTTGTTCTTCTGATGCACGATATGCTAGAGATGTGAAAGCACAAATCGTTCGAAGAAGTTCTCTTTTTGAATCAGGGCTTTTTCAAAGTCACCCTCTCGAAGCCATCTGCCACCTGAGTCATCAACAATGCAACCGCAGTTTCTTAGTCTAGCTATGAGGTCTTGTCGTTTTTCAGGGGTATTATCCAGCCTAACCATAAGAAGACCGCTCAAGTCAGTTAGTTGTCGCAGTTGACCCAATTCCACCAGTATTGTTCTTTTGCGAAAGTCCCCTCCCATCGCCATTCCTGCTTCGAAAATCACATTTAGTCGAGCCTGCGGCGTGAATTTGGTATCGTGTGACATATCATTTGTTTTTCTGAATGCCCTTCGTAAGCATCCAATGTCATCAGGAGTCATCAGAACTACAACTGCTTGAGCAAGAGAAAAAGCATAATCTAGAGCTTGGCCTATGTAAGGCGTGACTTGTCCGCTCTGAACTATTGTTTCCGACAGATTTATCGGGTTCAGACCCAGTGACTTCAAAAATAGGAACATCGAATCTCTGGCTTCCCTATTTCTGCCATGTACGACGAAAACTGTCTTAAGTTTTCTTGTATTGACTTGAGGGAGTCCTGGTTGAATTTCCATCCTCAACTGCGGAGTCAAGACATCCTCTGGATTCTTTGGAATTCGTCCAGCTGTTCTCAATTCCTCTACTCTAGCCTCGGCGGAGTCAAAAGTTTCGGGAAGGAGTGGGCTTGTTTTCAGTGTTTTGTAAGCAGGAGCTGAGTGAACCTGCTGTAAATTATCAAAGTCTAGTAGGTCTTCTATGTATGCAAGAAAGATTTTCCTGAGAGCCTCTCTAATTCTGGCGACATCTTCTTGCAGCAGAATTGAAATACCCCAATTGTGCAAAGGTGTACCTTTGTGAAACCTTCTTCCTTCTGGAAGTCTTTCTTCATATTGTCTCATTGTCTCATAATATTCTCTGAACAATTGTTCTGCAGCGGCAAAGTTTCTCTCATTCCATAATGGCTGAATTCTAGCAACAATCTCATCGATTTGATGTGTCAATTCTGGCGGTTCAGGAACTACATAGGGACGCGTCATACTAACCCGGTTGAAGTATATTGGTTTGGCCTAATAAATTCACATTTCCTCCGCGCGCGCCAGAAAGAGAAAGAATTGGTGAAAAAAGGAATTTAGTTACATAGCGCGCGGCAACCGTTAACTCCATTCGGCATAGCGACTTTCGAATTTGGCGGCAGGTTTTGCAGGAAAGTCTCCAAAGGTGCAGTTTGAAAATTGATTTTCCAGCTTAACATTTGAACTTCAACTCCGAACGGAGCCTGAAACGATTGCCGTGTTGCTCACTGTCCGAGAAGCGCGCGCGCCGGCAGGTCCTTTACCAACAGTTGGTGCCACAACAATCTCGGTTTCCAATTGCCCTTATTGCGGAAAGACTGATATTGGAATTGAAAATGAAGAGTTATTGCAAACTCTTTCAGCCGATAGTATTCCCACATTAATAATAAAAGACACATATTATTGCAAGGGATGCTCGAGGACTTTTTCAAGAATAGACCAAAGACGCGTGAAGGCCAGCAAATAGGACTGAATTTCACGGCAAGCGCGCTAGATGGCTTTTGCATGTTCGGCGTGTTGTTTCCTATTAGCGCGCTGGACACTTTACCATTGAACTCCCTTTCTTTCATGTTTCTGAAGTGATAGTTCTGGTTTGTGGTTGGATTAGGTTTAGAGGTGATGAGTTGAGGAGTTTCTGGGCTTTCTTGTAGTCTGGGTAGATGAGCCCAACTGTCTTCCAGAACTTGCTTGTGTGTCTTTTTGATGTTGTGTGTCCTATTTCATGTGCAACTATATACTTCAGTGCACTTTCTGGCAGAGCTACTGCATTGAGTTTTATGATGACCTTGTTTCCTTTCAGCTTAGCTATTCTTGATTTCTTGCCGTCAATGTTTTCTGTAATCTCAAAGTCAAAGTCTCCAAACAGCTCAACTTTCCCTTCAGCTTTGATGCTGTCATATATTTCCAGAAGCTTGTCACACAGCAGTTGGGCTAAGAACTCTCTAAGCAGTGTTTTGGTGGTTTTCTGATACTTGTTCACTATGATTGTGTTGCTTCTGCGTTCAATGGCGTCTTTGTCAGACTTCTTTTCTTGTAGAAGGTGCTGTTGTCCAAAGATTGTCAGTTGTTTCATTGTGTTTTCTCCAGTGCATTGATTATCCCATCAGTCAAGTCCTCTATCTTGTTCTTGTGCTCTTTGAACTCTGAGAGGAGCATTAGTCTGGTTTCTGCTTTGACTTTTCTTCTTATGTCTCTTTGATTCTGCCAGTTTTTGAACAGTAGCTTTCTGCTTTCCAAGTGGGCCAGGAGTCTGGTGATGAAGGCTATGGTTTTCTGTTTGTCTGTTTCTGGCAGAACTATTTTGATTGCTTCATAGAGTGGATACTTTTCTTTGCCAATTTCTGCTTCTTCTTTTTTCCATTCAACTATTCGCTGTGAGAAGGTTAGCAGTTTCTGTAATGCTTTTTGGGTTTTCAGTTTTCTTGTTCTCAGTTGTTCATAGGCTTTTTCCACTTCTCTGCCCAAGTTTATAAAGAAAGGGGAGTTAGGATGTTGTCTGGCTTCAACCAGAATGCTTGGAATCAAATCTATTGGAGCACCAATCGGCTTTGCAGCTGTCTTTTTCAGAAGTTCAATATACTTTTCATCAATGGCAAGAGGCTGATAAGTTGTGTCTATTTCTTTTGTATCTATGGCTTCTTGGATTAGCTGCATTGTCTTCTTTGAGAGTTCTCTAATCTTGAGTTCATCCACATCTGCTTGCAGATATTTCTTGTAGTAGGCAACATACACTTTTATCAGCCAAGTGTAGTCAAGCAGATAGGGTCTGAGGAACGGGTCTCCTCTGAGCATCTCATAGGATTTCATGAGGCTTCTAATGCTGTCTTCAAATTTACTGGCTGTTTCCAAGTCTGCAAGAAGGTCTAATGCACTCTCCAAGCTTTCTCTGGTGTTTTCCCTTTTGACAGCTTTGAAAATTTCTAAGGCTTGAGCCAGAAGCTGTTTGAATTCTTCTTTCTCTTCATCAAGCTTTCTTATTACAATCCTCAGAGCTTTAGAGTCTTGAGCCTCAAACTTTTCAAAGGCTTTCTCTAGCTCTGCCAAGATGCCAATGTAGTCAACTATCAATCCAAACTTCTTGTTGCTGTAGGGTCTGTTTGTTCTGGCTATTGCTTGCAGCAGCCTATGCTCTTTCAGTGGCTTGTCAAGATACATTGTCCAAAGGTTGGGAGCATCAAACCCAGTGATGAGCATGTCAGTTACAATGAGAATCTTGGGTTCTTTCTTGGTCTTGAAGTTGTCAATTATCTTTCTATGGATTTCCTTGACATCTGCAGTCTGATATTTTTCCTTAAGCTTCTCAAAGTACGCTTTTATGATGGGTTTGTCATTCTGGCTGAAGGTCATCACTATTTCAGAAGTGGTTTCTGGCAGAATCTTGTCAATGGAGTTCTTGTATTGGACACATGCTTCTCTGTCAATTGTGACTAGCAAGGCTTTGAGTTCTGTTGGCTCAACAATTCCTTTGAAGTGCTTTACAGCGTCGTCTACTATCCTGCCAATCCTTTTTGGTTCTTTGACAAAGGCTTTGATTGCACTGACTTTCTTGTTCAGGGTTCTCTTTTCATCTGAGGACAGAGGCTGTATCTCTTCTTCTTCAAACTTGGTGAATTCTTGCAGTTGCTGTGGCTTTAGATGATAGTCTGGCAGCCTTGCCTCATAGTTCAGTGCCACAGTGAAGCCATCTTCCAAAGCATCCAGCATTGAATACCTATCCAAATAGAGTTCATCTTTTGGACAGAACTTCTGGAAAGTGTTTCTTTCAACTTTGGAGAGTGGTGTTCCAGTGAAGCCAAAGATGAAGGCCTCTTTGAAGATGCTTCTCATCATGGTGGAGAACTTGCCATACTGTGTTCTGTGCGCTTCATCAGCAAAGACAACAACATTCTGCCTCTGAATCTCTAAGGACTCTTCCTTTCTGAGCTGGTCAATTTCTTTAGGACTGAATTTTTCTATTGTTACAAGGAATATGCCCCTTTTGCCTTCTGTTCCCCATTTCAAATTCTCAATAAGCTTCTTTATTGACTCCACTTTTTCCAAGGGAACCTCAATGAATGAAAAGTCCTTCTCAATCTGTTCTTCAAGGTCTTTTCTGTCCACAACAATGTAGATGCTAGGCTTCTTGGCTTCTGGGCAATGGAAAAGCTTCCATGCTGAAAACGCCATAGTGTAGGTTTTGCCAGAGCCTTGCCAATGCCATATCAACCCAAACTTGCTGTCCTGCTCTTTTCCAAGGGTTTTCTTGACTCTCTCAAAGATTTTGCTGGTTGCTCTGTACTGCATGTATCTGGTCATTATCTTGGTTGGGTTGTCTATCTCTTTCTTGACAAAGATGAAGTTCTCAATAAAGTCCAAGACATGGTGTTTGGCCAAGAGTCCATAGATGGCAACCTTGAAGTCATCTTTCTTTTCAAACTGGAAGGGGTATGGGTCTTTCCAAGTGCTGAGATAGTCTTTATTTTCTTCACGGAAGCTGTTTGGGAAATATCTGGTTTTCAGGCCATCTGTGACCATTGAGAATTGAACATACTTGAAGACTTCTGGAGCTTCATTCTCATACCTCTTGATTTGTCTGTAGGCATAGGTCCAGTCTGACTTTTCTGCAGTTGGGCTCTTGCATTCAATCAGCACCAAGGGAATGCCATTAACCAGTAAAACTATGTCAGCTCTGATTGTTGCCTTCAAGCCTTCTACTTTGAACTGTCTGGTTACTGTGAACTCATTATTCCCATAGTTCTGAAGGTCAACAATTCTCAATAGTCTCTCTTTGCCTTCCTTCTGCAAAGGAACAACAAACCCATTTCTAAACTTGTCCAAAAAGACTCTGATACCTTCAATGGTGGTTGGCATAGCTTTCAGTGAAGTTATCACATAGTCAAGGTCTGCATCAGCTAGCTCATAACAACTATTCAGTTTTCTAACTGCATTCTTAAGGTCATCAACAACCAGAGGCTGCTCAAAGTCTCCCTTTTTCTTTTCAGCCATAAGCTGAGGTTCTACATACTTCCAACCAAGAGAAGAACTCTGCAACTCTTGGATAATGAAATCTTCCACTGTTCCTTTCTCATTGTAGAGCATCCTAATCCACCTTAACCCTCACTTTGCCAGTGAGAAGAATATCCAACAGACCCTGCCTAATCCTTTTCAATCTTGTCTTTTCATCTCTTTCAAGTTGGCATCTCCTGTTCGCTGTGGATAGAACATCACTGATTGCTTGCTGCTCAGTGAGAGAAGGAAGCCCAAGCTTCATCTTTGCCAATTTAGTGATGGCAAGATGAGGAATTGTTGTCGTAGCAGAATGATAATTGACCAAGCTTTGGATTGCAGGCGACTGCAGTGTCCAAGAAAGGTAGGATGCACGAACTAGATTTTCCTTTGGAATGAGCAATGCAACTGATTGACTGATGCAAATCGAATCTCTATCTACAACTGCAGCTTTGCCTATTGTTCCATCCTTTGTAAACAAGACATCTCCCTTCTTGGGGCGACTCTTGTCTGTAAGAAGATTGCAATAGGCTTCCTCAGTTGTCATATTTGCAGAAGAGTAGTCTATTCTACCATCTCCAACATTCTTTGCTGTTACGATATAATGCCCTTTTTCCACATGAGGCATCGGGTTTGTAAATCCGTAAGTTATTCTAGTGGTGACTTCCTCAAAGGTGGCTGATTCCCACGCTTTTGGAATTCTCCCAATGTCTGAGTCCTTGAACTCCCTATGTCCTATTCCTTCTCTCAGAAGCTTCTGGATCAAACCCTTCTTGAATCTCTCAGTTTTGGCAATAACTTCATCAGTCTTCTTGATAGCCAAATCAACGCAAGAAAGAACTTCAACAATCCCTTGCTGCTCAAACATGGGGGGAATTGGGACTCTCACTCTGCCCAGTTCAGTCTGATTGATAGAGGCTTGATTTACAGCTTTCTTTGCAATTGCCCTAAAGAGGTTTCTTTGCCTAAACAACTTTAGCAGATACACGAGATACTTGGGGTTTAAAACATCCTTCTTAGGTCTCAAAAGAAGCAAATTCATTCCATGCAGCAATGATTCTGGGACACCTTCATACAAAGCAGTCTTGCCAATATGCTCAAGGCTATTGATGTGACTGAACAGTATGTCCCCATCAGTCAATAAGAAATTATCATAGTTCAACCCATTTGCTTTCTCCAAGTAGCCAAGCTTGTTTAAGTCAATCTTCTCATCAGAAATTGTTTCTATTCTTGTAATAGGAATGCCTCTTCCCTCTTTGTTTTGTGAGGCAACTATTCCATTTCTAAGCTGAGACAACACATCTTCAAGTTTAGCATCTTGCCAGTCTGAAGGGAATCTGCCAGTCTTAGTCTCTTTAAAGTCAGTCTCTTTGCCAAAAATCAATGTGAATCCCCAGTTGCTTGAGCTATGTCAGAAACATACTTCTCCAGCTTGTTGGTAGTTTCTTGCCTATCCTTTTCCAAGTGTTTGAGCTCAGAAAGCTCTTTGGCTAAGTCTATCTCCTCTGTCTTCTCTACGGGCATGACATACAGTGTCACATTCAAGTTGTAGTCATTGTTAACAATGTCCTTTATGTCAACAGGCTTGGAGAAGCCTTCTGCAGAACTGAATTTCTGGTATGACTCCACTATTCTTGTCATGTTCTCTTTTGAAAGTGAGTTCAGCCTTCTAACTGAAGGATGAGGAATGACTTCATTGGAGGCATTAATGAAAAGTATCTTGTCTTTCCTGTCTGCTGGTTTATTGTTGTTGAATATTATTATGGCTCCAGGGGCTCCTGTATTGTAGAACAACTTTTGGGGCAATAGAATGACACATTCAACTAAGTCCTTGTCAATCACTTTGCTTCTAACTGCTTTTTCTGCTGCTCCTCTGAACAAGCAGCCATTATCCACAACAAGAGCAACTCTGCCATTCTGCTTGGTTGAAGCAAGCATGTGCTGAACCCAAGCCCAGTCAGCACTGCTCTTCGTTCCATAACCATCACTGAATCGTCCCTTCAGATCACTCTTTTTGAGTCTTTCTTCTCCGTATCCATCTTGGTTCCAGGGAACATTGGCAATGACAACATCAAACTGCTTGAGGTTTCCATTCTCTCTGAATCTCGGATAATCCAGTGTATCTCCATTAGCCAAGTTAGCATTCTTTATTTCATGCAAGAGCAAGTTCATCTGTCCAACAGCATAGATCTCTGGGCTTCTCTCTTGCCCAAACAGAAACAGTCTTCTGGTCTCTTCTACTCCATACTTCTCAGCAACATGCAAGTAAGAAATAATGAGCATTCCACCGGAGCCACAGCAAGGGTCATACACACTCTCACCGGGCTTAGGGTCCAGAATCTCAACCATCAACTTGATAACTTCTCGGGGAGTGTAAATCTCACCCTCCTTAGCCTTGTCTGGAGCAAACTTCATCAGAATATGTTCATAGGCATCTCCAAGAACATCTGGAGAAACCTCTTCCCCACCAAGATTATACTTGTCAAAAAGTTCAACCAACTGCCTCAACAATTCCCTATTCTCTTGGTTTCGGGCAAACTCCAAAAAGTCAACTCTGTTAATCACTCCTTGCAGCTGACTGTTAAGCTTGGCAGTCTCACCTATGCCCGTGGCTAGGTTCTGAGGCAGATTATTCACATCTTTGGTTATTTCATCCCAGAGAAACTGCTTGGGAATGTCTACGCTATGATAGTCCTTTCTCTCAGCCTCCTTGTCAGCTTCTTCCTCTGCCCATCCACTTTCCTTCACAAGCCTATTCTTGACTTCAGCCTTCTCCACTTTCCAAAGGTCATTCAGCCTCTTCAGAAAAAGCAAAACAAGAATAAACTTGTAATCCACAGCAGTTCTAATCAAGTCAGCAGCTCTATCAACAAGACCATTCAACTCATCTCTTGTCACTTTTCTTGGGGATAATGAAGTCTTAACCATTGAAACCATTCTGCCACTCTAAAGTTGTCTGGCCACATATTTATCACTTAATAATCAAGCAGGATTGAAATGCTTCACTCTAACCTTTTCTGATGTCGTCTGCACAAGTGGCCCTATGTCCAACAAAAGCGCGCGCGAGAGTACAGAGGACTTCCGACTGGGTTCAGCATGCAGGGCAAAGCATGTTGAAAACCAACCAATACAGCATTTTTGAACGCGCTGAAAGGATGTTGAAACGATGTTGGAAATTCATGAGTTTTTTGCACTGCTTGCACACAGTGCAGGGAGTGTCTTAGAGCGGAGTTTTGCTTAGGGACGTTAACGGCTAAAGGAACATTAGCAACTTAGAGACTGACTACCAATTGACGAGGTCTCAACCTTAAACTCTCCCTGTTAAGGCTCCTCAACTTCTCTCCGTGCACTGATTGCAAACAGTGCAGCGAGCTTAGTAAGGAGGGTCAGAATGCGTGACTTGTCACGTTATTTGAAGCCTTACAGGACCGTGCTGAAAAGTTGATAGCATGGTCCCGTGGCTCTTTTATCTTAACGGGGTTCAGATTCGCAAGCCATTTGAACCATGCCACAATGTTGCTGAAACACTTACCCTGTAAATGAAAGGCTCTTATCCTGCGCAGGTGTGCAGGGGTCCGAACTAGGATAGCTTTCGCATGCGGAATCCAAATCAGCAAGAGTCAAAGCCTGGCTTCTGATTTGCCAGGTGTCCTATGGCTCTGTCAGTTGATTCCTTGAAACGAGTTGCTTTCCCTCATCAGGTTGTTTTTGTGTTGCTCCCCGCACACACTCTTTTTTCTTATTCTGTTCAGGCTCGTTGCTAAAAATGGTTGAAGAGGAGTCAAGTTTTTGTGTCTGTGCGGGAACACCTTGTTTTGGGTTGCTTTCTCCAACATTGTAATCCTCACCCTGACAATTGCGACAATAAGTCAAGGCTTTCTACACCGTTTCCGCGCGCGCTAACTACATGCCAGTTCAGCAACCCTTTTCGAGTCCTTGTGTTATTCTATACCAATAGACGTCATCAAAATGCACGGGCAACCGAAGCTTTTCGTCATGTTTCTCCCTGATGAATATACGAACAACTTCCTGAAGCTCCAAGTATTTCTTTTCGCTGTCCACATCCTTCACCGCCTCCGGCCAATCCTCGAAGTACTCCGGGTGTTTTCCCTTCAGCCTTTTCTTGAGCATTGCCATCATACGGGTGTCGACACCTGCATGCAGCCACTCCACAATCTCCGCACTTTTTTGATGGTCAGGCAGGTGACAGTAATACACAATCACTTTCAAAGCAATGTTGAAGGTTTTTGCAATTTGGCCGTAAGTTGCAGGTCCTTCCTTTATGATTCGCCCGTTCCTTGTTCTTTTTTCAGCTAGTTTTATAGCGCGCGTACCGCATTTACAAAATTCTTTGTGAATCTTGTTGAATTCCTCTCCAGATTGGGCTTTGAAGATTCTTGGCCCATAATCTTCAACTATCTTCTTCTCCAGCTTAGTCTCTGAATTTTTTTTGAAGAGTCTTATCATAGAAGAAAAGTCCAATCCCATTCCAATTATGTTCCTGAACCGCACATCTTCAGGGTTAGAGACTGCCGATTCCTTACTCACACAAATCCCCATTTCTCAGGATATTTATGATTTGGATATTTAAGGTGCACGCGCTACTAGAGGACGGACATCTGGGGACGGCAAGGTCTATTCTTATTCCCGTGCGCGCTGAACGTTGATATAATTTCTTGTGCACACTTCTTGTAGCGGCACAAATCCGAACATTTTCTAATCTTTTTATTGGGCTATGACCTGCCATATGTACAGGGGGTAGATTCTTGACGTGGAAGTTTAAAAAGGTTGCAAACATTGACCCCGACATCTTGGACCAGAACTTGCAGTACATCGCGGGGCTAATGGATGGAGAAGGTACATTTGCCATAAGAATAACAGGAAAAGACAACCATCACTTCACGCCCATGATAGAAATCTCAATGTCTCACGAAGAATCGATTAGATTTGTTGCCAACATTTTTGGTGTCAGTTATGACAAAGTGAGAGCGAAGGAGAAGTATCACAAAGACATGTATCGGGTTCTTGTGACAACAGAACGCGAGATTAGACAAATAGCCGAGGCTTTGCTTCCTTATTCCATAACAAAGAAGGAGCAAATAGAACTGCTATTAGAGTTTTCCAAACTAAAGGACACTTTTCCAGGTGGAAAGTACGATTCACGATGCAAAGAGATTTTGCTAGAAATGATTGACGTGTTCATTGAGTTGAAAAAAAGAAATGTGAGAGGCAAGCCGCCCAATTATGAAGCGATAAGGAAGCATTGGCGACTCAAGCTCTTAGCGCGCGTAGTTAGTCTTAAGGTTGCTAATGTTCCTCTATTCGTTGACCTTCCTAAGCAGATCAGCTCCACTGCACGCTCTGCCTAGGTTGCAACCTAAGCACGGATTGTGGTTGATAGAGTAGACTCCTAACTTCACGTTCTGCACTGTTTGCAACCAGTGCGCAGAGAGAAGGGGGCTAGGGTGCATGCCCTGCCTTGGTTGCAATCAAGGCAGTGAGTGTAGGGGGTGAGCCCCGAAACAGAGCTTGAATTACTGTCCGTGCTGCTCACTCGCCGAGAGGGTACGGTGGTTCGCACTCCAGAAGGCGTTCGGCTTCGGAAACGGCGGTTTGCGATGACAGTTTTGCGAGCTCTAAAACAAAAAAGCAACCTGATTTAGGAAATCAACAAAAAGGAGTAGGGGGCTACACTCGCTAGCGCGCGCCTCAAAAACATTACGCTGATTTTCATTGGTTATCTGCATTAACAATGATGTGCGCATGCGATTGGCAACAATGTGCCTTTAAATGCGATAGTGGAACATTAAACTTATTAACGATACTGTGAATGCATTATGCCCTCACTTTGGTCGTTGAAACACTATTCTGTCTTAATGTTTGTTTAGCTCGCGCGTGGCTGTACATTATTAATCAGTGGGATTGGAGATTGTCCCCATGAATAGGATTGAGCCTGAACGGTCGTCTCTGATTTCGAAGAAGAATGGTCTGTTCACGATGAAAAATATAGGTGTCGGACCGTTAGATAAACCCAAACTCATGCCGATTCTGGTTACTCCCGCTGCTTCTGTTCCTTCTTCATTCACTTCAACAACTGCGTCATGTTTCACATATGATATGAAGAGGCTTGGACCTGTAGCCATTCCATCGAAGTTTGCTGTACCTTCGAAGGCTGTTCCCATCCCTAGCTTCGTTAGAGCGTCGTTGAGGTTCGCGTCGTATTCAACCTTGAATTTAGGAAGCTCGACAACGAGGTTGCTTACGGATTGAAGTTCGCTGATATATTTGTCGTTGACAGTTTGGTTAATGTTGTCAATGAACGAGCCGAGAGACATACTT
>Ga0187886_1001727_pt1 | contig 18998 bp, 24 predicted proteins | sample June2016WEW_20_1_FD_133001 | JGI IMG/M metagenome (GOLD analysis project Ga0187886, IMG submission 133001) | Peatland microbial communities from SPRUCE experiment site at the Marcell Experimental Forest, Minnesota, USA - June2016WEW_20_150 | ecosystem: Environmental > Terrestrial > Soil >... | reverse complement strand
TCGAAGCCTTTGTCGGCATCTATGACAGATTTCATGGTACGCATGTAGATGCGCCAGGATTTCTATGTAACGCTTCTAGATTACTATATCTTGCTGGCCGTAACTATGTATACCACTGAATCACCAATGTAACAAGCGTGGTCGGCAATCCGCTCTAGGTATCTCATAACTAGCGTCGAGGCGAGTGCACATTTCACGGATATCGTCTTGTCTCCAGTGATTTGTTTCATGTAGTCAAGGTACATCTTGTCAACCAGATCGTCCTCGTGGCGCAACGATCTTGCGAGCTTTGTGTCCTTGGTGCGGAAGGATTGTACGCTAGTTTGAATCATCTGAGTAACTCGTCCCGAAAGCTCTTCAACAGGTGTCCTGTCGCATAGCGAGACATCTCCGAAAATTTCAAGGACCTGGGCGATGTCATATGCGTACCTGCCGAATCTCGAGAAACCATACGCGATTTCGAGACACGACTTTATGTAACGCAGGTCTGAGGCAACGGGTTGGTAACGGGCAAGTAATTCGACTGCGAGTTCTTCAACCTCATTGGACAGCGTCGATAGTTGACGCGCGCGGTCAAGGGCTTGCTGGGTAATTTGTTCTCCTTTCGCGTAGGCTTGGATCGCCCTCATCACAGACTCTTGAGCCAGGTTGCCCATATCGCTGATGGCATTCGATAGCCTCTCAAGGCCCATATCCATTAGGCGTGGCAATGTCATTCAACCAAATTTTCCACTAATGTAGCGCTCAGTTAGTTCATTCTTTGGATTCGAGAAGATTTGTTCCGTGATTCCGAATTCAATCAACTTACCCAAGTACAGAAAGCCAGTAAAGTCAGAGATGCGGGCGGCCTGCTGCATATTGTGCGTTACGACGATAATCGTGTAAGTTTCCTTTAGCTTGACTACCAGTTCCTCAATCTTTGCCGTCGCAACTGGGTCGAGGGCTGAACATGGTTCATCCATCAGAACAATTTCTGGCTCGACAGCCAAGGCGCGTGCGATGCAAAGCCTTTGTTGCTGGCCTCCCGAAAGGCTTGCTCCAGACTCATTCAACCGGTCACCAATTTCATCCAACAAGAAGGCCTGCCTCAGATTCTGCTCAACCTTTTCAGCAATCAACTTACGGTCTCTTACTCCGTTCAACCGAAGTCCAGCCGCTACGTTATCAAAAACGGACATGGTCGGAAACGGGTTCGGCCGTTGAAATACCATCCCGATCTTTCGACGGACGGTCACAGGATCCACATCCTCAGAAAGTACGTCCGCATCGTCGAGAACGATCCTACCAGAAACCCACGCGCCGGGAGTAACTTCATGCATCCGATTAAGACAACGAATGAACGTCGATTTTCCGCAGCCAGACGGCCCAATCAGGGCAGTAACAGCGTTCTCTTTGAACTCGATACTGATTTTCTCCAAGACTTGTTTCTTAGCGAAACCTGCGCTGAGATCTTCGACCCGAAGTTTATTTTCCAAATCTAACAAATTTCCCCCATCGCTCGCAACTCTAGACTTTCTTATCAATTCGACTAGAGCATTTGAATTAATCATTGCGGGTCTAGGGACTCTCGCCAGGCACCATAGTTGAAGGTAAGGCATGCGACTCGTATAGATACATGTGCTAGCGCGTAATCATCATGGTATTCCACTAAATACGATCATGGAGGCTTGTGCAGACACGATGATGAATATGTCTAACCAAACAAGCAAGCGAAATATTCGATATGTGATTATTGCTATAATTATAATAGTGATAATTGCAGGCGGATTCTACTACCAAACAACACTGAACATGGGCAATACAACATCCACTACTAGCATGATGACTGAAGCCAGCCAAGGGCCGGTCTCCTTACTCGGTGCTGGGGCTACCTTCCCAGCTCCACTCCTCCAAAAATGGACTGTGCAATATGGCCAGCTAAACCCCTCCGTCACTATCAGTTACAACCCGATCGGCAGTGGTGGCGGAATCCAACAGATTACTCAGAAGACGGTTGACTTTGGCGCGTCTGATGCTCCACTAAACGACAAACAACTCGCGGCAGCTCCAGGACTTGTGCTCTTCCCCGAAACTCTCGGGGGGGTGGCAGTTACCTATAACCTCGTCCAGTTCGGAATCGCAAATACTACGATTCTTCACTTCACGGGCCCCGTCCTCGCAGCCATATATGCAGGCAACATTACCAAATGGAATGACCCACAAATCCAAGCACTTAACCCTGGCATCGCCCTTCCCAACAACCAGATTATCGTGGTTCACAGATCCGACGGAAGTGGGACCACCTACGCGTTCACGAACTATCTTTCAGTCGTCGATAGTGCGTGGTCGACTGAGGTAGGATACAGCACCTCAGTAACGTGGCCGGTTGACAAGCTGGCAACGGGCGTAGGTTCCAAAGGGAACGCAGGCGTTGCCGGGACTGTAGTGAACACTCCAGGAGCAATCGGATACGTTGATGTCATCTACGCAGTTCAGAACCACTTAGGAGTAGGCGGAGTGCAGAACGCCGCAGGAAACTTCGTGGCACCCAACTTACAGACCATTCTCTGGGCTGCTGCAAATGCAACCGGGACACCAAACCCTGTCGACTTACGGTTGCACATAGTCAACGCGTCTGGCGCCCAGTCTTATCCCATCGCAACCTACACATACATTCTTGTCTACAAAGACATGTCAGCACAACCAAATATGAGCTTGGACAAGGCGAAAGCACTCGCGAAGTTCCTGTGGTGGGCAATACACGATGGACAACAATACTCTACAGCTTTGATCTACGTACCACTTCCACAAAACGTTGTGGCCGCAGATGAGCAACTCCTGATGTCGCTAAACTATCAAGGCCAACCATTAGTCAGTCAGTAAACACAATGATGAACTCGAATCCACGAAGCCGCGCCCAAAAGCGGGCGCGGCCTCCAAATTTCTTTTTTCTTATCCTTGGGTTAGCCGCAGTTGTAATTCCCATAATCGCAGCATTGATGCTGTACGAAATTGGTAACGGCAGCCTCAGCTCCATAGATGCCTTTGGAGTCAGTTTCCTTTTCAGTTCCGACTGGATTCCTAACCCACCTAATGGTGGACCATCCATTCTTGGGGCGCTACCCTCTATCTACGGATCTATTGTCACAACGGCACTTGCCTTAGTTCTTGCAGTCCCCGTTAGCCTAGGAGTTGCTCTTTTCCAGAGTGATTTAGCACCTATCAAACTGAGGACCCCCTCGATGTTCATGATAGAGATGCTCGCTGCAGTTCCGAGCGTTGTGTACGGCCTTTGGGCGCTACTTGTTTTGGTTCCCTTCATGCGAGATTACGTCAATCCACAGTTGAAATCAAGCTTAGGTTTCCTACCGCTATTTACTGGCCCCACAACGGGTCTTGGAATGTTGACTGCGGGTGTCATACTGGCCATTATGATAATCCCTTACGGATCAGCCGTGATGCGAGAGGTGATCTCTGCCGTACCCCGAAGTCAACGTGAGGCTAGCATAGCCCTTGGTGCAACAAATTGGGAAATGATTCGCACCGCAGTTCTCCCATTCGCGCGAGCTGGAATTATCGCGGCGGTTGTGCTCGCCATGGGGCGAGCCATTGGCGAAACCATGGCTGTGACGATGGTGATAGGAAACGTTGCCAGAATTTCACCATCACTCTTCCTGCCCGCCGAGACGATACCGAGCGTTATCGCCAACGAATTTACAGAGGTCGCCGGCAACGACGTCTACCTATCCGCATTGTTCGAGCTAGCACTAATTCTGTTTGCAATTGCCTTCATAATGAACCTCGTAGGAAGGGTCGTCATCAATAGACTGAGCTTCAAGGTTCGAGGTGAGCTTCCTGCTTAGCCACAGCAGACGAAGAAAGGCAGGCAACGCATTATACATCATCCTCGCGACGGCCTGCTTTTTCGCGGCCTTAGTCCCGTTGATTTCAATTCTTTACGAAACGATCGCACACGGAGCCGCCGCTCTGAGCCTCGCATTCTTCACCCAAGTTAGTCCCCCAATAGGGGGTAACGGGGGAGGAATACTGAACGCGATTGAAGGAAGTCTAGTGATGGTGGGCTTAGCTTCTCTCATAGGGGTTCCAATCGGGGTTTTTGCTGGAGCATACCTCGCTGAATATCCTGGGAAATTTGGGTACTACGTGAGGCTTCTGGCAGAGGTTCTAACCGGAGTGCCATCAATTGTAACTGGAATCTTCATCTACGAGTTGATAGTGGCCACCCAGCATAGGTTCTCAGCTTTCAGCGGCGGAGTCGCACTTGGTGTCATGATGGTCCCAATTGTTGCAATTTCGACGCATGAATCGCTAAAGCTCGTTTCCTCTTCCATAAGAGAGGGTGGCTTGGCCTTGGGGATTTCTCGGGCCAAGACGCTAGTGTATGTTCTCCTCAGCTCCGCAAGGAGCGGCGTCATCACTGGCATCGCACTAGCGGTTGCTCGCGTTATGGGTGAAACTGCACCGCTACTATTTACTGCACTCGGAAGTCAGCTCATGATGACAAACATCAACGACCCCGCATCTTCACTAACATTGCTCATTTTCGACTTTGGCACGTCTCCGTACGAAAACGCCCATGCACTAGCATGGGGAGCTGCTCTTACATTGCTTGTTATCGTACTAAGCCTCAGTATAGTGGTTAGACTTGCATCACGCCTGAAGGTTTCTGGAACCGAATGACATAACCAAGAACCAATTAAGTCCGCGCGAAAAGTTGACAAGCTGGAATCGGGGAAGTAGACAGATCTTCTCTGCCTACTTACACCGAGACAACTTAGCACCATCACGTCAGAAGGCCAGCCTTCTATAGTAATCGCGTAGATTCACCGTGTTCTCGCGAGTTCTATACGCATCTTTCTTCTACTTGAATATGCTCATCTCAGGGCAGAACTCAAGAACGCTTGAACATGTTGGTTGAAATGGAAAAAACAACAGGAAACGCATGCCCCAGATGCGGGTTGGGAACTTTCAACATATACTATGATGACGGAGCCGATTTGCAACTTGGCGCTTTATGCGATTCATGCGGCCTCAAAGGCTTCTTCGCAAACGACAAGCTTGTTCCACTAGCATTTGCCTGAACTGCGGAGCGAATAGGGATTGGTAAGCAGACTTCTAAAAAGGGGAAGAGTCATTTTCCAATGCGAATATTGCGGTTTCGGTTACGAAAACCTTGGCACATCTGAGAGATGCGAAGAATTTTGTGCTACCCATAGCAGCTGTTCTACTAGAATAACTCGGACTGCCATTTACGTGCCCTCGGTTCGCACTATCCCCGTAACAGCTGCCTGAGCAGTTGAAACCCCAGCGCATTTCTGTTCCTCGTACTGCTGTTCAGCCTTTCCCCTTCTGTGCGACACCTCGCTAGGTCGCAGGATGATAGTTGAACTAGTTATCGACTCGTTTTCGGCGAAGGAACAGAATGACGGCGATTGCGCCAACAAGCCCGAGTAGCGCTACGATAATTCCTGCAATGGGAGCTAAAGCTGTGTTCAGGTTTGTTACTTGCGGAATTAAATTCATGTCGCTAACGATAAGATGGAAATTCATCGAATACCCGACATTCAGGGTGCCGTTGTACTGCCTCGATGCCAAGACACCGACACTATTGGTCGCCTTGCTCACGAATAATTCGAACCCTGTGTTTCCTCCCGAGGTCACTACAAGTTCGTATTCGCCGGTTGGGTTAACGATTAACAGATCTTCTGAAGAGTTGTGAGTAATTGAGGCATTTGGAATTTCCTCGACAAGTTTTCCTGTTTGGGGGTTGACCCCAAGGGGCCTTTGCGCTTCGTCATAGATCGTAAGGTAGGCATAGAGCGATCTCAACTCGGCGTATAGATAGGTTTCAGCAGGAGGATTAGGGATGGTAGGTGGACCAACCACCCCGGTTGCGATAGCAGACACGTATATCCCTTGATCAGCTCCACCGCCAGACCAATAGAATTCCCCACTCGTACTGTTCCACACGAGGTCCATCGAAGCTTCGCCTGTAGCCAACATCCCCAGGCAACCACCAACAACGAGGCAACGAAGAGTTTTCACCGTAGCTTCACGCCAGAATCCATCCGCGGATTCGACTAAGATAGGCCCGATAGTTCCTACTGTGTCATTCCTGAAGACTGCAATCGCGGAACTGTCCAATCCAACAACAACCAGCTCAAATGGTGAACTGCCCCATGGGGGCCCTTTTTCTGGGACAGTTCCTATGTAGCATGGGCATATAATCGAGGCTGGAATCGCCCACGTTGTTGCGCCGAAATTGTTGGACATTTGGAGCACGTAGATTGAGCCTTCGTTCGAGATGTGTGAGTAGAAGATGAATGATTGAGGGAATGAAACAGGGTCGGTGTAGAAAGGGGCGCGGCATGAAAGCCTGCGACTCGATTCGGGTTCGCACAAAACGGGTTGGCGGGCCGTGGAGCTATTCCAAACTTGGAAGGTAAACGTTCCGTAGTAAGTCGGACTCTCAAGCTTGGCTAACTCAACCGTGTTTTGAGCCCATAGAACGAAGTTACCGAGTGAATCAGAGATCCAAAAATTCTGTTGGATAGAAAAGCAATCTACAAGGTTGGGCCGTAAGCAGTCCTCGATTGGACGCTCACCGAGTGTGGAATAAGCGTCCGCCATCCCGAACGTGATCTTACTCCAAACGGAGACCGCTTGATGACCGAGGACTGCGAATGGGGTTCTTTCGAAAGAAACCGTCGGTTGAGCGGAAAAGAGGACGACTAACAGTAAGAGGGCTCCCCCTCTTTTAGCGGCTGCTCTAATAGGACCGCTCGAAGCCCATCTTTTCATTCTATCTCACCAAGTGAATTTGAGGAAGTCTTATACAATGTTGGCGTTCAGGCCTCTTTCCAGGACGTTGCAAATGCATACGAGGGACCAAGGATGAATTCGACGCAAACTCAAGCGGATGGGTATATGCTGCGTCTTGAAAGACTGAGAAAATCGATAGCTGTGAATGGGCTTCAAGGAATGATTCTCGTCCCCGGCCCAAACCTAAGATACTACACAGGCGTCAATTCGATGCTTTTGGAAAGGCCATTCCTATTCTTTGTAAGCAAAGAAGGAGACCCGCACCTTGTCGCGCCGACGCTCGAATCAGGCCCTTACCTGACAAACCCCGTCCACATGGTCGTACATTCCTGGGACGATGGGGTAGGTCCAAGGAACGCAATTGAAGGTGCGGTTCAGCAAATCGGAATACAGGGCAAATGGGGGGTGGAGGGTAGAGTACCTTACCAGTACATCAGCACATTGCTCAAGTCGTCACAACCCCAGCTCGAGAATGCCGAACCGATTCTTCAGGGGATAAGAGCTCGAAAGGAGTCCGGGGAAATTAAGCTGCTGCAGCATGCTGCCTTGATTCTTTCCAAAGCATTCTTGAAGATTCCAGGTATGCTGAAACCAGGGATGACTGAACTGGAATTGGCCCGGAAGGTTTCCGAAGAGATTACGCGGAACGGTGCCGAATCCGTGGAAGATGTGCTCGTCCAATCCGGAGCGATGGCTGCGCACTGTCACCATCTGCCGAGTGCCAAGAGAATAAACCGAGACGAGAGCATCGTTGTTGATACCTCATGCTCGTCCTCTGGTTACGTCGCGGATATTACTCGTACATTCATTATCGGTAAAGACCCGACATTCGAAGGCATCTACCGAAAAGTACTCGACGCAGAGGTCGCCGCAATAAGCGCATCACAGCAAGGAGTTACTGTTGGGTCGATTGACCATGCGGCCCGAGGCCGCCTTCACGAGTATGACCTCGACAAGTATTTTGTTCACAGGACGGGGCACGGGTTAGGGCTTGAGGTCCACGAGGCACCATACATCGTACCTGGAGGTAACGAAATGGTTGATGCATCGATGGTCTTTACAGTTGAACCAGGTGTCTACATAGAGGGGAAAACGGGAATAAGAATCGAAGATGACCTCGTGGTCACGAAGCAGGGGAGAAGGGTACTTACGAAGGTTCTTCCAAAGGAATTCGGGTGGTGGCGCTAGAACCACATATCCGAATCACTTGTGCCAAATTACTTGGAAATCAGCGAGCAACTCAGACAGGCCGGGTTCCCGCAGAGCAATGCGTTGGGTTGTTTCTCGATGAGAGATTCTGCCCGGTCAATCAGAGTCTTCATCGAGTAGGCTTGTGAGTTTGCGGCTCCAATCTTTGTCTCTTTGAAATCTTTGCTCCCAAGGTGAGCCTTGAGTTTCTCGAAGCCATTGCTGCATCCCAGCGCGGTGATGTCAACCCACGTACGCCCCTTCGAGGTGAACGTGAGGGCGCGCTCTCGCACGAACTTGGCACTCAGCCTTAGTTGCTCGGCTACATGAATGGCCGTTACCGAATCGAAACCCACGCCAACAGCTAACACCTTTGGATCTGGCTTCAGGAATCTCTTGATTGGTAGGAGTGGGTCTTCTAATGAATAATTCCGGACTAGGTCGTCTCCGTGCTTTCCCACGGCGACGAACGAATATGCTGGGTGGGCGCTTCGCCTCGAAGAGGGCCAACTGCATAACCTCTGGGCGATTACCCCGATGTTTCTGTCGGGTTGCAATTCGGGAATGAATGGCAAATGCCGGTCTTCATGACTCTCGCACCAACACCCAGGCTTGGTATTGTTCTCATGTGAGCTGGTATGTCTTGTGATTGAGGTGAAGGTCGGCATCAACAGTGTCCCGGTTTTGCCGAGGACGCCCAGCAACCGGTGCAACACCATCGCGGCGCCCCCATCAACCGCTCCGATATTGTCGAGGAACGCATGCATTATGATTCGGTCGCCTTCACGAAGGCCAAGCTGCCTGAAACCTTCTGTTAATTCCTCTGGAGACACTTTTCTCGGCTCTACGGCACTTGGTTGGATTGCCGATGTCATCGAGCTCTGCTCACTTTCCCAATTCTTGGAAGTATCATCATGATCTCGGAAGGGTCCCCTATCGCGAGGTAGCTTCCCTCAGCGTAATCTTTGGAAACGAGGGCGCAGTTGATTGAATCGAGTTCGTCGCCTGTCAAGCCCCTTGTGGTGATATCTCCTTTACACCCGAGCCTAAGAAGACTCTGTTGAAGTTCTGGTAGGCCACGCTGTTTCCGTGGAATCCCGAGCAAGTCCTGCGCGGCGCCCGGAAAGGTTTCAAACACTTCAAGGTTCAGCCGTTGGAGCTTTTTCTTGAGCCGAATCCCTCTGGCTGTGAGGGTTCTCATTGGGCCGATTGTTATCGGAAAGAATTTGATTCCCATCCAGGTTAGAACCCTATCACAGGCTCGAAAGTGCGCGCGACCACGGCAATGCTCTCCAAGACAATGGCGGCCCTTGGGCAACGCGAGCGGCGCATCAACCCCAACGTACTTGGCTCCGCTTCTCCGTACGAATGCGAGAATCTCATCGTCGCCATGGAGGATAGCACATTTCACCTTCATTTTTCCGTCAATCACACAACCGCCCGTTGGACGGTTTGGGGACCCCGCCAAATCCAGACCAACATAATTCACGTATCACTGCCCCCTGATCATATTACGTACAGCATGTCTGGCCCCGGGGAAATATTCAATGCGAGCGCGGCAAGTAAGAACACTGGAAGGGAAGCGGTGCCAGGCATCAAGGCAAACTCAATCTTTTCGATGTGATTTCCTATTTTTCGACGAGTATGTTCAATTCCAAGTGGCCAGCCAGCAATTTATGCTGGCACCCGTGTCGAATCTTTAATGCCTCAGAATCAAACCGCCCTTATTTGCGTGTGTGGACTGTGGACACTAACGGCCTAGCGACCCTACTCATGACCCAGATCGGGTTTGGCGGAACCTTAGGGTTCCTCTTAGGCTACGGCCTGAAGAAAGTCGCCACGATCATTCTCAAAATCCTAGCCTTAGTTTCAGGCCTCTTTATGCTAGCCCTGACCTGGCTAGCCTCCATCGGGGTCATATCAGTCAACTTCAACGCGTTCTCTAGCGCCGTCGGCAGTGGTTTCGCTGGCGTTATAGCCGGCCTTGTCAGCTCCCTTGCATTCGTAGGCCAAATCTTGCCCATTGGAGGAAGCTTCAGCTTAGGCTTCTACTTAGGGGCGAAGAAAGGCTAACGCGATTCAACAGCTTGACCCAGTCAGATTCACCCTTGCCCTCAGCCGACGTTCGGCAAGGCGAACACAGTTCCTCGACATGGCCCGGGCCTGTAGACCGCTTCGTATGAGGGGATCGAGGCGTAAAATGAGGCGAGGGTTACCTTCGTTTGGCACCGTTTGGCACCACCCTCTCGAGAGGTGGATCCACCCTCTTAATTGCGAACCGTAGTTGTAATGCTACGCTGGACGAGTTTACTCATGAAACCACTTAGGGGTGGAACGCCGGCTAGGGCAAACAGTGAAATCGTAAGCGTGAAAGCTGTGATCGGCATGCCCCCTACGCTCACCTACAAGTGAGGTGGCGTCTCATCGTTGAAGAGAACAGTCATCGCAGTCGTGGTAATTATCATCATCCTAGCCGTCTCTGTGGGATATTTCGTTTCCCAAGAGCGGACTTCCAATCGAATAAGCATTCATGGGGTCGTCCTCAATGTTGATTTAGCGACAACTCCGGCTGAGCAGCAGCAGGGCCTGTCGGGACGAGATTCGATGGCTCCAGATCACGGGATGCTCTTCATATTTCAAAGCGAGGATTACTGGAGTTTCTGGATGTTCGAAATGAAGTTTCCATTAGACATGATTTGGTTCAATTCCGGTAGGCAGGCCGTTTTCTTTGAGCGGAACTTGCCGCCATGCGGCCCAACCGTCTGCCAAGTCTTCACACCACCAGGTAAGGCAATGTACGTCCTAGAGGTCAACGCTGGCTTCATCGCGGCCCACCAGATATCTCTAGGCGACAAGTTCAACTTCCTCATATTCGCTTCACCGATGGCGTAGGCACGGGAAAGACGCTTCACAGATACCGGCCTGATGGCTTTAGGGTCGCATAGACGCCGGCCAAAATCAATGCCGCGCCAATGCCAATATTCGGATCGGGAACTTCTTGCAGCACGACCCAACCGAGTAGCAATGCAACTATGGGGTTTAGAAAAGTAACCATGGAAGTGTTAGTGGCACTAGCTCTTTTCAGAAGCCAGTATAATCCGATGAATCCGAATGCGGAACCCACTACGCCCAAGTAGAGTACGGCCACGATTGCGGCGGGCGTGAAGTTGAGCGAGGCTGTGGATTCGGTGACTAAGCCAAAGGACAGGAGAGCAGCGGCGCCTATGGAATGTTGAACCAGAACATTGGCAACAGGATCAACTCCTTCCGCGTGCCTCTTGGCGACGACATTGGCCAGCCCGCCGGAAGCCGCGCTTCCAACGATCGCTAAGCTTCCAAGAACAGAGTATTGAGCTGCAAGGTTTTGGAATGCCGTAAGATCCTTCCAGAAAATTGCTATCAAGCCACAGAAGGACAGGATTATGCCCCCGACCTTGATTCCAGTAAGTTTCTCTTGCGTGAAGATATGTGCGAAGATTGCAACGAAGAAAGGCAAGGTAGCGAATAAAACGGCTGACAAGCCGGATGAAACATATTCTTCGCCCCAAAAGACTAGGCCGTAGGGCAAGGTGATTTGGAAAATGCCTAGAAATAGCATCAAAATCCAAGAAGCACGACCTCGAGGCATACGAGCGTGAAGCAATCTCGCCAAGAGGATGAGGCTAGCGGTGGCCGTTGCGAAGCGGAGGCCCGCAAAGAGGAATGATGGCAGGAATTCTAAACCAATCTTTATTCCAAGCCACGTGCTGCCCCAAATTACACAGAGTGCGCCGAAGACTAGACCTGGGGCTTTCGACTGCAAATGCCTCGCGTTCCCTGCGTGGATTGAATGGGGAGACTCTATTCGGGATTACGATGAGTTTTCAGTCGAACCAGGCTTTCATGCGGTCCTTCAAGAAATCTTGTTTCTGCTTGTACCCATCCTCACTCGGGGGTTCGAATTCCCATTTCGGATTAGGCTGCGCATAGAAATTCGCGCGAACCGGTGCGGCTCTTCCACCTCCGACTTCCATGAAACAAACTCCTTGACCATCAAAGGCGGCTGATTTCTCAGCGCCTTGGATTTCGTTAATGATGTTCTGCGCCACAACCTTTCCTTGCTCTTCTGCTAAGACGCCTGCCCTAGGAAGCATGGCCCCTTTTGGTGTCTTAGGGGCCGCGCAGTCGCCGATCGCGTAAACGTTCGGAATCTCCGTCGCTAACGTAGCTGAATTTACAGAAATCCATCCAGACTCAGCCAAAAGTCCAGAATCCTTCAGCACTGATGGCGCCACGTGTATGGGGATCGCGAAAATCGCATCGTGTGGGATCTCATTTCCTTCTTCGGTTAGGATACTCTTTTGTCGAATTTCTTTCACCTTTTGCGAGGGATAATAGGCGATTTCTCGACCTGCCAGGAGCGTCGTTACCCTCTTCCCGGCTTCAGAGCCAAGAATGCCAAGTGGGTGAGCCTCAGGCGTTACAATTTGCATTTTCACTTTGTCCCTGGCCCCATTTTTTCTTAGGACATCGTCTATGATCATTGATGCCTCGTAAGGTGCTGGGGGGCACTTGAATGGCAACCCGCAAACAAGGACAGTCAGCGTCCCTCCTCTCAGCGACGAGAGCTTGTCCCTAATCTCCGCGCAACCGCTCTCCGTATACAAGTTCGTTGCATACCTAGTGAAGCCCTTTGGCGAGCTGAGCGAATAGTCTGCACCCAATGCGATAATCAGGTAGTCATAGGGGAACCTTTTGGCTCCGACTCGAACCTCAAGTTTTGCAATGTCAATTGCGGTCACTTCACCCTCGACGAAATTGATCCCACGCTTCGCCAAGAGAGTCCTATTGCCGGGATTCTGGCCCACTTGCCTTCTGCCGTTAAGTATCCAGAGTTTTGTAAGGCCCATGAAAAAGAGCGGTTGCTTGTCAACCAAGGTTACTGTGTGCTCGGGGCTGAGGCCTTTTCGGAGTGTGTCAGCCGCGGCTAAGCCGCCAAAACCGCCGCCGAGGATTAGGATACGTTTGCCCAACCGAATTCCACGCCGAATGTAACAAGTAAAGCCTTTAGAAATCTTACTCTAACCAAGAGGAGTCTAGCTGGCCAGGGGTTCTATCTAATATCGATAACTACGACTGAAACCCGTTTCCCGCATCCCCGTTTCCCGATTTTCTGACAGAAGATGAAGTTTTCCAGGACTTGCCCTACGTTTGTTATGACCGACGTGTCGAAGGCGTCATACTTGCTGTCGAACTTCGCTTTGCACTCCATACACCTTAGTTTTACGTGTGTTGTCTGTTGACTCATGATCTATACTTCACAATTCAAAACCAGAATTCAGTCTTCTCCAATTGAAACCTTTCGGTCGATTCTCCCCATAAATCGGCCAGCAAGGCTTGGCAACCTACGAGGACAGCTTGGGGATACTGTCCAGTGTTGAAAGCACGTCTCCGACACGTCCCAAGCCTGAAAGCAAACGCTCCTGCTCACAGCCGTAACCTATTCGCAAATAATGGTCCATTCCGAACTGGTCACCTGGCACTACTAAAGTGCTCTTCTCCCGCAAAAGCCGCTCAGCGAGCCTAGTCGAGTTGATCTTAAGAAAATACTTCATGTACGCGATAGCTCCGGCCTTGGGCGGAATGAATGATAAGTAATCGTGATGTTTGTCGACCCAACTTGCTAAAATTGGTAGATTCGAGCGGAGTATCTCCCTCGTTCGCCCTAGGATCTTTGCTCGCGTTTCGGGTTGCATGACCTTCCTTGCGATGTAATCGCTCAAAGCGCTCGGACCGATGGTTGTATAGTCATGGTAGGCCCAGAGTTCAGTTGCCAATTCTTTACCCGTCAATGCCCAGCCAACCCTGAGTCCTGGTAGGCCGTAGGCCTTCGACAACCCGTTAGTTACAATGACCTTATCGTACTTGCCCCAGAATGTTGGAGTCTCCAACCCAGATAGTTCAGCGCCATGATACACCTCGTCGGAGAGAATCCACGCACCCGCCTGCTTCGCGACCTCGCAAATACCTTCAACCGCCTCCTCATCGAGAACCGCGCCAGTCGGGTTGTTCGGGTTGCAGACGGCGATGAGTTTTGTCCTCTTCGTCACGATTTTTCTTAGCGCTCTTAGATTGACTGCCCATTGACTTGCTTCTTCCCTGAGCCAAAACGGCTTGACCTTGGCTTGCATTGTTTTGGCCAAGCCCCAGGCTTGCATGTAGTTTGGAAGCATCACAACGATTTCAGCCCCTCGCTTCAGGAAAGACCAGAGCGTAACGAAGATCGCCTCAGAGCTACCATTCGTCACCAACAAGTCATCGGCCGACGCTTTCGAGTATGTGGCCGCGATTGTCTTTCTTAGTTCCTCCGTTCCATTCGTTTGACTGTACCCTAAAGGTTGTTTGAGCATATCGGACATGTCGCCGTCCAGCAGCTCGACCAGCTTTAGCGGATGGACGCCGCTTTCCGAGAGATTGTATTCGACTTGGTTCTCCCATGTAGATTGCCAACGCTCCATTTCAAAGGGCTGAAGCTTCATAACCTTCAACGAAACTAGATGACCCACAGTGCGTGATAACAACTTTTCCAGATGGGTCGAACCAGGTAGATGAAGGAAGGCTCGCCGATATCAGCGTCGCTTGAACACGTCGCGTACTATCCTCCAAGGAAGGCCGAGAAGTATGCGACTGTTGTCGCATTGCATGGCCGAGGAACTGACGAGAATGATTTGATACCTCTTGTGCATTCGCTGGGTTTGACTGACGCTCTTCTAATTTCCCCACGTGCACCAGCGCCCTTCGAATTTGGTGGAGGCTTCGCCTGGTACGACGTAGGCCAGGAAGGAGTGCCTAACGCGCAGAGCTTTGGTGCGAGCCTTGACCTTTTGCGTCGGTTCATGGATGAGATTAGGGCAGGTTACCCTGTCGACCGTCAGCGAGTCATCCTGCTAGGTTTCAGTCAGGGGACTGTGATGGCGTATTCGGTAGCCTTGTTGGACCCAGCTTCGTTTCTCGGGATCGCAGCCTTAAGCGGTTACATCCCACAAGAGTCAGGCTTACCCCTCGCCGTTGAAGATCTTAGACGGTTTTCCGTTTTTGTCTCCCACGGAGTTTACGATCAAATCATACCAGTTCGTCTAGCGCGTGAATCCGCGGAGCTACTGAAAAAGGCCGGAGCACGCGTAGAGTATCGAGAATATCCTATGGGGCATGAGGTTAGCGAGAAAACAGTTCGAGACTTATCCGCTTGGATCAAAAATCTGCTGAAGTGACCTAGGTTCCTAAGCTTTGTGGCATAAAGGACGAAGTTTTATTCAACTTGAGAAGTCAATGACTAGTGAGAGGAGTAGTGTTGGGTAGTAGGTCGCCGCGACCTAGGGAGGTAGCGCTTACCGCCGTTATGACCGCTGCGACGGCTGCAGTAACTATGGTACTCAGCATACCATTCCCACCCACACGAGGCTACTTCAACTTGGGTGATGCAATGGTCATGCTCGCAGGCTTGCTATTTGGGGCAAGGCTCGGGGGCATTGCAGGCGGCGTTGGATCGGCAATCTCTGACATTCTCTTAGGCTATGCGTACTTCTCACCGTTGACCCTTTTCATCAAAGGAACTGAAGGTTTCCTCACAGGCCTGATAGGGAACAATCGAAGGTTCCCTTTCAAAGTGGCAGGGGTCGCGGCGGGCGCTGTGGCGATGCTGGTCGGCTATTTTTCCGTTGAAACCCCGCTGTACGGGATTGGCGCGGCTTTTGCGGAACTTGCCACGATAAATTCTATTCAAGTCCTGTCTGGGGCTGTTGTTTCACTATTGTTATGCCAAGCGATTCTGAAGGCTTATCCTGACATCAAGTTTCTACAACCGAGACATGAAGGCATCCGATGGGGCGTGATCATGGTCGTTGTTGCTTCACTAGTTCTAGCTGTGATTGTTGGCTTCTATCTAATGACGGGTATTTCGCCCTGAAAACGAGGCTGATAGTCCCAACAGTCAGGACAGCCTAATCCATTTCGACTTTTTTTGTTCATCCGTCCTAGCCACTTTAGGTCGTTTCCCTAAATAGAAGCCGACCAAGAGGGCGGCGGGAATGTCGATGAATGAAGGGTGTACGAAATTGTGGCTTGCCAGTCTCCACGCCAACTCCATTAATATTCCCAGAATTGCGAGAATTTGGGTAATACGAATCTTGGGGAAGACTGAGGAAAAAGCTTCAACAAACTCGTAAGCCAAAGTGAATCTTCTCCTCTTAGAACTAACGCAAGGGATTTCTAAAGAATTCATGACTGCCTTTCTAAGCTTACTGGACCCCTGCCAAAGTAATTGTATAGCCAAATGGGCAAGACAGTAAGGTCCAACACGAGCATTAAGACCTCCATGACGACCCCTGCTTCAGCCTGCTGAGGCGCTGGGTACACGGAGTAGATGTAGGTAGGAGTGAGGAGGAGGATAGCACCATAGAGGCCCATCGCCTTCCCGAGGACTATTGGCGCAAGTTGCCGCGCTCTCCTCGTCAACCCTCTTGACCCCCCAAATACCAGACAACCTACGCCGAATAATGTGACATGCATTTCAAAGTGAACCATTACGCTCAGCACCGCGGCGTCGAAATTGGCTGGGAGATACCAGTAGGCTGTCAAGAGAGAAGCCGTGACGAAGGCGGCAATGCCCCATTTGTTGAGTACGGAATTCGCCGTCAGAAGATGGCGGTACATTTCGGCGACTTTCCTATGAAATGCCGACGCGACAAAGATCAGCGAATCGACGCCGTACGAAATAAGAAAGCCTGCAGCGATGTAAAGAAAACCATGAGCCATATTCATGGTCAAAGTTGACTCCAAATATGCGCTAAGTGGCGTAATCATAGAAAAAATAATCACGGACGCAGTGCTGATCGCAAAAACGCCTCTAAGAAACCACGTCATCAATACGGCACGAAGGTACCAGCCCTTAGCTTCGTTCGGGGTCAGCCCTAAAGGAACTATGCGCTCAATTTCTTCTGTTCTTCTTCTAGTCTCTTTGACCGTTGCCGTAGGATTCCGCCCACGAAACCTAGCTAGTAAAACATCGAAATCTTAACGCTGTCTTTAGGCCTCTTTCGACGCTCCTCGTTTCTAAGTAGGAGTTTCATTAGCAAAACGCGCAACATGGCTAGTGAGAGAGCAGGTAAGAAACCTGATATTTTGATAACTGACGGATTGCGCACCTACCAAGAAGCGTACAAGAAAGAATACTGGACTCGTGATACGGATGATAGAACAGTGCACATTCGGAACATCACATTCAAAGGCCAGCACAATAACAACAAGATGGAACGGCTCAACGGAGAAATCAGAGACAGGGAGAAGGTAGTTCGGGGCTTAAAGAAACCAGACACGCCAATCCTAACGGGCTACCAAATCTACCACAACTACGTGCGACCACACGAAGCGTTGAACGGAAAGACACCAGCCGCCGTAGCAGGTATTGAAGTACAAGGCGAAAACAAATGGCTAACGCTTATCCAGAATGCCAGCAGATTTCATAAAGGCAAAGGAGATAAACGCCCTTAGGAGAACCATCCACGAGTGTGCTTGTCTACCGTAACACTCGACTCAACAGAGGTAGCCGCTCTAGTCTCAGCTGTTGTTGCGTTCATCATATTGATTGCAGACAGATTGTTCATTGAACCAAGAAAGTGGAAGTCAAGGTATAAGATACAGTCGCTAGAGAAAAAGCTAGAAGTCCATGGTTGGCTCATCTCAGTCTTAAAGGGTTGTCAAGAAAAAGAAAAGAGACAAGGAGGTGCGCCCCCTGGTGAAACGCACTTGTTGGAATCTAGTGACATTATCAACCTTGAAAAAATCTTTGGGAGCAAGGCATACCTTCTATCCGACAAACTTAAGGAAACATGGTATGACCTCCAGGCGAAAGATACGTATTTTGAAATGATGCGGGTTCGCACGGCTGAAGTTGAGCAGCAACAACCTGTTAACTTGCGGCCTACAACCACAATGCCAGCATCTACGATGCAACTTCCACCAATCAGGCACGATATTATCGGAGCAGACTTGACAGAGATGCAAACTCAAGCTGAGTCAGATTTGACAAAGCTCCAAGACGAATACGACAAACTCACAGGCACTTCAAAATAGCCGCGCCCGAAAAGCCCAAACGAGACTTCTAATCTCCCGATTTGACAGCAACTTTCATCTCCCTAGCATTTGACCGAACCGAACGCCGCAACCCATCCCTCGAATCTTGACAGCAAGAAGAATCCCTTACCAACTTGACAGAACCCGCAACATTCAAACCTAAATATCAGTGCAAGAGATTTGCACAGCTCAAAATTACCGTGGTAGTCTGTAGTGCAATCATGCGCGCTGCGTTTCGCACCCAAATTGTCCCTTTTGGTTGGACTGTGCCTCTTCTTCTTCTCGCTACCATTTGCTTTCGCCCAGTCCTCGCAAGTTGAGATGGAATGGGCGCTGTTTAACGAGATTCTGATAATAGGGATAATCGTAGGCGTTGTAGTCTTTGGCCTTCTGTTTTACGCCATAATTAGGTTCAGAGAGAAACCGCATGAGGCTGGTGCGAAGTGATGGTTTCGAAAACACATGCCATAGAAATTCTCTCAATCATTGTCACTTCTGCGGTCTTAGCCTACATAGGTGTGGTCGCCGGTATTTCGCTGATGGCAGTGGACACTCCACCCCAACAGGAAGGGGCACTCCACGTGAAGGTTATCGCGCGCCAGTTCTATTGGACGTTCCAATATGCGCCCGGTAGCTCGATCACATTCCCCAACGGAACAACCATTGAATACCCCAATGGAACTTCCATACAGAACACACTCTATGTTAAGGCCGGACAAGTAGTAGACTTAGAGGTAGTTTCCGACGATGTTGCGCACAGCTTCTTCATCCCCCAGTTGGGAGTCCACATTGATGCCATCCCAGGACACGATAACCATTACTGGCTGAGAGCAGACAGCCCTGGGCAGTACCTTATTGAATGTACCCAGTTCTGTGGC
>Ga0187886_1001724_pt1 | contig 19004 bp, 41 predicted proteins | sample June2016WEW_20_1_FD_133001 | JGI IMG/M metagenome (GOLD analysis project Ga0187886, IMG submission 133001) | Peatland microbial communities from SPRUCE experiment site at the Marcell Experimental Forest, Minnesota, USA - June2016WEW_20_150 | ecosystem: Environmental > Terrestrial > Soil >... | reverse complement strand
ACTCCATTAACATCAACCACATCTTTAGGTATGACAACACAAAGACTGTCTCCTCTACTCGTGACATTGCACATCAAAATAGCTTTCAGATTGCCGATCTTTCGATAGAGGCCAAAATCACGTTTAAACTTGCCTTCCTGATCCATGCTCTCATCAAGACCATTCTATATCTGAAAGACCATTTAAAGTTATCTTGCCATGACTATGATCAACAACATTCAAGATTCAATATGGAACATCTAGACAAGCGATCACATATTGATACGTGGCTTTCCACATTCTGTTTCTACTGTTTGAAGTAATTTCTGAAGGTCATCTCGTTTTCCAATGAGTTCGATGGTCAATTTTGAAGGTTCATCACTTGGAGCTATAAATCTAGTGTGAAGATATGTCCGAACAATTCTCATTATATCACCTCCCTTAACTCCGGCTCCAGAAATGCTTTTTCTTCTGTTGTTCCTCAAGAGGCTTTTCCGGCTGAGTTTGAATAGTTGGCATGGCAATAGGCTGAACACTCACATCCGTTTTTCTCTGCATTGCCAGTATCGCCTCTTCTCTTCCTTTCCCTTCAAGGCTAATAATTCTATGTTCAACTTCATCGACCATATCAGAAAAGATTTGATATTCTGATCCTCCACGTTTCGCAATCAATTTCAAGATGCTATTGAAAATAACGAGTTTCGGAGTGAGCCTTGTTCGTTCAGAAAGTTCCTTCATGTTTGTTAAGCCGGAGAAGATATCTTGGAAAGGACTTATGCCTCTTCCAGCTTGAACATAAAGAGCAATCTCATAAGCCTCGATTTCCATTCTACGTTTTTCTTTATCATAGGATTTCTCCCATTCAGTCTCATCGAAGGCTGGAGGCTGTATGTTTTCTTCTTTAGGTTTTGTCTCTTCTTTCGATGCTTCTGGAGTCGGAGCCGGTTTTGTCTCTTGTTCAGTTTCTTGACTCATCGGATCAAACCCATGATCTTGAGGATCAAATAGAGAACTGAAACAAGAGTCATCAAAGTAAGCAATAATGAGAAGGTCAATAGTTGCCGGAGCTTTTCACTTTCACTTATGGCATGAAGTAAATTCTTGAGAAAATCGGTTTCAATGAATTTTTGACTATCTTCCTTGGTCCAATGAGGCTGAATAACCGTTTTTGCTTCCATATCATAAGTTATGGCTTTTGGTGAACCTCGATGAACGTCTATCGTTGGCCACCAAACACCCAAACGTCTAACCGGATAAACGGAGGATCGTTCAAAAGTGAATTTCCATTCTGGCCTTTTGCCTTCCTTCACCTTCTGCATCATTATAGTTTGACCATCATTCTCGACTCTACGAAAACAACTTTTTTCTCCCGAAACGGTCTTAACTCTAATCATGTATTTCCGGTTGCGACTCATGACTTTTCCGATACTCCTTAACAATATTCCTCAGTTCATTCTTGATTCTATGATAGAACAAAGGATTTAAAAGATCGCGTTTCGGATGCTTAGAATCTCTGGCAACCTCATTAATATGAGTGATGATCAAGAGTTGAAGGTCTTTCGGTAATTCATACCATCCTTTCTCTCGATAAACAACCGTCAAAAGATTGAGCTCCAATTGTTTCCGATCTGGAAGATTCTTGAGACTTTCCATCATTCTCCCTCTTGGAAACTGAATCCTCTTCGAGCTCCGGTTCCCGATCCTCTTCTATCCTCCAGAGGCTTATTAGCTTCACTCACACAAGTTCTTATGTCAGCCAGTATTTCAATGAGATAGAGTTTGAAATCACGGTCAAAATCAATAGGATTCTTCGTAGCTAAAAGCCCATTGAGCATTTCAACCTTTTTCATATAGGCTCCTCCGTCAATGCTTTGTATTTAGCGAGCTCCGGCAAAAAGAAATCCTTAACTTGTTGGCCATTAGCACTTTTTATATATGCTAGAAAAGCTATGGCTTTTCCAGATTGCATTGCATAACCGGTTTCCAAATGTGTTTTGATGAACCAATACATAACTCTTAAGCTCACTTTCCAATCAATGTTTTCAACTTTTTTATCTGGACTATGAGCTCTCGGATTAGCTCTATTCCAAATTGTCGGGCAAGGAACTTTAACAGGAACTCTTATGGGAAAACCTTGGATCGTTTCTTCGTCATCAAATAAAACCCATACTTCTCGCGGAATATCAAAGTTCCACGCGACTTTCTTAACTCCATACTCGGCAAGAATACCATTGATTTGATTTCGTGTTGTTTCCGGAGGTAATTTGGTTTGTGCATAATGGACTAATGGATCATCCGAATAGATTTTAACAATTTTGCTCATGAAGTTTCATCAGAGGCATGTGTTAATCTGTATCCGATTTCGAAAAAGACTCTGGACCTTTTTTCTTCGATTTGCCGGTTCCTAAAAGTTCTTTCCTGAACCACACGAGAATAAAGCCAAGGCCAACAAGACCTCCGATGAGATACAACGGATAGAAAATGACCGCATAACCTAACGCTAATCCAACGAGAGCTCCAGCGAAGAACCTTGGATCGAGAAAGAACTTTCTGAGTTTACTTAAGTCCAATTCCAAGGCATACCCTTCCTAGAAGGAACTGAACCGTATCTTTTGGATGGATTGGAACGAGTTTGTATGTCGTCAAATAGGTTGCAATGGCAAAACCAACAGCAAAAGCGAACACGACCGCACATGTGAGCCAGTAGTCATATTTTCTTTCGATGACTATTTGGAAACCGCAAGTATCGCAAATGATTTTATCGGATCGTCTTTGTCGAAGCTTTGAAGCACAAACCGGACATGACTCGATTTTCTCCAAAACATCTTTAGTGATCTCATTTCTATATTTCATTTTCAATATCCTCAATTTTTGCTTTCCTTAAGATAGAACGTAATTGATTGTTTCGCTTTATATCCTTTTGCCTAATATGCCTTCCAGATTGATAAGCACTAACATAAATCAGGAACACGACAAGAAACATGAGGCTATAATTCACAAGAGTATTTATCAGATCAGGATAATCTTGAGCACTCGTGTTTGGCAATGGAAGAGCATTCATCAAAAAATTAAGACTTGCCATGACTATCAGCCTTCGTATATTCTGATAGTCTCCTAATAATAGTTTGTGATTGAAGGGAGGTGAAATTCAAATGGATGGACTTGCAGAAAAGGTTTTCATTGGCCTCATCGTCATAGTATTTGCCATATACCTAATTCCAGTAGGTATAGAGGCATTGGCCGGCACGAACACAACGAACTGGACCAAGGTGACCGGAGGGACCGGTATCATAGCACTCTTCGGCTTGCTGGGCTTGATCTTCGTCGGAGGCTTCGCTTTTGCTTTCCTCAAAGGTTGGCTCACAACTGGATAGTATCCGACCAAGACAAATCATTTCCCTTCATTCACCCTTTCTTAGTTTAAATAGAGGAATCAACTAGAATAATGTTCTAGAAGAATGATCTAGGTTGCCGAAAACAAAGAAGATGACTCCAAAACAAAGACGAGCTTGTTATGCTACGAAAGGCTTTAAACGTAAACCTCGAAAGAGGAGATAAACAAGCATGGTCTATTCTGAACCGTTACAGCTTGAGAGCTTGCCCTCATGGATCGGTCAAAGTCTCGGCTTTTCGGCTAATGATCCAATTGGCCTTATTATGGGAAGGCTCCTAGAGATTTTTATTGTCTTGGCCTTCTTGTTTATTCCAGCCATGTACTTGAAAATTCACGTTTACATTCTAGAAGTCGGCTCGATTCTTGCCTTGGCCTTCTTAACTGCAATGGGAGTCATGGACTTTTGGATATGGCCAATCATAGGTCTTTATGTTGCTTACGAGCTTTCTCACAAAGTTGGAGGTATGCACTTCTAAAATGCCTCAAGCTCCTCATGCTCTCTATACTCTCATTCTCGGAGCCGTAATATTCATCCTTGGATATACTCTAGTCATTAGCTGTTTGAGTCTTGCAAGTCCTCTTCAAACCGGACAATATTATTTGGCTCAAAGCATCAATGGCTATCAAACACAACAGAACGTAAATCTTGCAGATTTCAATGTCTATAATGAAACCGGATCGGTTGTTGTTTCATATAACAATTTGACCGGATACAGCGTTACGTTGAACGAAGAAACAATCAAGTTCATATGGCATACTCCCTATAGTTACTTCATCACGATTGGACCGATTCCGGAAAGTTTCACAGTAGAATCGAACTATCACTATTTCAGAATGACAAATCCGACTCCTCTAACAAATGAACAATTCATAACAATTCCCGATCTCATAGGAGTCTATGATACAGTAAACGATCAAGCTATCATCAAAACACACGATGACCAACTTGTTCTCCAATTAACTTTCAAAAGCAATTCAACAAGTAAAACCTTACTTCAAGCTTTGAGCTCTCACGATCCGATCAAAATCAGCTATGGAGGCCAGCCAGATTTCAGTTCAATGGGAGGCAACTTTTGGACCGCACTAAACAAATTTCTCACTTTTCATGCTGTTGATACTGGAATCGCAATCATCGATTTAACGACAAACCTCATCGTTACTACTCCAATCTACATAGCCTTATTTTATATAGGCTATCGGCTCATAGCCGGACTAATACCATTCATCTCAGGAGGAGGATCAGCATGAACAAGAGAGCTCTCACGATTTCTCTATGCCTTTTCCTCATTGCCGGACTCTTTTTTCACTGGCCAGAGAATCTAAGATCAGTTCATGCAGATACAACAACCGGCTCATTCACCATTTATCCATGCAATGATACAAAAGTGGATAAGGTCATACCGAATACTCAAAGCTGGACCAATGATTCAATCATCGAATTAGCATGGGATTCTTCTCCAGTTGAAGAGATGAGAGGATGGTTCAAATTCAACCTCTCAACCTCATATATTGGACCGTTAAACATCACAACCGCAACATTCTATCTCTACATGATAACCTTAGTTTATGGTGATGCTGGAACATGGGTTTTAAGAAGCATTGATCCCTCTAACGAAACTTATTGGACTGATTCTAACATCACATGGAACAATGCCCCAACTCGTTACAATTGGCAAGAAGCTGATATTTTCGATAGTTCCGGAGCTGGAACATGGCTAGCCATTAGTCTCTATGCTGGAAATTCCACGCAAGGACTCGGAGCCTTGCAAGATGCTTATGACAATAATCGAACAAAAAGTTATCAAGTCCAAGACTATACGACTCCATCATATGCCAACTTCACAACGATAGACAGCACTTCTAACAAACCACACATAGTCATAGAATACAATCAAACTGTTGGATCAGAAGCAACAACTTCAAGACCTTCCTTGACCAATCCGAGCCGGACCTATACATTAGACTTCTATACTTTTCAAGATGCTTTAGTGAATAGTGTCTCCGGCAATACAGCTTATCCAAATGATTCAATAGATCAAGTGAATCTCAATAGTGGCTCTGGAATAAAAAGCATGATCTTCAGCCAGTTCAATTTAACCTTTCCAACTAATGCCTATTGGCAAGAAAACGGAATCGCAAAAGGACTCTATGTTTACGGAAACGATAGCTGGAATATGGCCTCTCATGAATGGATAGCCTTAAGCATTGTCTTTGTCGGATATTGCGATTTCACTTTCGGAGGCTACAATGATCTTCTTGGTTTAAATCGGACTAATGAAAATTGGACCGATGCAACTCTCACATACAACAATATGCCTCCAACTCGAAGCTCAAGTCTTTCTCCTCCAGTTCAAATCTCTAGGACCGGATTCACAAGGTTTGACATTAGCACTCAAGAAGATTATCTCAGATACAGCATTCAAAACACCTTCAATTATACTCTCATAAACGAGATCAACAGCACATACTCAAGCGGAATCGGCTATAACAATTGGAGAATGTTAGAATATGGATTCGGCTTTAGTTACATTGAAATGAATATTCAGTTTGGAACAGGAGCAACAACCGGTCCATCAACAATTCTCGGATGGTTCAACGTTCCATATATTTTCGCTTTGAATCTCGGTCTTGGCGATCCTTCCGGAGTCGGAGCCTTCATTGCCGGTATGATCTTAACATTCTGCATCTATATAGTGCTAGTTATTCCAATAGCCTATATTATGAGATCGAAGAAATTATCCATCATTCTATTAACCTTGGCTGTTCTAACTCCATTAATGATTCTCGGCTGGTTGAACATAGGCATATATGCCCTGATCATCATACTTACATTGCTTCAAATGGGAGGAGTATTCAAACGATGAGCAAATCGAAACTCTTAACGATCATCATTTGCATATTCCTTTTTTTCACGATCATATTTCCTTTGATAAAAGTAGCTTATGCAACTATTACGGATCAAAGTCTCATGAACATTTTGCCATTTAAATCAAGTCCCGAATATTTCAATGCCACTCAATACAGCATTAACTATGCTAATAACTTGAATCAAATGGTCATTAGTAACACTACGATTTTTCAGTTTAATGGCACGGATTTAGGAAGCCATCCTCAATGCTATGCTTTCCTGTGGAAAGTTCAGATGGAAATAACTGGCACGACTTACAATAATCCGGCTGAAATGACCATGAATGGACAGGGTTATATCCTCAAAAAGAATGGAGCCAGTACTTACTTGATGGATTTATTAGTTGATAACTATGATCTCCAAACTGGCTTAACATTATGGGTTGGCACTCCTTATGACTTCTGGACAATCGTGCTTTTCAATAATACTGCATCAACTACAATGCTGAATAGTCTAGCTTATGATTATCAGCATGGAGGAGAACCTGATCATCTTGTGGGCAATCTGACAGGAGGCCATAGTCCCAGCACTTGGGCAAATCCCATGTATGAACTCATTGGCACAAGTGATTATTGGTATGGCTGGGTTCAAAACAGAGCCGTATATGCAGAAGGAACTTTAACGACAATTATTGAAACTCTCACGTTTCCAAGTAATTCATTGATGAATGACATAACATATGTTGTTGATTCCTCGGCTTATTCCGGCTATTCAAGTCTTCAACTTCCTAATGGAAATCACAGCTTTACTTTCCCAACAGCTCAATTCCAGAACAATACTGTGAACTGGGTTTTTCTAAACGTAACCGGAAACGGTATTCTTCAATCTGGAGCCAGTTTTACTTTTGACATTGAAGCTCCGACAACGATCATAGCTTATTATCAGAATGAGCCGGTCCATGTTCTGAGTATGGGCTGGATCATGTTTGGCCTTGGCCTCATCGGATTGATTATGGTTTTTGCCTCTTGGTTTGTTCTCAAACATTTCTGGCAAGATGGTCAAATTGCAGAAGCCTTAATGTTTTGGTTCATCCTTATCATACTTGGATTTGGCTTAATAGTCGCATGGATCGGAGGATAAAAAATGACCATAGACCTTCATGTTCCCTTGTTTTTTCAGTTTCTTCAATGGCTTTATGAGAAATGGGAAAAGCGTTTTGGTCATAAACTTTCTTTTGGAGAAATGTTCGAACACTTTGAGGATCAAGAAAGGATGAGAAAAATCCTTATGCTTAAAGGATTTAGTATTGAGAGAGAATGGAAACAATGACTGAAATGGAAACGTTCTGGCAACAACTCATCTATGGCTCCGGAGCCTTCTTATTTGTCGCGATCTTCTTGAGCATCCTCTTCCTTGTGAGTTACAAAGTCAAATATTTTTCTTTGATTAGTATTGGCCTTGTGGTCTATCAAGCCATTAACTACATGAACCAAAGCGATATTACAAACTTGAGTTTTCCAATAATCATCCTGTGGATCAGCACATTCTTTTTCGGGTTCAAACTGAGTCTTGATCTGAGGAAATAAAATGAACCGACATATCATCATAGGTTTTGTTCTTATTCTTATCGGATCATTAGGTCTTGCCAGTTGTTTGATTCCAGCAAGAAACCGACTGTCTTATCTCTCTTTTTTCATTGTTTCTGCCTCTGACTCTTATGGAGATGACATTAACGATACCATAGTGAACCAATATAACGGTTCAAACTGGCTTCTGATCCAACAATTTTCAAGCAATGGATCAGCCAGAATAACCGATAATCAAAGCGTGAGCTTTCTAGTTACTGTGAAGATCAACGGCTCATTACTCGCGACAAACACGAGCTCCGGAGCCGACTCGGCTACACGAGTAAACATGACAATCATTCAGGCTGATAATGGAACAAACATCATATGGAACAATCTAGTTTTAAATTCAACTGGAACTCCAGCGTTCACGAGTCCTTATTGGTATGTGGCCAAACTCGGCAATTGGACCTCCAGCCTTCCAGTTTCAGGAGTAACATATAATTGCACAATCTACTATCAAGGAAATTATTGATCTTTGTTCTAGTCTCTTCAATCCTCATTATTTCTGAGCCTTCAATAAGTCAAACTTCTCTGGCCTTGCCTCGAAGTTTAACTCCCTTCACAATCACTAAATATGTTCCTCTCTTGAAATTCAATAATCAAACGGTCCAAACAGATGCTTTTAACATCACTTTTAACAATGATGGAAGTTTCTTGATCAGAAACTCAAAATCGGATGCTCTGTTATTCCAGAGGCCAATATTAACGAATGCGAACCTCACCCTTTCAATATTCAACAATGCCTCTTTCATTCTCCAATATTTTCAATTAACCGGAACAGCTTATAGTGTGAACATTACCTTTGATTTTCTATTGTTGCCTTCATCCATAAAGATGAGCATCATAACCCTTCTTGCGAATCCGGCAAATCTGAGTTATGCCATGTTAGCGTCAAACAGCAAAATCTTTAACGCAACCTTAAATCAGTTCTTGAGTCAAGACGCGAATGGCTCAAGTGTCGGCATAAACTGGAACGACATAAGCCGATACTGTTTTTTCAATCAAGCAACCGCGAGCTTAACGGTTATGTTAGGCTCTGGCTCTTCAAATCTTGATCCAACATTGATTGATACTGTCTCCGGTATTCCGGAAGATGCTCTAGTCTATGCTTATCAAAAACGAGTCTTACCCATTCAAGGATTAGACTGGGTTTTCTACTGTGATGCAACATATATGAAATATAAAACGAGTTATGATTCTTGGACTACATCAACAATCCTCACGAAAGTTGATTATTCCTTTCAATTTGACATTGCGACAAATGGCTCGGACCTAAGTTTTGCAGTTCTTAATGGAACTGATTTTCTTTATTATCGTAGAGGTTTAACAAACAATACTGGAGGAATCACTTGGTATGCGTCAATACAGAACTATACTCTGAGTTCTGGCTCTCTAGGAAATTACTTTCCAAGTCTCGAAATGAATAGCTCCGGATATGACTGGCTCGTTTTTTATCAATTAACCGGAGCTGGAGCTAAGAGAGATATGTATTATGTCAATAATGTTGTGAATGGGAGTTTCATTTCGTCTTTTAATGGATTGCTAAGAAGTGGCCTAACCGCAACAGATTATCCAATTGTCAGAGCCGGACTTTCCGGCAAGATGTTCTTTCTATTGAACTTGAACAACACCTCCGATTTTTTGAGGATGAGAATATATAATGGAACGGCTTGGAATGCCACTCTGTTCACTGCAACAACTGATCTTGTAAATGGCCAATATCTCTCAGCTATTTCCAACAACAACAATCTCCACATAAGTTTCATCAGTTACAACATCACTGCTGGAGGAGGTCATGACGGAAGTCTCATGTATATAATGAAAAACTCAACGGATTCATGGTTGCCGAGCTTTAAAATCACAGGGAACATCGTAAGCGTTCCTTATTTGACCGGAGCCGTTTCATGCAATGTGACCGCAACAAATCAGAGTTGGGTTTTCTATTACAGTAGAATAGCCTATCCACTCACGGAGATCAGTTATAGGCAACATTTTGAGAATGATACTTGGAGTTCGGCTATTGTCCTCATAAATGAGAATGTTCTCTGTTCGGATGTTCTAGCAAGGACCATCCATTCTTATCCTTCGATCTCGAATAATCAAATAGCAGTTCTTTTTATGGATTCACTTTCGGCTCCCTACAATATCAAGATTGATTATCTCAGTTTTGTAACAGCCGTATGGCATGACATAACGATCTGGCTCGTTCAATTATCGACTAGACAATGGAATCCTATTTCAAACTGGCTCCTCCAGCTCCAAACAAGACAATGGCAAGACATAGCGACTTGGCAAATCCAACTGATAACGCTAGGTTGGCATTTGATTTCTGGCTTGTTCATTCAGCTAGGACCGGAGAACATGGCCTTCCTCATAATTCCGATACTATTCTTGAGCATGATTCTTCTTGGAATTTTGATTCTGGCTTATAGAAGGAAGAGATAAATAATCTTCTAATGCTTCCTCCATTGGAACTTGCTCATAAGCTGGAGCTGACCTATTCCGTTTTGAAACTATCCAAGCCCAAACCGAAATATTGGCTCCTAAGAAAAAGAGAATCGGAATCCAACTTTTAGTAATAAGACCTAGTATGACGATCAAACCGGAAGAGAATGGAGCATAAAGAATTATAAGGACCGAGACAATGAGAGAAAAAAGGGAGGATGAGGCCAAGACGATTCTCCTCTCATCTCGTCAAAAGCCAAGGCATGCCAAAACCCAAAATTGACATGCCTAACAATAGAGCTCGGAATACTATGGCTTTCATATGATCGCCAATTCCTTTAAGTGTTGAACTTATATTTAAAATCTAGTGAACTCTTGTTCTAGAACTAATTTCTATTGTGGGAGTGTGGGAAAGGAGGAAAGGAATATGCTCCGTTCCCTTAAGAACTCATCGAGAGAGAAGTTCTTTGACAACCAACTTCCCACACTCTACTTTGAAAGATTGAACAAGTCTTATTTAAGAGATGTGAAAGCACGTTCTAGAACATTGTTCTAACAAGAACTTTCCTCTAGAAGATTCTTCCATAACCTATAAGAACTTTGAAATCGTAAGCTAGTTTGGGAGCTATAAGATGATGATGAAGCTAGATAATTGTTCAATCACCATAGATTGCAAGACCTTTTTTCTCCAATCTTTCGGTTTTTGGTCTTGTGCATTCCAAACTTGGTCTAGCTGAATGAAAGCTCCCAAAACAAAACTATGATGTGAGAATATGTTTTCCATCCGGACTAAAACCCTAAGATTTGCAACTATCGCGTTATTAGTCCACATCATTTCAATATTGCAACCATCAGGATTAATGACTGTTGCCTCTATTCTCTTTTTGCAATTGACCGGACTTTTCATTTTTCTAGACGTTCTTAATGATTTCCTTGAATGGAAAAGAAATCGAAAGAATCAACGTGAGAATAAACTTGTGGTGTAGTCATGTTGTGCAGTTCCATGAAAATGCTTAAGTATCGCACAAGTTACGATATATCTATGAAGGTGATTGAACGTGAATAAAAAAAACTTCGAAATATTATATGCTCTCTTGCTTGGAGATAGAAGCAATACTCCATTTGTAAAATTCAGAAATCCGGACCAATGGAGATGAATCTAACCTTGGAGAATCTCATCGGACCATCTCCAGAAAAAATAGAAGCTCTCAAAAAGAAACAAAAAGAGTGCGAACATTTCAGAGTTGGAAGAGTAATGGACTTTTGGGAGTGCTTAGAATGTGGCCTAGAATTTAGGCCAATGGAGAAAAAATAATGGTTTGTGGTTGTGAGGCAACAATAAGCCAAGACGATCCTAGAGCTGAAATCTGGCTCTATGTATTCGGCAAAAGAAGCTTTCCCTTGAAACATCCATTGCCTTATTTGAACTCGTGCTTTCCGAACATGGTCTTTTATTCTGGAGATGCTTCGGCTCTAACTCCGAATCAAACGGACAAACTCATTGAGGCCATGACTCGAAAGTTCAACATCACAAAAGACCAAGTTCTCGACTCAATCAAAGATGGAGTTATCCCGATTCGAGCCGATAACGTGACAATTTCGATTTGCCAACGTCATACTCTCGGCATGCTCGATTTCAATGAGGATGAAGAGGAATAATGGCTTTCATACCTTGGTATATACCGTTCTGGCTTGAGAGTCCGGAAGAATGGGAATCGGAAGAGGATGAATGGGAGGAAGATGAAGAATGATTCCTCTTGATGTAGTCTTGAGGCATTGGTTGGCCAACGAATACGGAGATTGGCTTGTCGCCAATTCATTAGTTCCATTGACTAAGAACGTGTATATGAAAGATATTAGGAGGTTGAAACAAGAATGAAATATCTGAGATATGTCTATTATTACCTTATTCTACGAGTTACAACATCGTTCTTTTCGGAAGATTGCAAAGCATTAGCAAAATTAATGGTGAAAAAACACTCATGAAAGGCATTGTTCAACTTAGACAAAGAAGTTCTCAAGAGCTCAAGGATCGGCTCAATCAAATCTCTAATGATCTTATGCGAGCTAGAAGTTGGCAACATGATGGAGGAGTCATTCATACTCCACAAGCTGACAATCCCATGTTTATTAGAAAATTAAGAAGGGAGAAGGCTCAGATTCTAACTCTTCTGCATGAAAGGGAGGCCAAGAATAAATAATGAGTTCTGAAATCATTAGACTATTTGTTTCTGATAAGCAATTGATGGAAATAAGAGAACGTCTAATAGCTTTGTTGGCCAAGCATGTTGTCAAAGATCACGACTTAACTTTAATGGAGGCTATCTTAATGAAGGATTTACTTGAGATTGGAATCAAAGAAGTCAAGACCATATCTGTTCAGAAGGATTCAGAATGATGAAAGTTCAAATCAGAATAGACGTTATGGCACTTGAACTAATAACCCTAGAAGAACTTTTCGGAGAAGAGATAGCCCTAGAACTGTCAATACTAGAAGTTCAGTTGGAGAGAAAATAATGAAAGACGAATTTGAAGTTTCCCAACTCAAAGGATTTGGAGGCAAGGCCAAATCTAAAAGATTGTACAAAAAACATCTTGACGTTGATCTTTCTTGGCATGGACCTAAGAGGAAGAAAGAATGAATATTGATGATCCTTTGTTTTTAGATAAGTTGGCCTTGCAAATGAGGCGATCAAGATGGGGGAAGAGAGCCAGTCATGTCCATGAATCAAACAGCCATTGATTTAGTACAAGTGATAGTTGGGAGTTTTCCTTTCATAATGATTATCAGTATTATAGTGTTTTTCGTGATGGATTGTAGGCAACGAGAAAGTTCTTCCTCAATTGAAGTTTCTTTAACAGAGGAAGATGCTGAATCAGAGGATCAAGAGCCGGAGCCAGAAATCAAAGAGAGTCGAACTTGCAGTTATTGCGGAAAAGAACTTTTATTCGATGAAACGGTTTGTTCTTATTGTGGAGCTCCTAGAAAAACATGAACAATAAATCAGCCGTTACAGAAGAGATCAAACAATCTACGATGCTTAGTTCTCATATGAAAAAAGTTGAACTTAGAAGATTAAGGAAAGAAGGTTATGCTAGATAATCAATACAGCCTCTTGAATTTTGGCAAGTTCTGGCAATTGATAGAATTCGAAACTCTAGGCTTAAGAATGCAAGATTTTTGTGATTGTCGCTGTTGGAGATGTAGAAACAAGAATTGTTCTGATAGAATAAACCGATACAAACTTACGTCTAGAGGATACAAGGAACCTATTGCCTTATCCTCCAACGGCTCACGAGCCATTTGATCGTTCTATAATGACGGCATTTCGGACAGAATAGGCCAGATTTTCTTTCTTCGAGTTTTGATCCGCATTTCCAACATTTTCTTTCATCCTTTCGTTTCTCTTTGAGTTTCTGGAGTTTGTATGTGTTATATTCTCGTTCAATTTTCAACAGAGAAAAGTTCGTCATGATTTCAACCCATGTGAGCATCACAATCTTCTTGACAACAAGTTAAACAATCTCCACACATTGAACAATATTTTCCAAGTCCTAGTTTCTTATCATCCGGACAATCAACACATTTACATTCAGTCATACTTCATCAATCCTTGAAACATATCCTTTCCATTGCATGAACTTGAGAAATCTCCATGCTCCTGATCGTGCTTGTTGTTCATCAAGACCGTTTAAAAAAAGGAGAATTTTGCCTCCCTTCGTGTTCAATGTCGCAATCCAACACTTCATATTTTCAGAGCCATGTTTCTTTGATAGTCATCGACTATTGCTTGATCGGCTTTTCCATAGTATCTTTCTAATGCCTCTACGGACCAGTTTCCAGTTCTTGCAACTAAGCCGGTGTTCCATTGAATTGATCCATCCGGATTCTTTGATCTTAACATATGTTGTGCGTACATATGTCGCCAGAAGTGGAACGGTCTTGTTATTCTTGGCTCAATCTCCGGAATCACTTTCTTCATTGCGGTTCGAATGATCTCATTGATCTTTGATTCTTCAATCGGAAACAATAAGCCTTTCCGGTCTAAGGGCATTTCTTTCCATAGATCATCCGGCAAAAGTTTGATGACTTTCTTCTTGGCTTTTCGGCTTGAACTCTTCTCGAATACTGTGAGCTTATGCTCTTCGTAATTGAGGAACTGGCTATCAGCGTTCAAGGTTGCGTGGATTCTTGAGGCTGTTTTATAGGCAAAGAATGAGGCTTGATAAGCTACGAGATTCATCGATTTGATTTCAGCTAGGAGTTCATAGACTTTCTCTCTTGAAACGTAGAGATCAGCGAATTGACCGGCATCTTCCTCAAGTTCTCCGGATATATCTGTGCTCTTGACAACTATGCCACGACTTGAAAGAAAGTTTCTCAGGACTAATCGAATCCTCCGGCTGTGAATGCCTCTAGTCTTGGCCTCATAGATGAAAGCCTTAGCATCTTCAAGAGTCAATTTGGAAGGATGCTTCAAACCCCATGAAGCTATGACGTTTCCTTTCGGGAGTTCGCCCTTACAAACATGCTTTATTGCGTTTACCCAAGTATCGATAATCACCGGCTTGACTCCACGATTCGTTAATTCCATGATCCATTTCTTGACCGGTTCGATCTCTCTGAAAACTCCATTCTCAAAGATTCCTGTACTGATAGAAACTCGATCTAGTTCTCGATCTTTGAGTCCTTGTTCCAGTTCTTCAGCAACTTCTAGATTTCGGCTTAGCCACATTGTTACGGCTTGACTTGTTATGGTCCATTGAGTTGTGATTCCCTTATGCGTTTCAGTTCTATGTCCTCTGATCCATTCAGCTATCGCACTTGGAGACATTGTTCTGAGTTCTTGAACCGCGAAAGGAATATCCCGACTCGGTTTATACTTCATTTTTTCAATCCTTCTTGGAAATTATCAGTTCACCTTTCACGAAAGCACAAGAGATTCTAAGTTTTGTTCTGTTTGTTATGGCATTGATGCAGATTAAATTCATCCCTATGCCTTCCATACTTTCTAAATCAATCACATTCGGATTATTTTTAGACATTCTATATCAACCTCCAAATTTTTTTGCTCGATTTATTTTTCTCTCGGATTTCAAAGCTCCGATATAATGTAACACTCCATCGTCTTATTTAACATTAGCGAACATGGTTGATGTTACTTTCTCTGTTCGCGTGTACTGAACGATACATAAACGTGTATGGGAATTGTTACAGTCATGTGTAACACGGCTGTAACATTTTTGCTATCACTCCATCAAACTGAGATTGATGGAGTGATGAATGGAGTGATGAATGGAGTGATGACTTGTCATGTTTCAAGTGATCGCATAACTTGGCATGGAGTGATGAGTGATCGCATGGAGTGATGGCATGGAGTGATGAAATGATGGAGTGATAGCATGGAGTGATAGGAAAAATTAGAAAAACAGAACCTACGAACTCTTACTATCTATCATGACTGTGTGTTTGCAATGCTCTATTATTTTTTCTCTCACACTATTCCTAGACTTATATCCGAAGTGAACACAAATCTGATCGTAGGTCATGCCTCTGGCTCTCATCATAGCTATTTGACAACACACTCTTTCTTGATTCTCTAAAAACGCTTCCTTCTCTAGAGTGAACTTGGCAATGTCGCGTCGATTGTAAGGAATTGAAGTTCTATTGATGTTCAGTAAAGTGATGGACCTTTTATGAATGAAGTCTATGGCCTTGGCTGAAGTCCGATTCCTTTCACTTATGATCTCTAAATCTAGAAGGTCATTGTCAAGGAAAGTGTTGTTTACGACCTTTTCACTCGGAGCTATTCCGATCAATCCGCAATCAAAATGATAAACGAGTTCAACAACCTTGAGAATCTCCTTTGAGAGTCTCGTCATAAAATCCATTTTTCCCATTGCCTTTCCCAGTTCATCGAGAATAAAAAGTTTCCTTCCTTTCTTCTTAAGATAGTTCTGGAGATCAGGATAATTCGTTACTTGCTGTTCAATCATATAACTTTCAGTATAGATGTTTGTTGCGATATGTCGAACTCCATACTTCAGATAACAATGTTCTGCAAATCGTAAACCTTTGTTTGTCTTGCCGGAATCTCTAGGACCACAAATGAACATAACAAAGGCTGGACTACTCAAGACCTCCTCAAACCATGAAGGCAATCTCAAGGGAGAAGCAACCGGATTTATCCCTTCGATGACTATCTTGTTTAACTGGCTCATAGAATATTCTTCTAGAAGATTGTTCCATTTAAGCTTTCATAAGCTTTTTATTCTCATCACTCCATAAGATAGACTTGTGATTTAACAAATGGGAATAGAAGTTAATGTTAGATGGTTTGACGGCTATCTTGAATATTTTGATTGCAAAGATGTTCGTTTCGGCTGTGATTTGCTTTGGCTTGAACTGATCGATGGAGCCAATCGACATATCCCTCTGAGAGAAGTTCGATGGTTTTCAATATATCCGCAAAGTCATGAACGGAAGGCAAAATGAGAACATGAATAAGATTCTTTTGAACTTCAGCACTAGTGAATGGTTTACTGAGAAACTGGAAGAGTTCAAGAAACAACATAAAGACCTTGAAGGCAACAAGGCCATAGTCGAAGGCTACATACTGTTTTTGCTCGATACAATCAAAACCCTTGAATGTCAAAAATCTAATGGTTCAATTCAATCTTCTAATCTAACTCGAGAGACTGAAAAAAGACCAATAGAAGCTCCGATCCCTTTAGAGTCAATTCCAAATCAGAATATTGGCTCAACAGAGAATATTACCTCTTCGCAAGTCTCCAACAACTTGCCAAAAGCATCGACGGCCATATCCGAGAACTCGAAAGATGGGTTGCCGAATCCTATCCTCTTGCTATCAAAGACATTAGAAGAGAAACTCGAATATCAACGACAAAAAGCTCTGATCTGGACTCAAGCCAAAATCAAAGCTGAACAAGGAAAACAAATAGTCCAAGAACAAGTAAGACGTTTCCGCAAGGTCGAAAACAATACGAGAGGAAAAGTAGATTGGGAATCTAGATCAAGTGATTGTGGAGTTCCTAATTTCTATGACTATGAAGAAAACGCTTAAAACAGGGTTTCAATTTTTCTCCATGTTAATTTATTTGGTATCCATAAACCTTCTGAAACAAGTTTCCATTTGATAGCTTGAAAAGTCATTTCTCTATGCTCTTCACAAGTATAGGTAAAAACTATTGCGTTTGGCAATTCATTTTGAATGATATATTTTGCCTCTTTTCCACAAAAACATTGTCTTGGATTCATTCTCCTTGTTTCTCCTTTGTATCCCATGTTTGTTCAGTCTTATCTCCGAGCATCATTGAAAGAATAGTAACCTCTGAAAATATAGGCATCTTCAACACTTGGCCAATGAAATAGAGCTTCTCGTTTCGGACCAAGGCTTTATCCTTCTCGGCTCTCCAGCGTTCTTTATTCTTCAAGAAATACAAGGCTATCGCTATTCCAGCATCAAGCTTACTCAAATCAATATACTCCTCATATTCCTTGGAAATTTGGCCTCCGAGAAATCGAAGATTGTTAAACTCCCAATCAGCCGGATGACTACTCATTTCTTCAAATACTCCTCAAGACGTTCAATTTTTCTTTCTCGTATCCTTCTCACTCTATCATCTAATTCCAAAACATATTTGATCTCATCAATCATTAACTCCGTATCCGCGATTTCCTCAATTAGATTATTGGCATAATGAATGCCTTTTATCTTCTTTCTCAATGAATGAAGGCAAGCAACCGATAGCTCACTTGCCTCTTCTGCAAGTATCAATATTTGAGAAGTTAAACCCCATTGCTTAACACATTTAATGAAAAGGTCTTTTTCATGGACACTCAATCTTTGACAACTCCATATTTCCATATGGCTCCAAGTATGATCGCACAAGCTATTATGATTATACCATAGAGCTCATAATCATTAAGACCGATCAAGAGACATCACCTTCCAAGATACACAATCCACAACAGATCAAGCCAAGGCCAAGACAAGTTAATAAGGCAACAGCCATTTCTACGATTCCCTCAGTATAGATGTTTGGCCTTCTTAAAACTTCAACACAATCCCATCCGAGAATAAAAGTTGGAAAGGCAAGGAAGATCAAGGCCAAGATCGGCAACTTACGAATCTTCATTTTTACACCAAATGATGAAGGTGAATCCAAATAACCAAAGCAATTTCTATAATGAAGAAAATAAACACAACTAAGAGAATCTTCCAAGAAGGGAAAACATTAGCTCTCTTCCGTTCATTCATTTGACGAACACCTGAAACAAGGCTCCAAGGCAAAACGTCAAGAAATTGGCCAATAAAATAGCTATGAACAAGTCGAAGAATTGACTATGCTCTAAATGATATTTCCGGTCAATGAACCAAGAGATGAATACAGTTTCAATAATGACTACTAAGAGCTCAAAGACGAATATCCAAAACCATGCCATAGTCCAAATCGGCTGGCTCGGATAAATACCATCATAGATTTTCATTTGTCTCTCTTCTTTGTGTATTCCCTTAACCGATAATGGTCCAGAAACCAAACTCTCACTTTATCACCGGACATGACTCCATTAACATCAACCACATCTTTAGGTATGACAACACAAAGACTGTCTCCTCTACTCGTGACATTGCACATCAAAATAGCTTTCAGATTGCCGATCTTTCGATAGAGGCCAAAATCACGT
>Ga0187886_1001723_pt1 | contig 19027 bp, 13 predicted proteins | sample June2016WEW_20_1_FD_133001 | JGI IMG/M metagenome (GOLD analysis project Ga0187886, IMG submission 133001) | Peatland microbial communities from SPRUCE experiment site at the Marcell Experimental Forest, Minnesota, USA - June2016WEW_20_150 | ecosystem: Environmental > Terrestrial > Soil >... | reverse complement strand
GGGGAAGATAATATGGAAGAAGCCTAACGGATATTGTCGAATCAGTAGGAGAAGCGGTGTCCTGGTTCAGCATCCCTATCCGATGTACGCGCGGTTCGACAACTTGACGGAAACGATTCTGCTCATGCAAAATGGAGAATTCGACTACAAACGGATACAACAAGAAGTCAGAGACTCGTCAAAGATAGACCTCGCCAAATGGCTGAAGGAAGGCTGGCATCTTGGAGTCTGGGAGATTACGAACGTATTGCCAAGAAAGGATAGACTTGAGATGGGAATAGCCGCCTTCCCCGACGAGATACCCCGCCGCCTCATTGAGCTGTTCTCCCACAAAGACGAGACCATATTGGATCCTTTCATGGGCTCGGCGATGACGCTGAAAGTCGCTCGTGAACTAGGTCGAAACGCCGTGGGTTACGACGTAAACGTTGAGCTTCTCAGCACTATCAAGAAGAAACTGAATATTGACCAAGCCAACCCCTCCACAGGGAAAGACGATTTTGGCATCACCATGAGAAGTGATGCAAGACACCTGAGAACGCAATTGCAGAGGAAAGTCGAAGAAGCCAACAGAGGGCACGCCTCCTAGATGCGCGTCATCATATTGGATACTTTAGACAATATGTCAAGACAGGTTCTCATACACCACGATGGATTCTCAACCAGCCGACTGTCCGGACTCCGTCTAGATCCTGAATCTGGATAATCTCGATCGCAACATTCATGCAGAGAGAAGAAACGACCGTATGTGGGAGGTGACTACTGTGGTTTGGGTGCAGATCGCGTGGGGCTACGTGCCAAGTGTGCAAGGCGCATTGGATCCGATAGAGGTCTACCAAGACGATGAAACTGGCCACGTGAAGGCTTTGGTTCCTATCGCCATCCATGCATCAACATGGGGCTTGACTCGAGAACTCCGTGACAAGTACTACTTCATGTTCTTCAACAATTTCCGGGAATTGACTCTGATGCTTGACAAATGGGAATGTTTGTCCAAAATGAATTGGACTTATACGTACACACCGAAGAATCGTTAGTCTACCAAACCATAGACGATTGGAAGCGCCCGTTCGAGGAGGACTGAAGGGGAAATACGCTTTCACCTGTTGGATTTCATTCGTTTCACGAAAAGAGAGGTCGTTTGTTTATAAGCAAAAACTTGACCAGAGGTCACTATAAAGTCATAACTACGCTCAACTATATATATAGACACTTGAGCGGGCCCAAATTCAGGCACTTCGACCCTGACAAAATGCTTACACAGGCATGATCAAGGGTCTGTGCACTGTTTAGTTCACCCCTCCATCTTTGCGCTCTCTAGTGGCGTGATTCAGCAAATACATCTTCAAGGCGACTTGAACCCGACGCATCGTCAGACCGTCTGCGGGCATCGTAGTTCAATTGCCGACTCATTTGGCGTAGTGTGTGGGTCCAAGACACCCGATATCTACTGGTACTTCTGGCACGTGTAGCAGTACCATCGATTATACTTCTCGATCCGGGTCAAGGGTTTCCCGCACTTCTCGCAGAGGCTCGCACTCTTCCCATCTTTTCCCTGCTCGACTAGCGGTAGCCTGTACACTATAGAATCCTTAGGGGCTTCGTTACTTACGATGGCAGTGAAAGCCTCCGTGACGTACGCCTCAAGCTCCTCGCTCTTGGGGTCAACGATAAGTGCGAATATGCTAGGTGAAAACTGTTGCAAAACAGACTGAGTCTTCAGGTCTATTTTTGATGGGACTACACCGTGGCCAAGATGAGAATGATACCAGCCAACGAGCCTCGCATCCGGGTCCCGCAGTTTGCCCCTGTCTAGGAGTCTGGCCAGCTCCTCAGCTGACAACTCGGCGTGCGTCCGACTCCTTGGCTCCCCAGGTATGCTGTCAGAGACCATGATCACATCTCCTGCGAAAAAGCCCAACAGCACACCAATAATCTCTTTCTCCGGGGACATCTCAGCTTCTCGCAATACTCGAGCCACTACATCCTGTGGTATACAGAGACAGCGGCTAGTGCTTCTCGACAAGTCGATGCTGTCAAGGTTTCCTTTCACAGCATAGGGATGAAGAACCAAGTGAAGCTTCTTCCCGTACACTGACGAAGCGGTTCGTGTCCTCTCAAAAACTCGGACTTCTCGCTCGATCTCCGTCAGTAATTGACCAACCGTCTTCTTTCGAACTGCATGACGACGGGTCTTCTTTTTCGCTCTTCTTCTCGTCAAGGTGCAGAACTCAGACCCGAGGTCGGCAGAACGCTAGATCTCACCGAACCCTAAACGCGTTATGGCTATTTGGACCCTTAACGCTTTCGCAAATTACAACGTTTCTCTCGCATCGGCTAGACATACAGAACTTTCGCGCCCTCCGCTCGCACCACGACACTCACACACACAGCTAACGTGTTAGCCCCCTCGGCGCCGCGCACCCCGACCTATGGCGCTATGGTCATACGTTGGATAGAGGTCTTCCACAGAACTGGCAGAATCGTGAGTTGGACGACACTCGCTTTCCACAATACCGGCAGTGGTTTAATGTCTCTCCCTTGGGCTTTGACATCTTCACCGTGATCGCGATAGCTGCCAATGCGATAGCAACGCCAACACCGAGCCCGACGGCCACAGGGGCGAAGCCTGCCCCGGTAACTTGGTTTGTAGAATCTTTCTCATTGATGTCGCCGTTAGAATGCAAAGCATCAAGGTAAGCTCCGTACCCGCTTGGTGTGGCCCATTCTGTGGCACTCTCGACCGGAGTGCCTTCTCCCCATTCGTTGAAGGTAGACACAAGCTGGAAGGTTGCTCCCGAAGAGATCATGTTTCTTATGTTCTCTTTCCATCTGGCCAGATCGCGTTCAAGTCGGGGGTGGTCTTCTACTGCACCCCAAAATCCTGGCTGGATTGTGTACGAAAAAGGGACTTGACTATCAATCCCGGATTTGTTAGAAACAGAATATTGGTGCCACGCATCTGGCTGTGAAACACAACCCGGATAGCCCTCGAAGACCCGAAGGACAACGTACACTTCTGGATGAGTCGTTCTGGCGTCGGTCCACCGCGAAACCATTCCACAACCGTCATTTTCGTCTGAATAAACGAAGAGAACCCATCGTCCGTCGATACGCAGATAGTTCGGATCACTTGCGAAGTTGGCATACAAGTAGTCCAAGTCAGATTCTATTTCTGCTCCGCCCGGGTCACGGGAGTCACGGGGAAATCCAAGGCCTTCCTTCTCATAGTAGACAGCCCATCGAAAAGCACTCCCTCGACTCTCTTTCAGTATCCTTCTTAGAGCAACGTCCGTCCCGTATCTGTTGTCTCTTCCCCACCATGATGCAATGGCCGCATCTATCCTTGCGTACTGCATCGCCTCAATGTGCTTCCTAATCACGACCGGATCAGATGAGTCATAGTAGCCTAGAGTCGGATGATAGTGTGTAAGCGGATAGACGCCGTTCTCCTGCCAGTGGTTCGGGAACCAAGGGTAGTAGAAGACGAGTCGCAGTGGAGTATTCGACTGTATGCGGGCATTTGGCGTGATCCATGTCTCCCCGACGCCCCAGATAGTGCCCATGGCTATGATCAGCACGGCGACAAGAGCTCCATGTTTTACTTTTGTTGTCAGATTCATCGCTCAATAGCCTCAAGCATTGAAAGCTGGTGAGACTGGCCTTGAGATGGACGTATCGAACCTGCGCCAAAAGAGCCTTTTCGTCAGACGCGAAAGGAGAATGAGACCGAACGACGACAGTTCAATTCGACGCACGGACCAAGTAAGGCACCACACAAAACTACCCCTCCACGAGGTTTCAAATTACGACGCTGTCCCTGGTGAAACGGACACCATGGTCCACTTTCGAGATACCACAAAGGAATCCGATGTTTCCGGCAATAATAGTGGCCCCCGTAGACTATGACTTCCCTCGCAATCCGACGCTGATTGTGGTTGGGCTGTGTGGGTCAGGTAGTGCTCACACACAGTTCTCCAAAACGGATGATGGATTAGGCACTGTGGGAAGCGTGGCGTAACGTGGCAAATTCCGTTAGGCCTTGAAGCGGAAACGCATCAAATCAATAAGGCCAAATGCCGACTTTTATTATCAGAAAGGCAATGCCGATAGTGAAGCTCAAAAGGCCGCCCAGTAACAAACCATCCTTTCTCTTGTAGTGGCCTGTGACAACCATTGTCGCGGCCACCATAAACTCAACAGCGCCGAGCCAGGATACTAGCTTCAGAAATGGATTCGTAGTTCCTGCAAATGCGCACTCATCCAACAGTGCAATTTTGCCTAGAGTCTGGTCGAGTAACCCTGAACCGTCAAGGTAAGTGAATGACGCCGCTATTGCTATTCCTTGCAGAATTGAACTAGTCGTGAGCCTACTTTTTAGACTCAATTCGCTTTTTCTCTTCTTCTGTCGCAGCGTCCCCCGCGACTTCTTTCGGATCCTGCTAGACGAGAGGAGGCAAATTCTCAGCCACAACTTCTGCGGAGGTCTAGCAGGGGATTTAAGTCTCATCTTCCTGCATTACTATTTGCTGCGTAGACGGTTGACCGGTGACTATTACTCATTCCTGGATGATGTTTTTTCCACCTACGCGTCAGCCTATGCGGAAGGTTATTGGAAGACCCGAATCGCAGGGCACTTTCGTAGAATTGTGTGGAATGAGCTGCGGGATCATGTGAAGCCTGGAGGTCTTGCATTTGATCTCGGAGCGGGCTCGGGAATGGACTCGGTGTTCCTTGCGAAGGCTGGAATGAAAGTGATTGCTTGGGACATTTCGAGGGAGATGGTTAGGATAATGACTCAGCGCATTGTGAGAGAGAATCTACAAGACATGATCACGATAGAGCATCAGGGAAGCAATAATGTTCCCGATCTGGCGGCAAGAGATCCGCATGCTTTTGATCTCATACTCTCAAACTTCGGGGCACTAAATTCCGAGCCCAACCTCCCCAGGCTTGTCCCTCACTTTCATAAACTCCTCAGAAATGACGGGGTGTTCTTCGGCACGATCTATAACAAGTTCTCACTTTACGAGACAATGGGGGCGTTTCTGAAAGCAGATTTCGAAAAGCTCACCCGACGATTTAGAAACATGACTTGTACGGAAATCGGAGCACTCCGCTACCCTGTAACAGTCTATACTCCAGCCAATTTCCGGAGTATCCTAAGACCCTATTTTCGAACCGTAATGCAGAGAGGAATACTGATGGGGCTACCTTCCCTGAACATGCTTAGAGTAGTTGAAAGCATACCCCGACAGGTTTTAGAAATGGAACATGTCTTGTCAAACTTGATGGAACATTTTCCCTTTCTTTGGCTGAGCGATCAGTTCATGAATGTTGCTCGTCCCTCGTAGCGAGGGCCGCGACACATGATGAAAGGAGAGCAGTTCGGGGGACGCTCCCCTCACTGAGAGAGTGAGCTGTGTGTGGGTATCTCCGTACGCACACACACGAGAAACTGATCTGTTAGAAGAAACGATCATGAAGTCTTGCGATCCCTACTATCACAACCCCATAGATCAAGCTTATACATGCACGAGCCTCACAAATGAAATCGGGAGACACAGACTGTGAAGGTCTCCGTTCTCCTTCTGATTCTGTTCTCGGTCAGTACACTATTCACGATGCAATCCTCATTTCTGTCCTCGCAACAACCATTCATAGCTACCCCGAGTCACCTTCGTGCTCGTCGTGATGATCTTCAGACGACAAACAAAATACCTTGGTGGGGGCTGGTTTCTTCGGTCTCGATGCTTCTGTGTAGACAATTTTGCAAGTGAGTGATCTTAGATGCTCCGTGTGACACGAAAAGAATTCGTTCTCCTCGTCTTCATTTTCCTAGTGACGCTACCCATTGTGGCTGGGCGCAATTCGCAGGACCAGTCGGTTGATTTGAGCGGGTCAGGCATTCAAACGGAATTCCCCTACGCGAAACAGCAAGCCGCTCATCACTTGACGAGGCTGTCTGCGATCAGTTCCCAGAGTTTGGGAGGCGGCATGCTGACGCTGGCTTTCTCAGACAGTTTCCCGCTTGAAAATCGTTCTTATGCGCAAGGAGTCTTCGATTTGGCGTACCCTGAACTAGTGTCCATCTATGGTGCCCCTGCTCAGACTTCGCAAGTTCTTCTTGATCATGTTCCGGGCATAGACGGCACGGATGGATGCACACCACCTACGGTACAGATAGGTTTCCTTCCACACAGCGCAGACTATACGCATACATGGGATGCTACTTTCATCCATGAATTGCTCCACACCTTCCACTGTGGAGTTTCTATCCCGTATCCCTGGGCTGAAGAGGGCATGACCACTTTGGCCCAGTACTTAGTTATGCAGAGACTAGTTGAGTTGGGAAAAGAGGATTTTCTTGGCAATGAGCACCTCCAGTTGGCATCTGCGTTGCTTAGCTACGATGCAAAGCAATACCTAGACCCAGAAACGTTTCAGTACTGGTGGGCTCACACTGACGCAAGTCCAGCACACTATCCAGGAGCAGCTTTCTTCTTCATTCTGAGTACGCTTCAGAATGGATTCCTCTCGAAGCTCAACGGGGCGTTGTACGCTGAAACAAATTCGCGCGCTGATTATTCGGATGGCGACATCTTCGACAGAGAGCGTTTTGTATCAGTCTTGGAGAGAGTCTTGGGAAATGTGTCCATTGACGGACTTGGTCTGGAACAATGGATTGACAGGCAGAGCATATCTTATGTTGGCGATGCCGTTACAGGCCAGTCCAACGCACATATTGTACTCTTGCCAGACAATCCAGAGAATTTCGACCACGTCTCCTTCACTGCTATTGATTCTAGCGGCTACATCCACAACTTGCATGTTAGTCTACAGATCAAGGACGTTTTCGGAAAAGTAGCCTTTCAGACCATCTATGACTCCGCGGACAAGAGCAGCTTCATCGACGTACCCCAGCTGCCTGACGGCGCCTACGAAATAGTGGCCTCAACGGAGTATGGAGGCAGGAGCTTGATCGGCATCACCTACGGGATACGTCAAAGCGCCCACAACAACTACCTTAGTTGGCCGAAGTACACGTGCGATTGCATATTCGGTGCACTGATGAATTCGTACGGGGACCCCATCCAAGCATCCATAACAACCAATGGTACTCTTAGAGAGAACACCAATGGCGCCTTTGTCATAGACACATCCTCACCCCAGGTCGCCATAACCGTTGGGTCGGAGACGAAGGTCGTCACGAAGCCAGGTCCATACGGCCGTGTCGTTTGGCTGCCTGCACGGACATCAGATGACTTTTCCATTTCAGTTTCCCCTGGTAACGCAAAAGTAACAAGCTACGGTGGACGCGCGTCGTACACCGTCACCATCTCGTCGGCTGGGAACTTTCAGGGAATTGTCTGGGTCACAGCTGCGGGTTATCCGTCGGGCTTCGGAACTGCCACGCTTGAACCCTCTTTCGCCCATATCAGCCCTTCAAATGATGCAGCGATGTCTCTCACGTTTGTGGGCGGATACGCTGATGCGGCTCGATACCAGGGAAGCTACAAGGTCACGTTGGTAGCCAAGAGTGGTCCGCTAATTCACGTAAGCATGGTTCTGCTGGACGTAACCTGGCTACTGTACGTAGAGTTCAGGGGCAATTCCCACTTGCTAGAGGTGCTGACGAATTCATCAATCACGAGAGACGATTTCCAGTACGACCCTAGGACTCAGTCAATGAATTTCACCGTAAGAGGACGGGAGACGACACAGGGCTTCATGAACGCAACTCTCGATGCGCAGCTGATTTCCGGTCCACCAGTAGTGTCAGTAGAGGGCAATGTCGCGGCGTATACCTGGTCACGTGTAAATTCCACGCACTATTCCATCCACGTCTCCTACAGCCACAGTACAAGGGTCATCGCAGTACATGGATCAGAACCCGTTCCTACAGAGTTGAAGATCGAAGCCTCTCCTGGCACCGTTAACATGACGAGGGGTGAAAACGTCACAATCCAAGGCTCCCTATTAGCGAATGGATATTACCCTTTGGAAGGAATCCCAGTAAGAATGGAGTATAGTCCCAATAGTGTCGAATGGATTTTCATCGCTTCGGTTACTACACGCGTCGACGGTCGCTTCAGCTACAGCTGGTTGCCGCCATCTCTAGGCACGTACATGCTACGAGCAAGATGGGATGGAGACAGCACCTACTCAAATGCTACGAGTGCCAATGCCACTGCTCAGGTTGCCCCAGAATTCTTCAATCCCGTTTTCACAGCCATCATCGTGCTGGCTCTTGCAGGTCTTGTACGCCGACCGCTTAGGAGTTCAAATGCTTCTCAAACAACTCGCGGCCCTTGTCTGCTACGATCAACTAGCCACTACGCCAGTTTCTGCTTGACTCAATATGTGCCGCCCGTTCCAAGTCTATGTCCGTGACGATGAACCAGTGTGCGACAAAGCTTTTGTGCGACGAAGAACGGTTTTTCATTGGCTGTTTTGGCTAGAACCGATAGCTGTTGCGAAGCGTCAATTCAAGAACAGTTTGTACGTTCATGATCGTGCTGGTCATAGCTTCAGGGCTAGTGTCGATGCGGATCCCAGTGGGGAAAACGAGTCCGCATGACCTCGACGTTCCACTCTCAAGTGGAGCCCACATCTACGTAGATTATGACTCGGGTTGGAGCGCCGATGATAGACGTGCGACAAATGGCAACTTGACGATATATCTTCCAATGATGGCTGACGAATTCTGGATGGTCGACAAAGACGCAGTCGTCACAATGACTACTGTCGGAGGGACATCGGGAAGCGGCTGGATAAATTACGATGCACAGGGTAACATTCTATCCTACGGCGGAAACATCATAATGTATCAAGGCTTCCTAAGCTGGCGAGAGATAGGCGTCGATACTCTTCTTCATGAGTGGACCCATGTCTTTCAGTTTTGGATACCGCAATATGTGGATGTAATCGGCCCGCATTTGGAGGCTGTGGCTGTGGCACGAGCGGAAACACTCATCCTTGAGCGTCTGGGATGGGGCAGAACCCAGGCGTATCAATCAGGGATGGAGCAGACGACCATGGGTCAACTGACCTCACCGCTCAACGGACTGGCGTATTATCTTCAGTCCTGCGCTCCTCGCGATGAAGGGGGAACAGGTTATCATCTTGGGGAAAGCTGGGCCGAGCTGTGGTACTATGACCGTCAGGCGTTCAAGAAGTTCAACACATGGGTGGCTGCGCAGCCATCTGGGTCATCCGCCAAATTGCGCGACGCTGTTCGGGCTTCGCTCTTCGAAGGGTACTCTGATTACGCATACGACGGCTTATCCGCAGATGATTGGCTGAACGCGTTCTCATTCTACAATTCCTTGTCGGATGCACCTGACGGTCAGAGAATGATTGCATGGGATGTGGCATTCCCCAACCAATTCTCCGCAGCTGTGTATGGGAGAAATGGCATGACAGCTTCAAGGGTTCCAGTATTAGGCTACGACACCATGGTATACGACGGGCAGACACGTGAACTTCTGCAATCCAACTTGAATCAGACATCGACATATGATTACTATAGCGGTTTCTTGCCACCGATGCGCAATATCCTCAGAATAAACGTGATAGCTCACCTAGTCAGCGGAGGAGATTTGTCTGCTACAGCATATCTTGCATCACGAGACAATGAACGTGGTGACAACCGCATTTTCTTCCTGAATAGGGAGGGCTACGTCGAAGGGTCAGGTTCGTCGAACGTCGGAGCCGTAGACAAGGGACTCGTAAAATGGACTGATGGAAACACGGTAGAAGCGACTGTGACCTGGAGCGGCGGCACATACACATACGCGATCGAGAATATAATGGCAAACCCCGCAATTCTGATGCGTCAGATCGCCGTGCCACTCTACGAATCAAGGACCAGGCTCTCACCACTTGTTCAGACAGTGGACCTCGGAAGTCACGCACAGTTTGCCGTTCATTTGAGTCCGAAGGTATCCACTGGAACTGTCACAGTCTATCAATCGACAGATCAAGTGAATTGGAGTCCTATTGCGTCGGCCAAGCCCACAGAGGGACTTGCGAGTTTCAGCCTCACATTCTCTGAGGCTGGGACTCACTACCTCAAGGCGGCATGGTCAGGAGACGGGACAATAGAGTCGTCCGAGAGTTCCATTGTCAGAGCAGAAACCACTACCGTCGGACAGACCACGGTCAGAGGAAACGTTTCCGCGCTCAACATGTACGGCAATCGTGTGCCTGTCGAGGATGCTTCTGTAGTAGCAGTCTCTGGCAGCGCTCAATTCTCGACTCACACGCATACTAACGGTTCGTTTCAGATGACTGTCCCCTCTGGGACGTACACTGTCACGGCCTCAGCCTTCAATGTTGATTCGTCGACAATTGACGGACACGTATTCCAATCGGCCCAGGACATGATTCCAGTTGCTGGGGTTACTGTAGACGCAGAACCTCTTTCTACCGATAGAGATCGTGGTGGTAGTGACGCAACTGACTCAAGTGGATTGTTCAGGCTGACAGTGCGTCCGTTTGAGTCGCTTCAACCAAGTTCCTCATCTGTTGTTCTCGTGGGCGGTGAAGTCGTGACCGTTGATCTGCAGCTTGTGCCAACTGGCGCCATTGAACCTGGCACTTTCATTCTTGGTTTTACTCACCCATTGTATGCTGCGAGCGCTCGGACTCTCCTAGTGACGCCTGGTCAATCGGTGCATATTGCGGATAAATTTCTGAATGTCGGTTTGCCGTCCGCCGTAGCAGCGAGCTTCCAAGGTAATGTCTACACGTTAGTCGTCAATGCGAATGCCTCGACCTCGGGTCTTCTTTTCGACGCCAACAGGCGACTGATCAACTTCACTATGAGTGGAGCAGATGGAACTGTCGGATCTTTGGTCGTTGTGATACCCAAAGCTGTGCTAGATGGTACCCCTGTTGTCTTTGTGGATAATCGACCGGTTGCCTCCACGTACACGGAGAACAGCACGCACTTCCTAGTCCGATTTGATCAAACTCTCAGCACGCACACCGTCACTTTGGGAGGGTCAAACACCATACCAGAGTTTCCGACACCCTTCTTTGTTGCGGTGTCATCCATGTTCGTTACAGTCGCCCTGCGATGGCGACACAAGTCGTCTATCATCGAAGATGCGGGAAAGGGAAAGTAGTAGTTCAGCCACGTCGAGGTCTTGTTGCCAGCCAAACTCTACGGTTCCCGGTCATCCGTTCGTCATCAGTTTGAACTTCGCGTCGAGCATCCTGCTGTAGGCGTATTTTTACCATCGCTTCCCACCGAGGAATGTTGTCATGTTCTTCGGATAGGATGGCATCACAGAGTTCGTTGTCGGAAGGAAGCTGGTTTCTCGCCCAATCCTTGACTCCTGCAAGGCTAGCGTTCTCTTCAGGTATGATGTATCACTTCTTCTTCCGTTTCTTTCCATCGATGAACTTGACCATCAAGCAAACGAAGACTTGAATTTCAAACCATGAACATTCAAGCCTATTTCGTGACCTACTGCTGTAGCCCGGTTCATCAGTGCGGGCATCGCGATTTGAACTCTTTTCATCTTCGGGTACCTTGGTGCGGACATCGGAATTTGAAGTGCCGTCCGTGCCTAGTTAGGGGCATGTGAACGAGCGAAGACGCCGTCGCTAATGGAACGCAATTCAGGAAATATTGAACCGCCAAAGGGGGGAATCTCAACAATCACGCGTACTACAACGCGGTTGAATGGGTACCTAGCGGCACAAAATAGCTGACTCTAGTTTCTAGAAGGGATGCCGATCTCATTTTGGCTTGGGCTGCGCGAATTGCCTCCAGTTCGACTTTCCTAATGTCCTCGAAGATTCTCAGGTGCGCCATTGCCCAGAAGCCTAGGTCTTCTCTTTTGAGGTCTTTGAGGAAATGTATGAGCCATGGAGGCATCGACCCCTTCCGGCGGTAACTCCTGTGGCCCATCTTCTTCTTGTAACGTCGAGAAGCATGCACGGTCGTCCAATCGATCTGGCTGAGCCCAACTTCAATGGCATTCCTGAGAAACAGCTCGTCGAATTCTCGAAGATCATGAAACAGCCCCGGCCCCAGGGTATGCTTGTTCGTGCGATACATATCGATTTGCAGGAAAAGTCCGATTCGCGCATGGACGAGAATGGTTTTCCGTATGCTCTCTGGAATATGCATGCGTGCGATATTCCACAAGGCATGCGCTTTCTCTATCTTGCGTATTCTTTGCTCGCGTTCTTCTTGTCCATCTACGTCGTTCTGTCTGGGGGATCGATGGGCCCCTTGTAGGCGATCCAAGTTTCCTACTTTTGTGAGGAATAGCGTAATGCCGCTCGGTGTGAGCGCGTAAGTCCTTTGCAAACGTTTAGCGGGAGAGTCGTCGGGGCGCCAGTAATGTCCACGGTCCTTGTTTGCCACCTGTGATACAAGTCCTGCATCCTCAAACTCCCGAAGGACCCGCCATGCCCATGAGTAGGTAATACCTCTGTCACTAAGTCGCTTGGTATCTGACGGTCCTCGAAGTGCCAGCTCCTCAAGGATCTTCCACTTGGGCGGGGTCAGTTCATTCATTCCAAGCGGCCGTTTTCTGCGGGGCATCTGTATCACAAGATTGTGACATAGTGGCATTTCAGATCAGTATAAGAGTACAGTGTCACGCGCAGAGTGCAGGAACACTTGAACCTGAGCGAGCTCGTCCATGATGTGTTGCGAAAAGAAGTGGAAAGACGCAGACTGCTGTAACAGGAGATCTCGATCGAGATGAAGCGACCAAACGAAAGGTACACAGAACGATAGAAGACTACGGGGAGGTGAATCGCGATTGAGTTTCGATTTCGATATCCTTCGCTACCTCCAACAAGCTTGGTCTCTCTTCCTACTATTTGGATCGTTTAGTGGCTGGGTTGCTGTTCTCTTCTCTCTGGGTTACCAGTGGAGGTTCAACCGACTGGACCTCAAGATTGACCTGGAACGCGTCAGGGTTGAGCGCGGAGATGAGGACCGCCAAGGCGGCATAGAGGTATGTGTCAGAATGAGAAACAGGAGCGCCCGACGAGACACATCAATAGAGGCCATCGATCTCGCAATCATGACCAAAGGCGAAGGATTCTTGCCAGAGATGTTTGGTTGGTTGGTGGACGCATTTTCAGTGAAAGAGAAGACGGGCCAGAACCTCGAAGAAGTGAGTCAAAACATAAAGATCGAGGCTAACACGACAAGAAACTTCGAGATACAATTCCACCGTCCAAGAGCTGGACAGTCCCTGCCGCTTCGTATCGAAGCCGGATGGCGGAAGCATAGACCACTGAAACTCGTGGTGGACACAACTCACAGAACCTACACAACCCCAGTGGGTTTCCTTTCCATTGAATCGGTAGGGCATTGGTTCATGGAACTGTGGATGGAATCAAGCAGATCTTTTCTGCATGCGTAGATCTAGATTTGGCAACACAGAAGTCAACCTAGATTCTAAGAAGCCTCCAGCCGTCAGCAACGTATCCGTGAACCATTGCCCTCGCGCCCACGCCGACCAGCCTGATGCTTCTCCGCTAAAACGCTCGTTTCTTCAACCGCTTCGCAACCCTCAAGGTTGTCACGAGAACCGCTCGCGGTGCAGAGGCTGAGCAAGGCAATCTCAACCATTGTAAAGGCGACGCAACACGACCACTAGGTTGATCTTTCTCAAGAGCCAGTTGTCCAAGAGGTAGAGCGATATGTCGTTCAAAGTCAAGGTGAGCTTCAAGGGCGCAGACTTCGATATTGCGCAGAGAACAGTCGAGGTGAAGTGTCCGTACTGTCAAGCCGCGAATTCAGTCACCCTTGGCCAGATGCAACGTGAGGAAATAGTCACGTGTGTGGGCTGCAAGAAGAACTTCAATTTCACTGACAAGGACAAGAGCTTAGCCAAGACGGTCTCTAACGTCAATGATGCGATGGCTGACTTGAAGAAGACCCTCGAGGGCTTAGGTGACTAGTCAGAATTCGCTTGTGCACCAAACGGTTCCGAACCCTTGCTTTCGCCCAACTTCGCTAGTGCACTGTTTGGTGCTCTATGCATCGCAAATAACGTAGGTCATCTGGGTGGCTGGCTAGGATGTTTCGTGCAGCACGTTTTTCTAGGAAAACCGTAGCAATGTTGCTGCAATCTGTCGCGGAGCAAAGTTCTTGATCGTCGGAGGACAACCACTGCTATCAGAAGTCGATTATCGTGCCATCAAGCACTGGTGGTTTTGGCCAGCGGATGCACGTGTTATGGCACCCTAGAGCAATCATTCTCATTGTCTCAGTTGTGCTGCTGGTGGTGGGGAGTAACTGTCTTCACAATTATTCCGAGACGACTCAAGTCTTTGTTCCTCAGCAATCTAATTCGACATTGGTCATGAATCCTGACGACGAAAGGCGGCTACGAGGTATAATGCCTCTTCGATAATACGCAGTAACAATTCTCTAACAGAGAGAGAAGTTGGCCTAGGATATGTCAGACCTGGTTTTCACCTCGCGAGCGTTGACAGGTTGGTGGTCTTGGCTTCAGTCAGCTCACGCGGGTCGGTCTCTGTCTGGTTGATGCAGTCCTTGAAGCATACAAACAACGAGGCTCACTTTGGATAACGAGATGGCCTGTTCGAAGTGCTCAATCTGGCATCTCTGGCATAGCTTCAGGACTAAAGCGGATATGTCCGGGGCTTGTGTGTGTGATACGCTTGGTGCGAGCATCGACATTTGAAGCGTCGGTTGGCGTCGTAGTTTGAATTTGTGTGTGTGCGCACCACTAGACCCCCCCATGAAAATAATTTCAAACAAGAATGATGAACGACAGGGGTCTTTTGGAGACTATTTCCTGCCTGGGTGACGACGACGGCTTGCCAGGGCTAGCGATCCTTCACTTGGCTGTCTGAGAGTGCGAGTCTGAATCCCTGTTCTAGATATGGTGCTGGTGGGTGGCTTTGCGGTTATGTGTCCTCTTTGTAGGCCGGTTAGGTGCTTGCATTCGCGGTTGCGTAGGATGGTCAAATTCAAGGGTGAATCATGGATTAGTTACCAATGTGAAGAGTGTGGAGCCGTCGTTACGATGACGGAGCAGTAGCGGCCTCTGATTTGTGGAAAACACAAAGGCGCCAATGGAAACGGTGGGGTTGCCGGTGGCTGCTATACGTGTTCGCGGCTCCGATTGATTGCACGTGTAGCTTTTCATATGAACCCGCAGTAATGATGGAAGGCGATTGCAGTCATATCGGTGGTGAATATGATGAGCGATAAAACCAAGCGTTTCCCATTCAAATGCAGTGACTGCGGTAGAGAAGACTCCGTGCCTTTTCCAGTCGATAAGACGAGACCATACAGATGTCAGGATTGCCTCCAGAAATACCGTGAAACGGGCATAAGCCGACGGAGGACTCGAACGGGCAGAGGAGGGGGGAATCGATAAGCTACGCGTTTAGATGCAGCAACTGCGGCTCGATTGTGAGGCCTGAGAATCAGCGGGTTGTCGAAGGCGGCGAGTTGTGTAAGTGGTGCGCCGAGGCTGAGAAGGACCGGCTCAGGGCGTAACACATCCAGTGGAAGTCCTAAGGGGATGTGCTGCGTCAAGAAAGTTGGGCTTTGCGTTCTTTCTTCTTCTCGCGTGCTTTCGCGACCTTCCTATCTCTACTAGCCGCCCACGCTTTCTTAGCTCCCCTGCTTCTGGTTGGCATACATTGGTCACCTCTCAGATACAACATAGCACTAGCAGTCGAATAAGCAACTTCCGACAACGCGAGCCTAGGGCCTGCTCCTTTGGGCTGTCTTCAGTTCATCTTCATCCCTAATGGCTAGTGTGTGTGGCCTCTCTTGGTGCGCACGACCACCCATGGAGATTCTCAAATCCAAATACTGCTCGTAACAGAGAGATGGAAAACCGAAAGACTGGCGGGATTGTTTTCATGGAAACTGCAAAGGCATCGCGTCAATCTGCAACTGCTTCCAGAAGCCTGCAGCAGGTGATGCGACAGCATCCCTTGTTCTTCTTCTTTCTCATGTCGTACGCAGGTTCCTGGATCATTTCGATTCCCTACGTGCTCTCGTTCTGGGGCATCTTGCCAGGAGATTACACGATCGCGAATGCCATGTTCATCCTAAAGCCGTTCGTGGGACGGACCTTGGCCGCCATCGTCATGACCGGCATCATCGAAGGGAAAGCAGGCTTGCTTCGCTTACGGGACCGCCTTAAACAACGGCGCGCCGGCTGGCAGTGGTATCTGTTCATCCTTGTAGGCATCCCAGCACTGCTTCTGCTTGGGATCATTATCCAACCAGGAACGCTTGCTAGCTTTCAAGGTCTCACATCCGTCATACTGGTGAGTTATCCGGTGTACTTTTTGGTGGTCTTCTTTGCTGTTGCGATGCCCGAGGAAATCAGTTGGCGCGGCTTCGCGCTGCCCCGCATGCAACCGTGCTATGGGCCACTGTGGGGTACAAGACTACTGTGTACTTCAATATGGTAAGACCAGAAGCTGGACTGATTCTCAGAGTGGGGCAGCCATAGTTGTTGTGGGCATGACCCCTGCCAGCCATGCGCTCCCTCTTTCCTGAACCACTTCAACCCTCAACTCGTCGTGCAAACGAGCGAAGCACATCAGATGCACCTCTTCAAAGGCTACAAGAACTCTGAGAGATCGACCTCAGGTAGTTCGATCTTGATGCCCATGGGTTCGAAGGTCTGAGCCAGCGACGAGGACAAGTTGCGGATGTAATCGCTGACGCTGATCTCCCTGGTGTTTGCTTGCGTTGTGGGTTTCACGGTGAACTGCCTCCCCTGGAACCTGAACCGCTGAACCTTCACGAATCCCACAACTCCGCCCTGGGGAACCTCCTTCCCATCCTTGAGCAGGAGCGTTGCGGCTTGGTAGGCTTGCGGCAGAGTTTTAGCTTTCGATTTCTCGCGAGGATCATCCCGCAGTTCGACGCGATACTCAAGATCAGAAAGCGGAACTCTCCCTTCTCGAAGGGCGCTAATAGCATCCTTCACTACTCCCGGGACATGCTTTTTGGCTCGTTGAAAATCGTCAGCTGACTGCCTTCCCTCGGAGAGCTTGGCCAGGCATTTCTGGAAGGTTTCCTGGAAGAATCTTGGGGAGTTAGATTTCGCTATCGCTAAGCCTTTGATCTCCGGTTCTCCGTTGGGCAGAATACCGAAGTATGCTTTCTTGGCGGAGCTCAACACGCAAACTGCGTAGGCGCGATCATATGCGAGCTGCAACCCGAAACGATTCCTCACTGACTCAACGAATCGCTCAACATCGTCTCTCGGTGGGTTGTCCAAGAAGACAGAGTCAGTGTCTCCATACTTAGGTTTCAGTTCCTTCTCTTTTGCCATATCCCACGTGGATTGGAGGACATGGCGGCCGTAGGCTGTGATAGCCTCAGCCAGTAGTGGGCTGGCCAGTCCATGAATGCGAACAGTTACGCCGAAACATGAGACCAAAAATAGCTTCAGTGTACGTGAGCCCGCGCTCAAGGTCTTCTCCGACTCTGGATGTTCGGATCTGAGCATAGGTTTGAAGACTCGTAGACGAAGGTCTCGCAAGGCTCCGGTGAGCGCAGAGTAGATTCCACGTCGCCGAGTGCAGATGCAGTAATCTAATCCTGGAACGTTGTTCTTCTGACACTCTGGATGCGGGCAGCGTACTGTTTCGTATGAGAGGTTGAAGACATCTATACAGCCAGGATACAGTGACTCGTAGTCTAGCACGATCATGTTGAAGTATTCACCGGATTCGGGAGCGATTGTCAGAGCGCCCGTCACAAATTTCCTCTTGTCACCCAGTTTGAGCTCCTCTGAAGTTGGAATCAATATGCTGTTGGCACGATAGTACGTATACAACATGGAACGTATCCAATCAGATACAGTGTGGTTCCGGTAGGTTCTAGGGATGGGCAAGTTCGCGAGTCTGCTCAAGAGAAACGCATTGTAGTAGTCCTCTTCTGTCCCGCCGCTATCAGTGATACCCAGCGTTGTTCCGTTAATTCTTGGAACTGGCTGAGTTGTGTGAGTGTAAGCCTCTTTCACCAGGCCATACTTCAAAGGATTCTTCTCTCTGAGATCATCAAACAGTCTGTCGAAACGAGAAGATTGTTCAGCCTCTAGCGAGGCTTGGGGTAGCCAATGATCGTCCTTGAGCGTGTGCAGTAGACCGAAACGAAGCCTATTATCGTAGACGTAGCTTAGGGCGGGGTCAATCTCGGCCTCCCATGCATGGATATCTTTCGGAGGCTTCTTGGCGTAATTCACTTTCTGAAGGCTTACAGTCTCATGCGTAAACAGATTGACCTTCCGTACTATCTCACCGTCGTGTTCTCCTTCAATCAGATAGTAGGGTTGGAATTTGTGGGTCCATTGGATTGTTTCAAGGTCACTGGCTCTGACGAAGTGAAGGCTTACTTGGCCTGCATTGTATGAGGCGTCAACAAGCCACGCTAGAGCTCCGTCACTTGCCAAGGCTTCCTCACTCTGGCCTCATTGATGTGCTAGTCCTCTTGGCAGGTCCACCACATCACCGTCGGAACCGAGCAGCTGGGCCAAGAAGGACAAGCAAGAAACGTGTCAACGATCGAGATCACAGCGACAAACCAACCTAACGGCCACACCAGACGACCGCGCAAAAAATAGGTTTCTAGGGTTTCAGCCGCAGAGTTCGCGCGGCAACCTAACTTACTTGCTTGAAACTTCTCGTCGCGGCAAACCCTAGACTGTTTGGCTACTTCTTTGCTTTCTTCTTTGCTTTCTTCTTCGGCACAGGAATCACGTCTAGATGTGATGTCGCTACCGCAGGTTTAACACTTCCCACTGCCAGGAAGTTCTGTCAGCCCGGTGCGCTGGACAATGAGATGACACATGGGGAATCGACGAAGTCCGGTCTCGAACTCAGAGACTTCACGTGGTGTCTCGTGACGACACCTAATATGATCCTTGCAACAGAGTCTATCCTTGGACGTAACTATGTGTTCGTTATCGTCCGAAGCTTTGCATCGTCGAGGTATCTATCCGCCGATGACACCGAGAGCCTTAGCTACATCAGGCACTGC
>Ga0187886_1001722_pt1 | contig 19029 bp, 11 predicted proteins | sample June2016WEW_20_1_FD_133001 | JGI IMG/M metagenome (GOLD analysis project Ga0187886, IMG submission 133001) | Peatland microbial communities from SPRUCE experiment site at the Marcell Experimental Forest, Minnesota, USA - June2016WEW_20_150 | ecosystem: Environmental > Terrestrial > Soil >... | reverse complement strand
GGGAGCTGGTTACGGCCGAAAAAACCCACCTGGTCGGCATCATCACCAGCTTTCAATTCCCCTCCGACAATCACGGCGCGATAGAGAATGAAAACATCCGCGCCATTCGGATGCTCTCGCCCACCGAGGACATCCACCAACCCGGTAACCGTCACATGAAGACCAGTTTCTTCCAGACATTCGCGCTCAGCAGCCCGCTCTGGAGCCTCATAGGCGTCCATAAAACCGGCCGGAAGGCTCCATTTTCCGCGTTCAGGGTCGTTGATCCGTCGGGTCAGCAAGACTTTCCCCTCTTTTTCAACCAGCACGGCTACCGCCACCTTAGGATCGGCAATGTAAACCCACCCACAAGCAGGGCAGGCCGGGCGCTCTTTACCAGAGACGTTCCGCAGTTCCAGCCGGGTACCGCAGTTCGAACAAAAATTTATATCCTGATCCATTACAATCAGGTCTTCTTTCGCAGTAAAAAGGCCAGAATACCGGCGGTCACCGCCAGGATGATCAGCCCGGCCTGGATAAACGGCAGAAAGTTGGCCGATGCGCCAGGCGCCTGGTAATTTTCAGTGGACGGGGGTGCAGATTGGATCAAGCCCTGTTCCTGGGTCGGGGAAATCCCGAATATCGCCACCGGGCTTTCTGCCTGGTTGGGAACCTGTTTCTCCTGTACAGACGCACTCGCGGTAGGAGTATTTTCAACTGCCGTAGGAGCTTCGGTCGGCGCAGTCAGGGCCGGTTGCGAGATGGCAGCCGGCGTGTCGGTCGGCGCACCTGTATTAGGAGCAGCAATTTTGGGGACGGCTACTTCTGTCCCCGCTGGGGCGGCTTCAATGCCTGCCTCAGGTGTGGCCTGCCCATTCCCCAGCGAGTTATTTTTCGGCGCCTGTGGTTGGCCTCCACCCAATCCGTACGCTCCCGCCGGAGGATTGGCTGCTTGGGGAACCGCGCCACCTCCTCCGCCACTGCCGCCCACTCCGCCGTTTCCCCATTGGATGATCATCGGTTGAGATGCCGATTGCGTGGCCCCAGCCTGGTCTGACCTGGCTGCCTGCATGGCAACCGGGGCAGGGGCTGAGCTTGTTTGGGATTGGAACAAGAGAGAGACCGCTGCCAGCAACACCAGGGAAACCAGTGAGGTAAAACCGAAGACCGGGAACCAGTCTGAACGGCGCTTGGCCTGCTCAGACACCATAGCCCGGGTCAGGATAAAATTATGCGGGACCTTACGCCGGGGGACGCTACGCAGGACAGCGCGCGTCTGCCTGATTTCTTCCAACCCATCGAGCAGGCTGGTTTGAGTGTGTAGGCGCGTTTCCAGACGTTCTTTTTCGGTGGTCGAAAGCTGACCATCCAAATAGGCTGATAGCTGCTGCCAATCCTGGGGGGAAAGCTGCGTCTTCATTCGTGTTCCTTACTTAAGAGACGGAATTGAGCAGGCAATAGTTCCCAGAACCCTTGCAGGCAGTCGCGCAAGCGCAGGCGGGCTCTCGCCAGGCGACTCTTGATCGTGCCCAATGGTTTTCCAATCAACTGGCTTACCTCGAGGTAATCCAGCCCTTCCACATCTACCATTACCACGACCACCCTAAATTCATAAGGCAGGTCCTCCAGGCAATGCTGTACTGCCTGTTCCAATTCAACCTGTTCCAGAGCACCTTCAGGTCCCGGAGCATCATCCGCCAGCCAGTGAGGCGACTCGACCTCTTCCTGATCGTCATCTCCCTGAGGTTCCAGCGGCGTGGTGGGATGGCGTTTACGCCGGCGCAGCTCGTCATAACAGGTATTGGTAACCATGCGCAGCAGCCAGGCGCGGAAGGAACCGCCTCGGTAGGTTCCCAAGCTGCGGTAAGCCGAAAGGCAGGCATTTTGGGTGGCGTCTTGCGCAGCAGAATCGTCTGAGAGGATGCGGAAAGCCACATTGAAAGCCATTTCCTGGTAGGACAGCACCAGGCGGTTAAATGCGTCAAGATCCCCTTTTTGCGCCTTCTGTACCAGACTGGCTTCGTCATCCGCAGGCATAGGAAAATTATATCTCAGATTTACTTAAGTGAGATTGAACGGAAAAAGCGTCTGAACGGTGAAGGTCATTACCTCATAAAAGGTAATGACATTATACATACATTATACATCGAGTGGTTTTAATGCCATCGATACACGATAACATGAAATACTATGCTATAAATAAGTGGACGTTTCCCAGGGCACACTATTCATTTGAATAATTGGTGAGAAGGCAGGATGGATATGAAATACGGCATGTCGCTGTTTGTCATCTACTTCGGCACACGCCGGCGCTACACCGATTCCCGCCTAGCGCATCACAACATCATCCTCGGTGAGCGCTACAAGGGCCTTTTGGAGGACATTTTTAACCACAAAGTGCTGGCCGACGATTTCTTCCTTTACCTGCATATGCCCTCCCTTACGGATCCTTCCATAGCCCCAGAAGGATGTGAATCCTTCTATGTGCTATCACCGGTGCCTAACCAGGCTTCCGGCATAAACTGGGCCAAAATAGCCCGTCCGTATCGCGACCGGATTATGCAGTTCCTCGAAGAAAATTATCTGCCTGACTTGCGCGCCAATATCGTTGCCGAGCATTATATCGACCCGCTGCATTTCCAGGATACATTAAAAAGTTACCTGGGCGCGGCTTTTTCGGTCCAGCCTATCCTGACCCAATCGGCCTGGTTTAGGCCACACAATCGTTCAGAAGAATACCACAACCTATATTTTGTCGGGTCTGGCACGCATCCTGGAGCAGGGCTGCCGGGGGTACTTTCTTCTTCCATCATCGCAGAAAACCTGATTAGGTCTGTGAGATAAGGGAAACCGATCCTATTTTACCAAGACTGACCAATTGATTACCTGAACCTATCTTTGGTTTTTTAGATATAATTCAATCTATGAACGAGGAAGCTGAAGACCTACTTGTGCGTGGTGTAGCCACCGCAAAAAATAAAGAACCGGAAGAAGCCCGGCATTACCTGGAGTGGGCCTTGCGCCTGGACCCGGATCCGAGCCAGACCCAGGAAGCCTGGTACTGGCTCAGCGAGGTAAGCATCGACCCAACTGAAAAACGGAGCTGGCTGGAAAATATCCTGGCCTACAATCCGGGGGATGCCCGCGCCCGGCGCTCCCTGGCAATCCTGGATGGAAAACTCAATCCAGCTGAGATCATCGACCCTGATAAGGTTAAACAACAGGCTGCTGGTTCTCCTCAGACCGCCGACGCCCGACGTTTTATATGCCCGAAGTGCGGCGGCCGCATGACCTATACACCGGACGGCCTGTCGCTAACTTGCGAATACTGCGCCGCCCACGAGCCCATCACTCCGGATAAGAATCAACCTGGGAACCAGGATTTTTTGATCGTCATGGCTACTGCTAAAGGGCACATTGCGCCAACCCAGGCCTATACCCTGGTTTGCCAGGGATGCGGGGCCAACTTTATCCTGCTGCCCCAAGAACTGACGATTACCTGCCCATACTGTGGTTCAGCGTACGTGCTGAAGAGCCAGGCCCTGCGCAACCTTATCCAACCCAGCGCAGTGCTTCCCCTGGTAGTGTCAGAATCGCAGGCTCAGCAGGCTTTGCATGATTGGCTGCAAAGTCGTCACTTACGTATGCTAGTGCACGTTTCAAAGGGGGTAGGCGTGTACCTGCCCTTCTGGGACTTCAATATCAGCGGGCAAGTTAGCTGGCGCTACCAAGTGCAGGAGCAAAAAAATTGGGTAGACCAATCCGGTTTGGATGTAGTCTATTTGTCCAATATTCTGGCTCCAGCGACTACAAGGCTGTGCAAGGCCTGCTTACCGGTCTTGCAATCCTATAATCTGAAAGCACTGGTTGATTACGATCTGCGCTATCTCTCCAATTGGCCAGCTGAAACCTACCAGGTGGAAGTTGGGGATGCCTCCCTGGATGCGCGGCAGACCGCTCTGGCTGTAGAAAAACAGCGCGCCCAACAGAAAGTTCCCGTCGCCGCCAAAAATCTGGTCTTTGACTCTTCTTGCATGCTGGTCGACTCGTTCAAACTGGTGCTGCTGCCGTTGTGGATGACCTGCGTCAGCCGGGAAGACGGCCGTAAGTTTGACGTGGTGATTAACGGCCAGACCGCCCAGGTATTTGGGGAATGGGATTAACTAACCCGGGTAAGCCGGTGCAGCAAAGCTTTTTCCTGCGGATACTTACTGACCAGCTCAGCCCGGTGACCCAGGACAAATTCATCCGGCTCAAAGCCGGGCGCCATGGTGGTCCCCAACAGGGCGAATTTTCCTCCCGACAGCACATGTAAACCCTGCCAGATGCCATGCGGCACGACGTATTGCACTTGCTGGTTGCCCAGGATTTCCTTTCCCAGAACGACGTGTTTACTGCTTCCATCCGGGTACAGCAGCAGCATCTCAACCGGGTCGCCCAGGTAGAAATGGTAGATCTCATCTGTCAACAGCTTGTGCATGACAGAAAAGCTGTCTGACTCGTGGGTCAGCAGGTAATAGATGGCCGAGGAAAAACGCCGGCGGCTGGGGTAGCGCTTGGGCAGGTGCTCGAGCGGGATTTCGTCAACGGAGCGGTAACTTTGAAAGAACAAGCCGCCTTCCATCTGCAGAGGTTCGAGGTGAAGTTTTACGATCAGTTTTTGAACAAAATCAGGCTCAGCCATATCCGCTCCTGAAATCGACCTAAAATGCGGGCGTAGTCGACACTCCTCCATCCACCACCAGGTCGATACCGGTGATCCAGCGTGCAGCCGGCGAGGCCAGGAACAGGCAGGCATCAGCCACATCTTCGGGTTGTCCAAGGCGGACCAGCGGAGCGGTCTTCTTCCAACGTTCCACCCCATCCGACCAATCTTGCTCAAGTCCAGGCCGGCCGATCAAGCCTGGCGAGATGGCATTGACCCGGATTTGATGCTGCCCGAGCTCGCGCGCCACACTACGGGTAAACATGAGCACCCCGGCTTTGGCCGCATTGTAGTGGCTGTGCCCCCAGCCCGGGAAGGTTCCCTCAATCGAGGAAATATTGATAATCGATCCTCCCCGTCCCTGTGTGATGAAAAGGTGGGCGGCCGACTGGGTGCACAGGAAAACACTGCGCAGGTTAGTGGAGATCACGCCATCCCAGTCCTCCGGCTTTATCTCAAGCAGAGGCGTGACCGGGTAGCAGCCAGCGTTATTCACCAACACATCCAGACGGGCAAAACGCTGCCAGGTTTGTTGAAACAGCCCTTCGACCTGTTCCTGATTGGTAAGGTCGGCAGAAAACGAAAAGGCCGAACCGCCGCCAGCCTGGATTTCTTCGACCAATTTATCGGCGCTGGCCTGGCTGGTGTGACAGTGGATCACAGTGACGGCCCCGGCCAGAGCAAACCTGCGGGCTATTCCTGCGCCAAGCCCTCGCCCGGCGCCAGTCACCACGATCACCTGGTCAGAAAAATCAAAGAAGGAAGCAAAAGGTGGTAGGTTCATTTTTACGGCGACGGAATAATAGACCCTAGCAAGACTGGGGCGGTTTTATTAGCAATGGAGACAATTTCCATCTTCGAATTTGCCAGGATCGCGTCCTGTGACCCAACGTAAGCGAATTTCTCAAGTTCGTCGACACAGAAAGCCGGATAGGAGGATGCAAACGTACTCACCAGGGGCAAATCCACTCCAAACTTGGGATTACTGGTATCAAGAATTTTCATTCCACTGGGGCCATTGGCGAGGTAAACATCTCCATCGACGACTTTTACATTATACACAGGATCGGTGAAGGTCATTTCGGTGATCTGCCTGGGCATGGTAGGATTGCTTATATTGAAGACATCCAACCTTCCACCTGTATAAGTAAAGGTTGTATAGTCATAGCTCACCCCTCCGACCAGGTAGGCATAATTTCCCGAAACCACCACGTCGATTGGATAGCCGCTGACGCTGGCAAAACCTACTCCCTGCGGGTGTAAGGGGTCGGCAATATTGACCACGTACAGCCCACGGAATGCGCCTGTGTCGCCGTATGCGATGTAAGCATAGTTGCCCGAGACAGCGATCTTCTCGGCGTAACCGGCGATATGGAATTCAGAAACATACTTCACCACCGGGTCGGATACCCCGGTGATAAAATCGTTGATGTCCACAATAAATAGATCCGCCCATCCATACGCCAGGTATGCATAACGACCCTTGACGGCTACCCCGGTCAGCCCGCCATAATCCAGGTAATAACCCGCATTATAGGCATTGGCCGGGTCTGAGATATCTACAACGTTGAGGCCGTCATCCGAAGCCAGGAAGGCAAAATTACCCGCCAGGGTCAGATCATTTATCTTTCCCATCGACGGTTGGAAACGTTTGACCAGAACCGGGTTATTCTTGTCAGCAATGTTGATGATATCCAGGCTGGGACCGGAAGCCATGTAGGTAAAGTGGCCCTGAGTTGCCACGGCTCGGTGCTCACCGCCCGGGTTGACCCCGCTGGTGGGAGTCAAGGTAAAATAACCGGAAAAGAACCAGGGGAAGTTGGGACTGGGATCTACCGATTGTACCGTCACACTTGATGAAGCAGGAGTGACGGTAAAACCTGCCACGCTAGGTGTAACTGTGTAGGTGCCGTAGGCCATCCCTCCTGCAATGAACAGGCCGCTGATATCCGTCTTGGCCGCCGTGGTTGGTGCAACCGGGGCGCCATCAATCGCCACGTCGATATTCGCAAAACCGCGGTCAGAATCATTAAGCCAGACATAGCCAAAGATGCCTTTGTCGCCTGTCCAGGGCGCCGGTGACGCCGATTGTACCGTATTAGCGACAGTGGGATGAGTGGCGGTGAAATCCAGTTTTATCCCATCCGCCTTGGTAAAGTCAAATACGTGCCACCAACCTCCAGTTCCAGTGCTTGCGATAATGTACGGCCCGGCGCCGCTGACCAGAGTGCCGGTTTCATCGTAGATTTCCAGTTTGGCGCCGCTCCCCTTAGGCGAGGAGGTGGTCGGAGAAACCTGGGCAACCGCCAGAACATAGCCGCCGGTCAGCAGGTTCTGGCGATCTACGGTGATCACTTCGGTGTTATAGGCATTGTTAGCAGCGTCCATATGAACAAATGGGCTGGAGGTGATTGAGCCCTCATTGTAAGGATAGATGTGCGCCCTCATTGTGCCGTCTGGGGTCCATAAATGCATATCCAGGTTGCGGGTGGGCGTGGCCGGCCAGGTTAGCACAAAGCTGTAGGTATTGGCTGCGGGAACCGGCACGAAACCGAAATTAATCAAATTCCGGGAAGGACCAGTCAAATTCACCGTTTGCTTGGTGGTGATATAGCTGGCCATGGTTATCCGGACAGTCGTGCTGCCTTTGGGGACATTATGGAGGATAAAGTAGCCCTGGTCATAAGTGGTAGTGGTCATAACAGGGGTTGTACTGGCGCCCTGGAGTATATCCACGGTTACCCCATCCACTCCCAGCAAAGAATTAACATCCGTTACGTATCCGTAAACGGTCGATAAAGTAACGAATTTGAGGCTGGAGGACCACTTTCCCCACAGACCGTGCGCATTTTCTGAGCGCATGCGCCAATAATAGGTGCCACCGCCCCAGATATAAGGAGAAACGCCGTCCTGTTCCTGCCAGGAAGTATCCGTAATCGTATCGTTATCCAGGTCGACGGATGCGAAATTGCTGTCACGCGACGCTTGAATCTCATAACCAGCCGGCGCTCCAGACGGGGCCATCCATTTGAACAAGATATTACGATAATCTGCTACAGATGCATTGTTCGCCGGGCTGGTGAGAGAAGGAGCGGCTGGAGGGATCTCAACGGTGATCGAGCGGCACATTGACCAACTGCTCGCCCCAGCGGTGCCGCCCAAGCCGGAGGCCCTGACATGCCAGTAATAAGTACCTTGGGCCAGCGTGGTGGTGAAAGTGCGCGCATTTACAGAAGAAGTTTTGGATACACCGGTGCAGTCGTTATTTTTGTCGATCTCGAGGGTGAATGTGCTTGAATTAATCGGTTGAGCTGGCGACGGCATGTCATCCCAGGTGAAAGTTACCCCCAGAGAACTGACAAAAGCGGTATCATCCGGAGACTTCAGGGTCGGGGTGCCCGGTTTGGTATACAATTTATTAGCAGCAGTAAAACTCCCGCACTGGTATTGAGCGTTGCAGGCTGCTACCCGCCAATAAAATGCCAGGTTGGAATCCAGGCTGTCATTCGGGTTGGTGGACATATCATAACTGGTGCTATCTACATACCTGTCCATGCGCAGTTTACCGAAGGGGAAGGTCGCATCAGCCGAAACTTGCAGATTATAGTGAGGCGCCCCACTGACCGTCTTCCAGGAAAATACAGGCTGGTAACCCGCCAGGATGGAGTTGGCCGCCGGCGCCACCAGCGTGGTGGACCCCGGCGGGTTGGGAGCATAAATCACGCGTACGCCTGACCAGTTCCCATATCCCCCCACACCTTTGGCGCGCACGCGCCACCAGTACTGGACGAAAGGTATCATCGCCGTATCCAGGGTGTAATACTTGGCAGTCACATCCACAGTTTTAAAGGTGACGCCGAAAGTCGAGATCTGAATCTGGTAAGCGCCAGTATTGGTGCTGTCGTTCCACTGAAAAGTGGGTTTCAGGCTGTTGGCTATGGCTGAATCTTTGGGAAGGACAAGCCAGGGAGTTTCTGGATAGGTAATCAACATCCAGGTCGCTGACCAGGCGCTAAAATCTCCATTAGCGCTGATTGACTGTACCCGCCAGTAATAAGTGCGGTTAGGGGTCAAAGGAGCTTCTAGCTGATAAATGGTTACCGCGCCGATCGTGTTCTCATCCAGATCCATGCTGTTGAAAGCGGTGGATTGAGAAACCTGGATACGGTAATGGTCAGGAAAATTGGTCGATGCAGCCCACTTGAAGGCAGTGGCCAGATTCTGAAGGAATGACTTTGTGGCCGGGCTTACCAATACCGGTATGCTGGGCGGGTTAGGCGTGCTGAAGGTCCACACCGTCGACCACGCTCCCGGAGCAGAAGACGAAGAGGCATCTCTTACCCGCCAGAAAAAGGTTTTATTGAAGGGTAAAGCCGTCAGGGTGACCGAAGTGGTCTTGACTTTGCCCGTTTTGAAAAGTGGGGTAAAGTTTTCCTGGTACGAAAGCTGGTACTCATATTGCTTCACAGAGAGATCTACCCACGCCAAAGTGGTCGTCTGCCCAGTCAGGCGGGTCCCATCAACCGGTTTTACCAATGGCAGTGGGCGGAAAGTAGCTGAGAAATCCACACCTGTAATCACATCCTGATCAACCACAGTCACGCTCTTGGAGCGAGGAACAAAGCTGAAAGAGCTGGAAAATGGAGCAACGGCGTAAACGCCCGGGGTTACGGCGGTAAAGGTGAAGGTATTTCCCGCTGCAGTTATTAGCTTATTCTGCAGTTGGACGCCGTTCTTGGAGATACTGACAGAGATAGTCACACCGGTAGTAAGACCGGTAACAGTTCCTGTGACCGTATAGCCGGTAGGATCGCTGGCCCACACTCCTCCGCCATTGTGCAGGTTTTCTGTGCCGACCACCAGCATCCCATTGAAAATGGCGACTCCCGCGGCTGAGTAAGCGGAATAATTAGTGCTGTTGCCAAACCCAGGATAAGATAGATAAGCGCTGGTCCCCCAATCCGTGCCGTTGTAGCCCCAGATTTGCAGCCCTGTGGTCTCATTATGGGTTACAGCCATCAGCTCGCTGGGACTTCCATATACCTTGAGGGCGTTAATATCCGTATTCTTATTCGAGCCAAAGCCATCCGTATTGACCTGCGTCCAGGCCGAGCAGTCAGTGTCGTCGCAGGTACCCTCAAACACACGGGCGCCGTTGATCGCATTGGCCACACCGGCGAAAATTTGGTCAGTCCCGCTGACATTGTAGACCGCCAGCGAGGAAACCATGGCGTTGTCGGTGCTGCCATTGCCATCCGTGAATACCTGCTGCCAGTCGGTTGTCACGGTGCAGGCAGTGGTTGAGCAGCGGTAGATCTGGCCTCCAGTCTGAGAAGTCATCCCGGCATACAGCCAGTTGCCCAACACAGCCATGGAAAGGACGGCGTTGGTGCTTGCTGGAGCTTCAAATACCAAGGAGCAAGCAGGCGGGGAAACGCTCGGATCGCAGCCAATAATTCTGGCTCCATGAGGCGGCGTCCCGCTGCCATACACCGCGCTGCCAATATACAATTGGCCGTTGAAAACCTGCATCATATACAACTCGGCGTCCCAGGCATCCAGGCTGGGCAAAGTCACCTGGGTCCAGGTTGTCCCATCCGTTGAGCTGTACAACTGACCTCCGGAGGTCGTATTCCAGGTGGAAGCGTACAACACATTATTGAAAACAATTAAATCATCAATCGCCTGGTTCTGTGGATTGCCGAAACCATTATTCATCACCTGCGACCAGTTGCCATTGGAATCCATCCGGTATAATTCGGCTACCTGGGTTAAGGAATTGTAATCCGCCGCGTACAGATAATTGTTAAAACTTGCCAGCGCCTGGACCTGCGGGACATACTGTTTGCCAAAGCCATTCAGATCGAGCTGGCTCCATCCCGGTAAATCACCATCGGCAGGTAGCTTTAACACATATTTTTGGATGCGCTGATTGATCGGATCAGACACATAGACATCTCCAAAGGCCCCAACCGCAATCCCCAGCCCGCCGCGCATGTCCCCGGAGCGAGAACCCCAATCCCCCACCAGGCTAGTCCGGTAGGCGCCGGTCGGGTCAAAGACCAAAACTCGGTTACGCCCGGCATCCAGAATATATACTTCATTTTGGGCAACCAGTACGGCGGTTGGATCAGTCAAATAATCAAAACCAGCGGCCGAAACGCCCGTTTTTCCGGCGAAAGGCAAACAGTTGCCCTTGCTGCCACTCAGGGTGCATTTTTGTACGCGCTGGTTGTTGGTGTCTGCCACGAAAATATTTCCGGAAGAATCCACCGAAACACCCAACGGCCAGTTGAAATGACCTCCGTCATACCCGGCTACACCGGTTTCTCCCAGGGTGCCCAGGTAGTTGCGGTTCGAATCGAAGACCTGAACCCGATCGTTCCCGCTGTCGGCCACGTACAGGTTATCATTATTGCCTAGGGCAACCCCGGTCGGCTGGTTGAAATGCTGATTATCCGTGCCAGGCACACCTGTTTCCCCCATGGTCGCCCACAAGCTGCCGTTGGGCAAATAAATCAGAAGGCGGTGATTGGCTGTATCCGGCACATAAATGCGTCCCTTACTATCCCGGTCGAGGTTCCCTTGCGATCCTCCCCAGAACGCGCCAAAGTGAAGGTCGTCAGCACCATACACACCGGGCTGACCCACTGCCCAAACCACGCTGGGAGGAGTGTCATTCAGGTTCAATTTGACCAGGCGCTGGCCCTGGTTTTCGGTGAAATACAGGTAGGGAACGTTCGACTCGTAGATCAGGACCATTCCAGCCGGCCCATTAAAATGAGTAGCGTCGGTCGGATAAGGAGCCGGTCTACCACTGCCATCTTTGGCACCGATGGTATGCGTAGTATCGAAAACGCCGCTTGAGTCATACACCTGCACGCGGTGGTTGTCAGCATCGCTGATATACACGCTGTCGCTCGGCCCGATAGAAACGTCCGATGCCCACAGGAAATGATCATCGTCGATGCCCGGCTCCCCGGCGACGCCCGTGAAATGGTCGCAATTCGTGGCGTGCGTCCCATCCCAATCGCACTTGACCACGCGATAATTACCGGCATCCGTCACGTACAGGTTGGCGCTGCCAAAGGCAATTCCGGTTGGCATGTCCAGTGGAACGCCGGTATTGGATAATAATCCGTCCAGGACTAACTCGGAACAGACGAAATCTGTCCCTCCGACCAGGCTGCATTTCATCAAACGGTTGTTATTTATATCAGCCACATAGATGGCGTGATTGGCGAAAGTCACCCGGGCAGGCCCATTGAAATGAGAGGCATCATTCCCGGCCACACCCGGCTCGCCAATTGTCCGGAAATAAGTGGGACTCCCGGCTACAAATACGTATACCTGGATGCGCTGGTTGCCCTGGTCCGCCACATACATCAGGCCGTCCCCAAAGGCAATCCCGCTTGGGTTGTTGAACTGGTTATTGGCTATGCCAGCAACGCCGGGATTCGTATCAGGAAACTGGCGAATAAAGGTTCCCGAGGAATCGAATTCGACCAGGCGGTCAGGGTCAACCATCCAGATGTTGCCGCTTGCATCTACGGCTACGTCCTGGGGGTTAGCGAAGACATATTGGTCGTAATAAGCCACGCCGCGCTTCCCCAGGGCAAGGGTGCGCGTAGGGGTGGAGTCATACTCCAGCAGACGTTTTCCCCGGCTTTCGGTGATCAATAAATTGCCTGAGCCGTCCACAAAGATCCCCGAAGGACTGTTGATGTATGCCGGATCATCCGGATATCCTTGTCCTAGAGTTCCGTAAGTGTCGGCATAGCGAAAAGCCAATCCGGGCTGTCCAAGGCTGAAGGCCGCCTGCGCTTGCATATCCCCACCCAACGGTTGAGGTTGCTCGACGGCCGGCGGCGTCCACGGCTTTCCTGGGATTTTTTCACTGAGAGGAGATGGTCGAGGCTGGCTAATTGCTGGATTGGTGGGGACCAGGCGCGTGGCTGGACCACCCTGGCGCTGGTGGAAATTGACGCCTGTGGCATTCTTATCTACCAGAACAATCACCCGGTAATAAGGCACTACCACTATCCCTTGCAGGGATGCCGAGACCAAATAACGACCAGGTTGTAAATCAGCCAGCAGGTATGTGCCATCCGCTGCGCTGACCGCGGTATGCTGCTGGTTTGCACGGACCGTCACCCCCGGCAACGGTTTTTGGCTGGCATCCGTTATCAGGCCTGAAATTGTCAGCCCGGTGGGTGAATTTTGGGGCAGGGCGCCTGCTTGATTTACCGGCGCCTGGGTAGGAGTGGGAGTGGCCGTGATCTCATTTTGAGCTAAGGGCGCGCTGGCAGCCGGAGTAACATTCACCAATATCAACGCTGCCAGGATAATCCAGGTAAAAAATCGGAAAAGAACCGCATTTTTACGCATGGTATTCCTCCATTACATTACCAATCTACCAGTTAATAATATTGAACTGCCGTATTGCACAGTTCCGTTACAATCAGCCGGATTTGGATCAAAACGGATGTGTCCTCTCACCCCATCGCATATAACGGTCATTTATTATTGTTGAAGATCAAGGATAAACGAAATTTCCCTGCTGATAAAATAGCTTTGCGAATTACATTTATTATACACTGAACAAGAAGGTCTAAACTGGTTCTTTGGGAATCCCCATGGTTTACTTCCTGATTTTGGGTTGTCATGACAACCCAAAATCCGGGGACCCTCCACGGTAAATCCCAATGAGCCAATATTTTCCCAAAGTATGCAAGATTTCTGAAGTAACCGTTTTCAATAATTAATTGACAGTTTGTCAGACGAGGGGTATAATCCATTTTTGCTGAAAATACAACCTGGGAGAGAGCGTTATGGAATCTAGTGTGGCGGCGGAAGCAGACCGCGCAACCGAAATAAAACTTAAAATGAAGTTTACAGGTAAGGTCGCCAAGATCAGCCTGGCAGGTGCTGTGATTGACCTGGGGATCGGTCAACCAGCAGTCATTCATATTTCTCAACTGATCTCCTCCTCTGAAGAACCGATCATGAAAGTCGAAGATGTACTGCAGGTGGGGCAGGAAGTCGAAGTGTGGGTGAAGAAAGTTAAGGAAGACCACATCGAACTCACCATGCTCAAACCGCTAGACCTGGAATGGCGGGACCTCAAAAAGGGAATGACCGTCAAGGGTAAAGTGGTTCGCCTGGAAAAATTTGGCGCTTTTGTGGAAATTGGCGCTGAACGTCCGGGGTTGGTGCACATCAGTGAAATGGCCCACGGCTACGTCCGGACTCCTTCCGAGGTAGTGAATGAAGGCGAGGAAGTCGAAGCCCAGGTGCTGGATGTTAACCGTCGCAAGAAGCAGATCAAGCTCAGCCTGAAAGCCTTGCTGCCTGAACCGGTCAAGATCGAAGAGCCTAAGCCCGTCAAGCCGGTTATCGAAGCCCAATCAGTAAAACCTAAGGAAAAAACAATCCGCCGCAAGAGGTCTGGAAGGAAATCATCCGATCAGGATGAGTCAGGCAATTTATTACTCAACCTCGAACAACCCGCCCAGGTTGAAGCGGAACCGACTGCTATGGAAATGGCCTTGCGTGAAGCCATGGAAAAAGCCAAGGTCCGCAAACGCGCCCAGGATGTCAAAAGCAAGAAAGCCAAAGCGGTCTCCAATGAACAGGAAGACCTGTTAAACCGCACACTTGAACAGAAAGCGCATACATCCTGAGATCCCACCAAGGTCAACAAGACAGGTTAAGAATTCCCGTGGGGAGGCGCCAGATGATCGGCCCTCCCCACTTCTTTATTCAGGGATAGAAAGAAGGTTGTATAGATGGCAGTCAAATACATATTCTTTACCGGAGGTGTGGTCAGTTCGGTGGGCAAGGGGGTTACTGCCGCAGCAGTAGGGCGCCTCTTGAAAGAACGCGGTTTTCAAGTAGCCGTTCAAAAACTCGACCCCTATATTAACGTAGACCCTGGAACGATGAGCCCGTACCAGCACGGCGAAGTGTATGTGCTGGACGATGGCGCCGAAACCGACCTGGACCTGGGCCATTACGAACGCTTCATCGATATCCGTCTCAACCGCGCCTGCAATACCACTAGTGGGCAAGTATATTACGAGGTAATCGGCAAAGAAAGGCATGGGGATTACCTGGGCGGTACGATCCAGGTGATTCCTCACATCACCAACGAAATTAAACGACGCATCACCGCAGTCGCCAAATCTACCGGTGCCGAAATCGTGCTGGTCGAAGTGGGCGGGACGGTCGGCGATATCGAAAGTTTGCCCTTTCTCGAAGCACTGCGCCAGTTGCGCGGCGAGCTTGGGCGGGAAAATACACTTAATATTCACGTGACCTGGCTGCCCTACATTGGGGCGACGGCCGAGCTGAAGACAAAACCCACCCAGCACTCGGTACGTGAACTACGCTCGATCGGTATCTCCCCAGATATGATAGTGGCCCGTTCAGATTACCCGATCGAAGATAGCCTGCGCGACAAAATCGCCCTATTTTGCGACGTGGAAAAACGCGCCGTAGTACCCATGGTGACCACTCAGGTTCTTTATGAAGTTCCGCTCCTGTTAGAACAGGCCGGCGTCGGCGAATATATCCTGCAGCGCTTCAACCTGCAGGCACGCCGGCAGCCCGAATGGGAGGAATGGCGGAAACTGGTCGCCGAGGTACGGCGTGAGAAACCTGAAGTAAATATCGCTCTGGTAGGAAAATATGTCGAGCTGAAAGACGCCTACATGAGCGTGCGTGAGGCGCTCAAACATGCCGCCATCCACCTGGGGGTGGAACTGAACCTGCATTGGGTGCATTCCGTCGAGCTGGAAAAAAGCCGCGGTTGGGAGTCCGTTCAAAAATCGGATGGCATTCTGGTCCCCGGCGGATTTGGCAGCCGGGGTATCGAAGGCAAGATCCAGGCGGCTCATTATGCCCGTACCAACCGGGTGCCCTACCTGGGGTTATGCCTGGGGATGCAGTTGATGGTGGTGGAATTCGCCCGTTTTATTTTTGAAAACGAAGAAGCCAATTCGACCGAATTCAATCCGTCCACACCCTATCCGGTGATTTCCTTGATGCCTGACCAGGAACAGATTGTGGATATGGGCGGGACTATGCGGTTGGGGCTCTATCCCTGCGCGCTGCAACCAGGAACAAAAGCTGCCAACTCCTACCAGCAGGAGTTGGTGCAGGAACGCCATCGGCATCGCTTTGAATTTAACAACGAGTTCCGTAAGGCGATGTATGATCGTGGTATGCGTTATTCAGGCATTTCGCCAGACGGCAGGCTGGTGGAAATCGCCGAGTTGGCCGACCATCCTTTTATGCTGGGTACTCAGTTCCACCCGGAATTCCTTTCCCGGCCTAACCGCCCCCACCCATTGTTCGTAGCATTCATGCACGCTGCCTGCGAAAAAGCTGGCGTAAAAACGGATGGGATAGAATCCTTCGGGTAATCACTCTGACGCCAGTTTAGTAAACCTGGTGCACTGTAGCGTAAACGACAATTACGTATTATACTTGAGCGGGTTTATACCCAATCTTGGCGCTATAGGCGGATCTTACGCCTTATTCTTTAAATGACATTCAGAGGTAAATTTATGGACACAACGATCGATGTAGTACAAGCACAAGAAATCCTCGATTCCCGCGGTAATCCAACCATCGAGGTCGAGGTTGTCCTCGAAGATGGCTCTTGGGGCCGGGCTGCCGTCCCATCCGGGGCTTCGACGGGCATACACGAAGCCCTCGAGCTGCGTGACGGCGACAAATCTCGCTATCAGGGCAAGGGTGTACTCAAAGCAGTTGAAAACGTCAACACAGAAATCGTTTCAGCGCTGGTTGGTTGGGATGCTCTCGAGCAGAAGGCTATCGATGGCATGCTGATCGAGCTGGATGGCACGCCGAATAAATCAAAGTTGGGAGCCAATGCCATCCTGGGCACCAGCCTGGCAGTCGCCAAGGCTGCCGCTAACTGCCTCGGCCTGCCGCTCTACCGCTACATCGGCGGGGTTTATGCGCACGTTCTACCCGTCCCAATGATGAACATCCTCAACGGCGGCGCTCATACCGCCTGGCAGTCGACGGATGCCCAGGAATTTATGGTTATGCCCTTGGGTGCAGCCACTTTCGCCGAAGGCTTGCGCTGGGGCGCAGAGATCTACCAGACCCTGAAAGGCGTACTGAAAGGGCGTGGTTATGTAACACTGGTTGGCGACGAAGGCGGGTACGCTCCTTCCCTCAAGGCCAACGCCGAGGCAGTCGAAGTCATCCTCGAAGCCATTCAGAAGGCCGGATATAAAGCAGGCGAACAGGTCGCCATTGCTCTCGATCCCGCCGCCTCTGAGCTGTACGATGAAGAGACCAAGACCTACAACTTGCGTAAAGAAGGCAAGAAACTGAGCAGCGATGAGATGGTGGCTTTCTGGATCAACTGGATCAACCAGTACCCGATCGTTTCCCTCGAAGACGGCCTGGCCCAGGACGACTGGGAAGGTTGGCAGCACCTGACCACCGAAGTCGGCAGCCGCGTCCAGATCGTGGGCGATGACCTGTTGGTCACCAACCCAGAGCGTGTTCGCCGCGGCATCAAGGAAAAATCCTGCAACGCGCTGCTGGTCAAGCTCAATCAAATCGGCTCTCTTACTGAGACGATCGAAGCCGTCGAAACCTGTCACCGGGCCGGCTGGCGTGCAGTCGTCTCGCATCGCTCGGGTGAAACCGAAGACTCTACCATCGCTGACCTGGCCGTGGCGCTCAACACCGGCCAGATCAAGACCGGCGCCCCCGCCCGTTCCGACCGGGTAGCCAAATACAACCAGCTTCTACGCATCGAAGCCGAGCTGGGTGACACTGCCTCTTACGCCGGCTGGTCTGCCCTACGCCGCGGGTAAGCTTACCGGTTTTCAAGGCTTATCCAGGACTAATCTTTTCTTTCCTGAACCTACCAACAGGGGCTGACGGTTGTCGGCCCCTGTTTCCTAAATGTGAGGTCTGAATGAATATTCCTGCATGGATTCAAAACATTCCTGGCGCCATCACCGTCTGTGATCCTTCGGGGATTATTTTGGCTATGAACGATAAATCCGCCGAAGGCCATTCCGGGGATGGGGGTATCCGCCTGGTTGGGACGAATTTGCTGGACTGCCACCCTGAGCCTGCTCGCTCCAAAGTGCAAAAAATGCTGGATAATCAGCAGGCTAACGTCTACAGCATCGAAAAACTCGGGGTAAAGAAACTAGTTTACCAGACTCCCTGGTTCGAGAACGGGCTGTATTGTGGTTTCATTGAACTAGTCCTCGAAATTCCCTTCGAAATGCCGCATTTTATTCGGGGTTGAAGCATTTGTCTGTAGCAGTTTCTAACAAGAAACACGCCGGAATCAACCCGGGTTCCTGGGTCTGGCTGCTGGTTTTATTTACCGCGGGCAGTTTTATGGAAACGGTTTTTTACGGACAGCTAACCGCCTTCACCCCGCTTTATCTGCCTTACTTAGGTGTTCAGCCTGACCAGGTGGCGCGCTGGATTGGAATCATCGCGGCCGTCTCTGGCATTCTAGGCCTGCCGTTCCTGCCTTTCTGGGGCGCTTTGGCCGACCGATTTTCACGTAAACCGATCATCATCCGCTCCTTCGTGCTGCACCTGACTGCCGGCGCGGCGGCGATTCTGGCCGGAAATATCTGGGTGTTCCTGCTGGCGCGCTCGATCAGCAGCCTGTCGCTGGGTAACAGCGGGCTGATGATGACCACACTGTCGGAGCGCGCCCCGGCCAACCGCCAGGGGTTGGCGTTTTCAATCATGAACAGCGCCAGCCAGATTGGAGGATTCATCGGTCCGCTGGTCGGTGGGCCGATTGTCGACCGTTGGGGTTTCCGTACGCTGATTGGCATCGACACTTTCCTGATGCTGACGGTCGTTTTATCCCTCGTCTTTGGATATCACGATATGTTTAGAGGGAAGCTGACCCAGCCTATCCTGCGCATGGCGGGCGACTCAGTCAAAATCCTGATGAATTCTTCACGCCTGAAGGCGCTTTTCCCGGCTCTTTTTTTCCTGTTCGCAGGCTCGATGCTGGCGCGCACCTACATTCCACTGGCCATCAGTAAGGTTTATCCGGTGCAGGATATTAATACCATCATCGGGATCATCCTGGGTGCAGGTGGCTTATTAGCAATATTCGTAAGCCCTGGCATGGGCGCTCTGGCGGACCGCTTCGGCCACTGGAAAATGCTGTTTATCGGCGCAATCGTGCAGGTTTTCCTCTGGCCGCTGCCGGCTTTTACCCACAACCTGTTTACTTTTGGCGCCGCCTGGGCGTTGATCAGCGGGATTGGCGCAGGCGTGTTTGCTATCTCTTTTACGGTGCTCTCCAACTC
>Ga0187886_1001721_pt1 | contig 19030 bp, 18 predicted proteins | sample June2016WEW_20_1_FD_133001 | JGI IMG/M metagenome (GOLD analysis project Ga0187886, IMG submission 133001) | Peatland microbial communities from SPRUCE experiment site at the Marcell Experimental Forest, Minnesota, USA - June2016WEW_20_150 | ecosystem: Environmental > Terrestrial > Soil >... | reverse complement strand
TCTCGAAAAGGTAAAGCTCGTCAACATTCAACATGAATTCGGTATCTTCGGAGGGGAATACGGCTCCTATCTGCTTTATTTTTTAAAAAAACTGCATAAACCGGTTGTTACCACTTTCCACACCGTTTTGCCCGATCCTGATAAAAAAATGCGCAAAACTGTTCAAGCGATAATGAAATATTCGAAAGGAATAATCGTCATGACACGCTCCTCAAAGGAGATCCTTGAAAAGAATTACGGGTTAAATCCCGATCGAATTAAGGTTATTCCTCACGGAATTCACCATGTTCCCCATACTACCAGTGGAAAGGCCAAGTCTGCTTTTGGATTTTCCGGCAAACTAATCCTCTCGACCTTTGGACTTTTGAGTCCCAGCAAGGGAATCGAGTATGTAATTGAGGCCCTGCCGCCGGTCGTAAAAAAATTCCCTGATGTCCGATTCCTTGTCGCCGGCGTCACTCATCCGGTGGTCTTAGGACAGGAAGGCGAAACCTACCGTAATTTTCTGACTAAAAAAGTGCGTCAACTTGGCTTAAGCAAATACGTTTCTTTTTATAACACCTATTTTGATATCGATAAACTGCTGCAATTTTTAGAGGCTACCGATGTCTATCTGTCCCCGTCTCTTAATCCGCAACAAACTGTTTCCGGCACTTTATCTTATGCTCTTGGCAGCGGTCGTCCGGCCATCTCCACAGCCTTTGCCCAAGCCAAACAAGATATTACCAATGAGGTCGGCATATTGGTTGACTTTAAAAACCCAGATTCCTTTACCGAAGCCATCATTAAATTAATCAGCAATAAAGAACTAGGTTTACAGATGGGTAAAAACGCCTATTTCCGCACCAGGCATATGACCTGGGAAAACGTGGCCCATTCCTACATGCAATATTTCTCGCAATTTGCGCCGGAACTAACCCTGGGACAAAGAAAACTTCCGCCGATAAAACTTGAGCATTTGGTTAAATTGACCGATAATTTCGGCGTTATTCAGTTTGCCAAGCTGACCGAAGCGGATCTTTCTTCCGGATATACCTTAGATGATAACGCCCGGGCCTTAATCGTGGCCGCTTTGCATTATGAAAAATTTAGGACTTCTTCTTCGTTAAAACTTATTTCGATATATCTCAACTTTTTGTACCGGCTAGCTAAACCCGATGGTTATTTTGATAATTATGTCAATCCAAACCACGCTATTGACAGAAAAAGAAATATCCGGGAAAATTCAGAAGATTCCAGCGCCAGAGCCCTCTATGCTCTGGCCTTGGTTGCAACTACCAAACAAATCCCCAAACGCATCAGACATCAGGCTCATTCCCTGTTTGAAAAAAGTTTTGGGAAAAACATTGTCTTTTCCTCGCCTCGCGCTATCGCTTTTTACGTTAAGGCTCTTGGTTGTTTACTTTCCAAATGGCAAGAGTCTGAGACTCTGGCAGTGTTAAGATACAACTGTGAACAGCTCATGGTTTTATACGAAAAGAGTCATTCGGCGGACTGGGAGTGGTTTGAACATTATTTAACCTATTCAAATGCCGTCCTACCCGAAGCACTTATCCTCGGATACAAAATAACCAAAGATAAAAGGTATCTGGAAGTATCCGAAAAAACCCTTAGCTTTTTAATTAAACACACCTTTAAAGACAATATCTACATTCCTGTCGGCCAAAGCGGTTGGTTTCCCAAAGAAGGGACAAGACAGTATTTCGACCAGCAGCCCGAAGACACTACCGCCACAGTCGAAGCTCTCAATGTCATGTTTCAGGTAACAAACCGGGAAGATTACAAGGAATTGGCGAACACCGCCTTTAGCTGGTTTCTGGGGGATAATGTTATTGGACAGGTTGTATATGACCGAACTACCGGAGGATGTTACGACGGGATTGGGGAAAAATTTATTAACCTAAACCAAGGCGCAGAATCTACCATTTCTTATCTTATTGCCCGCCTCTGTTTCGAAAACTAAATTTATCACTCCTCCTTTTTGCTAAAAACATACATAAAAAGCTATTTGAAGAGTCTTAAAATATGAGGGGTAAAAACTAAGATTCCTACAATTACCGATCCCATTGCGGTTAAAAGTACCATTCCTGCAGATACGTCTTTGGCAATTTTAGCCTCCAATCTATGTTCATTTGTGAGCAAATTTACAACCTCTTCGATTGCAGTATTAATCATTTCCGTACAAATAACCAAAAGAATCATAATTCCTAAAATACCCATTTCGAATGCGCTGACTTTAAAAAATATACTGGCGATAATAACCAAAAATGCGATTACAAAATGGATTCTAATATTACGATTGAATTTCAACACATAATAAATTCCTTGAAAAGCGTATTTAAAAGAATTTAAGAAGCTTCTATTAAACATATTTCCCTATATACTTGAATATAACATAAATTAGAATCGTAGTTAATGCCCCAACCAATGTCCCTATAATCGTCTGGAAAAGCGTATGGTTTTTCGTTTTTATTCTGGACCAAGCAAGCACCGGCAACAATAAAAACCCTGGCAGAAATTCCCATCCTTCAACAAGCACCAGAAAGGTTAAAAACGCCGACAGAACAGCCAAATGTGCGCTTACTTTAGTAAACATGTTTATTGTTTCAAGAACAATCAGTCCCAAAATCAGAGCAAACGTTCCAATTGATAAAATTCTCGGTGCATGAAACGCAAACAAAAATATAAAATAAATAATTGTCAAAAGCATGCCAATTAAAAACAATGTCGGCCTTTGTTCTCTTTTTGAAACATCCAAGTTGGAAAAAATTCCAAACTTAATACCGATAAGAATAACCAGGAAAAAGAAAAAAAGAAAAAATATTGATATTACGGTCCATTGAAAAGAGAGGGTTAAGTTATCGGTTTTTTCGAAAACCAAAAAAAATGGGGCGGGAATTAATACGACCAAAGGATTTAGAACAAGCGAGATTATTTCAGCGACTTTTTTTGACATTATGACTTTAGATTACTGATAAAAAATTCCTTACCGTATATTTGGTTTAATTCCAAAAGACCAATTCCTTGTTCTTTTCCGGTCAAAAGAAAATAAATTGTTTTGAAAGGAACATTTTTATCTTTTGAAAAATTTTTAAGGGCAGCTAAAAATTTTTCATTCTCCCAACTGACATCTTCTAATTCTTTAACCAGAAAATTATGCAGTTTCCCTGCGGTCTCGCCTTCTTCTTTTGTCATTTTTCTTTGTCTTTCAATATTTGTTAAATTCCTGAAGTCTGTTAAGGTTCTCATTCTTGAAGAGGCGGCATTTATTAATATCTTTGAATTTTTGTCTTTTAACTTATTTAAAATGTCTTTGTCCCCCTGATAAAACTCTTCAAGTTTTTCTTCTAATTTATTCTCCCCTCCTAAGGTTCTTATCCAAACGCCGTTTAGCCATTCAAGTTTTCTAATATCGAAAATTGGGTTGGCGGTATTGACGTCTTTAAGTTCAAAAAGTTTTTCCATTTGGGCCAAAGACAGCTGTTCTTTATCTTCCCCGGGATTCCAGCCCAAAAGCGCCATAAAATTTAAAAGCGCTTCTTTAACGAAACCGTCTTTACGGTAATCCAAAATCGACTTTGCACCGTGGCGTTTCGATAGTTTGCTTTTGTCGGGCCCCAAAATCACCGACAGGTGGGCAAATTGCGGATGATCCCAGTCAAAACTTTCATAAAGATATAAATGTTTGGGCGTTGAAGAGATCCATTCTTCACCCCTTATCACATGGGTAATTGCCATTAGATGATCGTCAACGACATTTGCCAAATGATAGGTCGGAAATCCGTCGGATTTTAAAATTACAAAGTCTTCAACATCCTCTCCGTCAAAACTAATTTCCTTATTCCCAACCGCATCCGTCCACTGAAAAGTTTTTTCGGGGACATGCACCCAAACTGCGCCGTCTTTTTTGTAGGCTGCTTTTTTATCCAGGAGCATTTGGACATGTTCTTTGTAAATCATAAGTCTTTGCGATTGATACGTTACTTCTTGGTCATATTTTAAGCCGAGCCAGTCTAGAATTTGGAAGATTGCCTCTTCGGACTCAACGGTTTTTCTTTTTTGATCGGTATCTTCGATTCTTAAAATAAATTGCCCGTTGTTTTTTTTGGCAAAAAGGTAGTTAAAAAGCGCAGTTCTCGTATTGCCGATATGCGGAATTCCCGTCGGGCTGGGTGCGAAACGGACTCTCACTTGCGTTGACTTTTGAACCATATGCTTGCATTGTAGCTTAAAATTTTCCTATACTCAATATATGCTCACCCTTAGTCAAGTAACAAGCAAAACAAAAAAGCTTTTAAAAATATTGGCAATCATTTTTGCTATAGGCTTGGTTATTTATATGCTTGCAAAAGCTGCTCCCGCGATAAAAAATTTTATCTCCCCGCCAGCGCCTGAAAAACCGAACGTACTTTACGGAAAGCTGCCAAAAATTATTTTTCCGGCAGACGTTACCAATACAGAATTTACTTATTCTCTTAACACCATTTCCGGCGGCCTGCCGCAATTTCCAAGCTTAATAAAAATTTACCAAGTTAACCAAGCCGCGCCAAATTTATTAGCTTTAGATAACGCCAAGAGCAGCGTAGCCAACGCCGGATTTACTTCCGCGCCGATAAAAATAAATGACCGGCAATATCAATGGCTATTCCCGGCAAATTCTTCCGGAAATGATATGGTAAAAATAATGAATATGGATATTTTTTCATCCAATTTTGATCTGGGCTCCGCTTATTCCTCCAATCAATATATCGCAAGCGGCACAAATATTCCAACTCAAGCCCAAGCAATCGATATTGCCCAGGGCTTTTTGGATCAAATGTTATTGTTTCCAAGTGACATCGATATCGCAAAAACAGCCACCGGTCTTTTTTCAATCAACAATCTTCAATTGGTTCCGGCAACAAGTATTTCCACGGCCCAAATTGTAAGAGTTGATTTTTTTCAAAAAGATTTAGACAACACCCCGATAATTTATTCGTCGCCTTTTGGATCAAGTATGAGCTTTTTAGTCGGCGGAGGAAACCTGCAGCCGCAAGTTGTTGAAGCGCATTTTTATCATTACTATCCGAGCAAAGATTCTGCGACTTATCCGCTTAAATCCTCAAAAGAACTTTTTAACGAGTTGCTTCAGGGAAAAGCTCATATCGCAGCCTACGACGGCAGCTTACCAAATGTAACCATCACGGATTTTTATTTGGCTTATTATGTTGACTCCAATCACGGATATTTTATGCCGGTGGCCGTATTTAAGGGAAGCGGTAATTTTTATGCTTATTTACCGGCCGTTAGCGACCAATGGGCAAGTAATTAAGATTATCCGAAACCAGGTTTAAAAGTTGCTGGGTATCGGCAAACCGATCCTCGCTTCCCATGACAACAATAATGACTGTTCTGCCTTTTTCAATTTTTGAAGTCACTAAAACCTGTCCCGCCCCTTCGGTATAACCGGTTTTTATGCCGTTAACCCCTTCAAACCCCAAAAGCTTATTCAGATTTTCCAGCTCAAACTCCTTACCTAAGGTATCGGCAATGGTTATCTGCCTGGTATTGACTATCGGCTGTAAAGTTTTGTTTTGAATAAAAAATGAGGCTAATCTGGCCAGGTCAAAAGGGGTTGTGTAATCGCCTTCGTCCAAAAGCCCTGCCGGATCAACGTAAGCGGTGTTAAAAAGCTCTAAAGCTTTGGCTTTTTGATTCATTTTGTTGACAAACTCGTCCTGCCCGCCCGGAAAATTTTGGGCAATCGTAAAAGCCGCATCGTTTGCGGAGGGTAAAAACATCGCGTATAAAAGATTTCTAAAACTCATTTGCTCTCCTTCATAAAGCCCAATCAACGAACCTTCATTCGTTGAGGCTTTGACAGTTAAAATATCATCAGGGTTAAAATAATCCAAAGCCGTTAAGCCGGTCATCATTTTGGTGGTGGAAGCCAGGGAAAAGCGCAGATCCGGATTTTTCGCATATAAAACAACCTTGGAGTCGGCGTCCATAATAATTGCTCCTGTTGCGGAAATTTGCGGCAGAATACCGCTTCTTAAAAGCGGATAATCCGCCGCTTTTTGCGATTTAAACGGCAGACTTTGGATTTGATTCCGTTGTATTGCTTGCGTCAGAAAAATATTTAAAACAACAAAGGAAACCGCCAGAAAAACAAACAGAACGGAAAAAACGATTAAAATTTTTGCGGGATGCTTACTTAAGCTTCGAAAGCCTTTCATCTACCCTCTCCATGTCTCTTGGAAACAACGACGCTTCCCGTACATTTGCAAGCTCTAAGATTTTCATCGTCAGTCTTTCAAGACCAAAAGAAAATCCTCCTTCTTCGGGAATTCCGTACTTAAAAGCTTGAAGATACATTGAGAAACTGGCGGGATTTAACTTTCTTTCCTTCATTATATTAAGCAGTTGCTCATAGTCGTTTACCCGTTGGCTTCCGCTTAATATTTCCATGCCTCGAAACAAAAGATCATAGGAAAGGCTAACTTGCGGATTTTTGGGATCCGGCAAAGAATAAAAGGCCCTTTTTTTGGTGGGATAATGAGTTATAGTCACAAAATCCGATTGCTTATCTTTTTTAGCCCACTGGCAAATTATGCTTTCATCGGTTGAGTTTAAATCTAATTCTTCCCTGGGATCCCTTTGGCCGCCGCTGAATTTGAATATTATTTCTTGAGCTTCTTTCAAGGTCAACCTGGGAATTTTTGTCGGGATCAAGGGTTTTTCAACTCCGAATAAAGACAATATCTGGTCGCATTTCTGACACACTTTCGAAACAATATAAGTTCCGGTAAATTCAAGCGCATCCAAAAGCTCCTCAAAGTTTTCAATAAAGCCGATTTCCACGTCAAGCTGGGTTGATTCCGCCAAATGCCGGGTGGTTACGGATGGCTCAGCCCTGTAGGCATGGGAAATTGTATAAACACGCTCAAAAACGCCGACCATTATTTGCTTGTAAAGCTGCGGACTTTGGGTAAGATAGGCGGAATAATCATAATAATTTACTTTGAAAACCTCTGCTCCTCCTTCGGTCGCCGAGGCTACAATGGTCGGAACAAAAATCTCGGTACAGTCGAGTTTCTCGGCCGCTTCCCTAAAAGCATCTACAACAGCCTCCTGAACCTTAAAAATCGAGGCTACCTTAGGATGTCGTAAGGCAAGGCTGCGAAAGTCCAGCAACGTTGGTATTTCCAGATTAAGCTCTTCGGAACCCATATCGAAAGGCAGAGTTTCGGCTTTGGCCAAAATTTCAATTGTGGCTACCTCAAGCTCAACCGTGCCGCTGACTATGTCTTTGTTGACGGCGTTTTGGGGCCTTTGGTTGACCTTACCCGTGAGGCTGACAGCGTACTCGGGCCGAAGCTCACAAGCTATCTTGTAGGCCTCTTCCGAGACGCTGGGATTAACCACGGCTTGAATTATTCCCGACCTGTCTCTGATATCCAAAAAAATCAGCTTCCCGTGATCCCGCCTGATCTTCACCCAACCTTCAATTTTAACCTCTTTTGAGACTAATTCCGGGCTATCTTTGGCCAGAACTCTTTTAAGCAGCATATAAACTCTAATATAGCCTAAAACGCTTAACTTGACAAGCAGTTTGTGAAATGATAGTATCTACACTTGGGCTTATAAAAGAAAATGAAATTTATTAAAATTCAGAGAATTCAAAACTTCCTTAAGTAACTGGGAGATAGTCATTATCTCTTAGTAATCACCCACGGGAGTTTTTTTATGGAAGATATGGAAAAAGAAACTAGATCATTAAACGAAGAGGCAAGAGGAAGGCAATCCGGAGAACCAATCTCAGGAATAGTCAAGCCTATCATGGATTACAAAGAGATTTTAACAGACGCAAAAGTTCCACCTGAAGACATAGAAAGATCATGTGAAGACGTTAAAAGATTATTGGGCGAAACGGGCATGCCAGGCTCAAGAGCAAGAAAACAATATTTTCTAAACACCGTAAATTCTGTGACCGGAAAATCGTAAACAGAAAGCCTCTTTTGATCGAAACTGAAAGCAAAAGATAAATTACTTAAAATCTCTTATTTTCAGCTGCAAAGATTTATTTCCGTTCCAGATGTTTTCATCCAGAAGATAAACAACATCGATTTTGTCGCCGGTATTTATATTTCTTTCTCCGATAGCAAAAAAAATGGCGTCAAATATTTTGCCGTCTTGCGACAATTTTAATTTCAGATGTTTATCGTTCCCAACCCGTCTTGCGTTGGCGACTAAAACATCTTTACTGATAAAAACCGGTTGGGAATTTCCTACGCCGAAAGGCGCAAGTGTTTGAATTTGATCATAAAATTTTTGAGTAAGGGATGGAAAATTAAGCTCGCAGTCTATTTTTAAGGTTTTCTTTTTGATGTCTTCATTTATGAATTTCCTAGCCTCACGGGTAAGTCTTTTTTTAAGCAGGCTTATTTTTTTTGTTTCAACGGTAAAGCCTGCCGCCATCGGATGACCGCCAACGTCCACTAAAATATCCGAAGACGATCTAATAAATTCAACAATATTAAACCCCGCGATAGATCTTGCCGATGCCTTGCTGTAAGTTTTGCCCTCCGAAACAACAATTGAGGGCAAATAAAATTCTTCAACCAATTTTCCGGCCACCAAACCAATCACTCCCTGTTGGTAAGATTTATCCGAAACAAACAAAAGATTCCCAAGCGTCCCTTGATTTCTGACAAACTGCCTGGCGTGTAAAGTCGCTTCTTCCGTTACCTGCTGGCGTTCTTTATTGGTTAAACCCAATTTAAAAGCCAATTCTTTGGCGCGTGTTGGATCCAGGGTACAAATAAGCCTTAATGAATCCATTGCGCTATCAAGTCTTCCCATGGCGTTTAGCCTTGGCGCGATGATGTGACCTATCTCATAAACCCCCACTTGGTTAATATTTATCCCCGCCTCTTTGCAAAGCGCCAGAATCCCCGGCCTTTCTGTTTCATGAAGTTTTGCAAGACCGAATTTTACAAAAGTGCGATTTGCATCTTTTAAGGAAACCAGATCCGCAATCGTTGCCAAAACCACTAATTCCAAATGGCTGTTGGATGGCGACCCCAGCGCCAGGGACAACATATACGCCACACCCGCGCCGCAAAGTTTGGTTGTATGAACTATGGAAAAAGCTATTGGCAGCGTTTTCCCCGGCACATGATGGTCCGTAATGATTACATCAATTCCTAAGCTTTTTGCATATTTGACCGGTTTTTGAGCAACAATGCCGTTGTCTACGGTAATTATTAATTTGACGTTTGGGATTTGTGATTTAAGATTTGAGACTGCGTTTACGGAAAGCCCGTATCCCTCATCAATTCTATTCGGAATATACGGCAACACTTTTGCTCCGGCCCGGTTTAAAGTTTCCCATAAAATTGCGCTGCCGCAAATTCCGTCAACGTCATAATCCCCAAAAACCACAATTTGTTCATCATGTTTTATTGCCGCATTGATCCTTTTAACTGTTTTTAAAAGCTGGCTTTTGTTAATTCCAACGTTTTCCCAAGTTACTTCGGCAAGCTTCGGATTTAAGAATTTCTCTTGTTGCCTTTTGGTTTTTATTCCCCTGTTTTGCAAAAGAATCTGAATTATTTCATCGCTTTTGATTTTTGTTTTTTGGCTTTTGTTTTTATGAATTATTTCCCACTTGGTCATAGATTCTGCTATACTATAGCAAATCATTAAGTTAAAAGATATGATTAATATCCCTCAGGAAATCCTTGAAATTTACGAGAAATTAAGTACAAAGTTTGAAGTCTATTTTGTCGGCGGATGCGTGCGAAATGCAATTTTAAAACGGCCCGTTGAGGACTGGGATTTAACAACCGATGCAACCCCCGAGCAAATCTTGAAAGTTTTTCCAAACGGATTTTATGACAATAAATTCGGCACGGTCGGGATTCCCGTTAAAAACGGCGTTGCGGAAGTTACGACCTTTCGAACCGAAGGCGAATATAAAGACAGCCGCCATCCGGAAAAAGTCGAATGGGGAAAAACAATCGACGAAGATTTGGCAAGAAGAGATTTTACCGTCAACGCCATGGCTTTAAAACTCGATGGAGGAAAGCAAAAAATTATTGATCCGTTTGGCGGAGAAAAAGACCTACGGGAAAAAATAATCAGAGCCGTCGGGGATCCGAATAAAAGATTTAAGGAAGACGCCTTGAGACTGATTAGGGCGGTTCGGATTGCCTCCCAACTTGCCTTTACGATCGAAGAAAGCACCTGGCAAAAAATTATCGAAGACAGCCAACTTATCCAAAATATTTCCGCCGAAAGAATTCATGACGAACTTTTAAAAATTATGTCCGCCACTTATGCCCATGACGGCGTAATGCTTTTGAAAACCTCGGGGCTTTTGAATTTCATAATTCCGGAGCTCTTGCAGGGAGTTGATGTTTCACAGGTTAGGCCGGGCAGACACCATACCAGCGACGTTTTTACCCATAATGTTTTGTCGTTAAAATTTTGTCCGTCAAAAGACCCAATTGTTAGATTCGCGACCTTTCTCCATGACGTTGGAAAACCGATGGTAAAATCTTTGGACAAAGAAGGTTTTGTAATATTTCACAATCATGAAATTATAGGCGCAAAAATAGCCAAAGACATTTGCGAAAGATTAAGATTTTCCAAAAAAGACAGAGATAAAATTGTCACGCTAATCAGATGGCACATGTTTTCCGTTAACGAAAATCAAACCGACGCGGCCATCAGAAGGTTTATAAGAAGAATCGGCGTTGAAAATGTTAAAGACATGATGGATTTAAGAGTCGGAGACAGACTCGGCGGCGGAACTCAAACGGCAGAAAGCTGGAGACTGAAATTATTTAAAGAAAAAATCGAGGAGCAATTAAAGCCATTGCCCTTCTCCGTTAATGATTTGGTCATCGACGGGAACGACGTTATGAAAATTTTAGGGATTAAACCGGGACCGCTGGTTGGTAAAATACTTGAGGAACTTTTTAAAGAAGTGGATGAAGATTTAGCAAAAAACAATAAGCAGTATTTGGAAGAAAAAATCAAGAAACTTCAGAAAATGATAAAATAGACTTATGGACAAACAAAAACTTCAGGAAGAATTGAGAAAGTCAATGCTTAAAAGAGACGAATTAAAAACTTCGGTTTTAAGACTTTTGCTTTCGGCGATAAATTATTACGAAATTGCCAAAGGCGGCGCCGGATACGAAGCTTCCAAAGAAGACGTCTTGTTAGTTATTCAAAACCAGGCAAAACAAAGACGGGATTCGATTGAGGAATTTAAAAAAGCCCAAAGACAGGAACTGGTTGACAAAGAAACGAAAGAACTTGAGATTTTGCAAAAATATTTGCCTGAACAAATGAATGAGGAAGAAATTAGCAAACTGGTCAGGGAAGCAATTTCCCAAACCAATGCAAGCTCAATTACGGACATGGGAAAAGTAATGGGAGTTTTAATGCCAAAGGTCAAGGGCAAAGCGGACGGAAATTTGGTCAGTAAAATCGTTAAAGAAAATTTGACCGGTTAAGCTTTTTTCCTCTTCGAAAGCAACTCCTGCCAAACCACCAGCAAGGGTGAAGCGTTAAAGATTGAAGAATAGGTACCAGAAATCATTCCGATTAAAAGCGCCACCACGAACCATCTGATACTTTCTCCGCCAAAAACAAGAAGCGCAACCAAAACCAAAATTACCGTCATCGAAGTATTCAAAGACCTGTCAAGTGTTTGCAAAATTGATTCATTAACAACCAGCGAGAAGTTTTCTCCGCCGATTCTTTTGAGATTTTCTCTGATTCTGTCAAAAACAACGATCGTATCATGCACTGAAAAACCGATTACGGTCAGCACTGCCGTTACGAAAAGGCTGTCGACTTCTATGTTAAAGAAATGTCCCAAAATTGAAAATAAGCCGATTAACACTAAAACGTCGTGAATTAAAGCGATAATCGCACAAACGCCAAAACGAAAACTTGAGGCGGGTTTCGGAACAGCCCTAAACGACCAAGTAATGTATAAAACAATTAGAAGTGAAGCGATAATTATTGCCTTAACCGCGTTGGCCGTTGTTTCCGAACCGATTGTCGGACCGACCGTTTCGACTTCCACTTGCTTGGCGCCTTTTCCCTTACTCGCAACCGCCGCAACGAATTTATTATCTTGAGCCACAGTCAAATCCTGCGTTCTGACAATGGCCAGATTATTGGAAGTTTCCACGGAATAAAGCTTTAATTTTTGGCTAACCAAAATTGCATCAATCTTACTGACAATAGTTTTATCCGTCTTTTGATTAAACGCTAAAGTTAGTTTTGAACCGCCGGTAAAATCAATCGATAAATTAAGTCCCCAAAGAATTAAAGAAATTATTCCCGGAACAATAATTACGAGTGACAGTAAAAAGTACCAATATTTTTTTCCGATTATATTCATTTTATTTATAAACCAGTCTTAAGAATGTTCTGGTTACGACGATTGCACTAAACATTGAAATTAATACGCCGATTACCAAAACTAAAGCAAATCCTTTAACGATCCCCGTTCCGAATTCATATAAAACAAAACTGGTGATAAGCGTTGAAACGTTTGAATCCCTAATTGACGTCCAGGCTCTTGAAAAACCCATTTCGATTGCCATTTGCTGGCTTCTTCCAAGTCGTTTTTCTTCTTTCATTCTTTCAAAAATAAGAATATTCGCATCGACCGCCATTCCGATTGAGAGAATAAATCCGGCAATTCCCGAAAGGGTTAAGGTTACTCCGTAGGGCGTTAAAGAACTTAATTTAAAAACCGACAAGACAAAAAGCGTGTATAAAATCAAGGCGGTACTGGCAATTATTCCCAGTCTTCCATACAGAATAGTCATAAAAAATACGATGATAACAAAGCCCAAGATTCCGGCGAAAAGACTTTGGGTTAAATATGACGATCCGAGGGTCGGGTTGATTGACTGTTCGCTTAAAACAGTTAGGGGAACCGGCAAGGCGCCCGCGTTAAGTTCGGTGCTTAAAGCATTGGCGCTGTCCACGGTAAACCCTCCCGATATCACCGCCTGTCCGTTTAAAATCGGCTCGTTGACAACCGGCGCTTCAATAGCTTGATTATCCAATATTATCGCCAATCTTTTTTTAACGTCTCTTTTGGTTATGTCGGCAAATTTACTCGCCCCATTCGAAGTAAATTGCAGTTGGACCTGAGGTTTGCCGGTGCTTTGATCAAAAGACACACTTGTTTGAGATAAATCGTTTCCGGTTAAATCAGTTTTTCTAAAATAAGAATCTCCGATAATTACCAAATCTTTTGGATTTGCTTTCGCAGAAGAAGACGCTACTTCTTCCCAAAAAGAAAGCTGGGCCGTTGTACCGACGATTGACCTTGCCTGATCAATATTGACGCTGGGAAGTTCAACAATTATCCTTGACTGGTTATTTACGACCGAAGTTTGAACAATCGGTTCCGAAACGCCAAAAAGATTTACTCTTCTTTCGATTACTGTTTTTGCCGAATTTAAAGCGGTGGATCTTTCTGACTGTGGAATTTTCGACATATCGGCTCTTAAGGTCATGCTAGTTCCGCCTTTAAGATCCAGGCCCTCTCTAAATTCCAGCGGTTTTGTTATTCCTATAAATTTAAAAACCGCATTTGGCGAAAGCTCTACCGTTCCTCCAATTGTTTGATTCACAACGGGAATTTTAAAAGATTTAATATTTACATTTCCAAAAGAAGGGAGATTAACAAATAAAGCTAGGATTGTTAAACCGATGATAAGCCAAAAAATCAAACGTGGATTTTTTCTCATGAAAGCATGCTCTCTTCGTCTCCGATAAGCACTATTCTGGAACCTGAAAGAATAGAAATAATAAACGGATCTCTTTTTTTCTTTCTAAAATCAAACTCGTCTTCCGTCATTACCGTGTAATTAATTTCACCGCCCCGTTTTTTTTCTTCTTCTCTTACCAGCAGCGCCAGTTCCGGCAAAACAACTGTTCCCACAATTAAAAGATCTACTTCGTCGGGCTTGTCTTTAATTTTTCTGACAAATTTTCCGGAAAACATTGCGTATTTTATTCTTCCGAGTTTAACTTTATTCTTAAGTATTCCGTCCCCCAATCCTGAGGTTTTTGCCGCCATTCTTAAAAGATCAAAATAGAAAGGGTAGTTTCTCGAAAGAGAATAATAAATTCTGTTGGCTCTTGGTTCTTTGTTCAGAATCCCCTTTTTTTCCAAGAATGCCAATTCTCTTCTGACCGCGTTTATCTCGTCATTGGTCCTTCTGACAAGTTCTCTGACGTGATACATTTCATAAGGATTGGACAGAAAAATATTTAAAAGCCTTACTCTGGATTTGGATGTTATAAGATCTGATAACATATTTTATTCAATTGTGGATATATTATACTACTTTACAGTTATAACGCCATCCGTGGGCAGAATTTCGAACCAAATTAGTCCTCGATTTAATTTTATTTCGTTTCCATTTACGTCTGTCAGAACAGTTCTTGAAGTTCTTGAATCTTTTGTCCAGGTAGCACTAACCTTTTTACCGTCCATAAAAACCGTCGCTTTTCCGCTACCTTTATCTTGATATAAAAGGTGAACGTTATTCTCATAACCGTCATTGGCGCTGCGCTCTATCATCGACAAAACTACAACCGTTTTTGCGCTCAGCTGCTTATTGGTATCCCTGTCAATTTGCGGCGCTCCGCCGTTGTTTCTTTTATATAAATTTGTTTTCGGATCGTAATTCCAGTCAACATAATAATTGGGGTCTCCGGTCCAGAATTCCAAATGAACCGTTTGAGACGAAGGCCTGTTGGAAACTGCCGCATCGTCTTTGAAACTATATTCGGTAAAGCCCTTGCTCCAAGGAATTCCGCTTTTATCGGTTGCCGAAAGCCCTCTTGAGGTTTGGGCGAAGTCCCAAAGTTTTTGCACTGTTGAATACATTGTATGTTCAGTGTCCGCCGGATGGCCTAATCTGTCGTAGTCTCTCCAAAAAGTCGGGAAGCCGATAGAAAATTGGTTAATGTCGTTATAGTTTGTCCAACCGTAATTATCAAGTTGAGACAGGGCGTCGGCAGGTCCCGGCTGATTGGCGCCTCCAACATGGGTATACAATGGAGAGTCGCCGTATTCCGATGCAAAATCGATAAAATAAGTTCTGGCAGATCTGATCGGGCCGATTTCTCCGGGATCCTGGCAATAAAATTCGGTCAAAAATCTGGTTATTCCGCCTTCGGCAACGGCTTCGTAGATGACGTCCGCGCCGGAAAGCCCAGATTGCGGTCTGGCGTTTTGGTGATTTTCTATCATCACTCCTAATGGCCTATGTTTCTCCCACCATTGTCTTTGTTGGACGGAATAAAGTTGGCCGTTTAAAGGACAACTTTCGGTTTTGGGAAGACTGTTGCTAAAACTCGTCTGCCCGTTGGCACCGACCGTTGGAGAGGCAACAGGCGTAATCACTCCGCCTTGCGACAAAACCACTTTTGAAAAAACAAAGAAAGAAAAAGCCGTAGAGATTACGTAAATTAAAATTCCCGTTATGATTGTTATAATTTTCTTTTTATCCATATTTTATTTATTTCCTTCAGCTTCTTTTAAAGACTTTTTTTCTTCCTCTGAAAGATCATGCTCAACACCTTTTCCATTTACTACCTTTTTAGCATACCATCTTGTACCCGATCTTGAAAAGAGTCCAGAAATAATAACTCCCGTGTCGTTTGCGTCAAGCAAAGATAAAACAAAACTTTGGTCCCCTCCCGTGTCCTTAAACGGGTTAAATCTGATCAATCCCACTTTTTGAATATGGAAGACTCCTTCTTTTTCCAATTTTTTTGCATATTCTTTTAAATCTTCTATTTCTTTTTTTGAAAGATCCGCTTGTTTTAAAAGCTCTTCCAAGACTGATTTCAAACTCTTCTCGCTAACGCCTTTTGTTAATTTGTTGTAATGATGAAAAATTTGCCAAGAAAAAATTGTCACTAATAAAAGCCAAAAAAATAATACCCCCAAGGCTAAAAGAACTATTTCCTGAGACATAGAGTAATAATTAATATTAGCCTCTTGACAGCCGTCCTGTCAATAGTGTAATCTAGGCTCATTCATGGCTAAGCGAAAAAAAACACTGCAAGATAAAAAATTAGCCGATGCTAGACATCAATTTGTCCACAAAGATATCTCTATGCCAATAAAGCTCGAGGCGCATCCGGCGCCCGCAATAGCCATAAACCCGGTTCAAAAAACTAATTCGATTTCTTTATATCCGACTGCTTTTTTAATTCATGATCTTAGGAAAACAGGAATTTTAACTTTGTCTATAATCGCAGCTCAGCTAATTCTTTTTTTTATTTTGAAAAACCATATTATTTCGATAACGTGGTTAGCTTATTAATGAAAGGGGGTGAATTATAAAATGGCATCAATGTATTGTGTCAAATGCAGAGCCAAGAGAGAGGATCCAAATGCAGTAAAAGTTACCATGAAGAATGGTAAACCGGCTCTCAAGGGCAAATGTCCAGTCTGTGGTACGGGAATGTACAAGATTGGATCATCCTAAGTCTTGAAGATCCTTCGAAGGAAAAATTATTCTTCAAGAGATAATAGAAAAACCCCTCACCAGATCTGGAAGGGGTTTTTCGGTGGAAAAGATAAAAACACAAACGCTATTTGCCTTTATAGTGGATGAGTTTGTAGACTTGCACAACTGAAACTTGCCAATGCCCTACGATGTCGGCCTGGCCAAAACCGGCGATTTCCCATAACGAATTACCGAGCGGCTGGCACGGAAGACTTTCGCAAACCACCAGTAATTGATTAGCAACTGTTTTTCTCTGTGGGTCTTGCGAAGGATTTTCAATCGTTACCGGAGGATGATTCCAAATTGTAAAGAAATAGCGGTAAGCCTGATCCGAATTTCCTCCTGCAATAAGTGCAAAATTAAAAGACTTCCCTTCTGTTTTATCGTTAACGAATTTCGAGATTGTTTCCGCCTGATTTAATTGTCTGTTCGGCTCATATTGAAACGGGGTTCCATCAAGATTAAGAGCAAGAACTATTATAAAAAGAGCCAGTGCTAAGATCCTTCCCAATCTTAAAAATTTTAGACCTTTGATAAAACCTAAACTTTCCGCAATGAGTAAAAATGGCAAAGGAAACATAAAGGCAAAATAATAATCATAGATGTCTTTTTTATAAAATCCGAAAAGCAGAATTCCAACAGCTAGCCAAATGGCCAACAATAAATATTTATCAAAATCTTGACTTTTATTTCTATATGCTTTGTAAAGCTTAAAAAATATAATCGCGCAAGCAAAAACCGCAAACAAAATAACAAAAACTTGCCAGGCTAAGAGCAATAATGGTTTATAAAGGTATTGATGATCGGGAGTGGGAAAATAAAAAACGAGTCTGCCAAATACTCTAAAAAACACATCGTAGATAGTCGCGAAATAATTAGTGCTCGCGCCGGTTTTTCCCGAAAATAGAACAAAATTAAAAATGTTTTTGAAATCTAAAAAACCATGTCTTATTTCAAAGGCAAGAAATGGTGACCAGCCTAAGACAAACCCCAAAAAAATTGCCAAATAATTCTTCAGTAATTTAGTAAAAATCCTCAGATTTTTTTCCTTGCAAAGAATTGAAAGAAAGGTATAAATAATCATTATCACTCCCAAAAACAGGGCCAGATAATGAAGTTGCATGGTTACTCCAAACAAAATACCGGAAGCAAAAAAAAGCTTTAAACTATTTTTATTTAACGCCTTATACAGACAGTAAAGGGTCAAAAGAGAGAAAAATGGCATCGGATTTGGATTCCAGGAAGACCTCGAATAAGTAATTACCAACGGAGAAACAGCGTAAATAAGGGCTGCCATTAATCCGACTTTTGTGTTAAAAAAATCTTTTCCAATAATATAAATAAGCCAAACAGTGGCGATGCCAAAAAGCGCCACCATCACTGCCGGACCAACCGGGTTATAGTTAAAAAACCATAAGAATGGCGCCATAAAATAATAATAAATGGGCCCTAAAAAAAATCCGCCGACCGAAGAAGTTGGACCCAAAAGAGTCAGATGTCCATGCAAAATGTTGTAAACAACCAAAACATCTCTTCCTTCGTCGCCCAAAAAAGTCATGTAATCTTGAATTTTGTAAAGTCTTAAAAAAGCAGCCAGAATTACAATCACCGCGAGCAAAGGAGTTGTTTTTGATTTTAAAAACTTAAGATGAACTAAAAACTTTTTCATTTATGAGGTTTTTTGCGCCAGATTATTAATCTATAAACGGTAAAGTTGTAAATGAGAAGAATGCCGGTTCCAAAAATAAAATAAAGAAAATAATATTTCTTGCCGAATAATTGATCGCCTAAAAATATTATTCCCGTCTGAATAAATATAACCCCGATTGCCGACGTGGCGTAAAAATTAAGAAGTTTCCAGAAGTATTGCCCAACACTTTTTACCCGCTCCGTGTTAAATGTCCAAAAATTATTTAAATTAAAATTGGAAAATATCGCGACAACCGCACCCATAAGATTCGCAATTGAAGGATTAACGTTAAAAATTTCAACCGATACTCTTAGAATTACTGCTTGAATAACAAATCCTGTTCCCCCGACAACCAAGAATTTTCCAAAGGGTCCAAAGAGTTTCTCCTTAATACTGGCTGTAATTACATATTTTAGAAGATCGGCTATGTAGGCCATCGGCGCTATTTTTGAATCTCCCAAAGTTCTATCGTCAAAATGAAAAGGAACCTCCGCTATTTTAAAACCGTCTCTTACGGCTTTGTTTAAAAATGAGACTTGAAAAGTGTAGCCTTTAAAATTGGTCAATTCCGGTTTTTCTTTTAGAAAAACTTCTTTTCTTAATGCCCTGTAACCCCCGGTCCAATCATGAATTGAAAACTTAAGAAGAATGAATCTTACCAAGAGATTCCCAAAAACCGAAAACATTTTCCGCTGAATCGGCCAGGTAGAAGGAATTGACCCCCCCTGACTGTATCTTGTACCGATAGCCATATCATATCCCTCATCGATTTTCTGCAAAAACT
>Ga0187886_1001719_pt1 | contig 19055 bp, 15 predicted proteins | sample June2016WEW_20_1_FD_133001 | JGI IMG/M metagenome (GOLD analysis project Ga0187886, IMG submission 133001) | Peatland microbial communities from SPRUCE experiment site at the Marcell Experimental Forest, Minnesota, USA - June2016WEW_20_150 | ecosystem: Environmental > Terrestrial > Soil >... | reverse complement strand
TCTCCTCTCTGGGCTTTCGTATCGTCTTCTCGGAAAGGACAAACAAACGCCTCATCCATAAAGGGATCGAGAAGATCGTGGCCGAGACCTGTTTTCCTGTCAAGGTGGCCCACGGTCATCTTCTGGACTTGATCGATAAGGGCGTGGATACGATCTTCCTGCCCAGCGTGATCAATATGCCCCTCAGCCATCCTTCCCTGGATCGATCCTTTGCCTGCCCCTACGTTCAGTCCTTTCCCGATGCCGTTAAATCGGCCATCGATTTTAAATCCCAGGGGGTGAAAGTCCTCACCCCCATCGTCCACTTCGGCTGGGAGCCCAAGAACCTAGAGCGGGCCCTGGTGAAGATGTGCCGGCAGCTGGGTAAAGATGCGGATGAAGTCCGGGAGGCCATCGAAAAGGCTCGAGCCGCCCTGGACAGCTTTTACGCTTCTCTGCAGCGCCGGGGGAAAGAAGTCTTGCAGAACCTGAAGAAAGGGGACCGGGCCATGGTCATCATCAGCCGGCCTTACAACGGCTGCGACCCGGGTGTAAACCTGGGCCTTCCCCAAAAGCTTCGGGACCTGGGGGTCACCGCCATCCCCATGGATTGTCTCGCCTTAGATGAGGTGGATCTGGTAGACGATTGGCAGGATATGTACTGGAAGTATGGCCAGAAGATCTTCAGCGCCGCCCATATCGTCCGCGATGACCCCAGACTTCACGCCATCTATATTACTAATTTTGCCTGTGGTCCAGATTCTTTCATCCTCCATTTCTTCAAAGAAAAAATGCGCGGCAAACCTTATCTGCAGATCGAGGTGGATGAACACAGCGCAGATGTCGGGGCCATCACCCGCCTGGAGGCCTTCTTGGACAGCCTGAAGAACATCCAAGATGGTCGAGTTCTGGAGGAGCGAAAAGCGAAGACCATCGTCCTTACGAAGGATGCAAACCATCGCAAGGTTTACGTCCCCCACATGGCAGAACAGGCCTATGCCCTGGTGGGCGCTTTCCAGTCCTGCGGCATCGATGCGACCCTCACGCCCCTGGCCAATGCGGAAACGATCTTCTGGGGCCGGAAGTACACCTCGGGCAAGGAATGCTATCCCTGCATTCTGACCACAGGGGACATGGTGCGGGTGGTTAAGAGCCCGGACTTCAACCGCAACCGCGTCGCTTTCTTCATGCCCTCGGGGAATGGCCCATGCCGCTTTGGGCAGTACCACCGCCTCCACCGATTGATCCTCGACGAACTGGGGTATCCCGATGTGCCCATCTATTCCCCTACCCAGGACGAACACCTTTACAGAGATTTAGGCATGCTGGGAAAGCATTTCACCCGATTGGCCTGGCAAGGGACGGTGGCCATCGACCTCCTGGACAAGCGGCTCCGCGAAGCTCGCCCCTATGAGGCCCGCGCGGGGGAAGCGGAAAAAGTTTTCAACCATTACTTGAAAAAAGCCTACGAGGGGGTACGGGATAGCAAGGATGATCCGAACCAATGCCTCGATGGGTTGGTCCGTACTCTCCGGGAAGCCAGGAGGAGCTTCGACCAGATCGAGCGAATCAATCCTGGCTCCAAGCCGCGGATCGGTATCGTCGGAGAGATCTACATCCGCTCCAATCCCTTCAGCAATGAATCCATCGTCCGGGAACTGGAGAAGCTCGGCGCCGAAGTTTGGCTGCCCCCGATCTCGGAATGGTTCCTCTACCTGAATTTCACCTCCCGGCGTTACAGTCTGCAGAACCGCCGCTATGCCTACTACTGGCGAACCTATATTACCGAACTGGTGCAGAAGCTCGACGAGCACAAGCTGGACCATGTCTTCGCAGGAAGCCTGGTCAACCACCCCGAACCTTCCATCGGGAAGACGCTGCGAGAGGCCCGCCCTTACCTGGACGACTCCTTTGAGGGGGAGGCCGTCCTCTCTGTCGGCAAATGTGACGATTATGTGAGGAAAGGCGTTTCCGGTTTGGTCAATGTCATGCCCTTCACCTGCATGCCTGGGACGATCGTCGGGGCAGTGATGAAACGATACCGCGAAGATCATAACAACATCCCTTTTTTGAACATGGCCTACGATGGACAAGAGGAGACCAACACCCTGACGCGCCTGGAGGCCTTCATGCACCAGGCGCGACAGTACCAGCGGCAATTTTTGGCTACCGGAAAGAGCTCCCGGGAAAACTAAAAAATCTACGCACCCCTTTAACGGTCAGACATCATAAGACAAAAAGCTTTCCGCCATCAGCGGTTAAGAGGCATGGGTGGAAAGGGGACCGCTGATGGTTTGATTTGCGGAATGCCGCAGGGTCAATCATGAAGAGAACCGCCTTCTCTCTTTTGCTAACCGGGGTCCTTCTCTCCCTCTGGGTCTCTCCCTCTTTTCCCTCCGAGGATCCCAACCTCATCGCGGCCCGCCAAAGAATGGTCGAGCGCGACCTCAAGGGCCGCGACATCACGGATCCGAGGGTCCTGGAAGTCATGGGCCGTATTCCCCGCCATCTCTTCGTCGACAAATCCTTGCAGAACAAGGCCTATGCCGATCATCCCCTGCCGATTGGCGAAGGCCAGACGATCTCCCAGCCCTACATCGTAGCCTTGATGACCCAGATCCTTCAGGTCAAGCCAGGGGAGAAGGTCTTAGAGATCGGAACGGGTTCGGGCTACCAAGCCGCGGTCCTGGCAGAGCTCACCGACCAGGTTTACACGATTGAGATCCGCGAAGGTCTGACGAAACTGGCCGCCCAGCACCTCAAGGAGTTAGGGTATGAAAAGGTTCGCGTAAAATACGGGGATGGCTATTTCGGCTGGGAGGAGCATGCTCCTTTTGATGCCATCATTGTCACGTGCGCCGCCAACCATATCCCCCCGCCGTTAATCAAGCAACTCAAGGAGGGAGGAAGGCTGGTCATCCCCCTGGGAAGCACGACCTATTTTCAGACCCTTACCCTGCTCGAGAAAAAACAAGGGAAAACTGACATTCAGCACATCACCGGCGTGGCCTTCGTCCCCATGACCGGGGAGGCTCAGAAGAATTGAAGCCCGGCTTTTTCACTCCTCCGTCATGAAATCCGCAAATTTTCCAGAGGCCCCCTCGCATTTCAAAAAATCAATGATCCTCTTCCATTTCTGCACCATGCTTTTTTGGGGGTCGGTCTATATCTACATGCCCATCCTTGCTCCCTACGCCAAAATGGTGAGCGGTTCACTCCAGTCCGTTGGCCTGGTGATGGGAGCTTACGGCTTCTCTCAATTTCTGTTCCGCATCCCCGTAGGGCTATGGTCAGACCGCTTACGAAGGCGGAAGCCTTTCATCCTCCTGGGTTTTCTCTTCGACGGGGTGGCCTGCCTCGGTCTGATTTTCTCCAGCAACACTGCGACGCTCTTTTTTTCCTTCTTTGCAGCCGGAATTGCCGCGAGCATGTGGGTGGTCTTCACCGTTCTCTTTTCTAGCTATTTCCCCCTGGAGCAGGTAGTCCAATCCATGAGCTTTATATTTTTTTCCCTCCGTCTTTCCCAGGTGATTAGCAACTATGCCGGTGGAGTGATTGCGGAAGCCTGGGGCTGGGTGGCCCCATTTTACGCGGGGGCGATTCTCTCCCTGATAGGACTTCTTCTGGCCATTGGCATAGTGGAACACCGTCCGGAAAAAAGCGATGCGGCCTCTTTCAAGAAACTTTTGCACGTAGGCCGCAACCGGGTACTCCTTACGGTCTCGGCATTTGCCATCCTCCTTCAGTTCGCCACCTTTTCGACGACCTACGGGTTTACCCCCATCTACGCCCAGCAGATCGGGGCCTCGAAAGAAGAACTTGGGATTCTTCTCTTCTCCTACATGCTTCCTTGTATGCTTACCACCCTCTTATCCGGTATATACCTCTGGCGCCTACAGCAGGAGCGTTCTTTCATCCTCGCCGGATTCTTTCTGGTGACTGGAGCTGTCGTTTCAACCCCCCTGGTCAGCCGTCTCGGCATGTTATACGCGGTCCAGGCGGCCAACGGGATTGGAGTGGGCCTCGCCTTCCCTCTCCTGATGGGCCTGGCCATCCAATCCATCCCCCTAGAGCAGCAAGGCACGGCCATGGGTTTTTTTCAATCCTTTTACGCCGCAGGAATGAGCCTGGGGCCCGTCATTTCCGGTTTTATGGGAGACCATTTGGGTCTTCCCTCGATCTTCGTCCTTAGCGGGATCCTTTCCCTTCTGCCCGCTTTCTTCCCCTGGAAGAATATTCAGATCGCCTGCAAAAAATAGGAAACGCAGAAGGCTTATGGGAAAAACAAAAGCGGATAAAATCCAAAGTCTGATGGAATCGGCCGGGGGAAGTTTTTCCAAAGTCCTGGGAATGGATCTCCGTTCATCCAGGCGCCCAGAAGTATTCAGGTGGTTCCTGGCGGCGATCCTTTTTGGGGCCCGCATCTCCGAGAGGCTCGCGGCCAAAACCTTCCAAGCCTTCGACCTCGCAGGGGTCACTTCTCCCGAGAAAATATTGGAGAGAGGATGGGAGGGCTTGGTCCAGCTCTTAGACGAAGGGGGATACGCCCGGTACGATTTCAAGACGGCCACCAAGCTTTTGGAGATGGTCAAGGCGCTCGCAGAGCAATACGGCGGGGATCTAAACCGGCTGCACGGGATGGCCAGCGACCCTGCGGACTTAGAAAACCGTATCCAGTCTCTGGCCAAAGGAATCGGCCAAGTCACCACCAACATCTTTCTTCGGGAGATGCGTGGAATCTGGGAGAAGGCAGATCCTCTCCCCGCTGACCTATGCGTGGCTGCAGCTCGAAGCCTGGGCCTCATTCGGATGAATCTTAGAGCCAAGAAAAAAATTCTGGCAGCGCTGAAGGCTCTGTGGAAAGCCCACGGATTGCCCGGGATGAACTTTGTTGACTTTGAAGCTGCTTTGGTGCGTAGGGGAATACACCAAAGGAGGAAAAGACGAGAATTCACAAGATGAGAATGGAGGTGGATGAAATAGCTCTCTATCAATCCCTTGACTAAAAAAAAATAACAATGTATTTTGGGCTGGGGAAAAGGAATATTCTTCGCTAACCCAAATACATTCATCAAAGGGTTGTTAGGCAGTTCGTCATTCCGGGCGACACGAAGCAATCTGTTGCTACGGTCAAATAAATACCTCAGAAAGGAGAACCGTTATGGCTCAGGCAAAGTTAGATTTTGAGATTCCCTCACACCTGAAGCGGGAGTTTGTCTTCCAGACCGCCGGTATTCTTCCACCCAACGGCATTATCTTTGGGTTTAACACAATTAAAAAAGTTGGGGAGCAAGCCGCCAAGCTCGGGGGGAAGCAGGCCATCCTGGTCACGGATGAGATTATGGTGCAGTTGGGTTATGCAGACCTGGTCAAGGGGGCTTTGGAAAAGGAGGGGGCGCGAGTCGAAGTTTTCGGAAAGGTCGACCCTGAGCCCCACATGGAGACGGCCGATGCCCTCTACGACATGGTGCGCAGGACAAAGTTCGACCTGGTGGTTGGCCTGGGAGGCGGGAGCTCTTTGGACATGGCCAAACTGACTTCGATTGTAGCTACCAATGAGATTCATCCTATAGATCTGATGAGTAAGAAGAAGGAGCCAACCAAGCCAGCTTTGAAAAAGATCCTCATTCCGACCACGTCAGGAACAGGAAGCGAGGTCTCCAAGTTTTTCGTTGCCACAGCAGGCAAGGATAAATATTTCCTGGGCCTATCTGACGCTTACCCGGAAATCGCCATTATCGACCCTGGGCTCACCCTATCTATGCCCCCCAAAGTTACAGCCTCCACTGGCATTGACGCCCTATCCCATGCCGTCGAGAGTTTGATGAATAAGACGGCCAACCCTCTCTCTGATTCTTTGGCCTTCGGCGGCATCGAGCTCATCGCCAAGTACCTTCGTCGGGCCACGTTCGACGGTCAGGATCTAGAGGCCCGTTACTATATGTCCGTGGGAGCCACCATGTCCATGATCTCCTTGACCGGCACCGGAGCGTTGTATGCCCACAGTATCTCCTATGTCCTGGCCATGTTCCAGCCCTTGTCCCATGGAATCGGCTGCGGTGTTGGCCTGTCCTACACGATGGCTTTTAATCTTCCAGTGATGGAAAACAAGCTGGCCCTCATCGCCCGGGCCATGGGAGAGCGCATCGATTCTCTCTCCCCGCGGTCCGCCGCCCAAAGGGCCGTCGAGATGGTTTATGATTTGACCAAAGATGTTAAAATGCCGGTGAGTCTGAAAGAGATGGGCTTCCAGCATGAGGATGTCTACAAAATGGCCGAGATCAACATCACTAAATACCCCCGGCCCAACAATCCCCGGCCCATGTCCAAAGAGGACTGTTTGGCCCTCTTCGAGGCCATGTGGGAGGGAAAGGTTAGCCTTATCTGAAAAAAAGGGGGGTTCGAACCGCGGGTTTCTGGTTATGGGTTATGAGTTACGGGTTTCGGGTTACGAGTTGGTAAAACTCTGGAATGCGAACTTGTAACTTGAAACTTTTTTATCCCGCCATCCACCCACCATCTATGATGAGGGTCTGGCCGGTGATGTAATCAGAGGCTGCAGAAGCCAGAAATACAGCGGCTCCAGCGAGGTCTTCCGGAAGGCCGGTTCGGCCCCAGGGGATGCGGGAAAGCATCCACTCTACACGTTTCTCATCGGTAAAAAGAGCGGCCGTCTGTTGGGTCTTGAAATAGCCGGGAGCAATGGCGTTGACGTGAATGCGGAATTTGGCCCACTCGATGGCTAACGAGCGGGTCATAGAGACAACCCCGCCCCGGGAGATTCCATAACCTGAAGCATTCGGAAGGCCGATGAAGCTGGTAAGGGATGCCGTGTTGATGATCTTCCCCCGTCCCTGCTCTTTCATGATTTTTCCCACAGCCTGAGCCATAAAGTAAGCGGCCTTCAAATTTATATCCAACTGGCGTTCCCAATCCTTCAGGGTAAACTCCAGGGCGGATTTACGGATAATGAAGCCGGCGTTGTTGACCAATATGTCGATCCGGCTCTTGGCGGCGTGGATGGACTGCACCAGGCCAGGAATTTCTTCTACCTTGGAGACATCGGCCGGGAAGGCGTCGGCTCTGCCTCCCTTCTGACGGATTTCTTTAACCGTGTCATTCAGTTCGCCCTCGGTGCGGCTAACCAGAGCTACGTCGGCACCGGCACCGGCCAAAGCAATGGCCATCCCGCGCCCGAGTCCTCTTCCCCCGCCGGTCACAATGGCCACCTGTCCTTTCAATGAGAATAGAGATTCTAGATATCCATTCATCTTTCCCTCCTCATCCGGCTGCCCAAACTATCTGAAGAATTCAGCAGTTCATATCATACCCTTTCGGTTAGGGCAAAGTGGAACGGGCCAACCCATCTAAGATTTTCATCGATTTTCTACCAAAATTATAATAAGCAAGTATTTTGTCAAGATTTTTTTAGGAGGCCGGAACTCACATCATTTGCCAAAGGAGATCGCTTAGAGTATAATTTTTTAAACTTTATGGGGGGGAAATTTGAGCCTTTTCATCACCTTCGAAGGAATCGAAGGGTGCGGCAAAACCACCCAGATTGGCCTCCTGACATCTTACTTGAAAAGGATTCAGCGCCCCTTCTTGCTCACCCGTGAACCCGGCGGGACAGAGTTGGGAGAACGAATTCGTCAGATCCTGCTTTCCTCGGAAAATGCCAGGATAGAACCCATGGCCGAGCTTTTCCTCTACGCCGCGGCCAGGATTCAGCATTTCCGTCAGGTCATCTCCCCGGCGCTGCACGGGAGGAAGGTCGTGCTCTGTGATCGATTCGCCGACGCTACGCTCGCCTACCAGGGATATGGCCGAGGGTTGGACCTGGCCTGGATCGAAAAAATACATGCCCGAACCGTGGAAAATGTAATGCCTGACCTGACTTTCCTTCTGGACGTGCCCGTGGAAGAAGGTTTAAGACGGGCCTTAAAAAGGATGGAGAAGGACACCGATAAAGAAGATCGCTTCGAAAAAGAAGCCCTCGATTTTCATCAGCGAGTGAGGGAAGGATACCTCACTCTGGCCCGGAGGGAACCCCAGCGGATCGTCGTTTTAGATGGGATGAAAGACGAAGAAACCCTTCACCATGAGATCGTCTCCCATCTTTCCAGTAAATTTATAGGTTGACGAATGTCCTTTAACCAAATTTTGGGACAGGAAAGTGCCGTAGCGATTTTGCGAAACGCCCTGCTTAATGGACGATTGGCGCATGCTTACCTCTTTCTCGGCCCCGAGGGCGTGGGTAAGCGCCTGACTGCTCTGACGCTGGCCAAAGCCATGAACTGTAAATCCCCCCCTGAAATGGCCGATTCCTGCGAGAGATGTCCTTCTTGTGTCAAGATCAATTCTTCCAACCATGCCGACGTGATTTTAGTGGAGTCTGAAGGAGAAGTCATTAAGATCGATCAGGTCCGGGACATGCAGAAGCGACTCCGATACCGGCCGTTGGAGGGGGGGCGTCGGGCCTGCCTCATCGACTCAGCGGACCGGTTGAATGATGCGGCATCCAACGCCTTGCTCAAGACCCTGGAAGAACCCCCCGATGAGACCCACCTGATCTTGATCACTTCCCGCCCCCACCAGCTTCTTCCGACCCTCCTCTCGCGCTGTCAATGGGTCAAGTTCAAACCCCTCTCGGGTGCTCATATCGTTCAAATCCTCCAGAAGGGGCATTCCTTGGAGGGAGACAAAGCAAATTTCTATGCATCTTTAGCAGGGGGAAGCGCGGGAGAAGCTCTGGCGCTCAGCAACCGGGTGGATTTCCAGAAGCGCCTTGACTGGCTGCGTGCTTTCGCAGATATTCCCGCGAAGAACACGGAAGAGATCTTTGAGACCTGCGAGCGGATCTCCAAGGAAGAGGAAGAAGTCAACGACCTGCTGGAGCTATGGAAACTTTGGATCAGGGACCTGACGGTTTTCAAGGTTCAGGGAGAGGGCCCGGGGGAAAAATTGATCAACCATGACCTGGGGGCGGAGGTCGCAGAGCAAGCCAAAAAGTATTCTTTCGATCGGCTGGATTGGCTTTTTGGCTTGATCTCCGACGTGCAGAAGGCCATCGCCCTCAACGCCAACCGCCAGCTGGCTTTGGAAACCCTCATGCTGGAGATGAAGAAAAACTCCAAAAAAAATTCTGAAAGGGACATCAATTTTGGCTAATTTCACTTAGAAAATACCCCCTCACCTTGCCCTCTCCCCCAGTGGGGGAGAGGGCAAGGGTGAGGGGAAGAGCCATTTTCATGGTTCGCGGGTGGCGTATCCGTCATGGAAAATTCATGGAAAAATATTTCTTTTAGAAAATCTGGATCCTCTGCGTTTATCTGCGTCCAAAAATTATTAAAGATATGAAAGTCGTCGGTGTAAAATTTAGGGATCATGGAAGGATCTACGATTACGATTCTACGGAGTTTACTCTAAAGGAACGAGACATCGTAATAGCAGAAACAGACCATGGGCCGGAACTCGGCTTTGTAGCCCGTATGCCCCTGGAAAGGGACCCAGCCTATTTTCCCAAGCCCATGAAAAAGGTCATCCGCCTGGCTGACCAACAGGACATGGAACAGGGACAGCGGAACTTGTTCCAGGAGCGGGAAGCCAAACGGTTATGCTTGGCCAAGATTGAGGAACAGAGCCTCCCCATGAAGCTGATCGGGGTGGAGTCTTTCCTAGATGGAAGCAAGATCATCTTCTATTTCGTCTCGGAAAGTCGAGTGGATTTCCGGGCCTTGGTGAAAGATCTGGCCAGTGCCTTCAAGACCCGCATCGAGATGCGCCAGGTTGGCGTGCGCAATGAGGCCAAGATGATCGGCGGCCTAGGCAACTGTGGGAGGGAGTTCTGCTGTTGCACTTTCCTGAAGGAATTTGAACCGGTCTCTGTCAAGATGGCGAAGGAGCAAAACCTCGCCCTCAATCCCCAGAAGATCTCCGGGGCCTGTGGCCGTTTGATGTGTTGTCTAGCCTATGAAGTCGACACCTACACCGAGATGAGGAAAGACCTGCCCAAGGTGGGGAAAAGGGTGGTCACCGCTCAAGGCGCGGGAAAGGTCATCCAGCAAAACATCATCAGCCAAAAAATGCGGGTGGCCCTGGATGAAGGCAAAGAGATAGAAGTTGGCCTGGACGAAATCAGAGAGGAATCGTTCTTTGAAAAATACAGGAAAGGGAAATGAGAAAAATTTATTTCACCACCCCGATTTATTATGTAAATGCTGAACCTCACATCGGCCATGCCTACACGACCATCCTAGCCGACGTGCTCAACCGCTTTTATAAGCTGGCCGGCTATCAGACTTTTTTTTTGACCGGGACGGATGAGCACGGGGACAAAGTGGCTCAGGCCGCCCGGGCCGCCGGGGAATCCCCTCAGGCCTATGTCGACCGGATCAGCAGCCTGTTCCGGGCCCTTTGGCCCAAGCTGAACATCAGCCACAATCGTTTCATCCGCACGACCGAAGAGACCCACAAACAACTGGTCCAGCTCATTTTGCAGAAAGTTTACGACGCCGGGGATATTTACTTCGGCGAATATGGGGGACATTACTGTCGCGGCTGTGAACGCTTCCTCACGGAAAAAGAACTGGTCGACGGAAAATGCCCGGATCACGGGACAGAGCCGCAGTTCATCAAGGAAAAGAATTATTTCTTCCGCATGAGCAAATACCAGAAGTGGCTGATCGAGCACATCCAAACTCACCCAGACTTCATCCGCCCGGAACGCTACCGCAACGAGGTGCTGACCTTCCTCCGGGATCCTCTGGAAGACCTTTGCATCTCCCGCCCGAAAAGCCGCGTGGAGTGGGGTATCCCCCTGCCCTTCGACGGGGACTATGTTACCTACGTCTGGTTCGACGCCCTGATCAACTACCTCACCGGCATCGATTACCCCGAAGGCGAACGGTTTATCCAGTTCTGGCCCGTCTGCCAGCATCTGATCGCCAAGGACATTCTGAAGCCCCACGGCATTTACTGGTCGACCATGCTCAAGTCGGCGGGGATTCCTCCCTACCAGCACTTGAACGTCCATGGGTACTGGATCGTCTCCGAATCCAAGATGTCGAAGAGCCGGGGGAACATCGTAAAGCCTTTAGATTTGATGCACAAATATGGCGTGGATGCTTTCCGTTACTTTCTCCTGCGGGAGATGGTCTTCGGCTTGGATTCCAACTTCAGCGAAACCGCCCTCATCGGAAGGATCAACGCCGACCTGGCTAACGACCTGGGAAATCTAGTCAGCCGGACGCTGGCGATGGTCGAGCTGTACCTTAAAGGAGAGATTCCCAGGGCCGGAGTGCAGGAAGAAAAAGATCGAGAACTCCAGGCCTTAGCCTTACACGTGGCCCAGGAGGCGGAGAGGCTTTTTAGCGAGCTGAGCTTCCACAAATTCCTGATCTCCATCTGGGAATTGATCAATTTGGCCAATAAATATATAGACGGAATGGCTCCCTGGACTCTGGCCAAGGAGCCGGTAAAATTCGAGCGCCTGAATACAGTTCTCTACCAACTCCTGGAGGTTCTGCGTTTTGTGGCGGTGCTCATCTCGCCCTTCATGCCCCGGACGGCCGAGAAAATTCAAGCCCAACTGGGAATCTCTGATTTTGGGAACCAGACGCTTTCCAGCCTGAAAGAATGGGGCGGGCTGGCTCCGGGCGGGGTGGTACGGAAAGGAGAAGCCCTGTTTCCCAGGGTAGAGGAAAATCTAAAAGGAAAGGGAAAAGGAAAGATGGAACCTGCCGCTTTGATCAGCATGGAAGAATTTCAGAAAATGGACTTGCGTGTGGGGAAGATTCTGGCCGCGGAGAACATTAAGAAATCTGATAAACTTCTCAAGCTGCGCGTGGACGTCGGCGAAGAACGCACCGTAGTCGCTGGAATCGCCCGCCACTACAAGCCTGAGGAACTGCTGGGCAAAACCATCATTCTCCTGGCCAACCTTCAACCGACCAAACTCATGGGGGTGGAATCTCAGGGCATGGTTCTGGCGGCCGATGGGCCCGAGGGAGTCATCCTGGCCACTTTCGACAAAGAGGCTAAGGTGGGTTCTAAGGTTCGCTGAACGCGGAAAAGAAGGGCTTGTAGGGATTGAATCGTCCGAGTCAAAAATAAGGTCAGGAATTTTCCCCGGCGATCTGCTGCCGGAGGATTTCGAAGAGGATAACGGCGCCAGCGATGGCGGCGTTCAGAGAAGAGATTTTTCCTTTCATGGGGATGGAGATCGTATGGTCGCATTTCCTAAGAACAAGGGGGCGGATTCCCTTGCCTTCGCTTCCGATGACCAGGCCCACCTTCATGTCAAACTTCATCTCGTAAAGATTCTTTTCTCCCCCAGCATCCGCGCCCACAATCCAAAACCCTTCTTTTTTCAACTCCTCCAGAGTTCTAGCCAGGTTCGTGACTCGAACCACCGGAATGTGAGCAGCGGCTCCCGCTGAGGCTTTGACCACAGCAGGCGTTACTCCCACAGCCCGGTCCTTGGGGATGATGACCCCCCCGGCGCCGCAAGCCTCGGCTGTTCGAATCAGAGAGCCGAGGTTTTGTGGGTCTTCGATGCTATCCAATATAAGGACCAGAGCGTAGCCTGGGGCTGATCGGAGCGTTCGCAGCAAATCTTCAAAGGAAACGTAGGGGGAATCAGCCGGGAGGCCGATGACTCCCTGATGACGCTCGGTCTTCGCCAGCTGGGTCAGAGTCTCCTTCGGGCGGACCTGGATGGGGATTCCTTTTTCGCGGGCGAGCTGACGCAAGGTCTGAAATGGCGCTCCCTGTTTTCCTTCGGCGATGAATACCTTATCCAGGATTTTCCGCTCCGCCTTCAAAGCTTCGAGCACCGGGTTGATTCCGTAGATGATCTCTCCATTCATGACGAACCTTGCCCCAATAATTTTTTACCACAGAGATCACAAAGCACACAGAGAGAAGTAATATGGATATTTGATTTTTGGTTTTAATTTTTTCTCTGCGGCCCCTGTCTTCTCTGTGGTGAAAATTTTTTTATGTCTATCTTCTTCTGCCTCTTGATCGACGTGGCTGAAAGACTCTAACCAGGATGAGTCCAGCAAGGAAACCACCGATGTGAGCAAAAAAAGCAACGTTTGAGATGGCCGCTCCTCCCACGCTGAGGAGTTGAATGAAGAACCAGAATCCCAGGATGATCAGGGCGGGGATGCGGATCAGCTTCACAAAAATGAAAAAAAAGACCAGGGTAAGAATCCGAGCCCCCGGGAAGAGCAGCAAATAGGCGCCCAGAATGCCGGCGATAGCCCCGCTGGCACCAACCATGGGAACCGTTAAATTTGGGTCAGAGAAAATCTGGACTACAGCTGCGAAGAGACCGCAAACAAGATAAAAGAGGAAAAAACGAAAATGGCCAAGGGTGTCTTCAATGTTGTTCCCGAAAATCCAAAGATACAGCATGTTTCCGAAGAGGTGCAGAAAACCACCATGGAGGAACATGGAGGAAAAGAGGGTCAGCGGAATGGGAATCAAAGGGGCAACGTGGAGCACCTCTCCATGGGTGATCTGATAGGGAATGGCCCCCCATTGCAAGACGAAGCGTTGACTTTCGGCAATATCCAACGTCATTTCATGAAAAAAAATAAGCCCATTGGCCAATATGATCCCGATGGTGACCAAAGGAAAAGAAGAACCAGGATTATCGTCTCTAAGGGGGAGCAGCAAGAGTTGGCTCCTTTTTTATAGGTTACATCTTGCTTGAATTTAAGGCCCTTGGGGGAAGGTTGTCAAGTCATTTGGCCGAAGGTCGCGGGAAGATCAACGGAATAGGTCTTGAGCTTCCGGGGTGTATTTCCCCATGGAGTCATATAGGAAAAGGGGTGGGAGAACCCGAACCTGGGCGCGGCCTTCCTTGAGGCCTTCTACGAGCAAAAGGCGCGCCTCATCTCGCGGATGGGAGTGGACAAACTGCAAGCGCTTCGGCTCCAGATGAAACTTGCGCATTTGCTCGATCAAGTCCGCGGCGCGGGATGCCGGGTAGATTATAATCAGACGCCCCTTTTCCTTCAGGAGATCCCCTGCGGTACGGATTACATCCTCCAGGGTGGCTGTGATTTCATGTCGGGCCACAGCTTTCTCCAGCCGGGGGTTGACCCGTCCGGCCCCGACCTTCCGGTAGGGCGGGTTGCTTAAGACCAAGTCGAAAGTTCCCCGCCCATTCTTTCCTTCCAGGCTCTTCAGGTCTTTCTCCCAGATCTTGATCCGGGCGGATAGCCGATTCAAGGCGACATTTCGTCGGGCCAGGTCGGCCAGGGATGGCTGAATTTCCACGCCGATGACCTTTTTGACTTTATGGCGGAAAGTTAAAATCAGGGGAATGACGCCGCATCCTGTCCCCAGATCAATGATCCGATCCATTGGGCGCGGCTTGGCAAAGCGGGCCAAGAGAAAGGCATCGATGGAGAAACGGTAGCCGCATTTTTTCTGCAGAACTTTGAGCCGGCCCTCGAAGAGAGCGTCCAGGGTTTCGCCGGAGTCATTCCGCGGCAATTTCTTCATCGGGTTCCAAAGGATTTATGACCAAGCCACTGAGCAACTTGGGATAGAAGAACGTAGATTTTGAGGGCATCGTCTCCCCGGCTAAGGACACATCCCTGACCTGGTAAACCTTGGTGGGGTTGAGGAAGAAGGCAATTTGCCCTCTGCCAGATCGCACCGTCTCAATGGCCTCCCGGTTTTCTTTGAAATAGAGGACATTCTTCCCGGCGGCCAACTCCCGGGGGCCGATTTTCAAGAGCTTCTGGAAGATGAGCATATGGAGGAGGTTCACATCCAGGGCCTTCAAGGTGGGTGAAAGCGTGGGAGCCGCCTCCTCTAGCGCCCGGTTATTTTTTAGAGACAGAAGGAAGTATTGGTTGGTCCCTTGCAGCAGCATCCCAAGGGCCCGTCCTCTGTCGGATCGGGAAGCCAGTTCATTTAGAAAATGCCCCCGGACAACCCCTTCTTTCTTAGAGTCGAAAACGAACGATTCGATGGAAAAATCAGCGCGGAGCTGCTCCAGGAAAGCGGAGGTCTGAAAGCCCTCCAGGCTGCTGATGACGCGGTGAGTGGGCAGAACCAGCAGGCCTTCATCCTCCATGGCCGTCAGGTACATCATGGTGAAATGATAAGTCTCTCTTCCCGTGTTTTGGGGGAAAAGGGCGCGCTGTCTCTCCCGGTAGGCTAGGGCAGTCTCGTAGCGATGATGACCATCGGCGATGAAGATCTTTTTCGGCCGCATGACCTCTGTCACTTGTCTAAGGATTTCCGGATCGCTGACCATCCAGAGAGTATGCCGAGTCCCCTCATCGTCCGTAATGTTACCCGCCGAACCGCCCGCGGAGAGGACTTTTTCGAAAATGGGCGCCAGGGCCCCTTCTTCGTCAGAGTACAGCGAGAAAATCTGGCTGAAGTTTGCCCGGCAAGCCTCCATCAGGGCCAGGCGGTCTGCTTTGGGTTTGGTCTGGGTTTTTTCGTGCGGCAAGACCACCCCCGTGGCAAATTCTTCCAGGCGGGTGAGGCCAATGAAGCCCCGCCGAACCTTCTTCCCCGGTGATGAATCCCCACCTGCCGGATCGTGAACGGATAATTCGAACTCTTCTTCTAGGAAATAAAAATGGGGTATCGGGTTGCGCACGAGGATCCCTTCCTTGAGCCAGGCGCGATAATGGGCCGCGGCGCGGGTATAGCGGTTATCCTGGAGGTTATCTCCAGGCGTCTCCTTATTCAGGATCAGACGGATGACGTTCTGGGGGTGTCGTTGGTAGAAAGCATTTTGGGCCTCGGGGGAGATGACATCGTAGGGAGGAGCTACCACGTCGCGGAGGTCAGCAATCTTTCTTGAATTGTAAAGGATGCCTCGAAAAGGAAGAACAAGGGCCATTTTTCATTTTCTCCTTTTCCGGGTTTGCGAAGCGTTTATAACACAATAGCTTCCGAAAAACAACAATCTCCTTTGGCTGCTTTTCAAATAATGCCCAGGCCGAAGCGGGAGGCCGCCCGGGTCAGGACAAATATAACAAAGGCAGGAAGTCCATGAAAAATTGGGGGTAAACAAGCAGGGGAAAATAGTTGACAAAAATACTTAAGTATAATATTTTAGAAAAGAGTTCTCTCGGGAGGGGGGCCATGACTTCAAAAACAATTGTTCTCCACTTTTCCAAAGAAAACTGGAACAAGCCCATCGTTTACAAGTTGGTCAAGGACTTTAGCCTGAGCTTCAACATCCTCAAGGCCAATGTTCTACCGCGGCAGGAAAGTTTCATGGTTCTGGAATTGAGCGGGCCGAAGGCGGATTTTAAGAGAGGAATGGAGTACCTGGCCGAGGTCGGAGTGGGCGTCGAGCCCATCGAGAAAGACATCGTCCGGGAAGACCACAAATGCATCCATTGCGGAGCCTGTACGGCTGTTTGCCCTACCGGTTCCCTGTACATTAACCGCAAGACCATGGAGGTTCTCTTCGACTCGGCCAAGTGCAGCGCCTGTGAGCTTTGCATCAAGGCCTGCCCCCCCCGGGCCATGGAGTCCCGCTTTGTGTAAAGCTTCGCGGCGACCCCCCCCAAAAGGGGGACGCTTCTCAGAATTGGGCTCATCCGGTGCTTTTTCAGGGCTTGGAGAAACAAATCCAATTGTAGAATGCGGAATGCAGAGTTCGGAATCAAAGATCAGAATTCCGCAATCCGGAATCCGCAATTTGACAAGCCCCCCCTTCATGAGCCCTGCGAATCCTTGCCCAGAAGGCCTTGGTCCACGATGAACCTCTGGGGAAGCACCGAAAATATTAAAGAGGAGCGAAATCATGCACCGCGTCTACATGGACCACAACGCCACCACCCCGGTTCATCCGGAAGTCTTAGAGGCCATGATGCCCTTTTTCAAGGATCATTTTGGAAACGCCTCCAGCATCCATTGGGCGGGGCGGGAGGTGAAGAAATACCTGGATGAGGCCCGGGAGAAGGTGGCCGCTCTATTGCACGCCGCGCCCGAAGACGTCATCTTTACAAGCTGCGGAACGGAGAGCGATAACATGGCCATTAAGGGCGCTGCCTTCGCTCTGCAGGAGAAAGGGCGGCATATCATCACGACTCGGGTAGAGCATCACGCGGTTCTGCATACCTGCCAGTTCTTAGGAAAAATGGGGTACGAGATTACCTACCTGCCTGTAGATCCCGAGGGATTGATTGACCTTGAGGAACTTCGCCGTTCGATCAAACCCCAGACCACCCTGGTTACTATCATGTTCGCCAATAACGAAACGGGGACGATTTTTCCAGTGCCGGAAATCGGGGAGATTGCCCGGGAAAAGGGTGTAATCTTTCACACCGACGCCGTGCAAGCCGTGGGAAAGCTTCCGATCGATCTGCGGCAATTGCCTGTAGACATCCTTTCCCTCTCCGGACATAAGCTTTACGCTCCCAAAGGGATTGGCGCCCAGTATATCCGCAGGGGAACCAAATTGACGTCTCTATTCCAGGGAGGCGCCCAGGAGCGGAACCGCCGGGCCGGGACAGAGAATATTCCCTATATCGTTGGGTTGGGAAAGGCCAGTGAAATCGCCCAACGGGATTGCGCCAAACGCCAGGCTCACCTTTTGTCCTTGCGGGACCGGCTTCACCAGGGGATCCTCGACCGCATTCCCCACGTGAAGCTAAACGGCCATCCGACCCAACGGCTTCCCAATACTCTTAACCTGAGCTTCCTGTACATCGAAGGAGAATCGTTGCTCCTGAATTTAGACTTGGAGGGAATCGCGGTCTCCTCTGGATCCGCCTGCACCTCCGGTTCTCTGGAACCCTCCCACGTACTTTTGGCCATGGGCATCCCCCATGAAATAGCTCAGAGCGCGATACGATTTAGCCTAGGCTGGGAAAATAAAGAAGAAGATGTGGATTACGTGGTGGATGTGCTGCCCAGGATTGTGAAGCGGCTCCGAGATATGTCCCCGCTTTATCAAAAGCATGCTACGAGAGCAGAATAGATTCATTCACCGCAGAGACCGCCGAGGGCTGCGTTCTCTGCAACCTCTGCGGTGAATAATTTGAGGTTATCCATGGTATCGGCAAAAAAAGGCCGGGTGGCCGTGGCTATGAGCGGGGGGGTGGACAGTTCAACGGCCGCAGCTATCTTAAAAGAGGAAGGGTACGAGGTCATCGGCCTGACCATGCACCTCTGGGATCAGACTCAAGACGGGCGAGGTAACTTTGGCCGTTGTTGCTCCCCGGAGGACATCCACGATGCCCGCCGGGTGGCCGATCAAATAGGAATTCCCCATTATGTGGTCAACCTTCGCAGGGCGTTCGAGGACGAAGTGGTGGATTATTTCGTGGAGGAATACCTGCAAGGTCGGACCCCCAACCCCTGCGTGCGCTGCAACGATCGGATCAAGTTTGGCCTGCTGCTGCGGAAAGCCGAGGAGCTGAAAGCCAAAGCTCTAGCCACGGGGCATTATGCCAGGATTGAATGGGACCGCGCAGAGAAGGGGAAGAAGCCGCAGAGGTATTTGCTCCGGCGCGGATCAGATCGAAACAAGGATCAGTCCTATTTCCTTTTTTCCCTGACCCAGGAACGGATGGGGAAAATTTTTTTCCCCCTGGGGGAGAAATCCAAGGCCGAGGTGCGGCAGCAGGCCTTAAGGCTGGGGTTACGGGTAGCCGAGAAATCGGAGAGCCAGGAAATTTGTTTCGTCCCCGACGATGACTACAGAAAGTTTGTGGAAACAAGAAAGGGAAAAGAAATTTCTAAACCAGGGGAGATCATCAATCGTCAGGGCAAGGTGTTGGGCTTTCACCGAGGCCTTTATTCGTATACCATCGGGCAGCGCCGGGGTCTGGGCATTGCCGCCCCTCATCCCTATTATGTCCTGGAATTGGACATAGAAGGAAACCGCGTTCTAGCCGGAACAAAGGAAGAGCTCGTGGCCAACGGCTTGGTGGCTGCAAAGGTGAACTGGATCTCCTTTCCCAAGCTGGAAGGGGAGGTGGAAGCCCTGGTCCAGATTCGCTACCGGCACCGGGGAGCTCCAGCGGTCCTCTCTCCCCTGGAAGAGGGGAAGGTGAGGGTAGATTTCAGAATTCCTC
>Ga0187886_1001717_pt1 | contig 19076 bp, 18 predicted proteins | sample June2016WEW_20_1_FD_133001 | JGI IMG/M metagenome (GOLD analysis project Ga0187886, IMG submission 133001) | Peatland microbial communities from SPRUCE experiment site at the Marcell Experimental Forest, Minnesota, USA - June2016WEW_20_150 | ecosystem: Environmental > Terrestrial > Soil >... | reverse complement strand
CCGCCCGCCACCCAGCCGAGAGCCAGATCGATCTGAGTCACAATGCCGCTGGCCGCCGCGGTGAACAGGTTCGCGGAGTCGTATTCCTGACCGACCGTGGAGCTCGCGCCCGAAGCGGTCCACCCGGTGCAGCAATTGTACATGTTGTTGCCTGTTCCGAAATCGTCAAAGATGACCCCTGCCCATGCGGGGAGGCTGCCAACGCATAAGGCAGCCGCCAACATCAACGCAAACCGCAACACACGCTTCATGACTTTCCTCCGTGATGCTTCTGTCTCTCGTGCCGCACTGTCAGTAGGCCGGGAGCTTCAAGATAAGCTGCTCCCTCAGTGGTCTATCATACGGCGTCTGCTTTTCAGGGCGCAAGGGTGTAGGAGAGAATGGTAGTACTGGTACGCGGCCCGCGGCGGCGCTAGCCGACCTCTATCTCCTGCCTGCCGACCGCGGGCCTGCACCGCGAGCTTTCGCGAATCCTCGAGCTTTACCCTCAGCCCGCGAAAGCTGCCCTCCGCCTTGGCCTGGCGGCATCGGACGTCTGGCCTTCATGAACCACGCGATCACCTCAGCACCAGTAAGTCCTATCCAGGCTCCGGTATTGCACCGCCTCGGCCAGGTGCTTGGCCGACACGGCCTAGTCGCCGGCCAGGTAGGCGATGATGCATGCCACTTTGAGGATGCGGTCGTGTGGGCGGGCCGAGAGGCCCAGCTTCCGCATGGCCAGTTCGAGCGTGCGCTCGCCGGCCTCGTCGAGCCGGCAGACCTTCCGCAGCAGCCGCGGCGGAAGCTCCGCATTGTAGTGCCGGCGCTCCCGCTGGATGCGGCGCGCCGCCTGGATACGAGCGCGCAGCTCTTCGGAGGAGGCGCCCTGCTCGTCGGCGCGCAGCTGTCCTGGTTCAGTAATTGCCCGTCGCGGGAAGCGGTGAGGCGAGCGGTTGGGAAGACGGAGCTGGTGCCATCCGTGACGACACTCAACGCCGGGCGTGGCTGTCATGCCGATCGTGGCGGCTGAGAATCGCGCGCAAATCACTCGCGTGCCGTGGAGTGTAGTAAGCTGTGGATCAGAGAAAGGGGCCTTGTCGTGAAAGACCTACAGCGACGCGGGCTGTTTCAAACCATTCTTGACGGGATCTACAGCGAGAAACTGATAGTAGCCTGCAAGGTCCTCCTCGGCGGCTGCGTGCTGCTCGGAGTGGTCCTTGTCTGGCCGATCCCAGCCGCGGTCGCAATCGCACTCTGTTGTGCTGCCGCAGTAAGCTTCAAGACCGGGAAGAGTCGTGGTTGGCGGGATGCGCTGAAACTAGCGTACGACGCGGAAATGGGACACGTCACCAGTGATCGAGCGTGGAACGAAGAGGGTGCGTTCGGAATACGTGTATTGTACAAAGACTCCCTCCAAGTTCGCGTGCTGAATGGCGGCAGTGTGTGCCCGAGGTGTGGCTGGAAGAGCGGCGACGATTTCGGCGGCACCCCAATATGGCGCAATTGCTGCATATGTTTCGCACGGATGAACCCAGAGATCGCCGCGAAGCGCTATGTGCTTCAAGGCACCGGGCCATTCTGCAAAACGCACTTCGAGCAGGCCCAACGAATAGTCAAAGGCGAAACGATAGCCTTCACCTGCACGGAACGATGCCCGGATGAGTGGCGCGAAAGCTCGCCGCAGGCGGACACTGGCTAGATTCGGCCCTGGTTCAGTTCGGCTGCGGCGGCCAAACCCGCCGCACTCTCCTCCACTCGCGCTGCGGCACCGCATGAGCGCCCGCCCACAACCCTTGCCGGGCAGCTCGTGCCCCAGCTTCGAGCCGCTCCAGAACGTGGTGGCCGGGCGCGTACTTGCCCGACCACCAGGCGAGCGCGGCCCGTACAGGCTCGCGATTGACGTTGCGTCCGAAACCCGGGGGGCCACCGTGTGGGTCGATCACCTAGGGCGCGGCATCGCGGTCAAGCCTGTCAACCAAGCGACCGAAACAGGGCTGTCCCCCTGCGTCCCTACCCCATGTCCGTCTCCACTTCTCTCCGGCGCTTTCCGATACAATGCTCCCAATGAGCGTTTTCGATCCGAGGCCAGGGGAAGGCTCCACGATCCTGAACTGGGTTGGCCAGCCTCTGGATCAGTTGTTCTTGTATGCGGAGGCCTACCAGCGCGCTGCTCAGTGCCTACTGGTTTCCCAAGATCTCGATTGCGGTGGCCTATCCGATTTCGATGCTTGCCCGGTAGTTTTTCTGTATCGGCACGCACTAGAACTGGGCCTGAAGTCCGTGCTTCTGGCGGGTGCAAGCTTCCTCGGAGGCTCACCCGAGGACATCTTATCGGACGGGCATGATTTGCGGAAGTTATTTGCCAGGTTCGAGCATCTGTGTAGAGAGCTCGGTCTTGAGTGCGACACCGAGCTCGGCGAAGCAGTCGAGGATATAGCCGCAGTGGATTCGCAGTCGATGGCCTTTCGGTACACCATCACCAAGAAGCTAGATCCGAGTTTGCATCCACATTTCGAATTCAGCGTCAGAGCATTCGGGCGGCAGCTTGACCCGATCCTGGATGGACTGAAGGGATATCTGGGTTACGTGATGGAGCTTGCTGCAACTCCCAGGGATTAGACTCATCCCGGTCTTCAGCAATTGGAAGGACCACGACTCGTACCAGCAGGCCCTTCAGAAGCTCCTGAAGGACGTCAAGGCAGAGGAAGCGGGGACAAGGGGCTGACCGCGAGGGGAGTTCGGCAGGTTATGCTCGTCCGTTAACGCAGCCTGCCCGCACGATCCACCCGCCTCCACTCCCACGGCAGCACCGAATTGGCATCGGCCCACAGCCCTCGCCGCGCGGCTCGTGCGCCAGCTTCGAGGCGCTCCAGTCCCCGATCACCGGGCGCAGACTGCCAGTACCACCACGCCAGACAGTCGAGCGGTTCGTGGAACGGTGCGGCGCCCTGGCACGCTATTGTGTTTGTGAAGTGCATCGGCGTGGAGCTCGAATGGCACCGACGACCGAGCGGGCTTGCTCTGCTGCAACGCCACGGGCGCGGTTGCAGCTTGCTGTACCTGACCGGTCTGCCTGGGTTCCGTTCTCTGTAAAATACTGATAAGCTGCTATGCCAACCCGCTGAAGCAGCCCAAGCAATATGCACAGGCTGCTGACAGACGGGTGCGGAAAGGTGGCTGGAATGCTGAAGTGGCTGCTGATGATTATTGCGGCGCTGGTCCTTGCGGTGGTCCTCTTTTGGGATCGGGTGGTCGGTATTCCGTTTTGGCTAGAAGCCTTGGGGATTCTGCCTTGGATTAGGCGGCTAGACCCTCTCGATAAATGGCTGCCTGCTTTCCTAGCCACGGTGATCGCTTTGTATGCAATCTTCCATGAGACACTGTGGAAGCATTGGCGAAGGCCGAAACTCCGCACTGATCCGGTTCCGAATTGCATTGCCATCCCGGTCTACGTGAAGATGCCTGGCGACTATGTAGGAGTCGTGCCGTCATTCCAGGTCAGGCTCGTCGTGAAAAATGAAGGTGCTGAGCGCGCCGAATCCGTTGAGGTCTATGCGGCAGCGCTGAAGGAGGAGACAGATGGCGTGTTGAAGCCCTGCGAGTGGTTCTTACCCATGAATCTGAAGTGGGCGAACGAAGATGCCACGTACACCGGAATCTCTGCGAATGTGGAAAGAGTCTGCAATGTTCTCGCGATCTGGCAGCCGAGCCCACATGATAAGCCTCCCCATGCGCTCTCTCACGCGCCGAACGACTTTGAGTACGGTTCGAAGGCCGTCGTTCGCATTCATACCGTCGTCCAGCCATCCAGCTTCAGCAGCGTCGTTTTTCCTGGTAGCTACAAACTGGATCTGGTCGTGGCTGCCCGGAACGCCGAGAACCAGCACATACGGCTCCACTTCTCGTTCGATGGTCGGTGGTTCGAGGACCAGCCTCAGATGTTCTCAGCAGCAGTCATGGTCTGGACCACCGTTGAAGGCGCGGGCAGTCGCCACAGTCATCGTGCCGGGATAAAGCGTAGGTTCTGACCCGTGTGGGCACAACAAATCGTCCGCCTCACACCCGGTAGCTCCTATCCAAACTCCGGTACTGCACCGCTTCGGCCAGGTGCTTGGCCGAGACGCTCTCGACGGCGTCCAGGTCAGCGATGGTGCGGGCTACCTTGAGAGCGGCGAGTGCGCGCGGGCCGAGAGGCCGAGCTTGCGCATGGCCAGCTCGAGCGTACGCTCGCCGGCCTCGTCCAGCCGGCAGACCTTCCGCGGGAGCCGCGGCGGAAGCTCCGCATTGTAGTGCCTTCGCTCCCGCTGGATGCGGCGCGCCACCTGGAGGCGAGCGCGCAGCGTGACGGATCTCTAGTGTTTCAGCAGCGGGAGGATGTCTCTGAGATCGAAGTTGATACCGAGGAGCCTGAGCACCCAGATGATCAGTGCCAGGCTTGCAGCAGGGGTAACGACTTTGATGAGTGTCTCGAAGTGCTTGCCTAGCAGCGATGCGAGCGGATGAAGGATCAGCCGGATGAGGTTTGCCAGATGATGGAATGGATTGAAGAAATTCCTGATTTCAGCTTTGAGATGTTCCTTACAGGCAGGCAACGTCTGATCTAACGCATCCTTGATCTCCAACCTTTCGTTGCGTGGCAGGGCAGACCCGCGCCAAAGGAGTCTTTCATAGTCCGCAGGTGCCACCAAGAGCGCGTGAAAGGGAGACATGATGCCTCTGGCTCGGGTGATTTGGCTGGCCCTGTTAATCATCGAGTTCAACAGTTCCCTTGCTGCACAGTAGTCCGTCTGTGCCTTCTCAAGTTTGGAGACGCACTCAGGGTGAAGCTCGCCGTACATGTTCGGCCCCGTCATCGTTCCCTCATAAACAAGGCGTTCCACATCATTGAAAGCATTGACGTAAAACGGAACGATGGCCGCGAATTCCCTCATGAATTTCAGATCAGACTTTGCTTTGAGGACGCCCATGTGTTGAGGATACCGCGCGGCGTCAGCCCTCGATCACCCTAGATCAGCTACTTTCCGTCAAGAAACCCTCGATAGGACCTGGATGGAAGTGGAACGGGCCACCCGGCTCTTCCCGAATTGCCCGCGTGTGCCTGATTTTGCTCGTGGGCGGTGGAGGGCTCGAACCTCCCACCTCCTGCTTGTAAGGCAGGCGTTCTAACCAACTGAGCTAACCGCCCGCGCGGCCAGCGGCCCGGCGGCCGTGCCGCTGCACCCGCAGTGTCGCACACCTGCCCCAAGCCCGGAGGCAATGGCTCCCGGCCAGCCTGCCGCCCCTCAGCACCAGTAGGTCCTGTCCAGGCTGCGGTATTGCACCGCTTCGGCCAGGTGCTTGGCGGAAACGCTCTCGGCGGCGTCCAGATCGGCGATGGTGCGGGCCACTTTCAGGATGCGGTCGTGGGCGCGCGCCGAGAGGCCCAGCTTGCGCATGGCCAGCTCGAGCGTGCGCTCGCCGGCCTCATCCAGCCGGCAGACCTTCCGCAGGAGCCGCGGCGGAAGCTCCGCATTGTAGTACTTGCGCTCCCGCTGGATGCGGCGCGCCGCCTGGATGCGGGCGCGCAGCTCCTCGGAGGAGGCGCCCTGCTCGTCGGCGCGCATCTCCTTGTAAGGCACCGCGGGCACCTCGATGTGCAGGTCGATGCGGTCGAGCAGCGGCCCGCTGATGCGTGCCAGGTAGCGCTGGATGATGGCCGGCGTGCAGCGGCACTCGCGCGTGGTATCGCCGTAGAACCCGCACGGACACGGGTTCATCGCTGCCACCATCATGAACCGCGACGGGAACGAAAGCGTCATGGTCGCGCGCGCCAGCCGCACCGCGCCGTCCTCGATCGGCTGCCGCAGCAGCTCGAGCACGTTCCGTGGGAACTCCGGCAGCTCGTCCAGGAAAAGCACGCCGTTGTGCGCGAGGCTGACCTCGCCGGGGCGCGGGATGCCGATGCCGCCGCCGATCAGGCCGGCATCGGAGACGGTGTGGTGCGGTGAGCGGAAGGGGCGCTCGACCAGCAGCCCGGAGCCGCTCGGCAGGACGCCGGCCACGCTGTGGACCTGCGTCGTCTCGAGCGCCTCTTCGAAGGCAAGCGGCGGCAGAATGGCGGCCAGGCGCTTGGCCAGCATGGTCTTGCCGGAGCCCGGCGGGCCGATCATGAGCACGTTGTGGCCGCCGGCGGCGGCGACTTCCAGCGCGCGCTTGGCCGTGGTCTGCCCGCGCACCTCGCGGAAATCGAGGAGGCCCGCCTCCGGCCTGGCCGCGCCCTCCGCATCCGGCTGGACCGGGGTGAATTGCTGGGGCGCGCGGAGCAGATTGACCGCCTCGGCGATGTGCTTGACGCCGTATACGCGCACGCCCTCGACCACGGCGGCCTCGGCCGCGTTGTCCGCCGGGACCACGAAGCTCGCGATGCCGTTCCTGCGCGCGCACACGGCCATTGACAGCGCCCCGCGCACCGGCCGGACCGCGCCATCCAGGGACAGCTCCCCGGAGAGCACGAAGTCATCCACGTGCGGCAGCGCGCCCATCGCGCCTATGATGCCCACCGCCATGGGCAAGTCGAATCCCGCGCCCTCCTTGCGCAGGTTGGCCGGCGCCAGGTTGATCGTCACCGACTTGCTGGGGTAGCCGAAGCCGGAGTTCATCATCGCGCTCTTGATGCGCTCGCGGCTCTCGCGCACCGCCACGTCCGGCATGCCGACGGTGACGAAGTCGCGCTGCATGCCGCCCGGGTACATATCGACTTCCACGTCGATCAATTGCGCCTCAATTCCGTAAACGGCGGCGCTGCGCGTGCGAAATAAAGCCATATTGCCGCTCCAGTATATCGGAACCGGGGGCGGAATCTTGGGGGCGGGGACCCAATGGTAGAGTGGAGGCTTGCGATGGCCGTGGCGCGGACCGCGGCTCGGCGCGCAAGCACGTCAGGTATGGACAAGCTGGTCATCCGCGGCGGCACGCCGCTGAGGGGCGAGATTCCGGTCAGCGGGGCGAAGAACTCGGCGCTGCCCGCGCTGGCCGCCTGCCTGCTGACCGAGGAGCCGGTCATCCTCCACCGCATTCCCAACGTGCGGGACATCCTGACGATGGCGCGGCTGCTGCGCTCGATCGGAGCGCGCGCGGACGGGAAGAAGGGCACGCTTCGAGTCCGGGCGCGCAAGCTGCCGCATCCCGAGGCGCCTTACGAGCTGGTGAAGACGATGCGCGCCTCGAGCCTGGTGCTGGGGCCGCTGCTAGCGCGCGCGGGGAAGGCGCGCGTCTCCCTGCCCGGCGGCTGCGCCATCGGCACGCGGCCCATCAACCTGCACCTGGCCGGGCTGGAGCAGCTCGGCGCGAGCATTCGCCAGGAGCACGGCTACATCGAAGCCGAGGCGCCGGAGGGTTTGCGCGGCGCGCGCTTCGCCTTCGACCGAATCACCGTGACCGGGACCGAGGACCTCATGATGGCGGCCTCGCTGGCCCAGGGCGAGAGCGTGATCGAGAACGCCGCGCGCGAGCCCGAGATCGGCGACCTGTCCGAGCTGCTCAACAAGATGGGCGCCCGGATCGAAGGGGCGGGCAGCTCCACCATCCGCATTGGCGGCGTCAGCCGCCTCGGCGGCGCCGAGCACGCCATCATCCCCGACCGGATCGAGGCCGGCACGTTCCTCATAGCCGGCGCCATCGCCGGCGGCGACCTGCTCGTCACCGGCTGCGTGCCCGAGCACCTGGCGGCGCTGATCGCCAAGTTGCGCCAGGCCGGCGCCGACGTCACCGAGGCCGGGCCGGACGCGCTGAGGGTCCGCTCGGAGGGCGGCCTGAAGGCCGCCGACGTGATCACCGAGGAGTACCCCGGCTTCGCCACCGACCTGCAAGCCCAGTACATGGCGCTCATGACACAAGCGGAGGGCATCTCGCTGATCACCGAGACGATCTTCGAGAACCGGTTCATGCACGCGCTGGAGCTGGTGCGCATGGGCGCCGATATCCGGCTGGAGGGGCGGCAGGCAATCGTCGCGGGGCCTGGCAAGCTGACCGGCGCCGGGGTGCTCGCCTCGGACCTGCGCGCCAGCGCCTCGCTGGTGCTGGCCGGCCTGGTGGCCGCCGGAGAGACGGTCATCGACCGCGTCTACCACATCGACCGCGGCTACGAGAGGATCGAAGAGAAGCTGGCGCGCGCCGGCGCGCGAATCCGCAGAATCCACTGAAGGAGATTTCCCACGGTGAAGCACCACCCAGGCTTTCTCAAGCTCGTCGCCGACGCGAAGAGCGGCGTGAAGCACATCGATTTGAACGAGTTCCGGCGGCTGCGCGAATCGGGCCAGGACTTCCTGCTGATCGACGTGCGCGAGGAGAGCGAGTGGGCCGCCGGACACGCCGCCGGCGCGATTCACCTGGGCAGGGGCATCATCGAGCGGGATATCGAGGCGCGCGTGCCGGATCAGAGCGCCAAGCTGGTGCTTTACTGCGGCGGCGGCTACCGCTCGGTCCTGGCCGCGGAGAACCTCCAGAAGATGGGCTACCGCAACGTCATCTCGCTCGACGGGGGCTGGCGCGGCTACCAGGCGGCCGGGCTGCCCGTCGAGAGACCTTGAACGAGCGTCCCGTGCCGTGGGCGCGCTGCCGTGCGGGTAGCGGCATACACCTGCCAGCCGAGCCGCGACCGTGAGGGAGCGGAGCTTTTCGCTTTCACACAAGCAAACTGCTCCGCTTGCTTACGCGCGCGGCTCAGTTACGGGATGCGGCCTCGTGCGCGGAGCCCTCGACATGAGTGTCGAGGCGGCAGGCTGAAGCCCGCGCCACAACGCGGCGCCGGCGTGAGCCGCACTGCCGCGCGGTTAGCCCCGGACGGTTACCGCTACCAGCCGAGCAGCAGACCCAGGCCGCGCCACAGCACGTAGCCCAAGAAGGCCAGCTCGGCGGCCCGGACGGCGCACCACCACCGGCTGCCGCCCGAGGCGAACCTCAGCAGCAGCGCGGAGGCGACTCCAACGCCGAGCCAATACGTGTTCAGCGAGTGCGGGAAAGCTCGCGAATACGCCAGCACGACCACGTAGTAGAGCAGAAACCACCTGCTTGCCAGCCGGAAGCGGAAGCGGGCGAAGACCATCCAGGCGGTCAGCGCCATCACGAACAACGTGACCAGGTTGAAGGGCGTGAACCGGAACTCCATGGGAACCGAACATATCACGAATGGACCTTGCCCGCATCGTCTCCCGCAGCAGATTGCTAGTGAAACATCCGGGCTAGCCTGAGGCCGGCCGCTCAGGCGAGCAGCAGGCCGAGCCGCGCCAGCGAGGCCAGGCTCTCTTCGAGGTCGCGCGCCACTTGCTCGCGCGGCGCGCCCGGGGCGGCGGCGCTCATCTCGCGAACCAGCGCGGCGCGGTCGCGCGTGCCGTCGAGCAGGGTAATCAGGCGGCGCGCCCGCTCGTCCTGGAGCGCGATGTAGGTGTGGAGCAGGGTGGTCACAATAGTCTCGCCGTGGCGCGCCTGTGCGCGGGCGAGCGGGCTGGCCACGGGCCGTTCGCCGGGCTCGGGCGACACCCGCGGAGGCACGCTGTAGAGCTCCACGACGTTCCCCGCGAAAGCGCTCAGCAGGATCTGGCAGACGGCCTGGGCGTGCTCCTCGCCGGCTTCGCGGATCACCTCCGAGGCCGGAAGAGCCCGCGGCCAGGCCTGGGCGAGCCGCGTAATGACCCGCACCGCCACCGGGTGCGCGGTGGTCAGCCCGCCGCCGGCGGTGCGGAACTCGGTCTGGCCGCCCGTTTCCTTCACCGTCGCACTCGAGGCCGCATAGAGCTGTGCCACGACCTCGGGCCGCAGGCGGTGGTTCACCCCCGCCTCCCTGCGGCACAGGAGCGTCTGGCGGAAGGCGCGGCACTTCAGAAAATCCAGGTGTTGCTCGCGCGCGACAATGCCGGCTGCGTCCGTTCCCGCGGGTTCGGTATGCGTGTCGGAGAGCGTTGCCTCGGCCAGGTACGCGAGTCCGTGCGCGTGCGCCCGGGCCATGAACTCGTGAAAGTACACGGGCGCGTAAATCTCGCCCAGTTCGTCGTGGTGCAGGAAAGAGATTTCGCGCTCAGCCAGCCGCCGCGCCTCGGCCTTCAGGAATGTGCTGTACTCGCTCGCGGCCACCGGCGAGCTGGCCAGGTCCCTCAGGAACGCCTGCGCCCGCCGGGCGCGCTCGCCGGGATCTTGCGCATCGCGCGTCACCCAGAGCATCATCTCGCGCAGCGCCTGCCGCAGCCGCGCGCCCGGGCAGGCATTGTAGTTGATGTAGGCTACGCCGTTGGGCGCCAGGCAAGCCCGCGCCAGCGCGAGAGTCCTCTCCCGCACCGCCTCCGGCGCCCAGGAGTAGAGGCCATAGGCAATGAGGTAATCGAACTCCCCGGCGTCATCGCCGAGTTCCAGCACGTCGAGCTGCTGAAGCGCGATATTCCTCAGCCCCAATTCGGTGACTACGGCGGCGCCCTTGCGGATGTGTGTCTCCGAGAGGTCGATGCCCAGAAAGCGGCCCTCTGGGAACGCCAGCGCCATGGGGATGAGGTTCGCTCCGTCGCCGCAGCCCAGTTCGAGTACGCGGCACCGCTCGGCCGCCGCCGCGTCGAGGCCCAGCAGCCGCGCGATGGTGCACATCCGGTCGGGTTGCGAATAGCGATACGGCCGGCCGGGGTAGGGCACTTCGTCGTAAGCGGTCATGCGCGGCGCTCTTAGCCTAGCAGTTGCAGGGGCCGATCATGATCGACCCCGCGGCTGCGGCAGGAACGCTGCCGGAGCGCAGGGCAGGTCACTCCCCGCTGTAGTAGCGGCGCTTCCAGCCGACCAGGTCGAGCACCTCGCGGCCGGCCTGCACCGCGTTCACGTGAATCTTTACCGTGTCCTCCAAGTCCACCGCGTAGCCGCCCGCGAGCACTACCGCAACGGGAACGTAGCACATCAGCGCGGTGGAGAACACCAGCCGGTCGCGGGCCTTCAATCCCTCCAGCGTGAGCGAAAGACCGCCCAACTGGTCCTGGTAGTACGGATCGGCGCCGGCCACGTAGAACAGCAGGTCCGGCCGGAGCTCCGCCAGCGCATAGACGCAGGCGCGCCGCAACCGCTCGAGATACTCCTCGTCGCCGGTTTCGTCGGGGAGGTGGATGTCGATGTCCGAAGGCGGCTTCTCGGGGGGGTAGTTGTTGAGCTGGTGAATCGAGAGCGTGAACACGCTCGGATCCTTGGCGAAGATCACGGCGGTGCCGTTGGCCTGGTGAACGTCGCAATCCACGATCATGGCGCGCCGGATCGCGCCGTCCTTCTGAAGCCGGCGAATGGCGATAGCGAGGTCGTTGATTGCGCAGAAGCCCTCGCCGTGGCCGGGGAAGGCGTGATGGAAACCGCCGCCCAGGTTGAACCCGATGCCGTCACTGAGCGCCAGGCGCCCGGCCAGCGTCGTGCCGCCCGCGGCCAGCCAGAAGGCGCGCACCATCTGCCGCGAGTAGGGGATCTCGAGCTTGAGGATGTCGTGAAACGTCAGCCTGCCGGTCTGGAGCCGTTCGACCCAGTCCTGATCGTGCACGGCAAGCACGTCCGCATCGGGCGCCGGCTCCGGCTCGGAGAAATCCTCCGGCGCCGCCAATCCGTCCCGCAGGAGACGCTCGCGGAGCAGGCGGTACTTCTCCCAGGGAAAAACGTGATCTCTCAGGTTGAGATCGTAGCCCTCGTGATGGACCAGCTTGAACGGCAGCATGCCGGCCTCAAGCGGCGGCCCGCGGTCCCTCCGCTTGCACTGCCGTGAGTATGGCCGTGTTGGCGGCGTCCTCGGCCGAGCAGCCGCGCGGGATCAGCCTCGCCGGTTTCGCGATGCCCTGGAGCTGCACGGCTTGCCGCGCCATAAACTCCGCCGCCGGTTGAGGGAAGGGCATCGGGGACCTTCCATTCTAGCCCGATCTTCTCACGCCGTTCGAAGCGAGGCGCCGCGCGAGTGCGGGGACACGCCCGGGGAACGTTGTGCCAGACGTCGGCTGAAGCCGACGCTGCACGCTGAAGCGCGCGCCACGAAGTGGAGGCCGCGCCGGCTTACGGACGGATTACGGCCCGGAGCGCCTCCAGCTCGGCCTGCCGCGCGTAGTCGATCGCTTCACCCAGCAGACGGGCGGCCTCTTGCGGCGCGTGGAACCCCCGCGAGCGATCGGCTGCGACGAACTCGATCCGCCACTGAGCCTTAGTCTGGAGCCGCAGCGCCTCGTCGCACCGCGCGCCTGCGGCCTGCGCGGTCTGGATCCGGTCGATGGCCGCAACCAGCGCGTCCTGGGCGCGGGAGAGCAGCGCCGCCGTGCGGTCCTGCACCGTCTTCACGCGCGCGCGCATCTCCTCGACCGTTGCGCGGTGGCACCGTAGGCAGGCGCGGTCGAGCATGTCGAGCGGGCTCCGCGCGCGGTGATCGGTGATCCGCACGGCGCCGCGCCGGAGCAACGGCATGTGGCAATCGGCGCAGGAGGCGCCCGCGCGCGCGTGGATGCCAAGGCTCGAAAGCTCGAACTGCGGATGCCGGGCCTCGAGGACTCGCGCGCCGGTCTCGGCATGCGTCCAGCCGGCGTGCGCGGTGCGCTCGTACCACCTCTCGATCTCCTCGGCTGTCCGGCCTTCGGGGAACGTAATCTGTCCGGCCGGCCCAATCAGGTACTGGCGGTGGCACTGCGCGCACAATGCCGTCCGCAACTCCTCATAGTGTGGTGTTACCTCCTCTCTGGGCCGGGCCGCGACCGTAAGGGAGCGGAGTCTTCCTGCCCACTCACGCGCGGCAGCCGTTCCTCCCCGCGTCAGCCGCAGCTCGGCGGTCTGCGGGTCGTGACAGTCGGCGCAGCCGAGTGGCTTCCGCTTGGCCGCCTCGTAGTAGCCCGCTACCGCGCCCGCACCGCCCGTCGCGTGGCACTCCAGGCAGGCCGCCGACAACGGCCGCCGCTTGGGGCGTCCCGCCAAGATCCGTCTCCAGCGGGGATCCTCGTCCGGATCGGTCTCGTCGCGCTCCTCGAGCGAGAACGCGTGGCCGCGCTTCTCAAGCCAGCGCGCATCTTCGACCGAAGGCCGCCGGAACAGCGCGAGCTGCTCGGGGAAGCGCTGCTCCAGGCTGCCGCCGCGCGCCGCGGCTGGCCGCGATGCGGGCGGCTCCCGCAGCACCAGCGGCGCCAGCAGAAACGCGGCCACGGCCGCGGCCAGCCCAACGAGCGCGTATCTCATCGCCGCCCGCCCAGCCGCTGGAGCGCGCCATCGGCGGCCGCGACGCCGCGGTACTGCGCCTCCTCGATGATCGAGAAGCCGCTCAGGTCCGAGTGCCCGAAGTACAGCGGCCCGTTCGAGGCGGCCGCCCGGCGCCGCTGCTCGCTCGAGAGGAAGCCCACGCGCGGCCGCGCCATCGCGTGTCCCATGCGCATGACGTCGATGCGCGAGACGCACTGGCGGATGTCGGAATGCGCGCGCGCCAGGTCGTTGAGGATCGCTTCCTTCCAGTAGCTCCAGTCCGCCGCCAGCAGCAGCTTGCGGTTGCGCGCCGCTGGCCCTTGCGCCAGGGCCCAGTAGAAGGTCCACACGTCCCGGTCCGGCCGCCGCGCGCCCAGCATCTGGTGCGTGGCCACCACGTAGCCCAGCGCCGGCGAATCGTAGATCACGTTGTCCCAGGCGAGCTCGGCGCCGCGCTGGCGCGGCGGTCGGTCCAGCACCAGGTTGGCCGTGAGCCACGGCGAATACTCGAACTCGGATACCGCCGGCGCGCTCTCCAGAAGATACGGCGCCAGAAAAGTCGGTGCGGCGAAGATCACCGCCTCAGCCAGGTACTCGGTGTCTTCCGTGAGCACGCGGAGCGCTCCCCGGCGGTCGCGGCTCAGTGGCTCGATCCGGTAGACCGCGCTGCCCGTGCGAATGCGGCCGCGGAGCCGCTCCGCGAGCCGCCGCACGATCCAGCCGTTGCCCTCCGGCCAGGTCAGCGGGCCCTTTTCCTCGGGCTCGCGCGCGGCGAAATAGTGGATGCCGGCCCAAGCCGAGGTCTCCTCGGCCAGCGCGCCGTAATCGTCCCGGCAGGCGTAGTTGGCGTACCAGCGCAGATACGGCGAATCGAACGCTTCGTGCCGCAGCCAGTCCGAAAACGACATGCGGTCCAGGGCGGCAGCGGGCGGCGGGCCTCCTCCATGAGGCGGGCCTCCTTGAAGAGGCTGGCCTCCTTCCATGGGGACGGTAAACGCGTCCGAGGCGCGGAACTCGCGGATGCGTTCCTCGAAGCGCCGGTACTGCGCGTGGTCGCGCTGGGTGGCGCCGAGTTCCGGTTCGAGGCCCTCCTGCCAGCGCCCGTGCAGATACAGCCGCTCTTGCGGCGAAAAGCACAGGTACCGTTCCTCCCATCTGCCGTCCACCAACACGCCGAGGTCGGCGAGCAGCTCGCGGATCAGCAACGACCGCGCTCCGGGCACCGGAACGTAGTGCGCGCCCCAGGGGAAGCCGGTGATCTGGTTCTGCCCCCAGCGCGAGACGCCGCCCGCCTCGGCCTCGAGCTCGAGCAGCACGAACTCGCGAAAGCCGCGCTTCTGGAGATGCCAGGCCGCGCAGAGGCCCGCCATGCCGCCGCCGACGATCACCACCGGCGCCCGCAGGCTCCGCGCGGGCGCGCGGAACGGCCCGCGGCTGCGCAGCTTGTGGCCGATTTCCTCGGAGCGATCCACGAACCCGCCCGCAATCGGCCGGTCCGTCTTCGGCACGAGCCCCACCAGCGCCGCCGAGAGGAACCGCCGCCGCGTCGCGCACGCGCTCCCGCGGGCCGCACGGCCGCTCTCCGCTAGTGGGTTATCGCGCTCCATTCCTGCTCGTAGTAGCGCACCAGCACCTGGTCGTTCAACCGGTTCACCTCCACCGGCACCGGCCCCATGTCGCCCGGGAATTCGAACAACTGCGCCAGCGTGCGCGCGTTCAGAAACCGCAGGCCCGCGGGCAGCGCCGACGGCGGCCGGTATGGCGCCAGCGCCCCCAGCACGAAGCCCCACTCGCCGAACGAGGGCACGTAGGCGTGGTAGGGGTGCACCTCGAAGCCCGCCTGCCTCATGGTTTCAACGATGCACCAGTAGGAGCGCCGCGCGAACAGCGGCGAAGTGCTCTGCACGGCGGCCATGCCGCGCGCCGTCAAGTGGCGCGCCAGCAGCCGGTAGAACGCGGTTGTGTAGAGTTTTCCGAGCGAGTAGTTGGTGGGGTCCGGGAAATCCACCACCGCGAAGTCGTAGGAGCCCGTTTCTTGCTCGAGCCACGGGAAGGCGTCCGCGTTGATGATGCGCACGCGGCGCTCCGTGAGTGAGCCGCCGTTGAGCTGCCGGAGCATCGGGTGCGTCGAGAACAGCCGCGTCATCTCCGGGTCCAGATCGACGAGCGTCACGCTCTCTACCGCCGGGTATTTGATGATCTCGCGCACGGCCAGCCCGTCGCCCCCGCCCAGCACCAGCACCCGCCGCGCGCCCGTGGCCGCCGCCAGGCCCGGATGCACCAGCGCCTCGTGATAGCGGTACTCGTCGCGCGAGGAGAACTGCAGGTGCGAGCTCAGGAACAGCCGGATGTCGTCCCGCCACTTCGTCAGCACGATCCGCTGGTAGGGGGTGTTGCGCGCGAAGATCACCTCATCGGCGTAGATGTTGTCCTCCGCGGCGATGGTGATCCGGTCGGCATAGGCCATGCCGGCGCCGAGCAGGACCAAGGCCGCGGCGCAGGCGGCGCGGAGCCCCGACGTGCGCGCCAGCTCGCTGCGGAACAGGAAGGTGGACCACAGCGCCACCGCCACGTTGACGATGCCGAACAGCATCGCACCGCGCACCAGCCCCAGCTTCGGCACCAGCAGAATCGGGAACAGCAGCGAGGCGCCCAGCGCGCCCAGGTAGTCGAAGGTGAGCACGTGCGCCACCAGGTCGCGCAGCTCGTAGCGGCTCTTGAGAATCCGCATCAGCAGCGGGATCTCCAGACCCACCAGCACCCCGATCGCCAGCACCAGCGCGTAGAGCTGGAACCGGAACGCCTGGGCGTAGGCGAAGCCCAGGAACAGCAGCGCGGAGGAGAATCCGCCGACCAGCCCCACCAGCAGCTCGATGGTGACGAACCGCGCCACCAGCCCGCGCCGCAGATAGCGCGAAAGCGCGCTCCCCACGCCCATGGCGAAGAGATAGCTGCCAATGACGGTCGAGAACTGGAACACGCTGTCGCCGAGCAGGTAGCTGGCGAGCGTCCCCGCGATCAGCTCATAGATGAGCCCGCAGGCCGCGATCAGGAACACGGAGAAAAACAGTGCGGCCGACAAGCCTGCTAGTGTATCGCGGCGCTGGCCAGAACGTGGCGGGCTTCGCCCCAACGTCACTTGGTCTGCTTCGAGCCGCGGTAGCGCCTACGGCCGCCGCGCGGACGTCGCTTCCCCGACCGGGGACTAGAATGAAGTCATGTGGTGGCTGCCCACGGCCCTGTGGCTGATCCTGCTTCAGGGCGCTCCCGCCGCAGCGCCTGCCGCGGAACCCGCCGAAGCGGGCATCAAAGCCCTGCAAGCCGAGAAGTACGAGCTGGCCGTGCAGTATCTCCAGCAGGCCGTGCAAGCCGATCCGAAAGACTACGCCGCCCGCTTCCACCTGGCCCTGGCCAACAGCCTGCTCGGCCGGGACGCCGAGGCGATCGCGGGCTACAGGAAGGTCCTGGAGCTCAAGCCGGGGATTTACGAAGCCGAGCTGAACCTGGGCATGGTGCTGCTGCGCCAGAAGCAGGCCCGCGAGGCGGCGCCGTACCTGGAGCAGGCCGCGGCGCGGAAGCCGAAGGAGTTCCGCCCGCGGCTCTACCTCTCCGACGCGCTGTTCGAAGCGGCCGAGTACCCCAAGGCCGAGGAATCTTACAAGGCGGCGCTGGCGCTGGATCCAAATTCCGCCGCGGCCGAGCTCGGACTGGCGCGGTCCCAGGTTCGGCAGAACCGGATCGACGAGGCCAGCCCGCACTATCGCCGCGCCGTCGAGCTGGATCCGACCCTGAAGGGCGGCCTGCTGGAGCTGGCCGAGCTATACGAGAAGGCCGGGCGCGCGGCCGAGGCGATCCCGATTTACGCGCAGTTCCCGGAAAACGTCGCCGTGCGGGAGCGGCTGGGGCAACTGCTGGTCGAGGCCGGACGGCCCGAGGAGGCGATCCCGCATCTGGAGTGGGCGGTGGCGGCCTCGCCGAGCTCGGCCAACCGGCTGGCGCTGGCGCAGGCCTACCGCCGGGCGCACCAGCCCGAGAAGGAGCTGCCGGTGCTCGAGCAGGCCGTGGCCGCCGACCCCGCTAACCTCGACCTCCGGATGGCCTATGGCCGCGAGCTGCGCGACCAGCGGAAGTTCGCGGAGGCGGCCCAGCAGTTCTTTCAGGTGACGCAGGCGAAGCCCGACTCCGTTCCGGCCTGGAACGAGTTGGCGGCGATGCTCATCTCACTGGAGAACTACCCGCAAGCGCTGGCGGCGCTCGACCGCGTCCGTGCGTTGGGCGCCGAGACGGCCGGCCACAACTATCTGCGGGCGCTCGTTCTGGACCATACGCGGGACTTGAAGGCGGCGATCGAGAGTTACGAGAAGTTCCTGGCGGCGAGCCAGGGGAAGAACCCGAATGAGGAGTTCAAAGCGCGGCAGAGAATCCTGGTCTTGCGCCGGGAGCTGGAGCGGAAGTGAGCCGTTGAGCGCGTTCCGTATGTTGCTCGCGGCCCTCGCCCTGGCGCTGCCGGTTTGGGCCGGCCTGGACGCGGTGAAGGCGGAGCCGAACCTGGAGAAGCGGGCCGGGATGGCGCTCGCCAATGCCGGCGCGGCGCTCACCTCCGCCCGCGACTCCTACGTTGCGGGCGACCTGCAGCGGACCACGGCGGCGCTGGACGAGGTTCGGCAATCGGTCGAGCTGGCCTACAGCTCCCTGCTGGAGACGCACAAGAACCCGCGCAAGAAGCCGATGCCCTTCAAGCGCGCCGAGATCAGGACGCGGGAACTGCTGCGGCGCCTGGACGACTTCCGGGAGCAGATGAGTTACGAGGACCGCGGCGTGCTGGACGAGGTCCGCGCGGCCGTCCGGAAGATCCGTGAAGATCTGCTTAGGGGCCTCCTGGGGGAGAAGAGTAAGTGATGCGGAGAGCGTTGCTCGTTTTGGCGCTTGCGATGTGCGCCATCCCATCGGTGGCGCAGCGGGATTTCCTAGCGGCGGACGAAGTGGACCGGGTCCGCGAGGCGCAGGACCCGAACGACCGGCTGAAGCTCTACCTGGAGTTCGCCCGGCAGCGGCTCGACCAGGTCCAGCAGCTTGTCAAGGAACAGAAGGCCGGCCGCGGCAGCATGATTCACGATCTGCTCGAGGAGTACGGCCAGATCATCGACGCCATCGACACCGTCGCCGACGACGCGCTCCAGCGCAAGCTCGACGTCGCCCTGGTCATGAAGGCGGTCGCGGAGGCCGAGACGGGGTTCCTGCCGGTCCTGGAGAAGATCCGGGACAGCCAGCCCAACGACCTGGGGCGCTACGAGTTCATGCTGAGCCAGGCCATCGAAACCACGCGCGACAGTCTTGCGGCCTCCCGCGAGGACCTCGGCCAGCGCGCCACCGAGGTCGGCGAGCGCGTGAAGCGCGAGAAGGAGCAGATTGAAAGCGTGATGCAGCCCAAGGACCTCGCGGAGAAGAAGGCCGCCGAGGCCAAGCGCGCCGACGAAGCGGCGCAGCAGCGCAAGAAGCCCACGCTGCTCAAGAAGGGCGAGACGGTCAAGCCGCGCTAGCCCGGCGGATTGAGTACGGCGGGCGTCCACGCCCGCCGCCGGGTCTCCAGACCCGGCTAGCGCCAACCGCGGGGTTCGGCGCGGACCAGGGGGTCCGCCCCACAAGGAGAGCCGAGGTTATGAAATGAGAGTCCTTTTCGCACTGCTTCTGCCAGCGCTGCTGGCGGCCCAGCGCAAGCCGGGCAACCCGCTGGATCATCTGCCGGGCAACATCGAAATCCTGACGCACTTTGGCGAGCGCGCCGATATCTCGCCGGACAACCAGAGCGTGGCCTTCATGGCCAAGAGCTTTGGCGATGCCTTCGTCATCGACCTGAAGACGCGCGTGATCCGGTGCCTCACCTGCAACCTGCCGGGCGCGGCGTT
>Ga0187886_1001715_pt1 | contig 19090 bp, 19 predicted proteins | sample June2016WEW_20_1_FD_133001 | JGI IMG/M metagenome (GOLD analysis project Ga0187886, IMG submission 133001) | Peatland microbial communities from SPRUCE experiment site at the Marcell Experimental Forest, Minnesota, USA - June2016WEW_20_150 | ecosystem: Environmental > Terrestrial > Soil >... | reverse complement strand
ATCGGTACGCCGCTGGCCGATTACCTGGGAGACACCGTCCTTGACATCGATATCACCGCCAACCGGCCGGACTGCCTTTCGGTGGTGGGCATTGCCCATGAAGTTGCCGCCCTGAGCGGACAGCCGATGCACATCCCCGAAATAAGCTATGCAGAAAGCGGCAACCCGATAGATAAACAAGTATCGATAGAAATCGTAGATGCCGACCTGTGCCCCCGTTATTGCGCCAGCCTTATCACCGACGTTAAAATCGCGGAGTCGCCCGCCTGGCTACAGGAGCGGCTTATTGCCTGCGGGCAGCGACCGATAAACAACATCGTCGACATCACCAACTACGTCATGCTCGAGTACGGGCAGCCCCTGCATTCTTTCGACTACGATAGAATCAAGAGCAAGAAAATCATCGTGCGCCGGGCTCAAGAAGGGGAAAACTTCTTCACCCTCGATGGCACGGAACGCAAGCTCACCCATGATATGCTGGTTATCGGCGACGGAGACAGGACCGTAGCTGTAGCCGGAGTCATGGGCGGACTCAACAGCGAGGTTACCGAAAGCACCACATCCATACTCCTGGAAGCCGCCAGCTTCAAGGCGTCCAGTATCCACTATACCAGCCGCCACCTCGGCCTGACCAGCGAAGCCTCGATGAGGTTCGAGCGCGGCATCAGCGCCGGCCTGACCGTACCCGCCCTGAAACACGCCACACAGCTTATTGCGGAGCTGGGCGGAGGCAAAATCGCTAAAGGCATTATCGATGTTTACCCCGGTAGAAAAGAGCCCCGGCCAATCCTGCTTACGCCTGAAGAAGTAAAGCGTATCCTGGGCATCGGGTACGGCCCGGAGCAGATAGTGAATGCACTGACATCGCTGGGCTTCGATTGTAAAATGGACGGTTCGAAGATAATGGTGACCGCCCCTTACTGGCGCAGCGATATCAGGCTGGACGTCGACCTCATCGAGGAGGTTGCCCGCATCATCGGCTATGACAAGATTCCCACCACGCTGCTCGGTGAGCCGATACCCCGGCAGAACCCGGAACCCATCCTCGGCCTTAAGAAGAAAATAAGGGAGAGTCTGGCGGGTTACGGCTTTCATGAAGCTATGACCTATTCCCTGACCAGCCTGCAGCTACTCAGTAATGTCGCGGCGGAACCCCACCCCCCGGAACCCATGCCCCTTCGCGTCGTTAATCCGATGACCGCCGACCAGGAATACCTGCGCAATAACCTCCGGGCTAACCTGCTGGTCGGCCTGGCGTCAAATCGCCGGCACGAAGACGGCGGCATCAGGTTGTTCGAGATGGGTAAAATATACCTGCCCAGAGAAAACGACCTGCCCGAAGAACCCGAGGTGCTGTGCGGTCTCATGAGCGGCCCCAGAGTCGAGAGGTCGTGGCTGGGGAGCGACGGCTCCCTCGATTTTTACGATGTCAAGGGGGTGGTGGAAGGGCTTTTCGGGCATCTGGGTATATCCCCCGGTTTTGAAAAAAGCAGCGACAAGGGGCTGCACCCCGTCCGGCAGGCCGCTATTATCGTTCAGCATAAGGACGGCTTGAAGGTTAAGGTGGGCGTTTTCGGCGAACTGCACCCGAAGGTGGCCAATGCCTTCGAGGTCGCCGGGACGGTCGGACTATTTGAAATCAACGTGACGGCGCTGTTACCTTTCGCTATCAGCCAGAAAATGTTCCAGCCGATACCGCGCTTCCCGGGCATTGTCAGAGACCTGGCGCTGGTAGTCGATACCGGTATCACCAACCAGAGAATACTGGATATCATCAAGAGCTTTGCGCTGATAAGCGAGGTCGTCCTCTTCGATGTCTACTCCGGCAAACAGGTAGCCGAAGGTAAGAAGTCGCTGGCCTACCGCCTTGTCTACCAGTCGCCCACCCAGACCCTGACCGATGAAGAGGTCAACAAAGTGCAGGAGCAAATCCTGGCCAGGCTGACGAAAGAGCTGGGGGCAACGTTACGGAGCTAGCCCCAGCTAGACATCACCAAACAACGTCTTACAAACCACTTGACAGACACTAATTCTTTCTGTATAATATCAGTATATTCTGATTATTCTGATTATTCTTTTAATTCAAACTTACCGTTTAAGGAGATGAAAATGGCTAAAGAGGGGAAAAAAGAAAATTGCTGTTCGCCGGCTGAAATGGCGTCTGGCTGCTGTAAGGTCGAGGCAATGGTCAGCGTGGATGAGCGCGGCCAGATGGTACTGCCGAAGGAAGCCAGAGATAAGGCCAATATCCACGCCGGCGATAAACTGGCGCTGGTAAGCTGGGGAAAAGGCGAGCAGGTAAGCTGCCTGACCCTGATTAAAGCCGAATCCTTCACCGAGATGGTCAAGGGTATGCTGGGACCGTTGATGTCCGAGATATTTCAGAAATAGCAGGAGAGGTGTGAGAAATGAAAGATACGGAAGTTCAAAAGTCGGTCAGAGAAGGCTATGCAAAAGTCGCCAAACAGGGCAGTTCGTGTTGTAACCAGAATAGTACTTGCTGCAACAATACTAAATCCGCCCTCGATATCAGCAAAGGTATCGGATATTCCGAAGAAGATGTTAACAGCGTCCCGGATGGGGCCAACCTGGGACTCGGCTGCGGTAATCCCCTGGCCGTAGCTTCCTTGAAAGAGGGCGAAACCGTACTCGACCTAGGCTCAGGGGCGGGGTTCGATTGTTTCCTGGCAGCCAATAAAGTCGGCAAAGGCGGCCGAGTCATCGGCGTGGATATGACGCCGGAGATGCTGGAAAAAGCCAGGGAAAACGCCGCAAAAGACAACTACACCAATGTGGAGTTCAGGCTCGGAGAGATAGAGAATCTCCCCGCCGCCGATAGGTCCGTTGATGTCATTATTTCCAACTGCGTCATTAATCTGGCGCCGGACAAAAGAAGAGTATTTAAAGAAGCGTTCCGTGTGTTAAAACCGGGTGGCCGGCTCATGGTCTCGGACATCGTCCTGACGAAAGAGCTGCCCGAGGCCATCAAGAACTCCGTCCAGGCTTATATCGGCTGCGTTTCCGGGGCAATATTGGAAGAGGAATACCTCGGCGCGATTGAAGCCGCCGGCTTTCAGGATGTCCGTGTGGCCGATGAGACGGGGATTGCCACCGATTCCCTCGAAAGCGACCCGGTGGCTTCATCGATTGCGGAAAGCCTGGAGCTAACGCCCGATGAGATACAAGACCTGGCCGGCTCGATTATAAGCATCAGGGTCTCCGGCCTGAAACCGGAATAGAAAAGCCCGGGATTTCACTCCCAGCGGAAGAAACGCGCCGCCAGCAGGGCGGCAACTACCGTTATCCCCGCCGTTATTAGAGAAGCGCTGGTATGCCAGCTGAAGCCCAGCCAGGGATTCTGTAACATCAGTATGACATGACGCAGCGGTGTTATGTCCCCGATGATACCCATTGCCCCCTTCAGGACTTCTGGCGGAGGCCCGGCCCCACCCAGTATCATCATCACGAAAAAGAGTATCAGTCCTATCCCCTGAGCGGAGCGGGTGGAGGGGAGTACCGCGCCGAGGAAAAATCCGAAACAGGTAAAACATACCGTGCCGAGCACAAATGCCGCCACCAATTGAACGGGATTTACCGGCATATGCGGGTGATAAGTCACAACGCCCAGGACCGTAACTAAAATACTTCCGACTATCGTAATGACAAAGCTGACCATGAATTGCGAGCCCAGTACCGACCATACGGAAAAGGATGAAGCCCGGAAACGACGAAGGATGCCGCGCTCACGATACCCCGTCAGGTGCACCGGTAACGCGACCGTACCGATGGCCATCATTACCAGACCGTAGTAAGACGGCATATAGTAGTCCATGGCACCGACACCCCGGTAAATCTCAGCTTTGGGCGTGTTCCCGAAGACTCCCCCCATGACGACCAAGAAAATCATCGGCAGAGCCAGCGTAAAGACCACCGTGATAGGCTCACGGATAAATAACTTGATTTCCACCCAGGTTAATTTGAATAACGTTCGCATATTATTCTGTTCAATCTCCGGCGGCATGTCCGGTCAGTTTCAGAAAAACATCCTCCAGAGTCGGTTGTTCTATACGAAGGTCGGGTGGCACGATACCATGTCCCACCAAGGCTGCCGCCACCAGAGCCAGCACCGGGCCGCTGCCTTCCACCTCCACTCTCGGCCCTTTTCTTGTCACTCTGAGAACGCCGGGGATTTTCTCCAGCCATGGGATGTCGGTTTTCTCTGTAGAAAAGATGACACGCACCTCGCTGGTATGTTTGACAATAAGGTTCTGGGGGGTATCAGCCGCGATAATTTTACCCCGGTCGACGATGGCGACGCGGTCGCAGAGGTTTTCCGCTTCGTCCATAAAATGGGTAACCAGCACTACGGTGCTGCCCCTGTCACGAATAGCCCGGATTAAGTCCCAAGCCACACGGCGGGCGGCGGGGTCAAGTCCGGTGGTCATTTCATCCAGGAAAACAACCCTGGGATTGTTTACCAGCGCCAGGGCGATAAACAGGCGCTGCCTTTGCCCGCCGGATAAACTGGAGAAACTGGCTTTTTGTTTCTCGGCCAGGCCCCACTGCTCCAGCAGGACACGCCAGTCCAGCGCTTCCTGTGTCACCGATGCAAACAGGTCGAGGGCTTCCCAGACCTTAACGCGGTCAGGCAGCGCCGACTCCTGAAGCTGGGAACCGATACGCCGTCGCAGCTTTTGCGCTTCAACACGCGGGTCTAAACCAAGCACCCGGATATTCCCTGAATCCGGACGTCTTAATGCCTGAAGGCACTCTACCGTCGTGGTCTTGCCGGCGCCGTTGGGGCCGAGGAAGCCGAAAATTTCTCCCTCGGCGACTTCAAAAGAGATATCATCGACGGCAACTGTTTTGCCATAGGTCTTGCGGAGATTCTGGACTTCAATGATGGGGGTCATTTAGACTATTATAGCTATTTAACAAAATAACAGCAATAAAGCAAAGTGGTAGCGGTTCTTTACGATAAAAAAATTAACGCTGATAGGTGCCGGTGAGTTGACCCAGGGCAAGGGTATGACCTGCCAAAGCATCAATAACCTGGTTTTTGGAGGCTCCTGCTTCCAGCTTCAGGGTAGCGTCCAGCGCGTAAAGGTTAAACTGGTAACGGTGCGGCTTTCCTGCCGGAGGGCAGGGACCGCCATAGCCGATTTTCCCAAAGTCATTCTTCCCTTCCAGGGTACCGTCGGGCAGACGGGACTGAGGGGACATGGCTTCGGATAATTCTCTAATATTCGCCGGAAGGTTAAATACTACCCAGTGCGTGAACCTGCCGCCCGGGGAGTCCAGGTCTTCCACGATTAATGCCAGCGACCGGGTCCCCGCAGGCGGCTCACCCCAGGATAGCGGCGGGGCAATGTCCTGACCCTGACAGGTATATTTATCGGGTATGATGCCTCCATCCGCAAATGCCGCGCTTGATAGAGACAATGTGACCTGCGTCTGGGGTGACTCTCCAGATTTACAACCTGCCGGCAATACCGCTAATAGGCAGAGCATCGATAAAAGGATAAATACCCAAAAAATATTATGTCTGCTTATAAACAACTTGGTATTCATGCGAACTCAGCTTTGTATAAGCTCCTTGAGCTTTCCGGCTATCTTTTCCAGCGGTACCAGCGCTGACTCTTTTTCAGAACGACGTTTCAGTTCGACGCTGTCCTTTTGAAGCGTGCGCGGACTGACGGTCACGCGGAAAGGCAGGCCGAGTAAATCGGCATCATTAAACTTAACGCCGGGAGATTCTTCTCTATCATCGAAAAGCACCTCAATACCTTCAGCTTCGAGGTCTTTATACAGCTTTTCGGCCACCTCGGCCACTTTCGTGCCTTCCCGGTACAGCGGGCAGAGATAAACATGGTACGGAGCCAGAGATACCGGCCAGATAATGCCTTTATCATCGTGGTTCTGCTCGACGGCCGCCGCTAATAGCCGGCTGAGTCCGAGGCCGTAGCAGCCCATGACTATAGGATGAGACTCTCCCTTTTCATCGATATACGAGGCATCAAATTTGGTGCTATAGGTAGTTTCCAGCTTGAAGATATGCCCCACCTCGATGCCGTGGGTGGATGCCAGTTCGCCGCCGCATTTCAGGCACTTATCACCGGCGCGGGCGCTGGCGATGTCCGCCATGGTGTCGGCTTTAAAATCCCGGGGGTAGTTCACGTTTTTCAGGTGAGTATCCGGTTTGTTGCCGCCGGCCACGAAATTCGTGCCCGATGTCACGGAATCATCGGCGATAACTTTAATGCCCTTTTTCCCCACCGGCGAGGCGGCGCCGGCCACGATTCCGGCGGCGATAACCTCCGGCTCGGTAGCCATGCGAAGTTCTGTAGCCTTGAGTATATTATTGAGTTTGATTTCATTGACAGCGAGGTCACCGCGTATGACCACGAAGACCATCTCGCCATCGGCGATATAGAAGACGGCTTTCAGGGTATTGGAGTGGGGCACTTTAAGAAAACCGGCCACTTCCTCTATCGTTCCCATGCCGGGCGTAGCCACCTCCTCTACGGGGAGAGGTTTGCCGCCATCGATTTTCTCCTTGATACTGACCGCTTTTTCCGCATTGGCAGCGTAATGGCAGTTGGGGCAGTAGATAATTTCATCCTCGCCGCTCTCCGCGATAACCATAAACTCACGGGAGTCCTTGCCGCCGATAGCGCCGCTGTCAGCTTCGATAAGTATGACCGGCAAACCGCAGCGCTGATAGATATTGTTGTAAGCCCTGATCATACTTTCATAGCTTGCATCCAATCCGGTTTCATCGATGTCAAAGCTGTAAGCATCTTTCATTAAAAATTCACGCACCCTGATGAGACCGCCGCGGGGACGGGGCTCATCGCGGAACTTGGTCTGTATCTGATACATCATCAAGGGTAAATCGCGGTAGCTCTGGACATAGCGGGCGGCGAGCTGGGTAATCACTTCCTCGTGGGTGGGGCCTAAAACAAGCTTGCGTTCCCGGCGGTCATAGAGAGTGAAAAGCACATCGACCCTGTCCCGTCCGCTCTGCTGCCATATTTCCAACGGCTGGAGCACAGGCAAACTCAGTTCCTGCCCGCCGGCTTTGTCCATCTCGTCGCGGATGATGTTCTCTATCTTTTTCAACGCCCGCCAGCCCAGCGGGAGGTAAGAATAGACGCCGGCCACGAGCTGATTTATCATGCCCGCTCTCACCAGCAACTGGTGGCTGACCGTATCCGCATCGGCGGGCACCTCTCTTAAAGTTTTGCCGAACAGCTTCGATATGCGCACTGCCGACTCCTCTCACGTTGATAATGGGGTAGCAAGCTTGTTTATTTCAGTCAATATGTTATTTAACGCTGCTTCCTGCTGCTGAATCAACTCTACCAGTTTATTGTGTACCGCCTCTAACCTGTCTGCCTCGGCCGGGTCGGTTGCCTGATTATGTTCTTCAATGACTTTATTGTCTTCAGCCGCTATCTGGTTTCTGATACCGACCCTGGTATTATACTCTCTGACCAGATCGTTATGGCTCTTCAAAGTTGTAGGACTATCGAAGGACCAACCGCGGTAGTAAAGGGGATTTTTACTCTTGGTGACAACGTAGCCACCAGTTGCCTCCAGCGCCAGGTAATCTCCCGGGCCGACCTCGGCCAGGACCCAGGCATGGTCGGACTGGAGAATATCGGAGATGGCTGTGTCCTTATTCCCCACGACGATGACCGACTTAATCCCCTGGGCTTTGAGCATATTCCAGACCTCCGAGGCCATATCGGAGCAGATGAAATAATCGATAGTGCTGTAGATATGCGTTTCAATGTAGTTTTTGACAATCTTCGCCGCCGTTTCCGCGGGAGTGGCCCCGGTAAGCGTGGCCTGCTCTTTAAGTCCGCCCACCTGCCCCTGGAGCTGGGCAATCTGGGACTGGGCGTCTTTAAGCTGGGCATCAACGGCTGATTTTTCCGTCTGGAGTTTATTGAGGTCATTTTGCGCCTCGGTATTTTTTGCCTGCGCGTCTTTAAGCTGAGCGGCTAACTGGTCGTACTGGGCTTGAGTAATGCCTGTTGTCTGGCACCCCGCCAGAGTTGCCGAGAGCAAAATTACGGCCGTTATCAAAGCTAGTGATATCTTTTTCTTCATCATGACTCCTTAAGTTTAAAATCCCTCTCAGTCTCCCTTTAAAAAAGGGAGAAGATGTCGGCGTACCCCATTTACCCTCCGCCCTAAGTTCATCGCTCCCCCTTTCGTAAAGGGGAACAAAGGGGGATTTTGTTTCACCTCTATTAAACACTTTTTTATCTTGTCATTTTACGGGTAAAGGTAACCAGGAATAGAGCCATCATAAAAACACCAAAAACAGCTTCGGCGGCTCCCATATATTTTGCCCAGCCGATAGGCTGCGGTGCCCAGCTACCATAGCCTAAGGCTACAAAAGAAACGACGCTATAATAAAGAGTATCTATAAAAGAAGATGAACTAAATGTACCTAATAAATAATAAGCTACCGCCAGCCCAAATATTACGACTGCCGCCGATATACCCGCTCTTTCAGGTTTCTCACCATAACCACAGAGTAGTCTTAGAACCCAACTCCATAGTTTTAGATGTGGCTCCTTCTTCCATTTTTGGCTTTTTCTCTTTACTTCCATTTCCCGATAGAAAAATTTGCCAGCAATACCATACATTCCAGCATTGGTATACCATTGTTTCAAGCGTCGGTAGGGGTTTTCTATAGGCCCAAGGCGCAACTTTTCCTCTTCGCATAAAACATAGTTTCCCCATTCGACATCTGCAAGCTTAGTCTCAGGGGAATACTCAGTTGAAAATAAATCAGCTCCTTCAAGATAGGCGAATGATAAATCAGCTCCTTCGAGGTGAGCAAATGATAAATCAATCCCCTCAAGTTTGGCAAATGATAAATTAACCCCCTCAAGTCGTGCGCCATATAAAATAGCTTTTCTGAGGATAATTCCATGAAGGTTAATGTCACGTAAGTCAACCTTGTTTTCGAACTTTCCTCCAGATAGGTTAACCCAATCATAAGACCCTTTCATTTCTTCTATCTTCTTTAGCACATCTTCACGCGTGTAAGGATTCTTTTCCGTTCCGTCTCCCATCTCTACACCCCCTCCACCTCTCTCATCAGCGCCGTGAGGAAGTCCTTTTCTTCCACCACCGCCACCTTTTCCCCCCGCTTAAAGATAACGCCTTTGCCCTTGCCGCAGGCGATGCCGACGTCGGCGTCCTTGGCTTCGCCGGGGCCGTTGACCACGCAGCCCATCACCGCCACCTTTATCGGTTTATCGATTTTTTGCAGCCTTTTCTCGACTTCTTCGGCCAATTTTACCACGTCCGCCTCGGCGCGACCACACGTGGGGCAGCTTACTAAAATCGGGCCGTGCTCTCTCAAATTAAGGCTCTTGAGAATTTCGTAGGCGGCGACAACCTCCTCGCGGGGGTGGGCAGTCAGAGAAACCCTTATCGTATCCCCGATGCCCAGCCAGAGCAAAGTGCCAATGCCCACTGTACTGCGTATAACGCCTGTCCGAGGCGTGCCGGCCTCGGTTATGCCGATATGCAGGGGATAAGGCATCTTTTCCGCGATGTTCCGGTAGGCTTCAATGGTTGTCGGAACATCAAAGGCTTTTAAAGATACTTTAATAAGGTCGAAGTCGAGGCTTTCCAGCAGTCGTACCTGCTCTAAAGCCGCCCCGACCATCCTTTCGGCGATAGTTAAATTCGGATTATCAGTCATGGGCAAACTGCCAGCGTTCACCCCGATGCGGATGGGCACTCCCCTTTCCTTCGCCGCCAGCGCCACTTTCTTCACCTTCTCCGCTTCCCCGATGTTGCCCGGGTTAAGGCGGAGTCCGTCAACGCCGGCTTCCAGCGCTTCTAAAGCCAGGCGGTAGTCGAAGTGGATGTCCGCTACCAGTGGAATGTTAATACTCTTCTTTATGTCAACTATAGCGCCGGCGGCCTGGGCATCGGGGACGGCCACGCGCACCAGCTCGCAGCCGCAGTCCTCCAGCTCTTTTATCTGCCTGACGGTTGCCACGGCATTTCGAGTATCGGTCTTGGTCATCGACTGCACCACGATGGGTGCGCCCCCGCCGACGGTGACATTGCCTATTCTGATGGCTTTACTGATACGCCGCTTTATTATTTCTGTCATTTTACTTACTATTTATCCATCTAGAAAGTAACAAGTGTCAACTGCCAAGTAACAACCCCCTCCCCCCTTGTAACTTGTTACTTGATACTTATTACTTGTGCCCCTAAGGCACCAGGCTCCCCCCGCCTGCCCACCGGATAACATCCTGGTAGGTAATCAGCACCATCAACGCTATCAGTATCATAAATCCGATGGAGTGCACGATTCCCTCAGTTTTCGGGGATACGCGTTTGCCGCGCCGCAGCCACTCCAGCACGATGAATATCACCCTGCCGCCGTCAAGGGCCGGGAACGGTATTATCTGGGTTATCGCAATCGCGATGCTGATAAATGCCGTCAGCTCCAGAACCGGGCTTATCCCGGTATGGGCTACCTCTCCGGCGACCTGCACGATGCCCACCGGCCCGGCTGGCACGAACGGCACGGTACCGACAATCATGCCGATGATGCCATTCTTATACAAAACAAGCGTTTCTATGCAGTCACGCGCCCCGGTGGGGATGGCTTGCCAGAAAGGAAGGCTTTCGCTGACGATAGCCGATTTCCCGTCCTTATATCCGTACGCTATCCCGACGGCACCCTGGCCTTCAGGTGGTCGCCAGCGCGGTACGACCCTGACTGTCTCGATAGTAGCATCGGCATGCCTGAGGGCTATGGAAATTTCCGTGCCCATTCCAAGCTGAATATCGCGGGCGAGGTCGCCGAAACTTTTTACTGATTTGTTGTTCACACTGACAATCGTGTCTCCGACCTTGATACCGGCCGTCTCTGCAGGAGAACCGGATGCAACCTGTTCCACCACCACCTGTCCGTTAATGATATTATGAGGCACCATATAGGCCACGGCTAAAAGCACGAAAGGCAATAACAGGTTCATCAATATGCCCCCGCTGATAACCAGTAACCGGACGCCATACCCTCGGCGGGCCAATCCTCTCGCCGGTTCGGGGTCTATTTCTCCCGATATCTTGTTAAAGCCGCCGAAGGGTATCCAGTTGATAGAATATAACGTTTCGCCCCACTTCTTACCGTAAAGACGCGGCGGGAAGCCGATACCGAACTCCTCTACCCATACCCCGGTAGCCTTGGCTGCAATAAAATGCCCGAGCTCATGGGCAATCACGAGCACCGATAGGACAATTACACCTGCTACTATCGTCAGTATCATTTATTATCTCCCCTGATAAGCCCGAGTACCGCTTCCCGCGCCCAGGTATCCGCCGTCATTATCTCTTCAACCGAAGGACGGGATGTCTTCCGGTGCCGCTCAAGCACCTGCTCGACAAGACGCGCGATATCGACAAATCCTATGCGCCGCGACAGAAAAAGGTCAACAGCTACCTCGTCGGCGGCACTCAGCACCGCCGGATAGGTACCGCCTTGCCTGCCCGCTTCGATAGCCAGTTGGAGACAGGGAAACCGGGCCGTATCGGGCTGCTGGAAGGTGAGGTCGGAGAAATTACTCCAGTCGAGGTGCGGTAAATCGGGATTGGCGAGACGGTCGGGATAAGATAAAGCGTACTGGATAGGCAAACGCATATCGGGATAGCTCAACTGCGCTTTGACCGAGCCGTCGACGAATTCCACCATGGAATGAATGATGCTCTGGGGGTGAATCAGCACCTTCACATCTTCCACATTTATCTTGAAAAGCCAGTGAGCCTCGATAACCTCCAGGCCTTTATTCATCAGGGTAGCCGAGTCTATCGTAACCTTTTTCCCCATGTTCCACGAGGGATGGTCAAGTGCCTGCTCGATGGTTATCCCGGCCATCTGCTCTTTCGCATATTCACGAAAAGGCCCGCCGGATGCCGTCAGGATAATCCTTCGCGCCGCCTGTTTCTCCCCATTAAGGCACTGCCATATAGCGCTGTGTTCGCTGTCCACAGGCAGAATCTGCGTACCGCTTCGCCCGGCCTCGTCGGTAATTATTTCGCCGGCGGCCACCAGCGACTCTTTATTGGCGAGGGCAATGTTCTTACCGGCTTTGACCGCTGCCAGAGTGGCACCAAGTCCAGCTACGCCCGACGTCGCGATAACCACGATATCCACGTCAACATGACGGGCTATCTCCTCGAGCGACAGGTATTCGCACCGCGTCGCACCTAAACGATTCCGGGTCTCTTTCTCATCCCTGCCAACCAGTGAGTAGTTGATATACTCCGGCTTGAATTCGCTGACCTGCTCGGCCAGTAAATCGAGGTTTTTACCCGCCGCCAGCCCGACGATGCGAAAGCGTCCCGGTAGAGCGCGCACCACGTCCAGTGTCTGCCGCCCTATGGAGCCGGTCGAACCCAGCACCACCAGTCGCTTTTCCCTATCAGCCATAACATCTATATCTTACAACAAATGCCGATTTGAAGCTATTGACAGGGAGGGGAATATAAAAAAGGAGGGGCAAGCGCCCCTCCTTGATTTCTTACTAAATTGCCGAATTAAGTTATGAAATCACAATTTCCGATTTTCTCGTCTCATTACCTCTTAGGAACAGGATAGTCACGATGTTACCTTGCCTCAGCCCCGCCAGCACCTGTTCCATGTCAGCCGCCTTGCTAATGTGTCCGCCATTTATTTCGGTGATAATATCTCCCTCTTTAAGCCCCGCTTTTTCCCCCAGAAAACCGCGGGATACCTCACCGATAATAGCGCCGGATACCAGAGCCGAACCCGTCTTCGGGGCAACCTTATCAGCGTCAGCTATCTTCAGGCCGAAGCGTACAGGTTTGTTGCCATTTCCGCCTGCCAGCAGTTCTTGCAATCTCACCCTATCGAAGCCGATGACCGCCTGGCCGTCGATAACGATTACCGGTACACCCATCTGGCCGGTCAATCCAATCATCTCTTCCGCCGCTGCCCGGTCGCGGGAAACATCGAATTCCGTATATCTAACCCCCAACTGGTCAAGAAAACTCTTGGCTTGATGGCAGTATCCTCAGGTCGGCGTTGTGTATATCTTCACATCCATTGCTATCACCTCATGAGTTCAGGACTCGCTATCTTTATCCATTTCCACATCGGGTAACTGGGGCAAACATAACGGGTTGCCGTTCTTCTTTAAAGGGTTAAATGGCGGAAATGCATTAAGGAATTCTCTGGACTCACCACAATATTTACAGGTGCCGCGACTCTTCGGGCCATCGGCAACTTCAATTACCCAGTAATGATGACACTCTTCTCTTTTTGTTGTTTCCTCAACCCTCACCTTTACTTTTTGCTTCATCACAGACCCCCTGTTTACCGTTCATAGTAATTTTAATTCAGAAGACGTTCGCTGTATGCGACTTTTATCCCATTAAATAATAAGGAAGAATTGTTTATAAATTATGAAGATAAATCTGTAGATTAAATCGCCCTAGAGGATTTTAAGGCTTAACAGGCAGCGGCGCTATATGCGTTCAAGCCTGGTCATTTTCCACGATTATTTCGAAAGGACAACTGATGGCATCGTTGGGGCAGACAAGCTCGCACAAAGTGCACCATTGACACTCGTCCACATCGACAATACTGACAGCGCTATCTTCAATCACCAGGGCGCCACAGGCGCACACGCTGACACACAAACCGCAGCCCTGGCATTTATCTCTATCTATTAAAGGCATCTCTCCCATAATTCTATCTCCACTTACATCCTATTTTAGAATCGGAAGCCATAGGCTGTCTGCGACATTTCTCTCATCAGACTATACCCGCCACCTCTTTAAGGGCTTTCTGGTCGGTGATGATAATGCGGTTGCGCTCCATTCTAATAGCGCCTTCTCCCTCCAGATTCTTAAGAGACCTCCCCACCATCTCGCGGGCGGTGCCTATCATCGCTGCCATCTCCTGTTGGGTAAGGCGAGGCCTCTCACCGGTCCCGTCGCCAGCGTACTCCAGCAATATCTTGGCAACTCTGCCGGTGACATGCCGGAAGGAAAAATCCTCGACCATCGCTACCAGCTCCTCCACCCGGCGCGATAGTACCTGGATTACATTCAGGGATACCTGCGGGTACTCTTTGATGACCGTTTCCAGGTCCTTCTTCTTCAGCCCGTGAAGAACGACCGCCCCCATAGCCCCGGCACTGACCATGTTCACACCGCCGCTCAGGACAGGGACATCGTTGAATGATTCACCGGGGCGTATGATATGGTAAATTTGCTCTTTGCCATCGGCCGATGTCTTGAACACTTTTACCACACCCGCAACAACAAAGTACAGGACCTCAGCCGGTTCCCCCTCGAAAATCAGTATCTCTCCCCTCTCCGCCTTCTTCTCGAAGATAAGTTTACTGATCGAGACAAGAACGGAATCGCTTAACCCTGAGAAATAAGGTACTGACTTTAAAGATTCTGCCTGAACTGCCATATTTGCCTGTTTACCTCGCCGGTATCCTGCTCAAAATTACAAATAGGATTATACCAGCTTATGGAACTTACGGCAAAATGCAGGGCTGAAGTAATAAAATAACTCAGACTGTCATTGCGAAAACGCAATTTCCACATATTCTAGCTTCAGTTGAGGCTAGCAAGGTCTAACAGGCGGGACTAACGGGGTCTAATATTTTGGTCTGATATAAAAAACGAAATCCAGGGTAAATTAGTTCATTTTAGGCCCTAAATAGCTTCACACGGGTCTAACATTTCTATAGGGATTTCAGGACACCATTTTGTTAGCCCCGAAAAATGGAATAAAAACGGAATAGCTTTGCCTATGCCTGAAATAGCGATATAAACATGGGGGCTAACAAAGAGGTTTACTACCAAAATCGTACCGGCAAGCTATTACCCCCAAAATTCCGCAAAAAAAGGTTATTTTCCCGCCTATTTAGGTAAAAATCAGAGGTATTTTTCAATGATAGGAGCTAGTTTTAGTAGCAATTCTTTTACTTTTGTTGGTAGCTCACGAAACTAATTATCTAAATCATCTCGTTTTTCTATTAAAACTGCTATCCCTTCAAAGTAGCCAAGCTGGTATTCAATAAGCTTATCCGATGGAATATCGAGCGTAATAGCCATTTTGGTCAATGTTTTAGGCCCGACACCCGTTAAATCAGTTTCTATTTTGGCTATGTAGTTTTGACTTATTCCGATTTTCTTGGAAAATTCTTCCTGAGTAAGGCCAATTTCTTTCCGTCTACGCCTAATATATTGTCCAAAATCTTCTTGTACCATAGTGTTTTCACCCTTCTACCTAATAATATTCGGAATATAATATTAATTTCAAAGCCATTTCATTCTAAGAGCTTGACTATTCACTAAATTTCCATATAATATTTTATTCCTTATTTGGATTTAATATTAGGTAGGCCGTGCAGGATTAGAACCTGCGACCAATGGATTATGAGAGTTGGGATTTATCATTTTAATTTTACTCTTTAAAAAAGCTCCTCAATCTTTATAGAAGTTTTATATTTCAATCCCTTCAATCCTTCTAAAAGTATCAACGGCAAACCAATCTGTCATGCAGGCTACATATTGAACAATATTCAAAATCTTTTCCTCTTGTGTTTCGCCACTTAAGTATGGTGAGGGGATTAAGGATCTTAATTTTCTATCTTTTTTAGATCTGCTATCGTATTTTTTATGATTTTCATTACTATCATTATCTGTGTTCATTAATGCCGGGTGAAAAAATGAGGTTAGTAATCCAGGAAGTACTTTAAAACCGGCTGCTTCTATTTGAACAACCGAACTATCACTATAGATTTTCTCACTAGATAGTTTGTATATTTCTTCTAGTTGCTTTGATGCCTTAATTTCTCTAATCAATTCTCCATCATATTTACCATTAAGTATACCATCCTCACATTTTATAAAATGTTTTATAACTTGACTAATTAGCTTGTTAATTACTCTAGCTCTCAGGTATTTGATTTTTGTTTTTTCCTCAACATTTTCCTTATAATGAGTAAGTTCCTCTCTTCTAAGGTTAAGAATACTTTTGAATATGCGTTCTATTTCTGAAAAACTCAGTAATCCTCTATCATATCCATCTTCAAAATCCATAATTCTGTTGCATATGTCATCCGCTGCTTCAACAAGAAAAGCCAGCGGGTGTCTACACCATTTTGAACTATCCATTTGTATTAAGCCCAATTTTTCAGCGATTGATGCAAAAACATCTCGATCAGCCGTGAAGAAGCCATATTTGTCATCCTTTGACAATCTAAGAGTATATGGATATTTAGTAAAGGTTCCTAGTGTGGCATAACTTAATCCCATTCCTCCGACTAAATTGGACTCCGCCTTACTAGTATAAGTAAGCAATCTAAATCCCATTGCGTTACCATTAAAAGATTTGAGTTCATTACTTAGAGGACTATCGTAAAATAACTTGATATCTTCAGTCTGATTATTAAAGTATTCTTCGGATATATTTTGGAAAAAATGCGATATTGCAGCTTCACCACTATGACCAAGTGGCGGATTTCCAATATCATGAGCGAGACATGCTGCGGCTAGTAAACAAGCGAAATCATAAGGTGTAATGTCTTTTTTGATTTTATGCTTACTAATAATTTTTGATCCAACAAGATATCCTAACGATCTACCTACACTAGCAGTTTCCAAGCTATGTACCATACGAGTGTGTGTATGATCACTGGTTGGGAAGGGTACTACCTGTGTTTTGCCATTGAGCCTACGGAAGGCCGTAGAAAATATGATCCTATCAAAATCTCTTTGAAATTGATCCCTTCCTTCTTCTTTTTGATCGATTGGGGACCTTGCATTACCTGTTTGGTCACTGCATAATAATTTATTCCAATCCATGTCAATAATCCTTCGTAATAAAATACTAGACTCAAGAATGGAATATTTTAATTATCAGATTCAAACATATTTTATATTTTTTATTTCATTAAATATTCTAAACTCTAAATAAAATACTCTTAGGTATTTAGCTTGCTTCCGTCTGAAAGTGTGTAACAGTAATATGATAAGTTCCGTCATTCTTTCTTTTTTCGAACCGGTATGCTGTAATATCAATTTCCTCCCATTCTTGTGAAACTGCTAATAATACTCTAGCGAAATGAATGGCCTGTTCTCTATTTAGCTTTATACCTACGGTTTTCAGGTCCCTTACATTTTTGTTCGTATCCTCGATTGGATATATTCTTAAACACCTAACATTCGGGTCAATTACTATATTACTTGGCGATTTCCTTGCCATTTTAGGGTCCCTCCTTCTTTAATCTTGCAGCGCTTCCTTTGGAGTGCGTAGGATCCCTTGCCTATGCGAATAAAGAGCATATCTTTGCTGAATCCTCGTTATATAAGGTGGTAAGAGACGACCAAGTCGCTTATCCTTCAAATCACCCCATTTTTTAATAGTGATATCTTTAAATTTAAATAAAAATGATTTCCCTTCTAACATACTAAAGACAACGGCTTCATTATCATTTTCGAGAAATTGCCCATAGTCTTTATTGTATTTATCTTCAGTTTGCTTTTTTGTTAAGATATCGCCCTCTAAAAGATATAAGTCTACGTCATCTAGTTTAGCATCAGCCTTATTTCTATCCGGGAAACAATCACATTCTGCCCTAATGTTTAAAAAATATTTACCACCTGGATATTTAAAAAAATCGCCAGTTGATATATTATCTGAAATTAAACCGGCATTTTTTATAAAACGTTCACCTTCTAATACTTTCTTTAATTCAGATGACGGTACGTTCTTTGTTACATCCAAATTAACCTGAAAATTAATTGGCAACATTCTAGCTCCCAAATTTTTTGAAATGATGTCACCCAATGAATTTGATGGGTTATCTTTATCTTCATAAAAGGTAGTGCATAGTATATTGGGCCAGAACGGGCTAATTTCAAAGAATTCTCTAAATAGCAGATTTTTTGCTGAGTTATATCCTTTTTCCCATTCCTTTAAAACGTATATAGAAGGGTTTTCTTTTAGCCAAGTTTCTATCTCCCCAAACAATTTTCCTCCAATCAAATCTTCTTTTTTCTTTATAAAAATACAACTTGGTTTTCCTTCTATATAAAGTCCATTAGCAATCAACAATCGCTTAATATGATTGATGTCTTCATTAGTAAATATAAATACCGGTACAAAACACTTCTTACTAAATTCTTTTAAAAACTCAATGTTACTTCTTTCTTCAGCACCACCTTTAACCCCTTTAGGTAAAACATTAAGTTGCCAATCTAAAAGAAGGAAAGATATACTTCGCAGATTTACTATAGATTCGGTATTTAATAATTCCTTACTTAGAACAATAGGTATATTCTTGCTTTCAATCTGAGCGATTAGATCTTTTATATTCTTTTCGGTGTCGTGTTCGTCGTCTATTAGAACCGCAACACCATTAAATAAATCTGCTAAGCTCATTTATTGATCCTCTGATACAAAATTAACAACAAAATTTGCACCGGGTAAAATCTTGTCCGATTTAATATCTGCTAATTCTATGGAATAGTCATGCCTTTCTAATAGCTGTCTAGCAATATATAGACCAAGTCCACGACCTTCTTCGCCTTTTCCTGAGTAAAATGCTTCAAAAATATATGGGGCATCTTCGGGGTTAACACCTGGCCCGTTATCAGCAAATATCATCTGACATTTTTGTCCATCTAAGCGTACCAATATTTGTTTATCTTGTCTTTGAACAAACTTTAACCAGTATATTGAATTATCTATCAGGTTTATAAAGAGTTGTAATAAAACCGCATCAGTAGTTTTAGCAACAAGAGGCGATCCTATTGTCTCAATCTCAAACCTTATATCTTCTTGCTTTAACTGATTCCGGTAAATTCTTTCAATTTTTTCTAATATTTCTTTTACAATAATATTCCTGCGCCTTTGTTTTGATGACTTAAATGTAGACCGTCAGCGATAATGGGACACAGATAGGGCCACTAGAACCATAGACTGCAGGCAGGTGGCACAAGCTCCTGAGAGGTAGTAGACTGACTAAACAGTGAAAGGAGCGAGTTGTGT
>Ga0187886_1001711_pt1 | contig 19106 bp, 15 predicted proteins | sample June2016WEW_20_1_FD_133001 | JGI IMG/M metagenome (GOLD analysis project Ga0187886, IMG submission 133001) | Peatland microbial communities from SPRUCE experiment site at the Marcell Experimental Forest, Minnesota, USA - June2016WEW_20_150 | ecosystem: Environmental > Terrestrial > Soil >... | reverse complement strand
TGCAGCAAACCGACCACCGCCATCTGCCGCTGCTCCGCGTTTTTCGACTCCAACATCTGGCGAAACTGTTTCTCGACGCGCGCCCCGCCGACCTGCGTCAGCATCTCCACCGCGTCCGCGCGCTGCTCGTCATTCGTGCTGCCGATCTGCTTGATCAGATTGTCGATGCGGTCGCCGCGGGCCACCGACGTTGCCCAAAGCAATAGTAGGGGCAGACCTATGTGTCTGCCCAGACGTGCGTGTCTGGTCATTCGCCAACCCCATCGGATTGGGCGCACACGCAGGTGCGCCCCTACATTGACGCTCGTCATCTGACTGACGCTCCGATCCATTTGAGATACTTTCGCTCTCCTTGTATGATGGGCAGGAAGATTACTTCGGGAACCATGTAACTGTGCGCCGACCTGATCGCTCGTGTTACGGCCTTCGTTTGCGCTTGCGTCGTTTTGATCAGCAACAAACACTCCTTGGCTGCTTCCAGTCTTCCCTGCCACCAGTAGTGAGACTCCGCGCCGTCCAAAATGTTCACGCATGCCGCCAGCTTCTTTGTCAGCACCGCCCTCGCCAGTTTGCGTGCTTCTGTGCGTGACGAACACGTCACCATCCCCACCACAAATGAAAAGGATGAAGGATGAGGGATGAGGGATGAATTCTTCTTCCCCGCCCGAGAACCTTTTTGCCGCTCTTCATCCTTCATCCTTCCGCCCTCATCCTTCAACAATATCAATCACATCCGTCAGCCGCTTGATGATAAAGTCCGCATCCTTCGCCCAATCCGGAACGCCGCCGCCGTTGACCAGAACGGCGCACAGCGCGCCGGCGTTCTTTGCGCAGAGTACGTCCCACTTATAATCGCCGACCATCAGCAACTCGTCCGGTTTCGCCTTCCAGCGTTTCGCGATCCTCCAGATCGGCTCGGGCGCGGGCTTGTGCGGGCCGTCCTCGCGCGTGACCGTCACGTCGAACTTCAATTTCAGTTTGCGGCAAACGGCGTCCACCGACCTGCGCGAGTTGCGGGTCAGCAGTGCCGTTGGAATCCTCTGTTTGGCCAGCGCGTTCAACAACGCGCGCGCCCCACGGTTCAGCTTCGCGTTGGCAACGCCCCTCTTTTCGAATCGCATCAGCAGCCCGTGAATGCGCTCGTACTCCGCGCCCGTCGCCGCGCGCAGATAATCCAGCATATCCACGTCGCCGATGCCCGCCGCCGCCTTGATCCCGGCAAAATCGAGATTCGGCGCGGTGATAGTGCCGTCCATGTCGAAAATGACGCCCTTGATTGCCATAGGAATCGGACGGCCATTAACTCACATTCCACCGCAAAATCAATGCGGGAATGAGGCACGCCACTCTGCAAATCGAAACAGGACGCTATTGACTGGCGGAAAGGTGCTGAACAAGGCGATGCGCAGGGCCAGTTCGACTTGGGAGTCATGTATAAGATCGAAGCCGAGCGCCGACATGCACGGGAGCAGAGTCGGGAATTGCCACCAGCACTTGTGGCGTTACAGAAGGGCAAATGATTGCGGTCCTTTGTGCGCGGCATTTCTGAACAAATGAGCCGATCTCACATACTCAATGTCTGGGACTTCGAGGTCATGTCGCTGCAATCACTACTTGACCCAGCCCCGCTCCTTCGCTGGGCGGTAGAGCGCCGCAAGCTGTGATGGTGTTACGAATTCCATGTTCGAGTCGCGCTGTTCGTAGATGCGGGTCAGATCCTCCGGGCCGTAGATCCAGCAGTTGACCCAGCCGTGTACAAAGGCAGGTCGGCGCGTGCCGAGCTGTTCACGGACCTCCCGAAGGAAACCGTCCTTGCCGTAGCGTCCGCCGGTCACTGCGCGAAAGACCGGCATGCCTCCGGGCAGCGAGTAGGTCAGCTTGTCGATACCATTGCGCTCATCATCATGGCCCATGTCTGCAAAAATGGAGTGGCAAAACGGGAGTTCCTTCGCGTAGCGGGCCACGATGGGGTCGCCGCCGCGTGCCGTGCGGACCGTCCGCATTTCCATCGGATGCATCAGGCGCGCGGTCCATTCGAGGAAACCCGCGAGGACACGTTCGCGGTCGGCGTACGCAAGGCCGTAGTTTTCCGGCTGGGTGTAGGCGACGCCGGAAACGTCGGCGATGAATTCCGTCTGCGGTAAGGCATGCTCATAGTACCACTGCGCCACAGCGGGCATCAGTTCTCGAATCGGTGGCCCCATGCCGAAGGCGAGCGGGAATTTGCCGTAGGAAGGATGATTGAAGTATTTCTTAAAGAAATCCATCCAGGCGTTTTCATTGTCGCCGTCAGACATAACCAGCGCGATGTAAATCCGGCCCGCCTCCAGCGGCGGTGGTGTCGGCTGCTTTGGCTGCTCCAGTCGCTCAATACGCACGCCACTCATCACGCAGACATTGCCTAGGTAATCGGAGCCCACGACACCTTTGGCATAACGACTCGCGAACGCGACTCCATCGGGTTCACCAAGTCCAAACCCGTCGCCAAGGGGAGGAATGGCAGGAAATCCGAGCATCGCCGTATTGGGATCCATCTCCGCGAAAATCTCCGCCATGAGGCGGCATTCGGCGAGTTTGTCAGCACCGGGCTCGCCCTCGTCCAGCGGCCCGGCAATCCAGAAGACCACGCTCCGCCATTGCAGGTCATAGGCAAAGGTGCATTTCTCCAGCAGCGATGGGTGCGCGTATTTGCAGAGGTGCCGGCTCAACTGGTTTTTGTAGTTTGCCCACACCCAGCGCATCCCTTCGGTATAGGTCTTGAACCAGCCGCGCAGATCGATCCTTACCGGCAACGCGAGCTTTTCCGCCAATTCCGGCGTGGCAATAATCAGATTCTCGCAGGCCGCAACGTTCACCGCCAACAGATTGCCGCGATATAGTTTCGCATCAGGAATAATGGCGCCTTTGTATGCGCTGGAAAATTGTCTGAAGAGGCCTGTCCAATTCGTCACCACTTCGTAGCCGTCGATGTACCCCTTCTCCTTGTGCCAGTCGAGCCAGGCTTGATCTTCCCGGTCACGCCGTAACCAAATGCGCGGCTGTTCGCGACTCGTCAGGCCTTGCAAACACGTCAGAGCGATGCGTTCCTCAGGCTTCAACCGCTGCACATTAACGGCCAATAGTCTCCGTGCTGGCGGCTTTGACTTCGGTAGATAAGTGTCGCCCCAAGGCCGTGGTGTGACAGCAAAGGGCAGGTTCGCCGGCAACGGCTCCGGTTTCGGAATCTTGTCCAACGCCGCAAGTTGAGTGTGGAAAGCATCGGCACTCAGTTCGCCTTTTTCCAGTTGGCACCAAAGAACGCCGCGCAGCAACAATTGCTCGGCCAAGTAGCAGTTCAATTCGTCCACGTCTTGCGCGATCTGCCCAATCCACACGTCGCGCGCGCCACGGAATGCCGCGCAGCGATGCCGAATCAGCGCCGCTGCCGGATGCCACTCGGTGCCGACACCGATGTTGACCAACGGAATGACTTCATCTTCGCCAGCGAGACTGCGCGGGTCGAGCCACTGATAGCTGCCATTGTCGTTGGGCAACATACTCGTTTTGAGCCCAAGAGGATTGGCAGTAACCAAAGCACGAGGATCTCTATCTCTTGCCAGCAACGCGCCGAAACCGCCGGTGCCGATACCTCTGGCATTGTGATCGAAGAAACTGACGTGGCCGAGGTCTTTCCACTTGCCGTCCACCTTGTCGCACGGGTGACAAAACGGAACGCCGTTCATCACGAGGCATCCGCCTGCCGCGTGGAACGCACGCAGGTTCTTAAAAGCGGGTCGAGGAAATGCGTTTCCATACGGCAGAACCAGCACCGTGACGCGTTGCGTGTTCAAAATGGCAGGATTCGACATTTCCGCCGCCGAAAGCGCCTGGGCTTGGATGCCGTGCCGGGCAAGCGCTTCGACCATCCTGAACGACGGCAAGGCGGGCGTGCCGCCGGCAGGAAGCAGTCCTTCCTCGACTAATACGGCAACACGTGGCGGGGAGGCGCCTTGTGCAGCAGCAACGACCATAGCGGCCACGAATAAGGCGAGACACTTGATCATTCCTGTAATCCAGTCAGTGTGCTTCACTTGCACCATTTGTTACCCCAACATTCTAGAGAGGCACAATCAAGGCACAATCTTCAACGGCTGTCTGACAACCTCGGGTCGCGTTCAGTAGACCCGCGCACAATTTGATGCGGATGACTTACCACGTGTACCGCACGGTGTAGGTGATCACCTGCTCGCCGTCTTTGGCGACCTGGACGGGGAAGTGGATCGTGCTGGAATCGTACTTCGTCCATTTGTGGCTCGATTCGGTGATCTCCCAGTTGTTCCAGCGATAGAGCGGTTCCTTGACGAGGACCTCGACGGCCTCGTCTTTGTGGTTCCGCACTCGAATCTCGAAACTCTCGATCATGACGTGACGGGCGCTGTCCGTGCTGAAGTTGGTGCGTTTGCGTTCGCCGACGATGTCGAACGCGTCGCCGATGTGCAGCCGCACCGTCTCGTCCTTGGGCGTGTGGTCGATCTGGTCTTCGCCGATGAATTCCAATGAAGCATCGGCAGGATCGCGTTTGTAGAGGCGGACTTTGCCCTTGGGCAACGGCATGCCCATGTGGTTGTCCTGCGAGTTCTTGACCTCGATGATGACGTTGACCTTTTTGTTGCCTCCCTCGCTGCCGTAACCGGCATCGGTGACGAGGCCGCCGTACCAGCGGAATTGCGGCGCGCCTTCGTAGAGGTACACTTTCTCCACCGGAACGTCAGCCGTCTTGAGCAATTCGATCTGCTTGGTCTGGTTGTTGGCGACGGTCGTGGGACGGCCCAACGTGTAGAGGTGGTATTCGAAGAACGCTTTCTCCTCGAAACCGCCTTCACCGGCCACCATCCCGCGTCTCGCTATTCCGGACATCGGCATAGTCTGCGGCGGCTGAATGCGCCGTACATCGCCCGCGATGAGCTTGAGCTTCGCGTCCTTGTAAGTCGCGCCCGATTGGTTGTTGATCGTGACCCAACCGCCGAGGTCAAGTGCGGTGTCTTTGGCGTTGAGCACGGCGTTGTAGTCGGACTGCCAGTTGATGCCGGCGGTTTGATAGGCGATTTCAACAAGTTGCTCGCCGGTTTTCTCCGTCGTCAGTTTCCAGACGAGCGTCGGCTTGGTAATCAGTCCTTCAGGCAACGCGCTGAACTCGATGTCTTTGACGTTGTCGCCGCGCTGGACCATCGCCAGATCGCCCTTCTCGCCGTACTGGCGGATGACGAGCTGGTTGCCATCGAAGCTGAGCAGGTTGCCCGAGTAACGCGAGCCGTCCTTCGTGAGCACGGTGATCGGCTTGTCGATGTACTTCTGCAACAGCTTGTCCGCCGAGACGAGGTCGTACTCGTAGTTCTGCTCCAGCACCTTGGCGCCGGGATCGGTGAGCGACTTGAAGCTGACGCTGGTGCCGTCGATCTGCGCGGCAACGTCGGTGAAACGGATCGTGCCCAGCTTCTCGGCGACGTTGACTTTGCGCCGCTCGCGGACGACGCCGAAGTTCTGGTTGTAAATGGTGAGCGCGACGCCCTCCTCTGGTTTTCCCTGTGCCTCGGCTGCGGCGATAGCCCTGTCGGGGGCGAGGCTGGCTTTGATTAACAACATGGCGGTCAGAATGGCTGCAAGTTTGCGTCCGTTGATCATGATTGGTCTCCTGTTCTGAGTGTCGGACACCGAAAGCCTACCAAAGTTCCGCGCGTTGAGCAATTTTTTGCGCTGGGTGCCCCGTTTCATAAATCGGCTCACGTATCCGCGATGGACCCACCCCGTCCGCGCCCGCACACGACAGCGGCTGCGGCCACCCCTCCGTGGGAGGGATACCGATACCGTCCGATTCCCCTCCTTGGAGGGGATAGGGGTGGGTGCCGTTTCCTTGGCGTATTTGTGAAAAGTTGTACTAAGCTTCCAAATTGCTGTCGACTGCTTATACTTTCGATGAAACCGATGGCTTCCTTCAAATACGACGTCATGGCCGTCGGCGCGCGCAAGGCCGTGGAAGAATTGGAGCTTGATGAAGAGTCACTCGCATGTGGTTCGCGGACGCGGCGCGGCTGGCAACCCGCCCAACCGCTTCGAGTCCATTTCCTACGAGCGCGATCCCGAATCGACTGAGGAGGAAGCGCCGTCGCCCCGGACAAAATTTCTCAAAGATTTGTCGCAATCGATCATCACCTACAACGACAGTCCCGATGTCGGGTTCAGCGCGAGCGTCAATCCGTATCGCGGTTGCGAGCACGGTTGCATCTATTGCTACGCGCGGCCCTACCACGAGTATCTCGGCATGTCGGCAGGCCTGGATTTCGAGACGAAGATTCTCGTGAAGGAAAACGCACCGGAGTTGTTGCGCCGTGAACTGTCCGCGAAACGCTGGGAGCCGCAGGTGTTGGCCATGAGCGGCGTAACCGATCCGTATCAGCCCATCGAACGCAAACTCAAGATCACGCGCCGCTGTCTCGAAGTGCTGGCCGAATTCCGCAACCCTGTCGCCATCATCACCAAGAATTATCTGGTCACACGCGACATCGACTTGCTGTCGGAACTCGCCAAGCATCAAGCGGCAGCCGTCTTCCTTTCCGTCACCACCCTTGATGCAGACCTGGCTCGCATCTTGGAGCCGCGAACGGCGCAGCCCAAACGACGGCTGGAAGCGATCCAAACCCTCTCCCGCGCCAACATTCCGGTCGGCGTGATGGTGGCGCCGGTCATTCCCGGCCTCACCGATCACGAATTGCCGTCGATCATTTCTGCGGTCGCGAACGCCGGCGCGCAATTCGCCTGTTTCGTTCCCGTGCGTCTGCCGTACGCGGTCGGGCCGCTGTTTGAAGAATGGCTGACCCAGCACATGCCCGAGCGCAAAGAGAAGGTGCTTGCCGCGATCCGGGCGATTCGCGGCGGTAAACTCAACGACTCGAACTTCGGCTCCCGCATGCGCGGGAAAGGGATCTTCGCCAAACAACTCTCCGCGCTGTTCCACGCCGCCTGCCGCAAAACCGGTATCGACAAGTCCGAACCGACACTCTCCGCCGCCGCATTCCGTCGGCCATTCCCTGCGCAACAGCCTCTCTTTGAGTAGCCCAGCACCGCCGTCAGTGCCGCACAGGATGATCCGACGGGCGCTGGGGGCTAGATTTTTTGCTTGCGCTGGAGACGACAGCAGCGTTATAAAACCGCGCATTAGGCGAGAGGCGGGTGGGGCGCCACTTGGTCGATTCAGGTTGCGAGAATGGGAGAAGAGCTATGAAGACGAGGCGAGTCCAGTCATTGCTCGGTCGAACAACTCTGAGCGGGTTCAGTTGCCTGCTGTTTCTTAATGCACCAGCCCGGGCGCAGTTTACGGCCAGTTACCAAACCAACATCATCAGCGGCGGCGTTAGCAACTGGGTGGGTAACTACTATGGCGGCAACTACATGGACTGTGACCAACTGCAGACCATTAACGGCGGTCATTTGAGCGCCAATGGCTACCTCTATGTTGGCAACTATGGTAGCAGCAACTCGCTGGTCATCAGCAACGGCGGCGTGGTGGCCAACAGCATTGGCAGCCCTGGCTACATCGGCTACTTCGGCACTAACAACAGCGTGCTGGTCAGCGGCACCGGGTCAGTGTGGAGCAACCAGGGCAACCTCTACGTTGGCTATTGCGGGGGCGGCGGCAACTCGCTGGTCGTCAGCAACCGCGGAGCGGTGTATAGCCGCTCCGGCGACATCGGCTCTAGCAACGCCAACAACAGCGTGCTAGTCAGCGGCACCGGGTCAGTGTGGAATAACCAAACGAACCTCAATGTCGGGGCCAGCGGCAACGCCAACTCCCTGACCATCAACAGCGGTGGTGCCGTGGCCAACAGTTACGGCTATATCGGCTACTTCGGCACTAACAACAGCGTGCTGGTCAGCGGCACCGGGTCAGTGTGGAGCAACCGGTCCAACCTGTACATCGGCTACCGCGGCAACACCAACTCGCTGGTCATCAGCAGCGGTGGCGCGGTGTTCAACAGCATTGGCTACATCGGCTCCTACGGCACCAACAACAGCGTGCTGGTCAGGGGCACCGGGTCGGTGTGGAACAACCAGGGCGACCTCTACGTTGGCTATTCCGGGGGCGGCGGCAACTCGCTGGTCATCAGCAATGGCGGCGCGGTGGTCGACAACAACGGCTACATCGGCACCAACGGCAATGATAACGGCGTACTGGTCAGCGGCACCGGGTCAGTGTGGAGCAACCGGTCCAACATCTATCTCGGCGGCAGCGGCAGCGGCAACTCGCTGGTCATCAGCAACGGTGGTAGAGTGTTTAACACTTACGCTTATCTCGGGTACTACAACGGCGACAGCAAGAGCGTACTGGTCAGCGGCACCGGGTCAGTGTGGAATACCCGGTCCGACCTCTACGTCGGCCAATGGGGCAACACCAACTCCCTGACCATCGACAGCGGTGCTGCCGTGGTCGACATTTACGGCTATATCGGCTACGTCGGCACTAACAATAGCGTGCTGGTCAGAGGCAGCTCGTCGGTGTGGAGCAACCGCAGCCTCTATGTCGGCTACGGCGGGGGCGGCGGCAACTCGCTGGTCGTCAACGATGGCGGGGCCGTCGTGGCTTCGAACATGGTCGTGAGCCCTGCGAATTCTGTCAGGCTCAATGGCGGCACCTTAATCGCGGCGAATGGGCTGACGGTGCAAGCCAATGCTCTTCTCAAGGGGACCGGCATGATCCACGCAAACCTGACCTTGGCAGGAACCCTAGCGCCGGGCAACTCGCCGGGGGCGCTGACCAATTTCGGCAACGTGACCCTGCAATCCAGCGCCGTGCTCCAGTTCGAACTGGGCGGCACTGTCCAAGGCAGCGAGTACGATTTTCTCCTCGTCACCAACGGGGTGGCGACGCTCAACGGCCTTTTTCAGGTCAGTTTCATCAACGGCTTCGAGACCAACGCGCTGAACTCCGACATCTTCACGCTGCTGACGGCTGATACACTCACCGGCTCATTCACCAACGTCCTCAGCGGCGAACGCCTGATGACGGTTGGTGGCGAGGGAAGTTTTCTGGTTGACTACAGTGGAGACAATCTGGTGCTGAGGGATTATCATGTGATCCCCGAGCCCGGCACGTGGGCGCTGTGCGCGCTTGGGCTGACTGGTCTCTTCGTCGCGCGACGGCAGAGACTCCGCCACCGACCATGACCTTCGGGCTAAGCTACTTCTTGCCGCCGGTTTCCACCAGTTGCCAGAACTTGGGGTTTTCCTGAAGAAGCTGGTCTTCGGAGATCGGCAGTTTGCTGCGGAAAAAGAAATCCTTGAGCGTGTTCTTGTTCAGGATGCACAAGACGTTGATGATTCCGTCCTTCTTTTCGAAGTAAATGCGGCAATTTTTGACGCGGTCGGGCCGCTGTTTGAAGAATGGCTGGCCCAGCACATGCCAGAACGCAAGGAGAAGGTGCTTGCCGCGATCCGGGCGATTCGCGGCGGTAAACTCAACGACTCGAATTTTGGCTCCCGCATGCGCGGGAAAGGGATCTTCGCCAAACAACTCTCCGCCCTCTTCCACGCCGCCTGCCGCAAAGCCGGCATTGACAAGTCGGAACCGACACTCTCGACCGCCGCATTCCGCCGTCCCGCAGGCTTGCAACAACTATTGTTCGAATAGCGCCGTCCGAAACGTCGCACAATCTTCTTGACTTTTCGCCTCCAATTTGCCATTGCTTCCCCAAGTGAGGGGATCTGGAGACATAGGCGGGTTAATTTGTCTGCGCTGTGTATCGATACGGAATCGGTGTGTCGTTCCCTTCGCCTCCCCGAAAGGAGCAACCATGAATCATCCTAGAGTCACTGCCTTGCGGCGCATGTTGGTGTTGGCAATTGCCTTGATGACACCGCTAGCGGCGTGGGCGGACACCAACGCATTAAACATGATCAATCTGACGGGCGGCATAGCCACCTACGACGGATACGGGGTTAATGTGGGGCAAATTGAGGCGGAGGGGGGAACGCCCACGAACCATGTGGATTTCAACACGAACAATCTGTTCATTGTCAGTCCCACCTCAAGTCTGTACACGGACGCTAACGAACATGCCACGGAGGTGGCCAGCGTGATCATAAGCACGGGGGTAGTGACTCGCGGTGTCGCTCCTAGGGCGACGCTTTATTCCGCGGGCGCAGGGACTGATCCCGATCTCCAATCCTACATGTGGCTGATGGCCACTCAAAACACGGCTTCGGCGAAGGTGTGCAAGGTGATCAACATGAGTTTGGGTACTCCCAACGAAACGATGGTATTGTCCGGTACGTCAGGTGGAACTAATTACTATAACGTTTATCCATCGTATAGCGCCAATGGAAGCGACCTGCTCAGCCGAACGGCCGACAATCTCGCGCGCAACAGGGGTGTCATCTTCGTCATCTCCGCCGGTAACAACGGTTCGTCTGGTACAAACTCGATCACCGCACCCGGGGATGCGTACAACATCATCTCAGTCGGAGCCGTCAGCAACCTGACTGTGGGAACAACATCGGTAGCCGACTTCAGTTCTCGTGGGTATCTGTCCAATGGCCGGTCCAAGCCCGATATCGTCGCGCCGGGCGCCGACATGGCCATGGCCGGCTTCTACGCCGCCTCCTCGAATCTTACCTACAACGCAAGTACCGCCGTTCTTTCGAACAATGTGGGAATAGCAACGACTATTGCCTCGGGAACCACCGTGGCCGTCTCATATCCTGGACCCGCCCAAAACCCCGTGAGCGGGGTAGTCACTGATTCCGGCACCAGTTTTGCCGCACCCATGGTGGCTGGTGTGGCGGCGCGATTGGTACAGTACGGAAACACGCTCGCACAGTCCAACTCCGCCACCGATCCCCGCGTGATCAAGGCTGTCCTGCTCAATTCAGCCACCAAATTGCCGGGCTGGACTCAGGGTACCACCAACATCGGCGGCGTTATCTCGGTCACACGCCCGCTGGATCCGAATCAGGGCGCCGGCTTGCTGAATGCCGGACGGGCTTTCAATGAGCTTGCGGGCGGCAGGACCTTTCCAACGCAGTATGGCAACAGCTTTCTTGGCGATCTGGTGACCAACAATGTTGGCTGGGACCGGAGCGATGTGCAGTTGGGTTTGACGAACATCTACATGATCAGCGCACAATCATCCGGCGAGCTGCGCCTGACATTGGACTGGTACCGCGATGTGGACACCAACAACAACGTGCTGGGATTGGCTAATCTCGACCTGATGCTGTGGAGCAGTCCGAACCAGTCGCTGTCCAACATGATTCTCGAAGCCAAATCGATTAGTACGGTGGACAATGTCGAGCAGCTCTACCTCACCGACCTACCGGCGAACTATTACGCATTTGGAGTCTATTATACGAACACGTACTCCGGCAGCGTTTTCTACGGTTTGGCTTGGGACTTAGTGCCGGTTCCGGAACCGGGCACACTGCTGCTCGTCGGCAGCGGGCTTGCGTGCTTGGGCTTATGGCGGAAGTACAGGCAGCGGCGCGGCCGACTCATTTCTTGCCGCCGGATTCCAGTAGTTGCCAGAACTTGGGGTTTTCTTGGAGGAGTTGATCCTCGGAGATCGGCAGTTTGCTGCGGAAAAAGAAATCCTTCAGCGTGTTCTTGTTCAGGATGCACAGGACGTTGATGAGACCGTCCTTCTTCTCGAAGTAAATGCGGTAGTCTTTGACGCGGTAGCGGTAGATCTTTTTTCCACCACGAGTCAACTGGCCGAACTTTTCGTCCGCCTTCTCGAAGTCCTGCGGCAACAACTGAAATCCGTCGATGAGTTCGAGTTGAAGGTTGCGCGGCATCGCCGCCAGTTCCTTCGCGCTGACCGGGCTGAAAATGATCTGCAACATGCGCCAGACAATACCTAATCGTTAAAAAAGTTAAAAGCGTTAAAAAGTTAAAGCCAGGGCGCGGTCGGGATAGTTGGTGATCAAACCATCCACTCCCCACGAAATGAGCCGCTGCATCTCCGAAGGGCGGTTGACGGTCCAAACGAACAGCTTCCATCCGTTCCGATGGATTCGCTCCACAAGATCGTGCGACCTCACGAGGCGACGGCTGAGTCCTAGTCCTTCAACGGACACGGACGCATTGAGACGGGAAATCGCGCGTCTCAAGTTCCGCGCGACGAGGCCGAAACGCGGGATGTCGGGATTTGCCTCGGCAAACTGCCTCATTCGCGCCACCGACAGCGAAAAAACGATGACGTCCGCCTGCATTCCCCACTTCTCAATCAGTGCGGCAACCTTGCGTGGATCGGCGCGCTTGATTTCGATCAGAACGCGCGCCTTGCCGCGACAGATGTGGAGCACCTCGGCCAGCGTTGGAATGCTCGCATTGAGTTCCTTCAGTTCCGCCAGCGTCTTGTTCCGCAGCCAGCCCCGAACGCCGCATAATCGATTAAGCCGATAATCATGAAATACGACAATCTCACCGTCGCGGGTCTCATGAACGTCGATCTCGACGAAATCAACGCCCAAGTTCAGCGCCGCGCGGATTGCGGGCAGCGCGTTCTCGGTGAAGCGGCTGCTCCAGCCACGGTGAGCAATGATCAAGGGACGATTCTTCATCCCAACGCGGTAGGGACGGACCGCCGGCGGGCAGCGGGCCGTCCGATGTCGTTCACACCCGCGGCGCGCCCGGCGGTCGCGCCCTACCAACGACAGAGAAACTGCGGGATTTCGTTTCATGGGAGAGCCTGCTTCCACTCGTCGAGATACTGTTGGAGATAACGGCTCTTTTGATCATCGCTCCAGCCAAGATGTGCTGCCATCAGTCTGGCAACCGCCGCGGCGGTCTCAGCGCCGCCATGGCGGCTGAGAGCGAGGCTTGTGCGTCGACGCATCACGTCACTGACCGTCACCGCCATTTCGTACTCGCAGGCGTGAGCAATGTCGCTCGCGTAAACGACGGGCGAGTCTGCGATCCTCTCTCCTGACAACGGCGGACGGTGTTGAGGAAGCGGCGTCTCGGCCGTGCGACAAGGCGCAACGCGTGTCCCGAGCAATCTGGAAACCCGATTCACCGCCTCCTCAGCGATAGCGCGGTAAGTGGTGTACTTGCCACCGGCGATGCTGATCAGGTTTTCGCCGTGACGGACGATGCGGTACTCGCGCGAGCGCCACGAAGGATTCGCAACTTCCGAGTGCAAAAGGGCGCGGACGCCGGCGAACGTGGTAATGACGTCAGACAATTCTACAGAACTGCCGGGCAGAACCGCCCGCACCTCGGCCAACAGGTAATCGATGTCCGCCGGTTCGGCTCGCACTTGGCCGGGATCGCCCCGCCAATCGGTGTCGGTTGTCCCGACGATCGAATACTCACCCCACGGAATGATGAACATGATGCGGCCATCCCGCGCTGAGCGGGACTGGAAAGAAACGGCGTGCTGCTGCGTGAGGCGCGGCAACAGAAGATGAACTCCTTTCGTCGGACTGAGCGCGACACGGCGACCATCGAAGGGAGTCAGGTTCGCAACCGCTTCCACCCACGGGCCGGCAGCGTTCACGAAGGCGCGGGCGCTGATCTCGAACGTTTCACCACCTTTCAATCGGTCGGTGACGCGCGCGGCAACAATGCGACCCTCGCGCGTCACGAACCCGGTGACTTCGCAATGGTTCGCGCACACCGCTCCGCATTCGGCTGCGTGAATGACGTTTTCCAGGCAGAACCGCGCGTCATCCTCCTGGCAATCGTAGAACAGCACCGCGCCCCGCAGACCGCGCCGAGCCAGCCCCGACACCTGTGTCGGGGCCAGTGCTGGTTCCTTTGCACGCGCGGCATCAGGCGAAAGCGACTGATGCGGCGTGACGTTCCGATACCGAGCCATCAGATCGTAGAGGGTCATTCCGAGTCGAATCTTTGTGAACGAGCGGCGATCGCCTTCGTACACCGGCAGAAGGAAGGGCAGCGGACGCACCAGATGCGGCGCGATGCGTTGCAGAATCCGCCGTTCCCGGCAGGCTTCGGCAACCAAACCAAACGCGTACTGCTCTAGATAACGAAACCCGCCGTGAATCAGCTTCGACGACCGACTCGAAGTGCCGCTCGCAAAGTCAGCCTTCTCGACCAGAGCGACCCGCCAGCCGCGCAAAGCCGCATCCCGTGCGGCCCCGGCGCCGAAGATTCCTCCTCCGATGACGAGCAGGTCGAACGTTTCCCCGGAAAGAGCAGCCAAGTCGCGTTTCATTCTCTCGAGTTCGGAGCAATCTAACAGGCCGCACCCTGCTTGTCCGCTGGAAAAAAGGATGCGCAGGAAGATCGCGACCCTGTCGGCTGGAAGACACATCTTGATACCACCGCCGACATCGTCCATAGCCGATAGGGTGATTGTAGCCGCGAGCCTGCTCGCGGCCTTTGCGATAGCCGATGAGGTACGACTTGCCCCGAAGGCTTTCGGGGCTACAATCCGGTGGCAGTGCCCAGATCCGCTGTCGGCTGGAGGCACTTAACTTTTGCCTTGCGCGACGGCCATGGTTTGGCTATTGTTCGCCGTTCTCAAACGGAACGGAGTCAATAAAATGTCTCGACGTTGTGAAATTTGTGGCAAAGGCTGGGTGCGCGGTAACCGCATCCTGCGGCGCGGCCAGGCCAAGAAAAAGGGCGGTATCGGCCAGCACATCACCGCCGTCACGCCGCGTTTGTTCAAGCCGAACCTGCAGGTTGTTCACGCCATCGTCGACCCCGACACAGGACGTCGGGGCAAGATCAAGGTCTGCGCGAACTGCATCAAGAGCGGTCGCGTCCTGAAGGCCGGCCTGACGGCGCGCGCGGCAACATCCGTGCCCCGCGAGCAATCCCACCAAGCTCAAACGGTTTGATCCGGTCTGATTGCATGGGATTCGGCTGGCGCGGCGGGCCATTCAGAGCCACAAAAAAAGAGAGTCGAACTTCAAACCCTGTCTTCCCTCACCGCTGTCCGACTCTCTACCTGTAACATACGCCTGCTTGTCGAGATTGCAACTGACCGTTTGCGGTCTGGAGACGGACGCCGAGAGAACGGCGCGATGCGCAGCCATACCGCAGCGAGGCCGGGGTTGAGGGCACGGACAGCAACGTGCAACGCCCGCACAACTTCTGCCTGCTGATACGGACTCTCAGCAGGCAGTGTGCGTCCCGTGATGGGACAGCGACCATCCGCTAACGACTGGACAATCTGCAATGGCTCGCTTGTAGTTATCGAAAGCCTTTCATCCTTGTTCAGCCCAACGATCAAGCTCAGCCACCGCGAGCCGCGCAGCGGGTCGCGGTTGGCTGCAGTGCATGGTTAGGTCGCTCTCTCACCGAAAGGCACCATAAATCGCGTCACAGTCACAACGCCAAAAGCATTCTGGATGAGCAAAGCCGCTCGCCTTCAACTCGGCGAAGTGCCACTCCAATGGCAAACCTTCCTCGACTCCGCCATCCCACCCGCCAAGCACGCGCTCGGTAATCCGACGCTGGCCAGAAAGTCCAAGCGCCCGTGCATACGCCTCCCAGAAACTCTCCCAATCCTCACCGTCAAGCTTTGCCCCCACACATCGCATCTTATCTCGGTTCTGCTCCCAAAACTTTTGCACTTGCGGCTGCTGGCTGGCAACATGGTCTGCGTTGACGAAAATGCCTCCGGGGCGCAATACCGCCGCAAGCCGGCGATACAAACTTGCCAACTGAACTTCCGTGAGCCAATGCAGTGCCGTCGAAGAAATCACCGCATCTACCGAAGCCGGCAACTGCGCACGCCAATCCTCCGAGCGCAAATCCGCAAGGATGAGCCGTGCGCGTGCTCCGTATTGACGCAATCGCTGTTGCGCCAGCGGCAAAAGCACCGGGTCAAAATCAACCCCATAAACCTCTGCTTCGGGAAAAGCATCCAAGAATGGATGCGTCAAACTGCCGGTGCCGCAGCCCAAATCAAGAACCCGCTTGACTGGACTCACCGTCTCACGAACCAAGCCAACGAGTAACTGAATGCGCTCGGTGCGTCGAACGAGGTATCGCTCCTGCATCCTATCCCAACGCTCAACCCAGTGCTGCCAGTTGATATCATTTGGAAGCTTCAATGGTTTGGTGGTACTCATGTAATGCTCGAAGTCAAAGCGGCCTAACGCGAAGCTGAGCGACCGCCGTCCCGCAGCGGCGGGATGGAGCGTGGGTGGCGCGTCCGAATTGCCACCCGGTGGTGAGCGGAAAAGCGCAGCGGCGGCCTTGCTCGCGATGCCTTTTATCGGAGTTCGCTCGACCGATCTTGTTCGGCCTTTTGTTCATTTCGATTCGGCATTTGCTGGCTGTGGCAGCGCAGCCGGCAAGATGTAGCGCTGTAACATTTCCAACGGCTGGTTCATCAAAATGTTGTCGTTCAAGCCGGTGAATACTGCAACGATTTGCTGGTCTGGAAAGACAAGAATGAATTGCCCTGCCCGGCCTCGTGCGCCATAGAACGCCACGTCTCGAGTCCCCACCCTCAAGGTGCCGAGCCACCACTGATACCCATATCCGCTGGCGGCTTGCAGCCACGCAGGAAATTGCACAGAGCCGACGTAATTCCTGGTTGACGCCTTGATCCACTCTTCACTGATGATCTGCTTGCCTTTCCAGCGACCACCATTCAAAAAGAGGTAACCGATTTTTGCCATGTCGCGTGGCCGTAGAAGGAGACCCCCTCCAGTCTCGACGATGTCATCAGGGAGTTTCGACCAATAGTAATCCGAAATGCCGAGTGGGTCAAAAAGATGGCGTTCGGCAAACTTGTCGGCTCGCAGCCCGGAGACCTTGTAAATGATTTGGCCCAGTACGACGGAAATACCGGTGTTATAGGTAAAATTTGTGCCGGGTGCTGCAGCTAACGGCCTCTCCAGAATGTAGCGGATGGGATCCGGGCTGAGGAGCGCCTTGAGAGCATCGTTGCGGGTGTCGGCATAGGGATAAGTCCACTCGTCCCAAGACAGGCCCGCCGACATGGTGAGAAAGTCCTTCAGGCAAAGCTTGTCTTTTCCGTCGTGTGCAAAGATGTCGGCGTATTCCGGGAAAAAGGTGGAAATCTTCTCGTCAACGCCAAGAATCAGATGCTGTTCGATCGCGAGCCCGATCAGAATGGACGTCACACTTTTTGTCGCGGAATAGAGCTGTTGTGGCAAAACCCGCTTAAACGCTCGTCCTCGCCGCTCTCCCAAAACCTCTTGGCGCGGAAAATACTCTTCGACGACGAGCTTGCCGTTTTTGACGATAAGGACGCTGGTGATGTTTTTGTAAGTATTGTCGCTGATCCGTTCAAACAATTCCTTGGTCAAATCGGCGTTGATATTCTCGCTGGCCAGAGAAGCGGTTTCCCAACCGTCGTTTATTTTTTCTGGAGCGACGTAGTGATAAGTCTCGACATGATTGGTGTGGACTTGGCTTCGCCCGCAACCAACGTGTAGAAGAACGATAGCGAGCAAAAGGCCGTAGATTGTCCAGTACTGTCTGGTGAATCGTGCGTTCATATCTGCGCGTGACTGTTGGCCGAACGACGAGAACTGAGCCACGCCGGGCCGGTGATGTCAACCGCGAAAGTGGAACTGAAGCGGCCAACCGGCGTTGGCTCCAGTGACTTGTTAGGCGTCTTCATTGTGACCATAGCCGCACCTTTCATAGGTGCGTGGTTGCGCAGGCATAAAGGTCGACCCCGAACCCGTTCGGGGCTGCGGCTACATGCACAACTCGTCAATTGATGTGTGACGGAGCGCTACAACACGGGGCGCACGTCCTTCATTTTCAACTGCACCGTCTGCTCGCCGCGGAAGTCATTGATCTCCGGGGCGAAGGCGATGTCGAACGTGGCCGCTGGCAGTTCGCGGTCTGCCTTCCCAAACCAGATGGCCTCGACTGTCGCCTCTCCGTCCGTGACGTTGAACTTCAAGTGGTCTTTGCCAACCACGCGCGGTACTCCACGCATCTTGACGCCGCGCACCGCAAAGACGGGCGAAGGATTCCCCGGGCCACAAGGTTCAAATCGTTCAAGCTGCGCGAAAAAATTCTTATCCAATTCATCGAGCCGAATCACTGCATCGACCCTGACCTGCGGCAGCCAATCCTCGTCCTTCATCCCGCCACGGCGGGACGCGGCGTAGTCGTTCAGCGCACGCCGCAGCTCCGGAATCTTTTCAGCCTTCACGCTCAAGCCGGCCGCCATCTCATGTCCGCCAAACCGTTCCAGCAACGGCGCGCAATGCGCCAGAGCTGCGACAATCGAAAACCCCGCAATGCTGCGGCATGATCCTTTGCCGATGCCATTCTCCGTGCCGATGACCACTGTGGGCCGATAAAATTCCTGCTGGATCCGCGAGGCGACGATGCCAATGACGCCAACGTGCCACCCTTCGCGAGCCAGCACCAGCACTCGCGCGCGATTCAGGTCCACGTCGGCACGCACCATTTCCGTCGCCTCCTTGACGATCCGTTCTTCGATCTGCTGGCGCTGGGCATTGTGATCGTTCAGGAGTTTTGCCAGTTCCTGCGCACGCGCTGCGTTGTCCGTCAGCAATAACTCGAGCGCTGCCATTGCGTCGCCGAGTCGCCCCGCGGCGTTCAGGCGCGGCCCGATGCGAAAGCCAATGTGGTAGGGATTCACCCCGCCAAGCCGGGGCACACCGGCAATCTCCATCAGAGCCAGCAGGCCGATCTTCCGCGTGCGCGGTAACCGTTCGAGACCCGCCTTGACGAGGATGCGGTTCTCGCCTGTCAGCGGCACGATATCTGCCACCGTGCCGACCGCGACCAGATCGAGATGATCACGCAGGTCAAACTCCTCGGCCCAACGCAAACCGCGCTCGCGGGCGCGCTTCTGCAGCGCGTGAGCGAATTTGAATGACACGCCGACGGAGGCGAGCGGCAGCCAAGGGCTTGTAGCCGCGAAACCATTTCGCGGCTCTTCCATTCCGCCGCGAATAAGATTCGCGGCTACAACTCGCTTGGGATTGACCACGCCAATACACTCCGGCAGCTTCTCCGGCGGTTCGTGATGATCGAGTACGATGGTCTCGACCTTGTGACGCTTCAGGTCGGCGATCTCACTCGCGGAACTCGTCCCGCAGTCAACGGCAACAAGCAGTTCCGGCTCGAGTTCCTT
>Ga0187886_1001710_pt1 | contig 19107 bp, 15 predicted proteins | sample June2016WEW_20_1_FD_133001 | JGI IMG/M metagenome (GOLD analysis project Ga0187886, IMG submission 133001) | Peatland microbial communities from SPRUCE experiment site at the Marcell Experimental Forest, Minnesota, USA - June2016WEW_20_150 | ecosystem: Environmental > Terrestrial > Soil >... | reverse complement strand
TGCGGCGACCTGTTGCACGTGAAGACTGCGGGCACGAGTTACCTGGAAGCGTTGCGGGTGGTGGCGCGCACGGACACAAAACTGTTTGGTGAGATCGTCGAGTTCTGCCGCGGAAGGTTCGACACGGATCGCGCGAGCTATCACATCTCGACGACCCTGGCACAGGTGAAGGCGCTGCCCAAGTACAGCGGGCCGAAGGATGAGCCTGTGTTTCTCGACGAGATACCGGGGCGGCAATTACTGCACGTCACGTTCGGCTCGGTGCTGACCAACCCGCAGTTCAAGCCGCGCATCCTGGATGTCCTCCAGAAGAACGCGGCGTTGCACGAGGAGTTGCTCGACAAGCATCTTGGCAAGCACCTGTCGCTCTTGAGCAAGGGCTAAGCTGTGAACCGCAAACGGTACGCCGTCGTCGGCGCCAGTGCGCGCTCGGAAATGTACAGTGACGCCATCAGCGAGAAACCGATGACCATCTTCGGAGCGATCTACCGCAGGAGCCAGTAGGGGAAAACTCGAAGCACAAAATCCGAAGCACGAAACAAATACGAATCACCAAAACGGCAATGTTCAAAATGCAGCAGGAACTTGACCCTACTGTTTTGAATTTTGGTATTCCGATTTGTTTTAGATTTGCTGCGCATGTCTCGCAGACTCGGCTTCGAGATTCGGATTTCGGATTTAGGAGGCAACTATGAAACGCACCAAGACCAAACCGGCGACCAAGACAACCAAGACGACCAAGACTTTTCTTACGGATGATTTCCTGCTGCAGAATGACGTGGCGCGGGAGTTGTACCACGACCACGCCAAGCACGAGCCGATCTTCGATTATCACACGCATCTGCCGCCCGACCAGATCGCGGCCAACAAAGTATTCCGCAACCTTTATGAAGTCTGGCTGGGGGGCGATCATTACAAGTGGCGGGCGATGCGTTCCAATGGCGTGTCGGAGAAATATTGCACCGGCGACGCCGGCGACTGGGAGAAGTTCCTCGCCTACGCCCGCACCGTGCCGCACACACTCCGCAATCCGCTCTACCATTGGACGCACCTCGAACTGAAAATGTACTTCGGCATCACCGATCTGCTCGACGAGTCCACCGCCGAGAAGATCTGGAAGAAGGCCAATGAGAAGTTGCCTTCGATGCCGGTGCACGAACTTCTCCGTCGCAGTCGCGTGACCGTTGTCTGCACGACCGACGACCCGACCGACTCGCTGGAGCATCACCGCAAGATCCGCGAATCACAATCGGCAGGCAGGGACGCCCGCGCCACCAAACCACTGGGCACGCGCGTGTATCCAACCTTTCGTCCCGACAAGGCGTTGACGGTGGACCAGCCAGCCACATTCAACGCCTGGGTGGACAAGCTCGCGCAGGTCAGCGGCGTGGAATGCCGCAGTTTGAGCGGTTTTCTCGACGCGCTCAGGAAACGGCATCGTTACTTTCACGAGATGGGCTGCCGCCTGTCCGATCACGGGTTGAATCACGTGTATGCCGACGATTGCACCGAGGCCGAGGCGGCTCGCATTTTCGCCGATGCCCGCATTGGGAAGAAGGTCTCGCTCGCCGATGCCAACAAATTCCGCAGCTTCATGCTGCTGTTTGTGGGCGAGCTCTACGCCGCGCGCGGCTGGGTCATGCAATTGCACCTCGGCGCGTTGCGCAACAACAACACGCGTTTGATGCGCACCCTCGGCGCGGACACGGGGTTCGACTCGATCGGCGACTGGCCGCAGGCCGAGGCATTGGCGCGTTATCTCGACCGGCTCGACTCGACCAATCGTCTCCCGAAGACGATCCTCTACAACTTGAATCCCGCCGACAACTACGCCTTCGCCACGATGCTCGGCAATTTCCAGGACGGCAGCGTGCCCGGCAAAATCCAGTTCGGCAGCGGCTGGTGGTTTCTCGATCAGAAGGAAGCGATGGAATGGCAGATCAACGCGCTGTCCAACCTCGGTCTGCTCAGCCGGTTCGTCGGCATGCTGACCGACTCGCGCTGTTTCCTGAGCTATTCGCGGCACGAGTATTTCCGCCGTTTGCTCTGCAACCTAGTCGGCCGTGACGTCGTCAACGGCGAACTGCCGCGCGACATGAACCTGCTCGGCACGATGGTCCGCAACATCTGCTACGGCAACGCGAAGAATTATTTCGGCCTCGAACCCGGCAAGCTGTAGCCCGCTGCTTGGCGGGCCAGCAAGTCCAAAATGATGAACAGTTAGATGTGACCCTTCGCTTTCTTCGCTGTACCAAGGCGGGCAACGCGTCGAATACCTTTTCGCCCTCTACGAAAAAATCACCGCACCGCTGGTGGCGGCAGCGACGACGAAGAGAAAGCGGCGATAACATCGAGGGTCAGCGTTCGTGAACCCTCTTGTAGGCTCTTCGATTCAAATGACGATGGAGTCCACAAATTGGCCGACCAAGTCAGCACGCATAGCCAAGTACGGACGCAACATGGACGGTTACAGCGATATCTTTGGGCGGAAGCGGCCAACACCGTGGCGCTGCACCACCTGCGTTGTCCAGAACGACATGTCAGTCAGTTGTACCGGCGACTGCGGACGCGCAAAGGCCACGCCAAAGCGATTGGCGCGGTGGCACGGCACTTGGCGGAAGCGGCGTTTTGGGTGTTGAGTCGAAAGGAGGCGTATCGAGAACCGCAATTAGTGCAGGGTCGATCCAGGGAGGTGTAAGCGCGAGTTTACCATGAGCCCTTGGCTCGTTACGTGAATGCGACACACCTCTCGAACAAATTCATGCCCCGATCGAGGGCGAAGAGATGATTGGGAAAGACCCGACGAACAAACCGCAAGGAGTGTTGACATCCGCGCTTTCAGAGATGGCAAGCGATGGCGGCGGCCAGCCCCGCTACGAGCCGGGTAAGTGTTCGGCGATTCGGCGGCGGCGTCAATCTTCTTTTTTGGGCGGCGGTGCAGGCCCAAAGCCGACAGCGGCTGGAGGCGTTGTTCGCCTCCTTGCTGGACCCTGCCTTTAAGGGCGAATTATAGGGCAGAACCAAGCTGCCGGAGTTCGGCTTCGACGATGGGGCGGTACTTCATGCGCAAGTGGCGGGAAGCTAATGCCCCTTCGAGGAGTCGCTGTACAAGTTTCAAGTCAGCGGGTGCTGCCTGAATAAAGAAGCCTTGGTTATCCCCAGCGCTTCAGCGCTTCCCGGTCAATGATGTACATGAGCTTGATCAGCTTCATGTAGTTCATCCGTTTGCCGGCAAGCTGCAAGAGGGCTCCGGCCATCTGAGTTGATTTTGCCTCGTCAAATCGAGATCTCATGGTTCTATCCCTATTGCGCAGTACTATACATCTGCCTACGAGAAAAGCGCAACCATCATTCGCCGCAATCGGCGGGGTCAACTCCTGAGACATTCGACAGCGCGTTCAGCGAATGCCGATTCATGCCAGTCGCCACACATGATACCTAGCACTACTAGGTATCATCCTCATGGCCTGAGAGATTACGGCGTCTGTTGTTGTAGGCGCGCTTCGCGCCATCGCCAAAGCGCTATGGCGCGTCGGCGGTTGTGAAGCGGGATCTCCGTTTTCTGAGCGAATTCGGCGCTTCGTTCACCCCGAAAGCTTGCCTGCGGCAAGCAGGCTTTCGGGGCAGGGAAGCGCCACTACACCGGAAGAGACAAGAATGAATTCGGGCAACACGCCCTGCACAATTGACAGGCCAAGACGAGTCTGGGGAACGAAGCCGCCCGCTACAGTTGCCTTACACCCGGCGTTATCCGCCGTAGGCGATGCGGGCTCCGGCGCTGACGGTAATCAGCAGGGCCGTCCAAGCGCCCCAAAGCACGAAGACCCAGATTGCCGCCTTGCCGAACGATGCACCGCTCAACCGCGCCAGCCCGATCGCTTTCACGGCCAGCCCCCAGAAGGTCATGATGTTGATGGCAGCGAGAACGGAGTGGAGAGTGTTCTGCGGATCGAAATCCTTGACCACCAGCATCAGGCCGGGTGAGGCAAAGAAATTGCCCATGATCAGGATGAGCAGCGTTCTGACGACGGAACCCAGCACGGTGATCATGCTTGCCAAGCCGACGACTTCCAGGGCTTTTAGGTAGGTGAAATTGCCTCTCAAGGGCACGGTCCCGACGAGCCAGAAGAGCACGGCCCACAACAACGGGACAGCGATCGCGTTGTACAGTGGTTCAGACGCGACGCGGACATTGAGGCTGATCTGCCCCGCTTCCTGGGCAGCGTCAGCCTGCTCCTTCGGTATTCGGCCTTTGTCCACCAGTCTCTGGACGCCTTGTTCCTGGTAATCGCGCAACTGTTGTTTGATGACGGCTTGCGAGAGGGCGAACCGCGTTCCCAGCCAACCCACGAGCAGGAGGATCAGGGCCGGCACGAGCCAGTTGAGGATGCAACGCGGACTGGCTTTGACTTGGTCGAAGACCTCGCCCGGTGTGGCGTAAACATTCGCCAGCCGTCCGATGAGGGACGACCGGGGAACGGTTGGCCCGGTTTGGTCTGAAGGCAATTGATCCATGGTGTTTCCCGGCGGCTTGCCGTCCCAGCGAGTGAGACAATCCCCTGATGCTGACGGTTCTGTCAAGACGGATGAAGCTGTTGAAAAAGTCGTTGGTGATTGCGCGAGCGGGCTTCTGTCAAAGTTGATCTGACAGGTGTTGGTAGGGGCAGACCGCGCGCCGTCGCCGAAGCTATGGCGCGTAGGCGACCGGGCTGCCCGAACCCCCGGAACGGCGCGCCCGCCTGCGTGGCCGAAGCCTGCTTCCGCCTTCGCGACGCACCATAGCGCCGCTTCGGCGCGACGGCGGTCGGCGCGGCGAAGGCCCGGCGGCCTGCTCGCGTGCCGTTTACGGAGTCGCGCCCTACCCCGAAGGCGTTACCCGCCAAAGGCAGCACGGAATGCGGCACCGATGCCAATCGCCAGTCCCGTCCAGGCGACCCAAATCCCGAAGATCCACACTGCGGCCTTGCCGAACGATGCGCCGCTCAAGCGCGACAACCCGATCGCTTTCACGGCCAGCGCCCAGAAGGTCATGACGCTGATTGCGGCGAGAACGGAATGGAGCGGGTTCTGCGGATCGAATTGTTTGACCAGCAACGCCAGGCTGGGTGAGGCGAAGAGGCTACCCATGACCAGGATGAGCAGCGTTTTGACGATGGAATCCAGCACGCCGATCATGTTGGCCAAGCCCGCGACTTCCAAGGCTTTCATGTAAGTGAAGTTGCCTTTAAAGACCTTAACGCCGACCAGCCAGACGATCAGGCCCCATAAAAGCGGAGAGGCGAACGCGGCGAACGGCACCCCAACCGCGATGCCAACTACGGCGCCGATGTTGCCTAACTTCTCCCCTGCGGAGTCGGCCTGCTTCTGGGATAGCCGACCTTTGTCCACCTGTTTCTGGATGGCTTGTTCTTGGATGTCGCGCAACTGTTGTTTGATGGAGGCTTGCGAGAAGACGAGCCACCCTCCCACCCAACCCACGACGATAAAGATCAGAACCGGTGTGAGCCAGTTGGCGGTGGAAGGCGGGCTGGCTTTGACTTGATCGAAGACCTCGCCCGGTGCGGCGTAAACATTCGCCAGCCGTCCCATCAGCGACGACTGGGGTGCGGTTGGTCCGGTTTGTTCTGAAGGCAATTGATCCATATTCATTCCTCGTCAGTTTGCCGTCTCCCAGCGGATGAGACAATCCTCAATTGCCGCCTGATCTGTCAAGGCGGATCGCTGAACCACGGGGCGGGATGGGCGCGACTGGGCACTACCACCAACGTGGTCCATAGCCGATGGAGTGGTTGTAGCCGCGAGCCTGCTCGCGGCCTTTGCGATGGCAGATGAGGTACCACTTGCCGCGAGCAGGCTCGCGGCTACAATCCAGTGGCAGTAACAGATCCGCCCGGGGCGTGATACGCAGAGCCTTAGCGCGCCTGGCAAAACCTGTAGTCGCCCCACACTTCCGCTCGTGGGAGGGGCATTTTGCTTCGCATGTCTCGCGGACTCGGCTTTGCCCCGATCTGCCTTCGCCGAGGCTTCGGCGGACACGCCGGTCGCGACAGGAATGTCGCTCCCACGGGTTGAGGACAAGTTTTGTAGATGATGCTCACTCCTTATGAAATCTGCGGACAGCAGTGTGAGCGGGCCAACGATTGACTTTCAGCATAAGCTAAGGGCGATCGTCTTACTCGTAGGTCTTGCGGAACCTGACCTTGGACTCGTCGGCCTGCGGCTTTTCCGAGGCGGCGGGTTGCTGCGGCTGTTCGGTGGGTTTGGCTGGCTCTTCGGGAGCGGGGGATTTGGATTCTTCGACGTACATCAGCCGCAGATCGGTGAGCGTGGCGTGCAAGACTTTGGTTTCGTCAGCAGTGAGATTGCCTTGCGTTTTGCGCTCCAGCATTTCCAACGTGTCGATGAACAGGCGCGCGGCGGGAAGATTCTTCTCGGCCTTGCCGGTCATGGGATTGGCGAGCTTGCCGAGGCAAATCATCGCCTGGCTGCCAAACAGGCCAACCATGTCGAGAAATCGCAGCGTGTCCTCGCGCGAACCGACGGTGTCTTTTTGGACTTCAGCCATGTTGATTCTCCTCGTGGGGTAGGCTTCCAGCCTGCCCTTATTTGGCGCGCATCCCGCCCGCCGTTAGCGATCGTGTCGCAAGCTGGAAGCTTGCGCTACTGCTTTTCTGGCGGTTTCATCACCACGACGGCGTGCGGCTGATCGGTGAAATACTTGTTTGCCACGCGCTTGATGTCGTCAGCAGTGACGGCGTTGTATTTTTCGTCAATCGACTGGAAGAAATTATAGCCGAGCCCGTACAACTCGTCGAGGCCAACCATCAGGCTCAACTCGGAGTTGTCCTGCATCCGGACTTTGCGCTGGCCGATGAGGCTGTTCTTGGCGCGTTCGAGTTCGCGGGCGCTGAGGCCGTCTTTCTTCAACCTGTCGAGTTCACCAAAGATTTCCTTCTCGCAAACGTCAACTTTCTCCGGTGTCGTTCCCACGTAAAACGCGAAGTAGCCGGGATCAAGCCCTAGCAGTTCGTAAGCGCCGACGTAGTACGCCAGACCCAACTCCTCACGGATGCGCAGGGAAAGGAGTGAGCCCAGCCCGGAGTACGCTTCGTTGAGGATATCCAGGGCGTAGCGGTCGTTGCTGAACATGTCGGTGCCGCTGAAGCCGACCAACAGCACCGCTTGCTCTTTCGGTTTGATCTCCACTTTCTCCGTGGACGCGGCCAGCTTCTCAGGGCTGGTACGCCGAAACTCCGGTTTCTGCGACTTCATTTTGCCGAACTTCGCTTCCACTTCCTTGCGGATTTTCTCGGCGTTCACGTCGCCTAACACGGTCAACACGATGTTGCCCGGCACGACGTAGCGCCGATGGAAATCGGCCAGGTCGGCGCGCGTCAATTTCTTCACGCTTTCGGTTTTGCCGAGCGGGTTCAGCCGATAGGGGTGATGCGTGTACATCGCTTCGCGCAACAACTGCTGACCCGCACGCACGATTTGGTCCTGCTCCGCCTTGATCTCAGCCAGTTGCACGGCGCCTTCGCGCTTCAGCATGTCCTCAGGGAAGGCCGGGTTCTGCAGGACATCAGCCAGCACGTCCAGGGCGAGATCGAAATCCTCATCCATCACGTGCGTTGAAATACCGAGGCTGTTGTTGCCCGACATGTAGCTGATGTCGCCGCCAACCGATTCAATGGCGTCGGCGATTTGGTCGGCGGTGCGTGTCTTCGTTCCCTTCAACAGCATCCGCGCGGTGAGCTTGGTAATGCCGTTGTTGGCGTCGGTCTCGGCAATGACGCCGCCTTTCATCAGCGCGCGGAGATCGACGAACGGCAGCTTGTGATCTTCGCGCACGAGCAGACGCAGGCCGTTCGGCAGTTCGAACTTTTGTATCTTGATCCCGGCCTTGGCGGCTTTCTCAGCCTTGGGCCTGGCCTCTGTGCCTTCCGGATCGAGCGAGGTGATCGTCAGATTGTTGTCGGTAAAATAATGCGCGACAACGCGTTGGATGTCCTGCGGCGTGACCTTGCGAATGTTGTCGAGATAAACGTTTGAGAAATTCGGATCGCCGACCAGGACTTCATACTGCGCGAGGTCGGACGCCTGGCCCTCCATCGTCTTCAGCGTTTCGAGATGATTGCTGACCGAAGCCTTGATCGCCTTCTGGCATTCGGCATCGGTCACAGGTTGCTCGATCACTCGCTTGACTTCGTCGCGAATCGCGGCGATCGCTTCGTCGCGTTTGTCGGCATCGGCACTGGCTTCGATTTCGAAAAGGCCGGGGTAGGACGGTGTGTAACTGCTCGCGCCGATCGAATGAACGAGGCCACGCTTCTGGCGGATGTCGCGGTAGAGCCGCGAGCTTTTACCTTGCCCTAGAATGATCGCCAGCACGTCCATCGGGTACATGTCGGGATGCGTGACCGCAGGGATGTGCCAGGCAAGATGAATATTGGAAAGCTGAACCGGCGCTTCCTCGTGACGCTCGCGGGTGCTGAGTTGTGGCGGCTCAGGCGGAACGGTCGCGGGCTCGATCGCGCCCATCTTGAAATCCTTGGTTAATTCGCGGAGGCGCGCCGCGACCTCGTCGGCGTTGACGTCGCCGGCGACGACAAAGACGAGGTTGTTCGGCACATACATGCGTTTGTAGTAGGAGATGACGTCGTCCCGCGTAATGCGATTGTAAATGTCGGGATAGCCAATCACCGGATGACGAAACGGGTGCGTCGTGTAAGCCGTCGCCCAGAGCATGCGCGAGGCGCGGCGGTCGGGATCGTCAACGTTCATCGCCATTTCGCGGAGGATGACTTGCTTCTCCTTGAGCAGTTCCTCCTCGGGAATGGTCGCATTCATCATGCAGTCGGCGAGAATGTCGACAGCGGTCTTCCAGTTTTCCGACGGGATGTTGATGTGGAAAACGGTCTGCTGGAAGGAGGTATAGGCGTTGATGTAGCCGCCCTTGTCTTCGATCTCCTGCGCAATCTGCGCGACGCCGCGCGTGGTCGTGCCCTTGAAAAGCATGTGCTCCAGCACGTGCGACAGACCCGCGCCCATCCAGCGGCCTTCGGTAATGCTGCCCGCGCGACACCAGGCTTGGGCGCTCACGATGGGCGCGCTGTGATCCTCCTTTACGAGGAGGGTCAGCCCGTTCTCAAGGATCGTTTTGCGCGCCGATAACGTATGGTTTGTCTGCGTGATTGCCATGGAATTGGTCGCCGTTGCGGCCAAGGCTGCCATCAGACAACAAGCGACGGGATTGAATCGCATGTCGAATGAGACAGCTAGTTGGAACCGCCGCTCAGTTTTTCTGCGCCCGAACTGCGACTCTTGTCACGAAAGCGATCGGGATTGGCGTGGGCGGTGACTGGACGGCTGCCGGCGGCCCGCGCGAGCGGCTGATACGGCTTCACGAACACTTCATCAAAGTCATAACCGCCTTTGAAATCTTCGCGGGAGTCTTGCTCGGTCCTTCCGAGGATGCCTTTTTCGACCATGTTGAAGACGATCTCGCCGAAATCGTCGCACCGACGTATGCCCCAGTAGGCCAGCACCGTTTTGGCCATCGGCCCAAACTGGTCGAGCGCATAACGTCGCAGCCCTTCCAGTAATTCCTGTCCCGCGACGTGGCGAAGAGCGGGCTGCGTGTGCGCGTTTTTCCTGAGCATCTTCAGCGTGTAATCCAATCCTTCCCGCACAAAGTAGTAGGAGTCCCGATCGTAACGTCCGTCCGTCTGCAAAATCTCATCGACCGATTCGGAAAAACTAGGCTTTTGCATCTATCGATCCCTCTTCTCCATGGTTACGGCGGCCGGCGCCTCCTTGGAACCGGTCCGCGCACGCCATTGCCGAACGACTGTGCCGAGCAGGATTGCTCCCACGAGGAACGCCACAATCATTTGCTCTTGCCTGGTAAGTTTGAACATTTGCTGACTGTAACCCAACCATAACCCTATTCACCTTCGCTGCCGAAAATATAACCGACTTCTCCCGCATCACAACCACTTTTTTTTGCGCGCGTTCGCCTCGCCTTGGCGGGATCGGGATTCACCCCGCCGCGATGTTGACCAGTTTGCCGGGGACGACGATGACTTTCTTGATTTGCTTGCCGGCGAGAAACTCATTCACGCGGTCGCTGGCGAGCGCGCGTTTCTCTAATTCGGCTTGTGGCAGATCGGCGGGCACTTCGATGCGGTCGCGCAACTTGCCGTTGACTTGCACGACGACGGTGACGGTGCTCTCGACGAGCAGCACCTCGTCATACTTCGGCCACGGCTCGTAGGCGAGCGACTGCGTGTGTCCTAACTTTTCCCACAATTCTTCAGCGAGATGCGGCGCGTACGGCGCGAGCAGCAACACGAACGGTTCGAGCAACGCGCGCGGGCGGGCCCGCTGTGCGGTGACTTCGTTGACGAAGATCATCATCTGCGAGATTGCGGTGTTGAAGTTCAGCGTGTCGGTGTCTTCGGTAACTTTCTTGATCGTTTGGTGGAGAACTTTGAGCAACTTCGGATCAACGGAACCCTCACCCTGACCCTCTCCCTTGGACGGCAATGGCGAGGGGATTTCTCTCTGTCTCCTCTCCCCCGTTGTGTGGGGGAGAGGATCAAGGTGAGGGGAAGTGTCGTTGTCCACAATCAGATTGCCGTCCTCATCGCAGAACAATCGCCAGACGCGGCCGAGGAACCGGTACACGCCCTGCAACCCTTCCGTGCTCCACGGTTTCGTCGCTTCGAGCGGCCCCATGAACATCTCGTACATCCGGAACGCGTCGGCGCCATACTCGCGCACCACGTCGTCGGGATTGATCACGTTGCCGCGCGACTTCGACATCTTCTGATTGTCCTCGCCGAGAATCATGCCTTGATTGACCAGCCGCATGAATGGCTCCGGCGTCGATATGTGACCGAGATCGTACAGCACCTTGTGCCAGAACCGCGAGTAGAGCAGATGCAACACCGCGTGCTCCGCGCCGCCGACATACAGATCGACCGGCATCCAGTACTTTTCTTTGTCTTTCGTTACCAACGAGACCGGATTCTTCGGGTCGATATACCGGAGGTAGTACCAACAACTCCCGGCCCACTGCGGCATCGTGTTGGTCTCACGCTTGGCCGGCCCGCCGCATTGTGGGCACTTCGTGTTGACCCAATCCGTCGCCTTCGCCAACGGCGGCTCGGCGTTGCCCGTCGGCGTGTAATCCTTCATCTCCGGCAACATGAGCGGTAGCTTGCTCTCAGGCACGGCAACCGTTCCGCACTTCTCGCAGTGCACAATCGGGATCGGCTCACCCCAGTACCGCTGCCGCGAGAACAACCAATCGCGCAGCTTGTACTGCACCGTCGCCTTGCCCAAACCGCGCTCTTCCAGCCAACTGGTGATTTTCTTTTTAGCTTCCGATGTCGGCAGGCCGGTGATGATGCCGGAGTTGATGTTGATGCCGTCGCCAACAAAAGCCGTTGGTAGGGCGGTGTCGCCGACACCGCCGTCGTTGTTGACCGCATTGGGCGCGCTCGGCGAGCGCGCCCTACCACCGGGATCAACAGGAGCAACGACTTCCCGAATTTCCAACCCGTACTTCTTCGCAAACTCGAAATCGCGTGTGTCGTGCGCCGGCACGGCCATGATGGCACCGGTGCCGTAGCCCATCATCACGTAGTCGGCGACCCAGATCGGAATCTTCTCGTTGTTGACCGGGTTGATCGCGTAGCCGCCGGTGAAGACGCCGGTCTTATCCTTCTCTAACTGCGTGCGTTCAAGCTCACTCTTTTTCGTAGCTTCGGCCCGGTACGCTTCGACGGCGGCACGCTGTGCTGGCGTCGTGACTTTCTCGACAAGCGGATGCTCGGGTGCGAGCACCATGTACGTTGCGCCAAAGAGAGTGTCGGGTCGCGTAGTGAAGATGCGGATAGTGGGGCAAGCTTCCAGCTTGTCCATGTCATTAGTTCGCAAGCTGGAAGCTTGCGCTACTTTGAAGTCCACCTCCGCACCCTCGCTGCGGCCAATCCAGTTGCGCTGCTGTTCCTTGATTGATTCGGGCCAGTTGACCAACTCCAAGTCTTTCAGCAGCCGCTCGGCGTACGCCGTGATCTTCAAAATCCATTGGCGCAGGGCACGACGGTAAACATTCTTGTGGCCTTTGCGGTCGCACGTGCCGTCGGCGTTGACTTCCTCGTTGGCGAGAACGGCTTTGCAGCCTTCGCACCACCAGACAGGCACTTCGGCTTCGTAGGCGAGGCCCTTCCTGTAAAGCTGGAGGAAAATCCACTGCGTCCACTTGAAGTAATTCGGATCAGTCGTATCGACTTCGCGGTCCCAGTCGTAGCTGAACCCGAGCATCTGGATTTGGCGGCGAAAGGTGTCGATGTTCTTGCGCGTTGTCTCCGCGGGCTGCGTGCCGGTATCGATGGCGTATTGTTCGGCGGGAAGACCGAATGCGTCCCAGCCCATCGGGTGAAGGACGTTGAAGCCGCGCATCCGTTGGAAGCGGCAGAAGATGTCGGTGGCGGTGTAACCCTCGGGATGACCGACGTGCAATCCTACGCCGCTGGGATAGGGGAACATGTCGAGCACGTAGAGCTTGGGACGAGGGAAACTGGGTGATTGGAGTGATGGAGTGGTGGAGTGCTGGGGTGACGGATCGACAGCGCGAAAGGTTTTGTGTTCGGCCCAGTAGCGCTGCCACTTCGGCTCGATCTTGTCGAACGGATATTTCTTTCGGATTTCGGGCATGGAATCAGGCTGCGACTATATCGGTGCGGCGAAGCGCTGGCAAGAGCCGTGCGTTAACTCGGCGCCGCAGCTTGCTTGTTGCGCATGGCGCGGTGGTAGACATCGATGTAGCGTTGGGCGGCGGTGCGCCAATCAAAGTTCTGCGCCATGGCTTGTTGGCGGAGCTTGGTGATGTGCTGCGGGCGGTCAAACCAAGTCGCGGCGGCCCAGCCAATCGTGTAGTACAGCGCACGAGCTGACGGTTCCCAGAACTTGAACCCTGTCCCGTCTCCCGTGCCCTCGTTATAGTTCTGCACGGTGTCGTCGAGGCCGCCCGTGGCGCGAACAACGGGCAACGTGCCGTACTTCAACGAATAGATCTGGTTCAGCCCGCACGGCTCGTAGAGCGATGGCATAAGAAAGAAATCGCTGCCCGCCTCGATGAGGTGGCTCAGCTCGATCGAGAACCCGATGTGCGCGCCGACGCGTCCCGGATACGCCGAACGCAACCGGCGGAAGAAGTTCTCGGTGTCGGGATCGCCGTTGCCGAGCACGACCAACTGCAGCAGCATGTCATCGAGCGCCGCAGGCAGCGCGTCGCGCAACAGGCTGAAGCCCTTTTGGTGCGCGAAACGACTGATGATTCCGAACAGCGGCAGTTTATCGGTCGCTTCGAGGTGGAAATGTTCCTGCAGGGCGCGTTTGCAGACCGCCTTGCCGCTGATGTCCTTCGCCGAAAAGCGCGCGGGAAGATGGCGGTCGGTTTCGGGATTCCAGAGCGAGTAATCGACGCCGTTGAGGATACCGAAGAAATCGGCGCGTCGGTTGCTGACATACGGGGTTAGTCCCATGCCGCCGACGGGGTCTAGAATCTCCTTCGCGTGCGTCGGCGAAACAGTCGTCAACGCATCAGCGAACCAAATGCCCGCCTTCAATAGATTCGCCTTGCCGTGGTCCTCGAAGATGTCGGGCGTGAAATACTGGCCGCCAAGACCTGCGTACGGCAGGACGTTCGCATCGTACACGCCGGGGTAGCCGATATTATGGATGGTCAACACACTGGCCGTGTTCGACAGCGGCGAGAGGATGCGTTCCCATGTCTTCAGAAACACGGGCACCAGCGCGCCCGGCCAATCGTGCCCGTGCATCACGTGCGGGATCCATTGCTGGTCTTTGCAGATTTGGAGGGCCGCCTTCGACAGGAGCGCGAACCGGAACGCGTTGTCGTGATACTGCCCGAAAGGCCCGTCGTAAATTCCAGGCCGCCCGAAGTACGAATTGTAATCGAGGAACCACACCGGCACGATGTCGTCCAGCCGGGCCTCTTGCAGCCCGACCCAATGCTCGATGCCACCGCCCATGTGCACGCAAGCGCCCGTTGCGGGCTTCAGGCCGTACTTCGCGCGGTCAATCAACGAATACAGCGGGACCAGCACGCGCGCGTCGTGCCCGAGTTGCCGCAACGCCTTCGACAAACCCGCCACGACGTCGCCGAGTCCGCCCGTCTTCGCATACGGCGTGCACTCCGACGCGACAAACAGCACGCGCAACGTTTCCTTTGCTTTCTTTGAGGGCCTCTTCTTGGGTTTTCTGGTCGCCATTCGGTGGGCGGGAAAATACCGACAGCCCGCCGCGAACGCCAGCCGAAATCACAACAACGCGTCGCGCTAGGTATTAGTGCGGCGGCACGCGGCCTTCGTCGGCGTCGATGTAGTCGAAGAAGGTCTGGATGTCGGTGCGGTGAGACAGGCCGCTTTCCTTGAGGCGTTCGACCAATCGTTTGCTGGAGGAGTCGCGCCAGCCGCGTTTCTGCATGTAATCGTTCCAGATTCCAATCTCTTCGTCGGTCGGTTTGCGGCCGTGGGCGAAACACCACTGCAGGATCTCGTTGTCCGTGCCGCCTTGTTTGACGCGCGCGACGATGCCGTCGTAGTTGACGTGCAGGAAACTGCAACAACGGCCATCGAAGCCTTTGCCGAGGTTTTCGTGGTAGTCGGCGGGCAGTTTGCCCTGCGCGTGCAGCCGGATTTTGTCGAGCATGCGCCCGAAGTAAACGATGCCGCCGACCGTATCGTGGCAACTGCGGAGGTTGGGAACGTTCATGGCGCAGAGTCTAGTGCAAGAAGATTTAGCGAGCAATCCCCAGCCAGTTGTGTCTTAATAGGCTGGCTGGTGAACAACCTTTACCAAGAGGAGACGTCGATGCAAGTCATCATGTTGAGAGCGGTGAAATATCTCGGGTTCGCAGCGCTGGCTCTGGCCGTCGCCACATCGGGCGAAGCGGCAAAGTTTAGGGCCGGCAGCTTGAAGGGGACGTTCGTCTTTCAGCTTCATGGAGTGACGAGCTTCGCGCCGTTCTACGACGGCACAGCGGGCAAAACGAATTCCGGCATCGCCACCGCGCCACGTCAGGACATCCTGAGGGTCGGCGTTTTCACCTCCGATGGGAAAGGCAACCTGGTCGGGCGGACAATCGCCACCACCGACGATGGAATATCCACGGTCGTGATCGACTACAACTGGACCGGCACCTACAGCGTCAGCACCAACCGCGACGGCACGGGCACGATGACAATCAACGCGCCCACCGGAGCGGACATCAACTCCTGCAAGTCGGGTGATGGAACTTCACAGAGCGGTTGCGAGGCGTTTGAAGGCGTCGAGACTTACGCAATCGTCATCTCAGGCGACAACAAAGGCAAGGCGGTTGGCATGATCCAGACGGACAATGCCGGTGGCGGCGCGAAGATTTTCCTGACGGGCGGCGCGCGGACGCAAAGCACCAGCAAAGGCGGCGGCGGCAGCAGCTTCCCGTTCCCGTTCTAGCGAGGCGAGTCAGTCGTGGTGGAGGACGGCGTTCGCGGCTGCGGTGCGTCTCCAAAAGACAAGAATCATCTGAGCCACGATGAGCGCCAGCAGCGCCGCCGCGCAGAACAAGTACGGGGTGCGCAACCCGTGACCGTTCCCGACCCAGCCCGCCAATATCGGCCCGAAAAACATGCCGCTGCCAACCATCGCTTCGTGGAAGCCGCTGCCTTTGCCTTTTTCACTCATCTCTTCGAGCGTGAAGTAGATGCTCGCCTGATACGCGTAACCCGATACCACGCCGCCGATCACCCACGCCGTTGCGAACATCCACGTCGCGTTCGCCAGGCCGATCCACACGATGCTGGTTGCGCAACACGCCTGCGCCACCCATAATGGCCACAGCCGCGTTCGCCAGAACGTCAGCAGTTGCAGTGCGACAAATGCCGCCAGGGCGGCACCGCGTCCCGCTGCCAACAATGCACCGTGCACGTCAGCGCTGATGCCGAGATGCGTTGCCAGTTGCGGGAACAGCGCGGCTGTGCCGTTGAGCGCGAAGTTCGTCGCGAACAGCGCCAGCCAGGCCGTTTTGCGGAATCCACGGCCGGCCGGCACGTGAGGTTCTTGGTAGGGACGGACCGCCGGGCCGTCCGAGTCGTTCGGCTCGCCCGGCGGTCGAGCCCTACCTTCAACAGGCAAGAGCAAGAGCGCGACGATAATGAGAATCACGCCTGCCGACGCATAGAAGGCCAATTTTGGCCAGTGCTTGAAGATGACCCCGGTGCAGCCGAAACCCAATAGGAGACCGGTGTTCCATACCACGCCGAAAGTGGTCAACCGTTTCACCAGTTGCGCGCCGCTCAATCCTTCGCCGAGCCAGGCGATGATCGACGGCCAGAAACACGCGATGCCGGCGCCGATGCCCGCGCTGAACCAGAGCAGCAACGGCACGCGCGTCGTGAACGAACAAATCAACGTCATGCTCGACGCAATGAGACAACCGATGACGGCCAGCTTGCGACGGCCCACCCGGTCCGACAGGTGACCTGTCAGGAGCACCAGCGCGCCGTACACGCCGATCCACACCGCCGCCAGCCAGCCGAGTTCCGACGCGCTGGCGCCGAGCTCGGCGGCGCGTCGGCTGATCGCAAACGACACCCCTGCCACGCTCATGTCCATCAACAACGACACGAGGTAGAGAATGTAAAGCTGGTTCAACATTGAGAATACGATGACGCCTGAGCAGTGGAGCGATGGCAGCGTAATCCAGTACTCCATCACTCCAATGCCCCACCGCCCCATTTGTCGCAGCTCGCACTCTATCCTTCATTTTTTCACAGGCGCAACTATAATCCCCGCCCATGCAAGTTTTGGTAGCGACGCGGAACAAGGACAAGTTGAAGGAGATTCAGGCGCTTCTGGCTGATTTGAAGTTGGAAGTCGTCTCGGCGGCGGACGTCAAGGGATTGCCGCAAATCGACGAGGACGGCGCGACGATTCGGGACAACGCCGTCAAGAAGGCGGTCGAGACGGCGAAGGCGGCCCGGATGTTGACGCTTGCCGACGACACGGGACTCGAAGTGGATGCACTCAACGGCAAACCGGGTGTGCGCTCGGCGCGGTTCGCAGGCGACGACGGAAGCTATCACGAGAACAACAAGAAGTTGTTGGGATTGTTGAAAGGCGTAGCGATGGAAAAACGCACGGCGCGGTTCCGTTGCGTCGCCGCGATTGCGGACGAGAACGGGCTCGTGGACGTGGTCGAGGGCATCTGCAATGGCACGATCATCGAGGAGGAACGCGGCGGCGGCGGTTTCGGTTACGACCCGCTCTTCATTGCCGACGGGCAGGTAAAGACGTTCGGAGAGCTGTCGCCTGACGTGAAGAACCGGATCAGCCATCGCGCGAAGGCGCTGCAAAAGGCGTGGGCGGTTTTGTCCCGGTATTTGAGGGAGCGGCAATGAAGATCGTTAAAATGGTTAGAAAGGTCAAAACCGTTAAAACATCGAAGTCAGCCCGTCGCTTGCAGCTTTTAACCTTTTTAACGACTTTAACGGTTTTGACGTCCTCTCCATGAAAGCCTTTATCCTCGCGGCGGGGTTGGGGACACGGTTGCGGTCCCTGGGGCTGGATGTGCCCAAAGTGATGGTGCCGATCGGCGGCAAGCCGGTGTTGCAGCACCACATCGAGTTGTTTCGCGAGCAGGGGATTCGTGAGCTCATCATCAACCTCCACTACATGCCTGAAAAGATCACGAGCTATTTCGGGGACGGGAGCAAGTTTGGTGTAGCGATCACCTACTCGCTTGAACCGAAGCTGCTGGGCACGGCCGGCGCGGTAAAAAAGATGGAGCATTTGCTGCGCGATGGCCCGTTCATCGTGTTTTACGGGGACAATCTCGTGCGCACCCAGTTCGCGCCGCTGCTGGAGTTTCACCGCGCGCGGAAAGCATTGGCGACGATCGCCTTATTCGAGTCGCCTGAGCCGTGGACGGGGGGGGTAGTGGAGACGGATGCGGCGGGGCGAGTCTTGCGGTTCATCGAAAAGCCCGATCCAAAACAGGTTTCGACAAACCTCATTAGTGCTGGTATTTTTGTGGTCGAGCCGCAAGTGTTGAACGAGATTTCCGCGGGTCAGTTTTATGACTTCGGGAAGGATTTGTTTCCCAAACTGCTGGCGGAGGGGAAACCGTTGTACGCGATGAAACCAGAGGCATACGTGCAGGATGTCGGCACGCCCGAGCGATTAGCCAAGGCGCAACGCGACTACGAAAAAGGACTGGAGTGATGGAGCACTGGAGTATTGGAGTCAAGGAACGGAAACCACCGGTTCTAAACCGGATTTTCTGGGGTAGCATTACTCTATCACCCCGACACTCCATTACCCCAATTCCCCTATGATCATCACCCAGACACCCTTGCGCGTGTCGTTTGCCGGCGGCGGCACGGATTTCCGCGATTTCTTTGAAAAGCACGGCGGCTGCGTCGTCAGTTCGGCGATCGACAAGTTTGTTTACTGCATTGTCAAGGAGCGATTCGACGACAAGATTTACGTCAGTTACTCGAAGAAGGAGATTGTTGATTCCGTGGACCAACTGGAGCACGAACTCGTGCGCGAGGCGATGCGCAAGGTCGGCGTGACCAAAGCCGTGGAGGTTTCCTTTCTTTCCGATATTCCCGCCGAAGGTTCGGGCTTGGGTTCGTCCAGCAGCGTTACGGTCGGCGTGCTCAACGCGTTGTATCACCTCGTTGGCGCGACACCGACAGCCGAGCAGTTGGCGCGCGAGGCCTGCGAAATCGAGATCGACATTCTGGGTAAGCCCATCGGAGTACAGGATCAATACATCGCCTCCTACGGCGGCTTGCGATATTTTCAGCTTGGGCCGGGGCGCGACATCAAGGTGACCGACGTGAAAATGTCCCGCACGGTTCTCGAGGACATGGACAACATGCTCATGCTGTTTTACACCGGCAAGACCCGCAAGGCCGCGACGATTCTGTCGGAGCAGAAATCGAACATCGCCCAAAAGTTGGACGTGCTGCGCGAGATGACACGACAAGCCCAGGAAGTGCGAGAGATCATCGAAGCGGGCGATGT
>Ga0187886_1001709_pt1 | contig 19110 bp, 18 predicted proteins | sample June2016WEW_20_1_FD_133001 | JGI IMG/M metagenome (GOLD analysis project Ga0187886, IMG submission 133001) | Peatland microbial communities from SPRUCE experiment site at the Marcell Experimental Forest, Minnesota, USA - June2016WEW_20_150 | ecosystem: Environmental > Terrestrial > Soil >... | reverse complement strand
TCCCCAAGGAGCTTTAACGGCCAGACCTTCCAGGGCTTTGATCATAGCCTCGGTCTCGAGCGTACCCGCCTTTTTGGCCGCGGCTTCCATAAATAGGACCCCTGTGTAACATTCCTGCGACCAGTGGGTTGGCAGGTCCCCGAATTTTTTCTGGTACTTATCACAAAACTCGTGGTTCTCCTTTGTATCCGGGACATTCCTTAAGTAGCGAGACCCCGTGTACAATCCAGCCGGTACCTTCTTCAAGGCCTTCAGGACCGTATAGTCGGCGATGCCGTTTCCGAAATACTTGATCTGATCGAAGAACCCATACATTTGAGCTTGCTCCAAAAAGCTAGCACAATCCCCCCCCCAAAAGGCAGAAAACATCGCGTCCGGCTTGGCATTCAGGGCAGCCGTGATGTGGGAAGTATAGTCTGGCTCGAATAGCTTCGGCCACATCTGGCCGACGATCTTTACTTCGGGGTATTGCATCTGCAGGATCGTAAAGAAGGCATCCGTAAAATCCCTCCCGTAGGCGTAATCAGGAGAGATGGACCCCCACTTCGTCCATTTTTTTGCCTTGGCAATCTGGGAAGCATAAATACCCGCCACAACACTGTTGTGGACATCCTGATCGCCTGTCCGGAAGCTGTAGTGGCTCCAGCCCTTGGGGTTTCCGGTCAATTCGGCCGTTTCACTGGCCGTCACAAAGGTGAGCATCTTGAGATCCTTGGAAACTTCCCGGATGGCAAAGGCCTCGCGGCTGCTGCTTTGGTCGAAGATCAGGTCTACTTTGTCTTTGGTTATAAAATCCCGGGCGATCCGGATGGCTTCCTCAATCGCTCCCTTGGAATCCCGACGAAGAATTTCGATCTTTCTCCCCAGGAGCCCCCCTTTGGCATTGAGTTCTTCTACGGCCATGATAAAGCCGTTGTAACCGGTTTCTCCCAGCATGGCCATTCTTCCGGAGAAAATGCTGACGAACCCAATTTTGATCGGCTGCTCCGAAAAAACTTTAGAAAAAGGAGCTAACGTCCCGATGGACAAGGCCGCTGCACCCGCACTGGCTTTGATGAAATCTCGCCTGGTCATCCCTCTTTTCGCGTCATCTTCATTCATCGTTTTCCCTCCTTTCAGATATTAGAGAACCGCTCCGGCTTCTTGGGGAACCTGGATTTCTTTCCGTCACCTCCTTTCGTCCCTAATTCCCCTCTTCCCAGCAAAACGGACTGAAACCCAACCAAAATAGCCGCGACAATAGCCGCGATGGGCTTTTTTAAAGGGGCGCATCCCCCTTGTGCTTTTCTCGAAGATGTCTTTTCAAGACTTTCCCCGAAGGATTTCTGGGCAGAGCATCGATAAACTCTACCATTTTGGGGACTTTGAATCTAGCCAGCTTTTTAGAACAGTGTTCGATAACGGCCTCTGCCTTGATCGTCTCCCCTTTCTTCACCACCACGTAGGCTATGGGAATCTCTTGCCATTTGGGGTGGGGAATTCCCACCACCGCTGTCTCTAATACCTGAGGGAGTTCGTAGATCACCCGCTCCACCTCCAGAGAAGCAATATTTTCGCCCCCGCTGATGATGATGTCTTTCTTGCGATCGACGATGTATAGGTACCCTTCGGCATCCAGCGTTCCGATGTCTCCGGTGTGGAACCATCCGTTCTTGATCGCCTCTACCGTTGCCTCCGGATTTTTCCAGTACCCTTTGAACACCTTGGGACCCCGCAGGACAATCTCTCCCAGGGCTCCGGCAGGAACATCCTTGCCTTCCTCATCCACGACCCGCACCCGGAGCTGGACGACGGGCTTCCCCACCGACCCGATCTTTTTGATCATCTGATCTCGGGAGAGGAAGGTATCGCCGGAAACGGTCTCGGTCAGACCGTAGGCATCGGCAAACCAGGCCTTGGGGAATTTTTCTTTAATCTTGTTGATCAAGGGAAGGGGCATCTTCTCCCCCCCGTCGATGATGAACCGGATGGAGCTTACATCATACCGATCAAAGGTGGGCTCCTGGAATAGCATATTCACCATGGTCGGAGCAAACCAAGTGTTGGTCGCCCGCTCCTTATGGATCGCCTCCAGCACGGGGATGGGTTCGAACTTTCTCAAGATCACCAAACTTCCGCCCGCGTAAAGCGTTCCCGTTGCGGGAAGGTCCATGCCCCCTACGTGATATAGGGGACCTACCACCAAGGTCTTGTCCTCGGGAGTGATATTAAACATCATGATGTGGGAAATGTTTTTCCAGTAAAGGTTGCCGTAGGTGATCATTACTCCTTTGGGGTGGGCGGTTGTCCCCGACGTGTACATGAGCCGGTGCAGGTCATCGAGTTCCACGGAGGCATGGGGCACCTTTCCCCCCCTGTTTGCCTCCAGAAGAAGGTCATAGCTTTCCCATCCCCGGGGAACCTCTTTTCCCAAACAAATAAATTTTTTCACCCCGGGGATATCTTGGCGAACCCCGCGGATGACCGGATCAAATTCAGCTTCGGAGATGAGCATCTTTGCCTCAGAGTGGTTCAGGATATAGGCAAGCTCCGCGCTGGCCAGCCGGTAATTCAGGGGAAGCCATATCCCTCCGAGCTTGTTCACGGCAAAGGTAATCTCCATATACTCGGGACAGTTTAAGAGCAGAATGCCCACGATATCACCCCGCGTGATCCCGAGTTCCTGCAGGCCTTTGGCTAAGGCGTCCACTCTGCCCTGAAGCCCCTTGTACGTACTTCTTTGCTCTCCAAAAACAATGGCCTCTTTGTCAGGAAACTCCTCCGCATTTCTCTCCAGAACATAGCTCCAGTTCATATCGTAGCCTCCATGGATCTGATTCTGAAGGATCAATCCATTAAAATGCCGCCGTTCACGTCAAGAATTGTCCCGGTGATAAAATTGGAGGCGGAGGAGGCCAGGAACAAAACGGCTTCGGCAATGTCTTCCGGTTCACCCAGCCGCCCCAGGGGAACCATCTCATCTTTATAAGGCTCATTCTGGGTCAGGGGTGTGCGGATGGGCCCAGGAGCAATGGCATTGACATAGATTCCTGAAGACGCCCCTTTTTTGGCCAAACTTTTCACCATGGCGTGAATGCCCCCTTTGGAGGCACAGTAATCGGGACCGGCAAGCACCCCTCCGATCTTTCCCGCGATGGACCCTATGCAGACAATCTTCCCCCACCCCTGCTTGATCAGGATGGGCCACACGGCCTGGCAGAATAGAAACGCTCCTTTTAGATTGATGTTCAGATGGAAATCCCAGTCCCGCAGAGAAATATTTTCGATAGGAATGCCGGTTTTCCCCATCACCCCGGCATTGTTGACGAGGATGTCAATCTTGCCGAACTCCTGCATGGTTTTGTCTACGACCCGAGTTACATCTTCCGGATCGGTGACATCACATTTTAATCCAATGGCCTCGCGGTTCCGTTTTTGAATTTCCGTCAAAGTTTCCGCAAGGGGCAAAACATCGCAAACGACAACATCCGCCCCCTCCCGGGCTAGGGTAATACAAGTGGCTCGGCCAATTCCCCTGGCCCCGCCAGTTACGATGGCGACTCTTCCGGTAAGATCGACAGGCCCGCTAATGGGTACTCTCATCTTCCGTTTTTCCTCTCCTTATAAACCGATCTCTTTCGCTACCACTTTCCGGTAAAAATTGGCACCCCCATAGGCAAACTCAGCGGCCTTCGCCCGTCGCGAATATAACGGCATATCGTGCTCTTCCATATAACCCGTGCCCGCCATGACCTGATGCCCCAGGCTGACCACGCGCTTGTAAGCCTCACTCACCCAGGCCTTGGCCGCAGCGACCTGCATCGTGCAGGGAATGCTCTGACTCAGCATCCATGCCGCCTTATAGGTGATATACCGCCCTCCCTCAATGTCTATGAGCATATTGGCACAGTGATGTTGCACTGCCTGGAAGGTACCGATGGGCCTGCCGAACTGTTCTCTTTCCTTGGCATAACTTACACACATATCGAGGACAAACTGGGCGCCGCCAATCATCTCGGCGCACTTGGCCACTGCCGCCTTTTGCAGGAGCCTCTCCAGGATTGCGCCTCCTTCGTTCAAGCCACCCAGCAGGTTTTCCTGCGGTACCTTGGTTTTATGGAAGATCACTTCGCACTGTTTATCCCTCGCTACGGTTTTCAACAGATCCCATTGAATTCCCGGACTTTGAACATCCACGAGGAAAAGCGTGATCCCGCCCTTTTCCCTTTCTTCGCCCTTGGTGCGGGCAACGCAGATCAGGTAATTGGCCACATGGGCATCCGGGACGAAAAGTTTGATCCCATCAATCAGGTAATCGTTTCTTTCGGCCTGGGCTTTGACCGTGATCAGGTAAGGATCGTACTGGGTTGTGGCTGGCTCTGTATGGGCTAAAGTCAGAAACTTCCCGCCGCTGGCAATCTGGGTGAGGAATTCTTTTTTTTGTGATTCTTTACCCGCCTCGAGAATCGCCAGGCCGCCCAAGACGACGGTTGAAAAGAATGGACCGGTCAAACAGGCTCTCCCCATTTCTTCGAGTAAAACTAAAAGATCGAGAAAATCTCCCTCGCTGCCGCCGTATTTCTCCGGGAATACGATCCCCATCCAACCCAGGTCGGCCATTTTGCGCCATAAGGCCGGACTGTATCCTTTCTCGTCCTTTTCCATCTCCCGGACCAGGGTTTTGGGACACTCCCTTTCTAAAAAACTCCGGGCACTTTCTTTCAGCATCTTTTGTTCTCCGCTGAAATTAAAATCCATGGTTTCGTTCCTCCGCTGAATCCAAAACAAGCCTAGGAAGAAGAATGACTAAGACCGGGGCAGACCCAAACCTCGCTGGGCGATGACATTTCTGCCGACTTCACTGGTGCCCGCACCAATCGTGGTCATAAAGGAGTGCAGGAAATACCACTCGATCCTCCCTTGCAAAGGCGCCCGTTTAGAACCCTCTTCTAATTGACTGTAGAGCCCCAGAATCTGCATCCCGGTATCGACTAACCGTTGTTCTAACTCAGAGACTACGATCTTGGTAATCTCTGGCTCATAGGTCATCGGCACTCTGTGACTCTCCATCCACCTCGAGTGTTCCGCAATCACCTGGGCCACCTCTAGCTCAATGGCTGCCCCCGCCAATTGCTCCTGAATCAGAGAATCCTCAGCCAATCGCTTGCCTTGAAACTCAGTCTCCCGCACATAACGGATTAGATCTTTGAGGAGGGGGAGCAGACGAGCGGGGGTAAATACATGGTTCCGTTCTGAGTCGATCGCCTCCATCATGTAATAAAAACCTTTATTCTTCTCTCCCACCATTCTTTTCTTGGGGACCCGTACATCCTCATAAAAAACCTCATTGGTTCTTTCTCCGGACATGGTCCATAAAGGCCGTATGGTAATACCTGGGCTGTCCATATCTACAATAAATAGACTGATTCCCTTGTGTTTGGGAATATTCGGACTAAAGTCCGTCCGGGCCGCGAGCCAGTGGCATTCCGCGTAATGGGCCTCGGTGTTGAATGTCTTCTGGCCATTGATGATGTAATCATCCCCATCTTCTACGGCTCGGATCTTCATAGAAGCCAGGTCAGAACCGGCATTGGGTTCGGTATAGCCCAGGCAAAACTCAATCTCGCCCCGGATGATTTTTGGCAAAAATTCTCTCTGCAACTCCTCGCTGCCACGGTGAAAAATTGTATGCCCCACCATCGTATAGCCTATATCCAGAGGAATGTGGGCTCCCCACCTTTTCCCAAGCTCATCCAGGAGGATGAAATCATAGGTCGGGGATAAACCTTTCCCTCCATATTCCTTCGGCCAGCTCATCCCCAAAAAGCCGTTGGCCGCCAGTTTGCGGCTGAATTCCCGGGCCTCAGGCCCGACCCCTTTATCTTCCCAGTTTTGGCGGGCAATCTCCTCGGTCAGCTCTTTATCCAAAAACTTGCCGAGTCTTTCTCTGAACCCCTCCTCTTCCTTAGTATATCCAAAATCCATCTCCCTTTCTCCTCAAATGGCTCTAGAGATTTTTAGAGGACTCGCTCCCCGCTCCACCGCTATTTATTATCAAACAAGGCTCATCTCCAAATTAGTTGATCAAATTTTTGGTGAAAGCTTGCCAAGGGCCCGGAAGGAAAGGCAGATTGCGCCGCAAGCATCGGCGGGATATCCGCTCTCCATAAACTCCCCGCTTCCCATCCGCAAAGCGCAGCAGGGGCGTGATAATAAAGCTTCGAAGAAATAGCAGAACCCCCCGCCACAGTTACAGAGAGATATGTGCCTCATGATTGCAAGCAAAATGACTTTTTTTCTGGGCCCCTGAAATCACAGGACATTTCAAATATACCAGCTCTTTGGCCTTAAACTAATTTGGAGAGATCCTCAAGCAAGAATCAAGATGGGATCTTCCATCAGCTCCTTCAGAGTCTTCATGAACTGAGCGGCTTTGGCCCCGTCGATTACCCGATGATCATAGCTCAAGGTCATCTTCATCATGGGTCGAACCACCACTTCCTTGTTCCGGACCACCGGTTTCTCTAAAATAGCCCCCACGCCGAGAATGGCACTTTCCGGTTGATTGAGGATGCCTGAAAACTCCTCCACCCCAAACATGCCTAACGAGGAGAGGGTAAAAGTACTCCCCTTCATATCATCGGGAGTGAGCTTTCCTTTTTTCCCTTTCTCTACCAATTCACCTCGCGCTTGGGCAATCTCCGTAAGAGACTTCTTGCCAATCCCCCAGATGACGGGGACAATGAGACCCTCTTCAAGAGCCATGGCCATTCCCATGTGAATGTCGTCCAGCCAAAGAATTCCCTCGGGGGTCCAGCGGGTATTCAAAACCGGATGAAGGGAAATGGCCCTCGCAGTTATTTTCATGAGTATGTCGGTAATGGTTAGATGGACTCCCGTCCTCTTTTCTACGACCGGAGCAAGCTTCCCCCTGCATTCTGATATCCGGCTGGCATCCACTGTACTGGCCATATAGGCCTGCGCCGTCTCAATCTTGCTGGCCAGCATTTTTTGGGCGATCATCCTTCTCATCCCCGTTAATTTAACTAACTTCCCGCTTTCCATCCTTTGGGCTAAAGCCGGCTCGGAAGGTTTTGGGGGAAGAGCCTTTTCAACATCCACCTTCCGGATCCTTATCCCCAGGCCAGTCGCAGGAATATTTTTCAAATCCAGACCCTTTTCTTTGGCTATTTTTCTGGCCAAAGGAGTTGCCCGGACTCGACGGGGCACTTGGACTTCTAGGGGCTGGACCTGCCTTTCTTCAAGGCGGACCATCGGGTTTTGCTGGGGACCTGCGACCTTCTCGCCTTCCTTTTGAATTAAGAAGCCCACCACCGCTCCCACGGGAACCGTTTCCTCTACCTGGGCAAGAATTTTGGCAAGGACTCCTGCTTCTGGCGCCTCCACTTCAAAAGTGGTCTTCTCCGTCTCAAAGACGAAAAGAACCTCTCCTTTTTCGACCCTTTCCCCTTCTTTTTTCCTCCACTCTACAATTTTTCCTTCCACCATGGTAAGGCCGATCTTGGGCATCAAGACTTGGATGGCCATCTCTATTGTCCTTTAAATTGGGGGCTTCTTTTTTGCAGGAAAGCGGCCGTCCCTTCTTTCATGTCTTCAGTTGAAAAACAGGTGATACAGTTTTTCTGGGCATATTGAATGGCCCCTCCAAGGGGGAGATCCTTTCCCACTTCGATTGCGTCCTTGGCCAAAGCTATGGCAACGGGTGCATTCCGCAGGATCTTCCGGGCGAGCTCTTCGGCGGTGGCCATCAGTTGATCGGCTGGAACGACCCGGTTTACCAGACCGATGCGGTAGGCTTCACGGGCATCCATCATCTCTCCTGTTAGAATCATCTCTGCGGCCAATCCCTTGCCGATGAGGCGGGGAAGCCTTTGGGTTCCCCCCGCACCTGGGAGGATCCCGATCTTCACCTCCGGCAGGCCCATCTTGGCCGACTCCGCAGCAATCCGAATCGTGCAAGCCAGGGCGAGTTCTAAACCTCCGGCAAGGGCATATCCATTAATGGCCGCGATCACGGGCTGCCTCATCTTCTCTAGGGCCTCGAAGTTCTCCACCACCCCTTGGTTCCACCGCAGGATCTCCAGCGGAGACATCCGGCTTAATTCCTCGATATCCGCACCCGTTTGAAAGGCCTTCCCAGCACCTGTGATAATGACGACGCCAACCGCCGGGTCACGATGGAGCTCCTCAACGGCACTTTTCATCTCTTGGATCATTCGCCCGTTGATGGCATTCAATACCTTCGGCCGATGGATGGTTAGGGTTCCGATTCCGTCCTTGCACTCTAAGAGGATCGTCTCAAAAGTCATCGCTTCTCCTTCAGCAGATTGTCTGGCCGCCGTCGATCACCAAGCAGGCCCCGGTCATGAAGTTTGTGGCCGAGGAAGCCAGGTAGATGGCGGTCCCTTTCAGTTCCTCAATTCTGCCCAGTCTCTCCATGGGAATATTCTTCCGAATGACCTTTTGGCCTATTTCAGACTCAAAAAATTTGCGGTTCATGGGGGTGAGAAAATAACCGGGGCACAGGGCGTTTACCTGGATATTATATTTGATAAATTCCAAGGCCATCACTTTCGTCAACTGAACCAGTCCAGCCTTGCTGGCACAGTAGGCCGACATGTTGGCTATGCCGATCATGGCCGTGATCGAGGCTACATTAATGATTTTTCCCCCTCCCTGCTTACTCATCGCTGGCACCGTGGCCCGGGCACAGAGGAAAGCACCCTTCAAGTCGATATTCACCGGGATATCCCAGTCCTCCTCGGACATTTTCAGAATGGGTTTTTCGCTCCCCCCTACCCCGGCATTATTCACCAGGATGTCTATTTTGCCCATTTCTTGAAGGGTTCTCTGAACAAGGTTTTCCACCTCTTCCTGTTTTGTGATGTCACACCGGACGGGGAGCGTTCTCCCTCCCATTTTTCCGATCTCGGCGCAAGCTTCCACGCAGCGTTCGTAATTTCTCGCACAAATGACTACACCCGCTCCCGCCTCGGCCAGCCCTTCGGCGACGCCCCGTCCGATCCCATGATAGCCCCCGGTGATGATCGCTACTTTTCCCGTCAAATCGAACATCGAAAATCGGCTCATTTCCCGCTCCCTGGGGCCACCAGGATCTTGATGTAGCGTTCCGGATTTCGGACCATTTCCAGCAGACCTTTCTCGATGATATCTTCGAGCTGGATCTTTTCGGTGATCATGGGCTCCACCCGGACCCTGCGATCTGCCAGGAGGGCCAGGGCGGCTGGGTACTCATCCACGTATCCGGTGCAGGTGGTGATCTCTTTCTCATGACCCCACAACCTGAAGAATGGGACCTCGATGGGTTTGAGGGCCATGCCCACCATGACGATCATCGCCCTCCGGCCTGTCACCCGAACGGCTGTATCGAAGGCGCTCTGGGTTCCCACGCACTCAAAGGCTATATGGGCTCTGAGACCTTCTGTCCTCTCGGCGATTTCTTTTCCCACATCCCCCCGAGCAGGATCAAAGACCTCATCCGCACCCAACTGCTTGGCCAGTTCCCTGCGGCCGCGGATGGGCTCAACGGCAAACACCTTGCTGGCCCCGGCCGCCCTGGCGGCTTGCAGGACCAGAAGCCCGATGGGCCCCGTGCCGATCACGGCTGCCGTGTCTCCCATCCTCATTCGACTTCTTTTGATGGCCCGTACGGCCACGGCCAGCGGTTCGGAGAAGGTTCCCATCTCATAGGTCACCCGGTCGGGAAGCTTGAGGACCGTATACTCTGGAACAACCACGGATTCAGCAAAGGCTCCATCCCAGGCGAGCCCAACCGTAGCCAGCCTGAGGCACATATTGTACTCCCCCTGCCGGCAATAGGCACACGTCCCACAATAGATGAGGCAATGGATCGTGACCCGGTCGCCTACCGCAATCCTCTTCACTCCCTCCCCGATCTCAACCACGTCACCAGAGAATTCATGGCCCAGGATGATCGGAGAACTTTTCCCCGTAAGAGGATGGGGTTTCTTGGGAATAATCATGGGCCCTTCGCGGTACTCGTGAACATCAGAGCCACAAATTCCGCACCAGCGGACTCTGATCTTCACTTGATCTTTGGCCACGACCGGTTCCGGAAGATCCAAGATCCGGACATCTTCCCTTCCATACCAAACCGCCGCCTTCATATCCTTCTCCCACCCTACTCCAGCACCTTCTTGACGGCCTTGATCACATCTTCTGAATTGGGAAGATAGAGGTGCTCCAGGTTGAATGGAACAGGCGTGAAAGGTGCGCCGACTCTAAGGATCGGTGCATCCAGGCAATCGATCATTTCTTCGCAAACCAGGGCCGAGATTTCAGCCCCGATCCCGAACGCCTTTACCGCCTCATGGACGATCACCAGTTTCGAGGTCTTTTCAACTGATTGGAAGATCGTCTCTTTGTCCAGCGGGCTGATCGTCATCAAGTCGATCACTTCCACATCTATCCCCTCTTTTGATAAAATTCCAGCCGCTTCTAAAGCCTGATGAACCATTCGAGAGGTAGCGACTACGGTCACATCTTTGCCCGACCTTTTCACATCCGCTTTGCCAATGGGCACAAGGTACTCTTCCTCAGGAATCTCCCCCTTCAGTCCATACAGGGCTTTATTTTCCACAAAGAGGACCGGGTTATCGTCCCGAATCGCCGTCTTGAGTAAACCTTTCACATCGTAAGGGGTAGCCGGCATCACCACCTTCAAACCAGGAACGTGGGCAAACCAAGACTCCAAACATTGAGAATGTTGAGGACCGGCATGGAGGCCTCCCCCGCCCGGAGTGCGGATCACCATGGGCAACTGGTATTGTCCCCCGAACATATACCTCGTTTTGGCCACCTGGTTGACGATTTGATCCATGCAAACCGTCAAAAAATCCATAAACATGATTTCAACAACTGGCCGAAGGCCTTGCGTGGCCGCCCCCAAGGCCAGGCCTACAATGGCCGCTTCGCTGATGGGGGTATCTTTTACTCTTCTTTCACCGAACTCTTCGAGGAGTCCCCGGGTGGCGCTGAAGGAACCACCTGGATAAGCTACATCTTCGCCGATGACGAAAACCGCCTCATCCCGGGCCATCTCCTCCCTGAGGGCTTCGGTAACCGCCCGGACGTATCGTACCTCTTTCATATCTCCGCTTGCCTCATCTTTAATTTAGGCATAGACATCTTTTAGGAGCCCTTCCACGCCTGGAAGCGGGCTGTTCTCCGCAAAAGTTATGGCTTCATCGATCTCTGACTTAACTTTTGCCTCGATCTCCTCAACGTCCTTGGGCCTCAAATGCTTCCTCTCAAACAATAAATTCTGAAACTTTAGGATGGGGTCAAATTTTCTGACCTCTTCAATCTCTTTGGGGGATCGATATTTTTGAGCATCCCCGGCGAAATGGCCAAACCAACGATGGGTCTTACACTCCAGAAGCGTTGGCCCCCCACCTTTTCGTGCCTTCCCGATGGCCTTCTCCGCTTCTTCCCTAACTTTTAGGACATCATCCCCATCCACGGTCACCCCTGGAATCCCGTAAGATGCCGCCCTGAGGCTGAGATTCTCCAGCTTCGTATGAACTTTTTGCGGGGTAAACTCCGCCCATCCATTGTTTTCACAGCAGAAAACGATGGGAAGATTCCAGAGAGCGGCCAGGTTCAGAGACTCATGAAAAGTGCCCTCATTCGTTGCGCCGTCACCAAAGAAACTTACAGTCACCCGATCATTCCCTTTATACATCGACGCAAAAGCTGTTCCGAGAGAGATAGGAATTCCTCCTCCCACCACCCCATTCGAGCCGATGATCCCCAATTCTTTGCAGGCGATGTGCATGGAGCCAGCTTTCCCTTTACAATAGCCATCTTCGCGGCCATAGATCTCGGCCATAAAGCGTCTTAAATCAGCCCCTTTGGCTAATGCCTGTCCATGCCCCCTGTGGGTATTGGAGATATAATCGTCCTCTCTTAGGGCGGAACAGACTCCAACAGGAACTGCCTCTTGGCCGATGCTCACGTGGATAAACCCCGGAATTTTTCCTTGAGCAAATATGTCGAGGATACGTTCCTCTACCCGCCTGATCTTCACCATCATGAAATACATCTTTAATAAACAGTCCTGATTCATTCCTTCACCTGCAGTAGAGTGAACGTTTGTTCAGTTTAGAGAAAAAATAAAGAAAGAGTAACGGGATGGAAATCCAACACAGATTTTAATTTCTTCTCTGGGATATGCCTAAGGCTCGAAGGATAAAATCGGTAAGTCCCGATTTAATCTCCTCTTCCCGGAACTTGCCCCTGAGGTTCCAGCGCCTCAAGGGAATGAAAGCTAGAAGGAAGCCAATCATATCCGCATCCATTCGGCTTCGTCTGCGGATCACCCCTTGCTTCTCCCCCCGCTCAAGGATTTTCTCCCAGAGGGTGACGTAATCGCTTTCTCTCTTGAGAATGTGATGCATGGATTCTCTGTCCAAGGAGGCCGTTTCCTGATACATCAGAAGGATGAGATCCTGGTAATTCCATATAATCTCAATTGTTTTCTCCAAGGCCTCATTGAGCTGCTCTAAAGGATGCTTCTTATTATTTTTTATGGTCTCCAACAAGCATTTGGTAAGCATCATGGTCAGTTCATTGTAAATAAGGTAAAGGATATCTTCCTTTTTTTTAATGTAATTATATAGGGTTCCCGGCCCCAGACCGGAGGCATTGCAGATGTCACGAATCGTCGCCACATGATAGCCCTTTTCCGTAAATATCTTGCTCGCGGCCCGGATGATCTCTTCCCTCCTCTGTTTTACAAGAGCATCATCTTTAACCCTTGTCTCAATCTCACGTTCTTCTAACTTTACCCTCATGAATGAACACTCATCAGCTTTCTTACCGATATCCCCCAAAATTCTTTGACGACTGAACATTCAGTCTCCTATCTAATTTTCCAAAAATTGTCAAGGAGAAAGTAGCGCTTCGGAAGTCTCCCTTAGATCTCTTGACAAACATGCATTGGAGATGTATATTTTTATTAGTCGCTGGTTGCCCTTTGATTCCTTGACCATCCGGAAGTTTCTAAAAGACAAAAGAAACATGGATGAGGGAAGTTACACGATTGGTGAATTCGCCCGGCGGATAAAGTTGAGCCCCCGAACGATCGATTATTATACTCGCCAGGGGCTCCTTCTTCCGGAGCAACCCCGGCGCGGTCATGGGTACCGGCATTACAGGGAAGAAGATTGCCGCCGGGTCGCTCTGATCAAAAGACTGCAAGCGCGGAAATTTTCGCTGCAGGAGATTCGCCAGGTTCTGGATTCCAACGGCAGACAAAATATTCCCCCGGCTGTGGAATGCATGGAGCAGGTGAACAATGATCTGGAAAGGCTTCGCCACCTCGTCCAGGAAACTCGTCCCTCGGCTTTGGCTGCGGATCAACCGGCTATGCGAGCCGTCGCCACGGAAGCGCTGCAAAACGCTACGACCCTTTGTTCATTGCTGGTGAGCTTATTGCAAGATATGCCATTTTTATAAGTGGTTCGCAGAAGGAGGAAGAAACATGTCGGGCAACATTTTTAAAACCTTTATATTGCTGGCTGGCCTCACGGTCATTTTGTTGCTCATCGGCCAGGCCCTGGGGGGGCGATCCGGCCTTTACTTCGCCCTAGTCATGGCTTTGATCATGAACTTGGTGGGCTATTGGTTCAGCGACAAGATCGCTCTGGCCATGAGTGGAGCCCAGGAAGTCTCCGTCAACGAGGCGCCTGATTTGCACCAGATGGTGGAAAGATTGGCCGTCCAAGCTGGCCTTCCCAAACCCAGGGTCTACATGATTCCCCAAGACACCCCCAACGCCTTTGCGACCGGTCGAAACCCGAAGCACTCGGCCGTGGCTGTCACCCAAGGGATTTTGCGGATCCTCAAGCCTGCGGAGCTAGAGGGGGTATTGGCCCATGAACTGTCGCATATCCGCAACCGGGACATCCTCATCAGCAGCGTGGCCGCGGTCATTGCAGGGGCGATCAGCTATCTGGCTACGATGGCCCAGTGGGGGGCATTTCTGGGAATGGGACGGGGCGATGATGACGAAGGGGGCAGGGGTAATATCATTGCGGTCTTGATCATGGCCATTGTGGCGCCCATCGCCGCTATGCTCATCCAGCTGGCCATCTCCCGCGGCCGTGAGTATCAGGCCGATGCTACCGGGGCGAAGATTATCCATGCCGGTCAACCGCTGGCCAGCGCCCTCCAAAAGTTAGAGGAGTGTAATAAACAGCTACCCATGCGGGTGAACCCAGCGCAGGCCCAGATGTACATTGTCAACCCCCTCTCGGCTCAAGGGTTTACGCGTCTCTTCAGCACCCATCCACCCATCGAGGAACGAGTGGCTCGTTTGTTAGCGATGAGGCCGCAGGATTTACAATGAAGACCAGATAAAATAGCCATTCCCAAAAGAAGCTGGCCTTTTGAATGAAAGCCGGCTTCTTCATTTCTGAATCCCCGAACTTTTCTCGCTAAATCACAACGCTACCCGCTCTTTTCTAACGCCCTTTCTAGATCTCCGATAATCTCCGAGGATTCCTCGATGCCTACAGATAGCCGCACCAAGCTGTCGCTGATCCCTACCCTTGCCCGTCCTTCTGGCCCCAAGGCCCGATGGGAAGAAATGGCCGGGTAAAGGGTTAAACTGTAAATATCACCCAGGGTGGTCGCTGGGAGGATGAGCTCCAGGGCTTCCATGAAGCGGAAGACTTCCTTTTTCCCGGCTTCCTTGATCTCGAAGGAAATCATCCCCCCGAAAAATCCTTGGGAAAAGAGTCTCTTGGCCAACTCGTACTGGGGATGGCTCGTAAGGCCTGGGTAGTTCACCCGGGCAATGCGTGGATGACTTTCCAGCCATTTGGCCACCTCCATGGCGTTCAGACAATGCTGGCGCATGCGCAAAGGGAGGGTTTTCAACCCCCGGAGAGTCAGCCAGGCTTCTGTTGGGCCTAAATTGCCGCCAGTCATTTTAATGATCTCGTGCAGCGTCGAGCGATTCTCCCTGGAGGTTACGATGGCTCCCCCCAGGACGTCCCCATGCCCACCGATGTACTTTGTCGTTGAGTGCACGCAGAAGTCCACGCCATGCCTGAGGGGTTGGAAAAGGAAGGGAGTGGCAAAGGTATTATCCGCAATGACTTTCGTCCCAATTTGGTGAGCGATTTTGCTGATTGCCGGAATATCCGCAACCTTCATCAAAGGATTGGAGATCGTCTCCAGGATTATGGCCTGGGGCTTGGTTTCGGAGAGGGTCTTTATTAATCCCTCAAGATTTGTCACGTCTACGAATTGCACCCGCACGCCCAGCTCGGGAAAGAGGCGGGAGCAAACTGCATAGGTGGCCCCATAAACATCGGAGGCTGAAACCAGGGAGGTTCCACTTTTGACTCCGGCGGCCAGCAGGCTGGCATGCACAGCGGCCATCCCTGAACCAAATGTCAGGGCCGCCTCTCCTTCCTCCAAGCTGGCCAGGGCCTCTTCCAAAGCGGAGTTCGTCGGGTTTCCATAACGGGTATAAACATACCCTTCACGTTCATTGCCAAAGACCCCATCCAGATCTTTGAGGTCCTCGTAGAGAAATCCAACTGTGTGGTAGACGGGCGTTGATACGGGCTGAAAATCCGGTTTGGCCGCCCGCTCCCCGGCATGAACCGCGCGCGTAAAAATGGACTTTCCTTTGGGCATTATTTTATCTCCTTGAAAAAACCCCGGCAGGGGGAACCGGTCGAAGGGGCATCAAAACCCCACCCATTGCACGCGTCCTTCCCGCCGCGGGGGGACCCGCGGAACTTCATCCGGATATCCCAACGGCACGACGGCCACGAGTTTTTTCCCTTCGATCGCCATCAAAGCGTTGATCTCCGTTTCCTTGACCAGGATGCCATCGGTCCAGACAGATCCCAACCCTTCGGCGTGAGCGGCCAAAAGAAGGTTCTGCACCGCTAAGGCTGTGCTATGCGTGTCCCACTGGCCTGTGGGCCCCTTTCCCGCATAGGCCAGGATAAAAACCGGAGCTCCTCCATAAGTCTGAAAGAATTGCCTGATTCCTTCAACGATCTTCGGCTTGTCCGGAAAAACTTTCTCCAGGTTTGGCCTGACAGTTTCGAAGGCCGCAGAAAAAATTTTCAGGAGTTCATCTCTTTTCTGGCCTTGCGCCACCACAAAATACCACTCTTGCCGGCTCATCCCCGAAGGAGCCCACCTGGCCAAATCCAGCAATTTGACCAGGGTTTCTCTTGCTACAGGATGAGGTTTGAACTTACGAACGCTTCTTCTTCCTTGGATCGCCTCTGTCAATTCCATCCTTATTCTCCTTTCCCAGAAAAGGCTCCAGGTTGTTTGACGGTAACAGTTTAGCCCTTTGGAAAATTGGCTAAACTTCAAGGCCAAATGAAAAATCTAGATTGCAAATTGCAAAATGAGGGGCAATTCCCCGTGGAATTTACATTTTTCATTTTTCAATGAAATTTAGCGGTTCTTTTCAAAACGCTAAATTGTTACGTTTGAGGAGCATTTCTCTTACGCCATCAGGGTCGCCATCTTTTTCTGTACCGCTTCTGCCTCCGCTACAATCTGCGCTATGACCTCCGCAACTTTGGGCGCATCTTTGATCAGGCCGGTAACCTGCCCCACGGGGAGAACCCCCTTTTGATTGTCTCCCTCTTCAGTCGCAAGTTGCATGGCTTTGAAGGCGTTTGACATGTAGGCCAGCTCTTTCGTCTTTTCCCATCCAGAACTTAGGACCCCCAAAAAAAGTTTCAAGTAAGGGATATGCAGATTCCTGGCGATGTCCCGAGAATTCAAAATCGCCTGGGGCAAGTCGAGACCTTTCTTGATGGCCCTTTCGGCAGCGGGAGTTTTTAATACCCGGCAGGGGAGTCCATCGAAACGTTCAGAATAAATCGTATCGTACACTCCCATTTCGATGGAAAGTTTCTTGAAATTTTCGTGCAGTCGACTCTCCTGGGTGGTCATAAAACGGGTTCCCATGGCAATGCCATCGGCTCCCAGAGCCAGGGCCGCGGCCAATCCCCTGCCGTCGCCAAAACCGCCGGCGGCGATTACCGGGATTTTTACCGAGTCCACGATGCTGGGGATCAGAACCAGGCTGGTTACGTCTCCTCCATGGGCGGCTGCCTCGTGGCCGGTAACGATCAGCGCATCCGTCCCGTAATCTTGCGCCCGTTTGGCATGGCGGTGATTTACGACGGTAGCGATCACCTTACCCCCATATTCATGGGCTCTCTTGACAATCCAATCTCCTTTGCCCAGAGCGAAGTTGATCACGGGGACCTTCTCTTCCAGCATTACAGCGGCATTTTCCGCGGCGCCCGGGAAGAGCAAGGAAGCGTTGCCGCCAAAGGGTTTATCGGTGAGCTCTCGAATCTCCCGGATTGCCTTCTTCGTTTGTTCCGCATTCAAAGGCCCGGTCGCCAGGATGCCTAGCCCCCCGGCATTCGAAACCGCAGCCACCATCTGGGGGACGCTAATCCAGCTCATGCCCGAGAGAATAATCGGATATGGGATGCCCAAAAGCTCAGTAATTCGTGTTTTCACAGAAGGCCCCTTCCTTTTTTCATTCCGCCAATTCCTCGATCACCGCCTGGTCTTTGATCTGGATACAGCCGATCACGCTCTGAGCGGCGGGGCATCTTACTAGGTAAGATGAGAGAGCCTCCTTGACATCCTCCGACTTCCCCTTTGGTACTTTCAAGTGGTAGGTGACCCCGATCCGGGTAATCTTCAGGACGCCGTTCACATTCTCGACATCCCCTTCCACATCTGCCCAATACCGATCTTCCGGAGTCGAGATCTTTTTTCCGGCCAACACCGTGGCCAGTGTCCCCATCATTCAGGCGGCAGTTGCGGCCACCATATGGTCGAGGGTTGCCGCGTGTTCTTTCTCAGGCTCCACTTTATAGAATCTCTTGATCCCGCCGTGGACGCCATAATAAATGGGCTCGCTAAATCCTTCGATCATGGCTCTCCTGGTGGGGCCTTTTTCCCTCACAATTTTGACGCGTGATGTATGAACGATTTCTCCCATGGCCATCCTCCTTATATTTTATTTATTTAAAAAAATCATCCCCGCCAGTCTTTCCGCACCCTTTTGAGTAAGAGCTTCTCCTCCAGGGAAAGTTTTTCAGTTAATTCTTCATTTCTTTAGCTGAAACATTTCATAACTTTAGAATTCAGGCCTTCCTTGTGCCACCTCCCTCGGCTAACGGTATTGAATGGCCCGCAATTTAAAGCTTCCGTCCCTTCCAAAAAGAACTCCTATGGGAAGCCTCCATTACTTTCAGGTGGAATTCATCCGCCTCACTTCGGACTCTCTGGTTGCCAGACTCGGGCAGACTCACCTTGACCTTGGCTGCCTTGAGAGCGGATGCCATCAGAATGGTGCGGGCTCTCTCAGAACACTTATATCCTCATCATAGAATCCATCGAGGGTTGTTTGAAAGGCAGGTATTTTGACTATTTTGCTGATTCTTTAGCAGGTGATCCCAGCTTGTTACTGATTTCCCCCGCCCGCTTCGGTCAATAGATTTTACAGGTTTATGATGGATCCTGGTAAAGAGGAGAGATCTCCACGATGGGTGAAGTGGGAGATTCTAATTTGGGCCTATCCGCCAAACATAGGATGGACCCACCGGATATCATCGCCTTCTTTCAGCTCGATCGAATCGTATTCCGCAGGCCGGACAATCCGGCCATTTATGATAAAGGTGATATAATCGTGGCCTTCCTTCCCGACGATGGCCTTGATCATTGGTTCTTCTTTTTTGGACTCCCGGATCATGTTGACGACCTGAGCCAACTTGGTCCCGGGTTCGAAATCACGCTCTTGATAATTGATTTTCACTTTCATGGCCTGATTTTCCCTTAGTTTATGCCGATTCGAAACTAGCTTAAAACCGACCGCCGCTCCCGGAGGGGTGAGGAGCTGCTTTCCCCACCCCCTTGTTACAAAGGAGGCCATAATTGAGCAGACATATTCTTCTGAAATCTCCCCCACCCCCTCTTTTCCAAATCCCGCGAAACGCGGGACTCCCTTTTGTAAAGGGAGGGAAGGAGGGATTTTGTATCCGGTGTCTACATAAT